>Ga0129308_1000540_pt1 | contig 54541 bp, 44 predicted proteins | sample L827metagenome_FD_94440 | JGI IMG/M metagenome (GOLD analysis project Ga0129308, IMG submission 94440) | Ring-tailed lemur group fecal microbial communities from Wisconsin, USA - L827 metagenome | ecosystem: Host-associated > Mammals > Digestive system > Large intestine > Fecal | place: USA...
GGTTGGCGGCGCGCCTGTCACCGAGGCTTTCTGTGAGCAGATCGGCGCGGACAAATACACCGCCGACGCCGCCAGCGCCGCCGACGCCGCCGTCGCTCTCTGCCGGGCCTCCGCTTGAACGGGGAAGGCCGAAACTCAAAAAACAGAAAAGAGGCAGGCGAATGAAAAGAGATATGAAACGCTGGCTGGAAGAGCTGCGCGGCGCTCCTGTTAAAAAGGCGATGCCCGTGCTTTCTTTCCCGGCCATCCAGCTTATGAGCATCAGCGTGCGGGAGCTGATCTCCAGCAGCGACGCCCAGGCGCGTGGAATGCAGCTCGTGGCCCAGCGCACAGACGCGGCTGCAAGCGTGAGCCTGATGGATCTTTCCGTGGAAGCCGAATGCTTCGGTTCCGCGATCCGCGTTTCGGACGAGGAAGTTCCCACCGTTGTGGGCAGCATCGTTTCCACCGAAGAAGAAGCGCGCGCGCTGGCCGTCCCTCCCGTGGGCGCCGGGCGCACCGGGTTATACATCGAGGCCATTGAAAAGGCGGTCGGCCTGATTACCGACCGCCCCGTGTTCGCCGGCGTCATCGGGCCATTCTCACTGGCCGCACGTCTGCTGGACGTGACCGAGATTATGATCTATTGCTACGAAGAACCGGACATGGTCCACATCCTGCTGGAAAAGGCCACACAGTTCATCACGGAATACTGCAAAGCCTACAAAGAAGCGGGCGCGAACGGCGTCGTCATCGCAGAGCCCGTGGCCGGGCTGCTCTCACCCGCTCTTTCGGCAGAATTCTCCGGCCCTTATGTCAAGCAGATCGTGGATGCTGTTCAGGACGATTCGTTCCTAGTCATTTATCACAACTGCGGCAACAGCACCATCCAGATGATCGATTCCATTCTGGAAACCGGCTCCGCCGCTTATCATTTCGGAAACGCCATTGATATGGCCGAAATGATGACCCATATTCCGGCCGGCACGGTGGCCATGGGCAACGTGGACCCCGCCGGGGAGTTCCGGAACGGCACGCCGGAATCCATTCGCGCCGCCACGCTGGGCGTGATGGACGCATGCTGCAAGTATCCCAATTTTGTGATCTCCTCCGGCTGCGATATCCCGCCGCTCTCCCGCTGGGAAAACATCGACGCGTTTTTCGCCGCCGTGAATGAATTTTACGCCGGTACGGCCGCGGACCGCGGCTGAACCGGGCCTTAAAACAAGGATGTGATGAAATGGATTACTCCGCACTGGCCGAGCAGGTGCGCGGGCTGGGCGCCTATAAGGCAGGCGTGGTCGATTTGCAGGACGTCCGCTTCGACCGCGCGTTCCGCGCAATGTGCGAAACGAACGCCTGCGGCAACTACGGAAAATGCTGGATGTGCCCGCCGGACGCCGGGGATATCGATGCGCTGATGAACGAAGCCAAAAGCTACCAAAAAGCGCTTGTGTACCAAACGGTGGGGACGCTGGAGGACAGCTATGATTTTGAGGGCATGATGGAGGCAGCGCGGCTGCACAACGAGCTTTCGCGTGCGCTTACCAAATGGTTCGCCACGCTGCCTTTCGCCAAAAAGCTGCATCTGGGCGCGGGCGGCTGCCACATGTGTGAGGTGTGCGCCAAACGCACGAATGAACCCTGCCGACATCCGGAGCTTGCGATGCCCTCTCTGGAGACTTACGGCATCAACGTCTCAGAGCTTGCCGCCTCCAGCGGCATGAAGTACATCAACGGGCAGAACACCGTAACTTATTTCGGCGCGCTGCTGTTCTGCGAGGCATGAGCGCCGCCGGGCGGCAATCAACTATGGGAGGGAACGCTTTGGCAAAAGTGACCGTCAACGGAACACACCTCGAAGCGCAAATGGGTGCGCTGCTGAGCAGCGTCATTCTTCCGCACCATGCACTGGAAATGCCCTGCGCCGGATACGGCCGCTGCGGCAAGTGCCGCGTCGTCGCCCACGGCGCGCTGAGCGCCCTTTCGGACGCGGAGCGGGAACACCTTTCCCCACAGGATATCTCCCGGGGCGTGCGCCTGGCCTGCTGTGCCCGTGTGGAGGGCGACTGTACGGTAACGCTGGAGGGTGCTGCCGCCAGCCAGATCCGTTTGGCCGGCGAGATGCCGGATTTTGTGCATGACCCGATCTTTTCCGTCTGCGGAGCCGCAGTGGATATCGGCACGACCACGCTGGCGGCCTGCCTGTACGGGCCGGACGGTACGCTGCTGGCCCAGGCCAGCGCGCCGAATCCGCAGGCGGGCTGGGGCGCCGACGTCATCTCCCGCATCGAGGCCGCACTGCACGGCAGCGGCGATGCGCTGGCCGCCTCCGTGCGCGCCGGTGTGCGGGCACTGGTGTTGGAAATGGCCGCTTCAGCGCATATCTCCGCCGAAGCAGTGGACGCGCTGGTCATCACAGGGAACACCGCGATGCTGTACCTGCTCACGCAGACAGACCCGGACTGTCTTTCCCATGCTCCGTTCGCCGCGTCCCGCCTGTTTGGAGAAACGCTTGCGGCTGGGGAGCTTGGCCTGCCCTGCCCCCATGCGCAGGTATATCTGCCCCGCTGTATGTCCGCTTTTGTGGGTGCGGACATCACTACAGCGTTGCTGGCCAGCGGCATCTGCTCCAAGCCGGACACCCGCATGCTGGTGGATATTGGAACCAACGGCGAGATTGCTCTTTGGCACCGCGGGCAGCTTTCCTGCTGCTCCACGGCCGCCGGGCCCGCCTTTGAGGGGGCCGGCCTTTCCATGGGGATGGCCGGAAAGACAGGCGCGGTGGATCACGTCCGCGTACAGGACGGCGCGCTGCAGGCCCACGTCATCGGGGGCGGCGCGCCGAAAGGGATCTGCGGCAGCGGCGTCATCGACGCGCTTGCCTGCCTGCTGGAGCTGGAGCAGCTGGACGAGACCGGGCTTCTGGAGCAGGACCCCGCGCCCGTTGCGCCGCCTGTATGCCTGACGCAAAAGGACGTCCGCATGGTACAGCTTGCCAAAAGCGCCATCTGCGCCGGGCTTCGCACGCTGCTGCGCGTGGAAGGGCTTTGCGGGGCGGACGCCGCCGAGCTGGCCGTCGCGGGCGGCTTCGGAAGCTATCTGGATGTAGACAGCGCGGGCCGCATCGGCCTGCTGCCCGAAGAGCTCGTTCCCCGTGTGCGCGTGCTGGGAAACGCGGCCTTGAGCGGCGCGGCCATGCTTTTGCTGAACAGCGGCTTTATCCCCCACAGCGAGGCCCTGGCTGCCGGAGCGCGGACGGTGGACCTTTCCACCAGCGCGGAATTCATGAACGCCTATACCGAAGGTATGTTTTTCTGACGCGCCCAAAGGGGCTTGCAAAAAACGTGCCCGTCCTGTACACTGTAACCTATACAATTGCATATCGCGCCGCGCATTTCCGGGGAAGCGGGTGAAATTCCCGCGCGGTCCCGCCACCGTATTGGGCTTTGCCCTCAGCCGGGGTACCGGGCACGGCGCTGTTCTCACGATTTACGATGGATGGATCGTGCGCGTCTGTTTTGTCAAAAAAGCCGCGCTCCCGGTCCGGGAGGCGCGGCTTTTTATTTTTGCTTTCAGGAGGAATTGAAACATGTCTGCACAAAAGAAAAAAACGCTGATCATCGTCTGCACTGCGGTCGTTCTTGTGGCCGCGATGCTGGCGGTATGGTTCGCTTTTGGCCCGAAGGGTACCGCCGGGCAGAAAGCCATCGGCGTGACCGTCGTATACGCCGACGCGACCACCGATGAATTCAGCTTCTCTACCGACGCGGAATTTCTGCGCCAGGCGCTGGAGGAGCAGAAGCTTGTCGAGGGCGAAGAATCCCAATACGGTCTGTATGTAAAAACCGTCAACGGCGTGACAGCCGACGAGGCCAAAGAAGAGTGGTGGTGCTTCACGAAGGACGGCGAGGATGTGATGACCGGCGTTGACTCCACCCCGGTCGCGGACGGCGACCACTTTGAGATCACGCTGAAAACCGGCTACTGAGATGGGTAAGACGCGCAGCCTTGTTACCGCCGCGTTCCTCGCGGCGGTGCTGGTGGCTTCCAAATTCGCGCTGGACGGCCTGCCCAATATCGAGCTGGTGAGCCTGCTGGTCATCCTGTACACGCTGGAATATCCGCGGCTGGCCGTGCCCGCCGTTTACACCTATGTCTTTGTGTACGGCCTGCTCAACGGCTTTGGCATCTGGTGGTTCCCGCAGCTGTATATTTGGGCGGTGCTGATGCTGTTCGCCCGGCTGATGCGTCAAAACCGCTCTGTGCTGCTCTGGGCCCTGCTGAGCGGGCTGTTTGGTCTTTGCTACGGCGCGCTGTACGCTGTTTCCTACGCGGTGATGAACGGCGGCATTGCCGCGGGCGTTGCCTGGTGGGTAACAGGCATCCCATTCGACCTGCTGCACGGCGCGGGCAATTTTGTTGTGGCGCTGCTGCTTTATAAACCGCTGCGCTATTGCCTGCAGCGTGCAAAGCAGCTTGGGCCGCAGGCATAAACTGTATTATATAAAAAGCAGACGGAGCTGAAAGCTCCGTCTGCTTTTTGTTCCTTCCGTCAGTCCTTCCGGGAGACCAGTATTTTTTCCCGGTATTCCCGCGGCAGCATCCCCGCCACACGTTTGAACACCTTTGTGAAATAACTCTGATCCTCATACCCCACAGCCAGAGAAATATCCGTCATGCGCAGCTCGCGGCGGCGCAAAAGTTCCTTCGCCTTGTTCACACGCACGCGGTTGAGGTACTCGTTGAATGTCACGCCCGTCTCCTGCTTGAAAATGCGGCTCAGGTAAGCCGGAGAAAGATACACCATCCGGGCGGTGTCCTCCAGCGTGATGCGCTCTTTGTAATTGGCGCTGATGTACTGTGTACACCGGTGGATGATGTTGGCGTGCTTGGCGTCCGAGAAGCGGAATAGGTCGTCCATAAAGTGGTTCACCACGCCCGCAAGCCACAGGCAGAGCGAATCAATGGTGGTGAATGCGCCGATCCTGTAACGGTACTCATGACTCAGCCGCATCGTGTGCTCTGCGTCCGCGCCGTTCTCGATGGCTGTCCGGGAAATCAGCACCAGCAGCTCATACAGACGGGATTTCACAAGCTCCATATCCCCGCCGTCCACGAACAGGATCGCGCCCAGCAGCTCGTTCAAAAGACGGCGCGCGCCGTCGCGGTCCTTCCGGGCCACGCACTGCAGCAGCACATGCTCCTTTTCAAACGGATAGGGCGGCGGCGCTTCCTCTTGCTTAAGCTCCAGGATATAGGAAGTGATCTGCCCCTGCAGCTCCTCTGAATGGCCCGACTCCATCATTCTGTTTTCCGCCGAAACATTGTTCATAAATCCAACGGCCATGAACAAAAGCACCGAAAGCTGCGTCACCCGTTCTGTCGGCACAAAGGGAATATTCTCCAGCACCTGCACCGCAGCCTGTTTCTGTGCCTCTGTGAGGCGAACGTTTTCCGTCAGCTCACAGGCGATAAAATCCTGTTTTTCCACCATAATGAACGGTCCGACCGTGATTTTCGCCTCGGCGCCGCCCTCGCCCAGAATCGGAGAGACAAAGCATGTGAGCCCCATCGGGCAAAAATAGATATACTTGCCGCCGAAGCGTTCGGCCTCCGTCATACCGTAGATATGCGCCTGCACGCACCGGTCGTGGGAGGCGCCGGCGGCGGCGCACATGCCGCAGCTCTCGCAGCCGTACCCGTATTCATCAAAAGCCCTACCGGTTTTGTCGGACAGCGTGCAACCCAGACCTGTGGATTGGGAAAAGGCCTTTGCACATTCCTGCGCCAGCCTGCGGTCGAATTGCTCGTATTCCATCTGCGTCCCCGCCTTTCCCCGTGCGCTGCTTTCCCTCCTTTATCATACAATTTTCCGTTTGGAACATCAATAACATTAAAACAAAAAAATCCCAAAGACAACATTTACCGGCTGCGCCGCATCCGCTTTACACGGTATGAGCCGCCGTTTTACCATTCACCGGCAATCTCTACTGCAATCTTGTGCCACTGCGCCAGCCGCTCGGGATGGTACTGCACCGTGCTGACGTCTTTCAAAATCAGCTCGCAGGTACATCCGTTCTCCTTTGCCGCACGGCAGGTCTCCTGCAATTCCCTGCGCACAAGCTCCGAGTCAAAGGAAGCAGCCGCCAGATAGGCCGGGTTCGGCTTGCGGGAGATGACATAGCTGCTCTCCTTTGCTTTGACATCCAGCCTATTCGTGAGAAATTTACATTGTTCCTCTTGCATATCGCCGCTTTGCCTGTTATGATAAAAGCAGGATTTTTACTAAAACGTTTTATCTACGCATTGTAGGAACCGTGTCGCAAAAGGAGCAGGATCATGGAGCACCGTGTGACCATCAAAGAAATCGCCGCCGAGGCGGGCGTTTCTACCGGCACCGTCCACCGGGCGCTGTACGGCAAAAAAGGCCTTTCCGCGCAAACGCGCCAACAGATATTGGATTTGTGCGCCCGGCGCGGCTACCGTGCCAATTCCGCCGCGTCCGCGCTCAAGCGCAGCGCGCTGCGCATCGCGGCCGCGTTTCCCGGCCCGCAGGAAGAAAACTCCTATTTTTACGGCAGCGTGTGGCGCGGATTCCGCCGCTGCATGGCCGAACTGGACGACTACAATCTGGAAGTTTTGGAGCTGCCCTATTATCCCGGCACAGAGCGCGGCCAGGCCGAAACGCTGAACGCCTGCTTTGAGCAGTACGGGGGAAAAATAGACGCATTGCTCACCGTCGGCCCCACGGAGGACATTGCCCGGCGGGCGGTACAGCGGTACAGCAGCGCAGGGACGCCTGTGTTCTTCGCCTGTGACGACGCGGAAGGCTGCGGCCGCATCGCCTGCGTGCAGGCGGACCACGACATGGCCGGCCGTGTCGCCGCCGAGCTTCTGAGCGCGCAGCTTTCACCCGGCGATGCGGTATTGCTGTGCGCGGGGGACGCGCACACGCCCTCCCACTACCGGATGGCGGCCGGATTTGAAGCATATCTGCGGGAGAACAGCGTTCCGCTTACTCTGGTCAGGGCCGACGGCTATCATGACAAGCAGGAGCTGGCGCTGCGCCTGAGACGGACGCTTGCGGAAGACGCACGTATTTCCGGCGCGTTCAGTGTCAGCGCGCGGCTGAGCGTGCTGCTGGTGGATGTTGTCGCCCAAATGGGCCGGGCCGGGCAGGTACGCGTCGTTGCCAGCGACCTGTTCGGCGAGACTGTCCGCAACATGGAGGAGGGCCTTGTGCAGAACATTCTTTATAAGGACCCGGCGCAGCAGGGATATCTGGCTGCCCGGCTCATGGGTGATTTCGTGCTGCGCGGGATACAGCCCCCGGCCGGCGTCCACTACGTGGAAAGCCGTGTGATCTTCAAAAGCAGCCTTGCCTATTACCGTGCATCCGGGGCGGTCTGCCCCTGAATTCATCAAAAAGGAGCGAAGCAAAAATGGAACAACTGTGCTATGAGACACTTGAAAAGGCCGGATATACCGGCTATCTGCTGAAAAACGCGCCCGAGCGCGTGCTGCAGTTCGGCGAGGGAAATTTTCTGCGCGCCTTTGCGGACTACTGGTTCGATATGGCCAACGAAAAGGCGGGCTGGAACGGGAAATGCGTTCTGGTGCAGCCCATCGCCCAGGGGCTGACGCAGCGCATCAACCGGCAGGAGGGCCTGTACACGCTGTACCTGCGCGGACGGCAGAACGGCGAAAAGGTGGATGCAAAGCGCGTCATCTCCTCGGTGAGCCGCTGCCTGAACCCCTATGAAAAACCGGATTACGACGCCATGATGGATGTAGCCGCCGGCGAAGCGCTGGAATACATCGTCTCCAACACCACCGAGGCGGGCATCGTGTACGACCCCGCGTGCCGCCTTGAGGACTGTCCGCCCGCTTCCTTTCCCGCAAAGCTGACACAGGTTCTGCTGCACCGCTGGAGGGCGGGCAGGCCCGGCGTAGTGGTGCTCTCCTGCGAGCTCATCGACAACAACGGCAAGGAGCTGCTGCGCTGTGTGAACCAATACATAAAGCAGTGGGGGCTGGAGGAAGGCTTTGCCCGCTGGGTGAACGGGGACTGCACCTTCTGCTCCACGCTGGTGGACCGCATCGTACCCGGCCGCATTCGCGACGCCGCCGAGGCCGTTCGGCTGGAGGAGGAGAACGGCTACCGGGACGCGCTCATCGACGTGGGCGAGGTATTCGGCGTGTGGAATATCGAAGGGCCCGAATGGCTGGCGGAAAAGCTGCCATTCCGGGCCGCAGGACTGAACTGCCCCGTGGTGCCCGATGTGACGCCCTACAAAAAACGTAAGGTGCGCATCCTCAACGGCGCGCACACAGGCTTTGTGCCTGGAGCGTATCTGGCCGGGTACGACATTGTGCGCGACTGCATGCAGGACGCTGTGATCCTGGGCTTCATGAACCGCATGCTTCACGAGGAAGTCATCCCCACGCTGCCGCTGGACAGGCAGGACCTGGAAGCCTTCGCGGCCGCCGTGCAGGACCGCTTCAACAACCCGTTCATCAACCACGAGTTGATGAGCATCACGCTGAACTCCACCTCCAAGTGGCGCGCGCGCAATATGCCCAGCCTGCTGGAATATGTACAAACGGCCGGAAAGCTGCCCCCGTGCCTTGCGATGAGCTTCGCCGCATACATCGCCTTCTATTCCAGCGATATCCAGACCCTGACGGAACAGGGGCTTGTATGCCGCCGGCCGAAGGGCAACGAATACACCGTCAGCGATGACCGCTGGGTGCTAGAATTCTATTACAGCCGCCGCGGCGTTTCGGACGAAACGCTGGTGCATGACGTGATGACGAATGAAAAAATGTGGGGACAGGACCTGACGCTGGTGCCCGGCTTTGAGCAGGCTGCTGCGGAAAACCTGCGCCGCATCCGTACCGAAGGCGCCCGCGCGGCTTTCGCCGCGTGCCTGGCCCGTCCCGCAGTGTAAAGGAGGAGGCCCGATATGCCGCAATGCATCCGCATCCACCCGGCCGACAACGTAGCCGTCGCGCTGTGCCCCATCCCCGCCGGGACGCGGCTCCCCCTTGAGGGCCGCGCCGTCCAGGTGCGGGAGGACATCCCGCAGGGACACAAGCTGGCGCTCGCCCAGATCGCCGCGGGCGAAAACATCATCAAATACGGATATCCCATCGGGCACGCCGCTTCGGATATCCCGCCCGGCGCATGGGTGCACACCCACAATGTGCGCACGAACCTGTCCGGCGAGGTGGAGTACACCTATGCGCCGGACGTGCGTCCCCTGTCCCCCGTGCCGCCCGAAACATTCCAAGGTTACCGCCGGGCGGACGGGCGCGCAGGCGTCCGCAACGAACTTTGGATCATTCCCACCGTCGGCTGCGTGAACGACTGCGCCAAAGCCTTGGCCGCGGAGAACCAGAGCCTTGTCTCCGGTTCCATCGACGGGCTGTATGCATTTCCCCATCCCTTCGGTTGTTCCCAGACCGGGGCCGACCACGCCCAAACGCGCCGCCTTCTGGCCGCGCTGGCACGCCATCCCAATGCAGGCGGCGTGCTGGTACTGTCACTGGGGTGCGAAAATCTGACCCATGAACAATTTGCAAAAGAACTCGGCCCCTATGACCCCGCGCGGGTGAAATTTCTCACCTGTCAGGATGTGGAAGACGAGATGGAGGCGGGCGGCGCGCTGCTGGCGGAACTGGCGGCCCACGCCGGACAGGCCCGGCGCGAGGCCGTGCCCGTTTGTGAGCTTGTGGTGGGCATGAAATGCGGCGGCAGCGACGGTCTTTCCGGCATCACCGCAAACCCGGCGGTGGGCCGGTTCAGCGATATGCTGTGTGCACGGGGCGGCAGCACCATCCTCACCGAGGTGCCGGAAATGTTCGGCGCGGAGGGCATGCTGCTGGGCCGCTGCCAAAACCGGGCCGTCTTCGATAAAGCCGCGTCCATGCTGAATGGATTTAAGGAATATTTTCTGGCCCACGGAGAAACCGTGTACGAAAACCCAAGCCCGGGCAACAAGCAGGGCGGCATCACCACGCTGGAGGACAAATCCTGCGGGTGCGTGCAAAAAGGCGGCAGCGCGCCCATTGTTGATGTGGTCGGTTATGGCGAGCAGGTACACGCCCGGGGACTGAACCTGCTGAACGGTCCGGGCAACGACCTTGTCTCGGCCACGGCGCTCACGGCGGCGGGCGCACAGCTGGTGCTGTTCACCACAGGCCGCGGCACGCCCTTCGGCGCGCCCGCTCCCACGCTGAAAATCGCCACCAACACGCCTCTTTCGGAAAAGAAAAAAGGCTGGATCGACTTCAACGCGGGCACGATAGCAGACGGTTCGCAGAGCATCGGGGAGGCGGGCGCGGCGCTGTACGCGCTGGTTCTGGACGTCGCCTCCGGGAAACAGACCCGCACCGAGCAGAAAGGTTACCGGGAGATCTCTATTTTTAAGGACGGCGTGGTGCTGTAAACGGCGTTCATGCGTTTTGCGGAATGGACAGCACACAGAGTGCCACAACAGGCTTCCCGTATAAAACCCGCAAAAAAGCTTTTTACAGGAATATTGAAGCGGGCGATGACTTCACCCGCTTCAAGGTGAAGTCAAAATTTATTTTTATCCGATAAAGCACGGCAGCCCCTCGGAGCAATACTCCAAAGGGCTGCCGTGCTTTATCTTTATCCTTCCGTTTCCGGGTTTCTGCAGGTGCAGATTTCAATTGGCTTTCTCTCTCCATCTGAAAGTTCTGAACACAACAAGATTCGATTTTTCAATTGGCAGTCTGCCGCCTTTTACTTCACTGTTCTACAGCAATTCGCATCACTTTGTCTCACGGGCGACCACCAGAATGCGGCCATTGTCCCTCTGGTTGTCGCAGGTGCTTAACGTCAAAAGCTGTTCGCCCCACTGCGCACCGGCGCCGCCGCAATAAAGCGATTCCTGTTCCAGCATTTCAACAAAAGCTTCGAATGCCTCCTGTGTCTGCGGTTGTTTGTAATATTGCTCTACATTCTCCGGCGTCAGTTCTATATGAAGCACCGCCATCAATGCATATCGCCGCACACCGTCCGCAAAGGACAGTTCAAAGGATGAGTGCTCCAGGCCATACTCTTTTTCCAGATAAAAACGCAGCGGTGCGAACATGCTCCCGTCTTTCATATTATGCCCGTGGATGATAAGGTTCCTGCTGTCCGCCGGGCTGCTGCGCACATCCAAAAACGGCGTGCCCGCCAAAGAGTACTGTTCTTCAAAATCTCTGCGCAGATAATATTCCGGCTGCTGCGGCGTATACATCACGGGATAATCCAGCCCCGTATCCGCACTGTACAGCCAGGCCAGGCAGTCCCTGTTTTGAGCCTGCAGCGTCTCTACGCCCTTCCGCCACGCCTCGTCCGTCTCTTCCCCCGGCTGCGGCGCGGCGGCACGAACGGCCTGCGCCAGCTTGTCAAACGTCTGCTGCGCGGCCCGCATCTGTCCCCGATACGACACAAGCCACGCGGTACTGCATACCGCCAGGCCCAGCAGCGCCCCACCCAGCAGGAGCTCATACCATCTCCAGCGGGCATGCTTTTTCTTTTTCATTGTCACATCTCCTCTGCTCTCCGAGGCATCCGGCGGCACTTACAGTACAAAATATTTCCAAGCGGGCCCTCATGCATTGTGGTCCCCGATACCGCCACTACAATGATATCTGCTTTTTGTCCAAAGTACAACCTTTCCCCCGCGGGAAAACGAGGCTGTCAATCATTGTTTTCAGAATATGCGGCATTCTCTGCGAAAGCTATCATAACGTTTTTCCCCTGTCTTTACGGAAAACCGCGCCCCCCAATACTGCTGCGCACAAAAGCAAAGGAGCACTTCAGATCCTTTTCTGTTTTCACACCTCGCGCCTCAAATTTATCATAATCTCCCGGCGTCGCCGGGGCGGGGGATTTCTACAGTAAAAGTCTCACAAGTCGCTTACGAACGACTTGTGAGACAAAATCCCCACCTTCTTTCGATTCTTATAAAGCACAAACACTGTATTCGGTGTGCCTCGGGAAAATAAAATCCGAGCCTCGCAAAGTTTGCTGAATGCACCTGAAACAAAACACACCGCCCTTTGGAATGTCATGGCCGCAAAGCTTATTTATATTTGCGGGTTTATTGCACGCGGTGTGATGGATCTGCGTCGAAAAGCAGAAAGCCGATTTTGGCGTATATGAGAAACAGGCTTTGGGGATACCCCTAAAGCCTGTTTTTCTTGATTTTATGCGGCAACGGCGAGGCTACATGTCCTGCATTTTAAACCCGGAAAAGCGCGCTTGTCCGCCAACAGTGAATAGCCCCAGAAAAACTCCGGTATATGTATTGCCCGCTGTACCCTCAGTGCAAAGCCCCGCAACGGCCGCTTGCCCGGCTTCTTCCCACGCTTCGTTTTCGGAGGCATAATGGAAATGATAAAACCGTTCATCCACCGAAATTTTCAACTGCAGCCCGCCCCAATATTCAATCTGCCGGGAAAACACTTCTTCCTCCCAGTCATGGGTACGTCGTGTCACCCCGACAAAATAGCAGGCATTTTTACGGCGTAAATAAATTTCATAATGGTAGTTGGCATTGTAATACGCCGCCAAGCCCGCACGCTGGCCTTCCTCCAGCTCGCCTTTCAGCTCAGTTGTCACCACCTGAGTGTGCTCCCGCTGGCGGACGCCGCAAAACGCCGGAGACTGACGTGGATCGGACAAGGAAATATTTCCGGTAAGTGTCAGACAGCCGATGCGCTCGGAAAGAGACCATAGCCCCGGTCTGGGGTCGCGCACAAAGGTCCATTCCGGTTTCAGCCGCTGGCCGGTAAAATCATCCGAAAAAACCAGGCGGCGGGGAAACGGCTGCCCGGGAAGCGGCCCTTCCATTGTTAAGTTGAGCTGGCCGTTTTCCCCTGCGACAGGCCAGCCGTCCTCCGTCCACACAACAGGCGCCAAAAATGCTTCGCGTCCTAGATTGTGCAAAAGCCCATAGGAAAGAGTTCGAATGCCCAGGCATACAGTCCACCAGTTTCCGTTTGCGTCCTCCAGCAGGTCCGCATGGCCGACAGCCTGTATCGGGTTTCTGCCCATTTGGTCTATGTGTGACAGGAACGGGCCATACGGGCTGCTTTCATACGGCCCCCAAACACACCGGCTGCGCTGGACGGTGGCCCGGTGACCGTACTGCGTGCCTCCCTCGGCCAGAACAAGGTAATAATAATCGCCTTTTTTATAAATGTGCGGCCCTTCCGGATAGCAGCCACCGCATCCATGAGAAATTGCGCGGGAGGGAGAAAGGCTTTGGCCGGAGACTGGGTCGATTTGGCACATTTGAATGATGTCCTTTCCGTTCTCATCATAGCCTGTCGACGTATAATAGACGCTTCCATCTGCGTCGAAAAACAGGGACGGGTCTATTCCGCCCTGCTCCACACGCACAGGGTCCGACCAGCCCTTTTCCGGGTCGTTGGTATGCATGATGAAATTGCGTATCCCGTCGGAATCGGTCGCCGTCATAAAAAACAGGCCGCTGTGCCAGCGGATAGTGGCCGCATAAATGCCCAGGGAATGGCTGCAGCTTTTTATTGACAATTGCTCCGGTGAAGAAAGGCAATGCCCTATCATCTCCCAGTTTACAAGATTTTTGCTGTGATACAGGGGGATGCCCGGATAAAATTCAAAAGTAGAGGTAACCAGGTAATAGTCCTCCCCGACCCGGCATATGCTCGGGTCCGGATTCATACCCCGCAGAATTGGATTGTCGTAGCTATACATCAGTAGCACACTCCATATTTTCCATATTTTCCGTATCGATCACTGCCACTTTTGCCATGATGGTCTTACCGCACCATTCCAGCGGCAGCGCTGCCCCGTTTGCCGTAAGCCGCTTGCTGCGGTCATCCCATCGCAACTCCAGCGTATCGTATACACCCTTTTCATAATCATAGGTTTTTCCATCGTCTGAATACAGCGTAAAGCTGCAGTCCGCACCAGGATAAACCCGTGCCTCAATCTGCTTTTGCTCTGTCTGCAGGCTTTCCACATCTTCACCCACCGGGATGATCGAGCCTGCTCTGACAAATATAGGAATACAATCTATTTCCGCCTGTGCTGGAATCCACCGGCCGCCTCTGTAATGCCTTCCGGTCCAGTAATCGAACCAGTCCGCTCCTTGGGGGAGATACACCCTGCGCTGTGTCTGCCCACATTCCACGACCGGCGCGACCAAAAAAGCCGGACCGAACATAAATTCGTCTTGCAATCGCGCACATTCTTCCTCCGGAAAATCCATCCATAACGCCCGCATAAATGGAGCGCCCGTCCGTGTCGTTTGATACGCCAGTGAATAAATATACGGCATCAGGCTGTAGCGCAGCTTCAGGTATTTCACCAGTATCTGCTCCGCCTTTTCTCCGTAAGACCATACTTCATTGTGCTTTCTCGTTCCGTGTGTGCGAAACGTTGGACAAAATGCCCCGAATTGAAACCAGCGAATGTACAATTCAGCATAATTCTGCTTTTTCACCTGCGTCCCAGTACTGGAGGTGCCAATCAGCAGAGAGTTATAATCTTCATCGCTTTCTGTATCCGGCAGCGGCTGCCAGCCCCCAATGTCAGACGACCAGTACGGCAACCCGCTGGCGCAAAAATTCAGCGCGGTAGGAATCTGCCGTTTTAATACGTCCCACTCCGGATAAACATCGGAAGACCAAAACGTTGTTCCGTATTTTTGCGCACCCAGATAAGCAGCCCTCGACAATATCAGGCATCTGTGACTGTATTTTTCCCGGTGCCCTTCCCAGATACATTGGGAATGCGTAAGCGGATAAAGATTGTGTACTCTTGCGCCGGTCCCCGCGCTCAGATAGCTTTCGTGCGGGCTGATATCCGGTTCGTTTTCATCGGTCCACCAATAAGAAAACCCTTGTTTCCCATAACCTTCGTCTATCTGCATCGTATACCACGCCCCGCATTCCGGGTTGGTGGTATCGATCAGAGCGCCCCGATGATCCGTTTCATTTCCGTATACGGTATTTCCCGCCGCGTCTTTCATAAACCAGCCCTTTTGCTCCAGATATTTATAGTGCCGGCTTTCCTTCATAAATCTGGGCCAGCAGGAGATCATTGTCTCGTATCCCATAGCGTGAAGCGCTTCGTTCATGCCTTTGGGGTCCGGCCAGTATTCCTCATTCAGGCTCATATCTCCCAATGTTTTCCAATGAAACCAATCGACAACAAAAATATCGCACGGATATCCCTTTTCCTTATAGGTGCGCGCCACCTTCAAAAGCTCCTGCTGGGACGCATACCTCTGTTTGCTCTGAATGAAGCCCAACCCGGACCTTGGCGGCAGCGGCGTACTTCCGCACAACGTTCTATAACCAGCGTAAAGCGCATCCGTTGTCTTTCCGCAGATCAGAAAAAAGGATACCGCATCGCCTACTTCCGCTTCCCAAACCGTTTTGCCCGCCACACCGGGCGCCACCTTCATGCGTGAGGTGTTTTCAAACAGTACGGCATAGCCCCGGTTTGTCACCAAAAAGGGTACGGCCACAATTTCTCCGCCCTTGTGGCTGTAATCGTGCCATAGGGGATATTCTTTCCCGCCCAAATCGAGCCGTCCGTCCTGATGCTGCCCCAGCCCGTAATAATGTTCTTCCTTCTGTACCGAAAAAACTGCACGAACCTTCCATGTGTCCTCTCCCAGAATTTGAACCGGTGTTAGAGAGTATTCCCTAAGCTGTGTCAGAAGCCGCCCGGAGCGATCCATAAAATCCACAGTTGCTTTCTTTTTGTCAACCCGGAGCGTCAATTCAGGCATATGATACCATATCGTTTCCAATGTATCTTCACATACGGCCTGCACGCCCGGCGCCGGTTTCCCTTCTATTCCCCACATCGGCAGGGCCGCCGGGTCCTGGGGGTAATAGGCGATGTGTACGACATTATCACCGTAGGGCGTTATTGCCATTGTACCCTCTTTGCAGCTCAGCTGTATTCTGTTTTCTTCTCTCCGCAAGGCAGTGATTTCCACCGGTGTTTTCATATAAGCCTCCTTTGGCAAGCTTTCCGCCTCCATTTCGCTGTTCCCTATGTTGCTGCCGAAAAAACAAAAAGCCGCTATTTTTACAAATAACGGCTTTTTGTGTATGCCGTCCTGACTGTTCGCCATGCGGCCGTTTTACCGGGTGCCAATCTGTCGGCACGGCTTATCCGGCCCGTATTGCAGACCGGGATATTGCGGCGGCTAAAATCTGCCGTATGCAAGCGCCTCTTCGTACAATGCGTCCAGGCATTCAACTTTCCAATCCTCGGTCGCACCATTTCCCATGGTAAGCATCAGCCTTCCATCGCTGCGCCTGTATGTATCTATCAGCCAGCGCACTTCTTCCCTCACTTCCTCAGCAGAACCATAAGGGATCACCTGCTGCACGTCAAAACCCGCCAGGATGCAGATTCTGCCTCCATATTTTTTTGCAATCTCTTCCGCGTCCATCGCATATTTTTGAATGGGATGAAGAACGTCTATACCAATCTCTATAAAATCCTCCAAAAACAGCGTGACATTCCCGCAGGTATGCAGCCATATGTGCATGCCCATATCATGTGCTTTTCTTGCGATCTGCGCATAATAAGGTTTGAAAAATTCCCGGAACACCTCGAGCGAAAACAGCGGTCCGCTTTGTGCCCCGATATCGTCTGTAAGGAAAAAACCATCCGCGTTCATTTCCAATTTCGCACGTTCGATCGCCCTTACGTAAAAATCTGTAAGATGCTGGTACAACTTATGCACTTCTTCCGGTGCGTCATAGAAATCCATCAACGCGTTCTGCATGCCGCGCAGCGACCAATGCCGTTCAAACAGCGTATACCAGGACCGCGCCAGAACATAACGGGAGCCGTCCGTCTCCGTCTTTGGCACCAGGCCCGGATACTCCGGAGACGGAAAGGTGTCATAAAAAGGCTGTGCTTTGTCCCAATCCTCTATCAGCACCTGGGAATCAATCGCGGCATTATCGTCCCACTTTTTCTCCCCGAATGCCCACCGATACTCAGGCGCGTCCGCCGGGCTTTCCCAAAAACCCGGCATATTTAAATAGTGTTCCTCAACATCGCAGACCTTATTTGAACGCCATTCCCGATACGCCGCTTCATCTCCATGAAAGGGAGCTGCGTTCATCCAGATTGAAAACAGAAGCGGAATCCGCTCCCCATGGCCCTTTCCATCAATAATAGCCCGCATTTGATTTTTGTCCAATGCCCGCATACCGTTCTCTCCTTTCCATCAGACGGCATAAGCCTCCAAAATAACCTTTACAAAGGCTCCGCATCCACCTGGTGCAGCTCCGCCAAAAACAGCGTCGGCTTTTCCCCGAAAGAAGGCCGAATCTCATCGCCGTTAAAAACGCGGCCGGGCACCAGTTTTCCGTCCTGCGCCGTGTACTCCTGAAGCCGGACGACCTCGGCGCGGGAGAAGGCCGCGGGCAAAAACTCGGCCGTGCAATTGAGCCCGGCAAGGAAAAACCGTTCTTCCCGCAGTTGGATGGCCAGCAACGCGCCTCTTGGGGCACTCGGGTCCTGCCTTTGATACTTTACCAGAAGCCCGTATTTTTCAAATTCCAGCCCGTCCCGCAGTTGATTCATACACAGGCAGCTTTGCACTGTCCCTGTGCCGCGGCGTGGTTCGATGGTCTCCCACAGGGCGTCCAAAATTCCGTAAACACTGGAAAGATATTCCGCCGCCTTTGAATTGTCCCTCGTCCGCGAAAGGCTGAACGCCTCCTGCACCGCCGCTCCGTTGAACACCGGAGGTTCATAGCAGCGTATCGTGTCGATGGCAAAGGGCGAGAATCCCAGTGCATTGCGGCATCCTGCCACATACAGCGCAAATGATGCCGCATCCACGGTATTGTGGGCCTCCGGGATGAAAAGCGCATTGTCTTCCCGCTGGTATTTTTCGCACTCGGCCGCAAAATCCGTCAGGTAAATATCCGGGCTGAAAAACTCAATGCTGGGCGCACACAGCTTCCACATTTCCCACTGCTCGGCAACCGGGCCGCCGCTGGGATAGTTTCCGGGACGTTCTCCTGGATGCTGCACGGTCCACGCATTGACATACAGGGGCAACGGATATTCTCTTTTTCCCACCCGAGCGATCCGCTCCACCGCACTGGCAAAGCAATAGCTGGAAAAACGCTCCGAGGCCTGCGCTCCAAAGGCCTCCTCCCAACTGCCGCTCTTTCCAAAGCGGCTTGCAACCGCTTCCGGAACAGCACTCCGGAACGCAGCCTGCGCTGCCGGACATACATCGCGCGGGGCACCCAGCATTCCTACCTCATTTTCCACCTGCACCAAAATAACAGTCTGTTCCTCACGGTCAGTCTCGCGCAAGTGCCTCATCAGCATGCCGAACGCCCTTGCATCCGCCTCCACCGCCGCTTCGCAGCAGGGAGAAATCAGGCAGTCCGAACGCAGCGGGCCTTCATTGGGGCCAAGGGATGCGCGAAAAAAGCGCCCGGTATCCCGTTTCACCCAGCCTGGCACATACGTTGACTCCGCGTTTTTCCACAGCCCGAACCACAGAAGGATCAGCCGGAGCCCCTCCCGCCTTGCCTGCTGCAAGAGCCCGTCCACCAGACTGAAATCAAATATTCCTTCCTCCGGCTCGGTCAGCTCCCAATAGACCGGAACCGCCAAGGTATTGAGATGCAAACCACGCAACAGCGGCCAGACGGAGCTTTCCATATAGGCCAGACTGGAAGCGCAGGAATTGTGCACCTCGCCGCCCAGAATGTAGAAAGGCTTTCCGTCCACGAATAAGGTGACGCGGCCGTTTTCCCGAGAGATATTCGGCAGCATCATTCCACCACTCCCTTTTCAAAGGCGGAAACCCGGGACTGGCTCTCCCGCTCAAGTATCTGCGTACCCCAGGGCTGCAAAACAATTTTTTCTTCCTGTATAGAAACGGTTTGCTCGTCTCCTGTAAAGTTCATCAGAAATACAAAGTCCCGCTCACCGTCCGTCCGCACCTGCGCATTCACTCCTGCTGGCAGCTCTGCGTTGATGCAGGGCTTTATTCCCAGTTCCCCGCACAGCTCCGCATAAAAGTCGTTTAAAAAAGCTTCCTCTGTGCGCGCTGCAATGTAATACGCCTTTCCCTTTCCGTACCGGTTGCATGTGACAGCCGGCGAGCCGGCATAAAAATCGCTTCCGTATGTACCCAACACCTGCGCGCCCCGCGCGTGTATCCGCTCGCACAGGTCAAACGCACGATAGCTTTTTTCGTTCCATTGCACGGTATTGGAATCCTGCGGATACAGAGCGTCCAGCTCCTCGTCCCAAATGCCGAGCACCTCTTTCAGCGGCCCGGGAAATCCGCCCAAGAAGCACAGATCCGTCTCATCCACATAACCTGTGAGATAGGTTGCCACAAACGTTCCGCCCGCAGCGGTAAACCGTTCCACCCGCGCGGCGAAATCGCCCCGGAGCATATATGCCATTGGCGCGATGACCAGATCGTACTCGTCCAGCGGACTTGTTTCGTCGATAACCGCCACTGGGATGCCTCTGTTCCAAAACGCGCCGTAATGGGCAAGCACCGTATCCCGGTAGCCCGTCTTTTCCTGCAAGGCGCCCTTCATATCAGAGATGCCCCAGCCATTTTGATAATCGTATAACAGCGCTGCCCGGGCCGGGCGCACTGTTCCTACAACATCGTCCAGGCCTTCCAGCGTCCGGCTCACCTGCACAATATCGCGAAATACGCGCGTATTCTCTGAACCCTCATGGTCCACGACCGCGCCGTGGAACTTTTCGCAGGAACCGCAGCTTTTCCGGAACTGGAAATACTGCACGCTGTCCGAGCCGTGCGCCACGGCCTGCAGAGACTGAAGCAGATGTCCGTTGGGACGGTGCAGCTTTGCAACCTCCCTCCAGTTTGTTGCGGAAGGAGAACTCTCCATCAGGAAAAACGGCCGCTTTTTTAGCCCGTACATCAAATCGTGATAAAAACCGGTCCGAAGGGCGATCGCAGTGTCCGCCTCTCCGTTCCAATGCCAGTCGGGATAGTTATCCCAGGAAACCACATCAAACAGCTTGGCAAATTCCACATAATCGAGGTCTTCATAAGACGCCATAAAGTTTGTGGTACACGGGGTCCCGGGCGTATACTGGCGCAGCGGTTCCAGTTCTTTGGCTACAAAATCCATATGCTGCCAGGTAGAAAAACGGTGCCAGTCAATGTTCAGTCCATGCGTTCCCCATTCTCCATTCCAGGCCGGGCTTTCAATCTGTTCCCATTCCGTATACCGGTGGCTCCAAAAGGTGCTCCACCATGCCTGGTTCAGTGCGTCCAGCGTACTATATTTTTCTTTGAGCCATGCTCGAAAACGCTGCTGACATCGTTCGCAGTGGCACTCGCCGTTAATTTCATTGGAAATGTGCCACATCCCCAGCGCCGGATGGTTCCTGTACCGCTCCGCCAGCTTTGTATTGATGATACGCACCTTTTCCCGGTATACCGGAGACGACATACAATGGTTGTGCCGGCCGCCGAACCGGTTGCGCACACGGTCCTGCCCTGTACGCAAAACCTCCGGATATTTTTTTGCAAGCCACGCCGGGCGCGCGGCAGAAGGAGTGGCCAGCACCGCCTTCATACCGTTTTCCGCCAGCATATCCATTACTTCGTCCAGCCATTCAAATGTAAAATGGCCTTCAGACGGCTCAAGCATCGCCCAAGAGAAAACACCGACCGTAAGCGAATTGAGCCCCGCCAGCTTCGCAAGGCGCATATCCTCCTTCCAGACCGTTTCCTTCCAAGTGAGCCACTGCTCGGGATTGTAATCGCTGCCGTGTACCATGTGCTGCATTTCCGGCATCGCAGGGGGATATCGCTTCATGGTTTTTCCTCCGATCTTATTTGCTTTGCCTTGGCGGACGCCAGGCGATGACGCCGCCATTCATTGTATCCACAGGATTCCCGTATTTGGAGTTTTCCGTTGAGGAGAACATTTTCCGGCGGTTTCCCGCTCATTTGCCGCAGCAGCAGCCCCACCGCCATCAGGCCCATCTCAAATTTCGGCATTACGATCGTGGACAACGGCGGCGAGGCAAACTTGCTGACGGGAATATCGTCGCACCCGATGACCGCCATCTGCTGCGGCACCTGAATGCCCGCTGCCCGAAGCGCCTGCATCGCCCCCAGCGCCACTTCATCATTCAGGCAGAACACTGCCCTGGGCAGCGGGCGCCCACTGGCAAGCAGTTCCTGCATTGCTGTAAAACCGCCCTTGTCATCCAGATTGCAGGGAATATCCCACTGGGGCGGAATCGTGACGCCGCTGTGCTTCAATGTGCGTGCAAACACCTCTGCGCGCACCTGAGTACCTGTCGCCCGCTTTCCCAGAATCCCGATCTCTTCATAGCCGATACACATCAAATGGTTGGCGATCATTTTTCCAATGTTGCGGTTGTCCACATTCACCGAGCCGAGGCCATCCATCGTTACTTCACTGTGGCACATCACGATCGGAATATTTTTTTCTTTTGCCTTGGCCAGGTCCTCTTCTGTCAGGTCTGCCAGCTGCGTCAATATGATTCCGCAAAACGCCGGGCTTTCAATGGAGTTATAATAATTTCTGCGCAGAGAACTTGTTCCGCTGAGCATTACCATTTCAAGATGATTCATCGACAATGTTTCGGCGATTCCACGAATCACCTCATAATAATAAGGGCCGAAAATTTCTCCGGTGATCAGCGCAACGGAATTTCGTTTCTGTGTCTGCTCCAGCGCCGATTTTGAACTGGATGAGGGAACATAATGGAGCGTCTTCATCGCGTCAAATATCTTGGTCTTTGTCTCCTCTCTCACCCGTTCCGGATAATTGATCGCCAATGAGACGGTGGAGATCGAGACCTTCGCCAATTCTGCAACATCCTTGATCGACGCCATTTTTATTTCCTCCATTCTCCGTTTGCCCGGCCGGGCCGGAGCCCGTACTTTTGCGCGGACCTATCCTTTGATGCCGCTCATTGTGATGCCCTGTACAAAATACCGCTGTGCGCAGAAGAACAGGATAATCAACGGCAGCGTCGTAAGAATCGAAACCGCCATCAGGTAGTTCATTTTCCCCGTTCCGAAATTCTGATTGAAGAATTGAAGACCGATGGCAATGGTATATTTGCTCTCGGAATTGAGATAAATCAACGGCCCCATAAAGTCGTTCCAGTTTCCGATCAGTGCCATCACACCCACAGTGGTGAGCACCGGCTTCATTGCCGGAAGCAGAATCTTGTAAAAAATTTTAAAAGTACCGCAGCCGTCGATCTCCGCCGCCTCGTCCAATTCACGCGGGATTCCCCGGATGAACTGGCGAAGCAGGAAAATATTGAACGCGCCGCCGCCCAGCCAGGCCGGGAGCAAAAGCGGAAGATAGGTGTCGACAAACCCCAGCTTGGAATACATCATATAGGCGGGGATGAGCGTGACCTGTGACGGCAGCATCAGCGTCGCCAGAACGATTGTAAACAGCGGGCCGTTCCACCGCGACGGGAACCGTGCGAAACCGTACGCGACCAGGGCCGAAGTAACAACTGTGCCCAGCGTACCCACAATGGTGATAAAAAGCGTATTCAAAACATAACGGTTAAAATCTACGTAGTCCCATCCCTTTATAAAGTTGTCCAGTGTGATCGGGTCCGGGATCCAAACCGGCGGGTCCAGATAAAGCTGCGCCGGTGTTTTAAATGCCGTGGAAAGCATCCAGAAAAACGGGATCAGAAAAACGAGCGCCAGACAAGTAAGAAGAAGATAGCTAACGCCTTTTCTCATTCCATCCGTCAAAACGCGCTTGGTATGCGTGGTCACAAAAACGCCCTCTTTCTTTTATAGCAGATTGATCAGCTTTCGGTAGAATAGTTTACCCAGTATTTGCTGGTGCTCTGGTAGACCAGCGTAAAGCACAGAATCGCAACCAGCAGGATCCAGGACAACGCGCAGGCGTATCCATTGTTTCCGAACCGGAAAGCATTGTTGTAGGCATGCATCATATACGTATACGTTGTTTCTTCACCGGGGAGGCCTTTCGTAAGCAGATACGGCTGGTTGAACATCTGGGACGCACCGATGAGGCACAGAAGCACATTGAAATAAATGGTCGGAGTCAAAAGCGGCAAAGTAATCTTTCTTGTTTTCTGCCACCAGGTCGCCCCATCAATCTGCGCGCTCTCATACAGTGAAACCGGAATATCCTGAAGGCCGGCCAGGTAAATAATGATCGTATTCCCCTGCGTCCAGAGGTTCACAATAACAATGGCCCACATCGACCACTTGGGATCGACCAGCCACGAGGGCCCCTCAATGCCGAACCAGGAAAGAAAGTTGTTCAAAATACCGTAATCCGTATTGAATATCCAGCCCCACAGAAGTGTGACGGCCACGCCGGCGCACACCGAAGGAATGTAAAACGCAACGCGGTACAATCCGCGGCCTTTGAGCTTTTGGTTTAACACCATCGCGATCGTAATGTTAAAAACCGTGCTGAGCGGGACGAACACAGCGACATAGGCCAATGTGTTGCGCACGGCCTTCCAAAAGTCCGGGTCAATTTTAAAAATATTGATATAATTTTCAAAGCCGATAAAATTGGACGCCGCGCCAATCGAGGAATCTGTAAAAGAAAGATATAAGGAAAAAATCATCGGAAAAAGCGTCAGCCCCAAAAAGCCGATCAGCCACGGCATGATATAAGTAAAAAACGACCGGGTGCGCCTTTTTGCCAGCGCGCTTTCTCGATTCGCAGCAGTCTTCTTATTCATAATAGTCTTCACGGGCTTCCTCCTAAATCCAAACGCGGCTCTTCTTTCCGGCAAATGCAAAAAGGAGAGCCGCGTCATCCACAACAAAATAAAGGTCCAGCCGCTAAATTACTTTTCTGTTGTCAGCCTTGCCAAAACGGGTTCGGCCTCTTCCTGCAGCTGTTCCATGCGTTCTGTAACATCGGCGCCGTTGTACACGATATCGTTCCATGCAGTACTGTACAGGTCGCCAATCTCGTTGAATGAACCGCCCAGAATCGTCTGCTTACTGTCTGCCATTACGTCCACAAACAGCTGACGGGAGATTTCCGTGTTTGGAATCACACCCTCGCCCCAATTCGCGGCAACCGTTTGAACCACCGGCATACCGCAGTTTGTGATCACTTCCGCAGCCGCCTCGCTGCCGCATGCGTACTTGATGAATTCCCAAGCCGCGTCCTTATTCTTAGAATCGGCATTCATCGCATAGCCGGTGTTCCACTGAAGCGTTGTGGACGTACCCGTCGAGTCCTTGGGGAGCGAAACGATATCCCATTCAAAAACGCCGTTCAGGCTCTCGGAAAAGTTTGCAATATCCCACGGGAAGAAGAAGATCATGCCGCATTTTCCGGAGAAGAAGCGCGTCTCGGAGGGCATGCTCTGTACTGCAGCGTTGTCCGGATAATAGCCGTCCTTGATAAGGTCGGTGTACATTTTAACGCCCTCGATAACAAGAGGGTCGTTGGCCATCATCTTTGCGGGAGACGTAGAGATGTCAAAAAGCTGTCCGCCGGCCGAATAGTGCGCAAGGGCCGTCGTTGCCCAATGATACGTCATGCCATACTCTTTGGATTCGCCCTCGCCGTTGGTAAGTTTTTTACAAACCTCCAGGAACTCATCCCAATCCCAATCACCGGTGGGATATTCCACGCCGTATTTGTCAAAATATTCTTTATTGTAAGCAATGACCATCGTATTGGCCACAAACGGCAGGCCCCAGCGCGCGCCGTCGCTGTATACATAGCCGTCCGTCGCCCCCGGCGTAAAAATACCTTCCAGGTCAAAGCTGTCACGCTCGATATACGGGTTCAAATCTTCAAAGTTATTATTCAAATAATAGAAATGGTTGTCGTCCACACCTGTCATGATAACATCAGGAGCCGTACCCGCCGCCAACATCGCTTTCAGCTTTGTCGAATACTCCGTGCTGGGAACGATTTCCAGCTTCGCTTTCACGCCGGTATCCAGCGCGTTAAAGTCCTCTACGATCTGCTTATGTGCTTCCAGCTCGCTGCCGCTGCCCCATCCGTATACGGTGATCGTACCGGACGCTTTGGGTTCCGAGGCTTCGCTGCCCGAAGCAGCCGGTACAGATGTCGTCCCTGTGGAAGCGCTGGTTCCTCCACCGCACGCGGCCATAGAAAGCGCCATGACAATCGCCAATGCCAAGCTCAAAAGTTTTTTCACTGTTTTTTCCTCCTTTTATCGAATCAAAATATCATACTTTATCGAACGCTGTGGCATCCGGGGCAAAATCGAAATGCTTTTTCGATTTTGCCCCGTTTTTTAATGGATCGGCCGAACCATTATGTCTCTAATTGAAATTATACATATTTTTTCAATCGAAACAATCGAAAAAATATGCAATACGCCTTAATCCGCTTAACCATCTCATCGAAACCGCCTCCTATGCAATCGAAACAGTCGAAATAGTTTCAAACCCATAGAAAAAAATTTAAAGCTGTGATATAAGGGAGATACGGCAGAAATCAGAACCGTGTCAGGCCGTACCGTGCAGCCGAAAGGAGCAAGCCGTATGTTTCAATATCACAACCCTGTTATCCGCGGATTCAATCCTGACCCCAGCATCTGCAGAGTAGGCAATGATTACTATCTCGTCACCTCGAGTTTTGAATACTTTCCCGGGGTTCCGCTGTACCACAGCACAAATCTTGCCAACTGGGAGCTGCTTGGGCATTGCCTTACCTCCGCTGAGCAGCTTCCCCTTCAGGGCTGCAGCCACTCGGGCGGAATCTATGCTCCCACGATCCGCTATCATGCCGGCCGTTACTATATGACAACCACAAACGCCTCTTCCATTCGGAATTTTATCGTACACACCGATGACCTTGCCCAAGGCTGGTCCTTGCCTGTGCAGGTAAAGCAAACGGGGATCGACCCCTCCCTGTTTTTTGACGATGACGGGAAAGTGTACTTCACCTCCACCGGGTTCAGCGAAGGCAAAAACGCAATACAGATGTGCGAGATCGATCCTCTTACAGGAACACAGCATACCGTATCCCGTATTATTTCCTTTGGGTGCGGCGGATGTTGGCCGGAAGCGCCGCACATATATAAAAGGAATGGGTTTTACTATCTGGTCCTCGCAGAAGGCGGAAGTGAATATGGACATCATGTCACTGTTCAACGCAGTGCAAATATCTGGGGACCATATACCGCAAACCCGCGCAATCCAATTCTTTTCCATCAAGATCAGCTCGGCATATCGCCGGTCCAGGCAACAGGACACGCCGACCTTGTGGAGGATGCAAACGGCAATTGGTGGATGGTCTGTCTGGGCATCCGCCGTCTGCCCTACAACCTGCTGCACAATTTGGGCCGCGAAACCTTTCTGGCGCCGCTTGTCTGGACAGAGGACGGTTGGCCGGTCCTGCAAGGCGGGAGAACGCTGTCGCTGGAAATGGAAGGGCCGCTTCCCTTTGCCGCACAGCCGCGCAGCGAATCGTTCCTGGATGATTTTTCAGCCGAAAAGCTGCGTCCGGATTGGACTTTCATTCGCAATCCAGAGGACGGATGCTGGTCGCTTACAGAAAATCCCGGCTTTTTGACGCTATGCGGTCACGTATCTTTGAGCGAGCCGCGCCGTTCGCCGGCATTTCTCGGAGTACGGCAAACGGAACACAGGATGACCGCGCGCACCCTTTTGTCCGGGCCGCTTGCAGATGGGCAGCGTGCCGGCATCACCGCTTATTATACCTGTGATTATCATTACGAAATTTACCTGAAGCGGGTTGCCGGAGAATACTTCATCGCGGTCAACCGCCGGATTCATGACCTGGAAGCCGAGGTCTTTTGTCAAAAAATAGATTACGAAAACAATATTACTTTATCTATTGACGCAGACGAACATGCATATCGTTTCGGCTACGCACTTCCCAACCACGCCGTACAGGAAGCCGGTAAAGGCGCCGTCGCAGGCCTTTGCACGGAAGGAACCGCTGACATGACCTTTACCGGCACGTTCATCGGCCTTTTCACCATGGGCGGCAGCGCTGCATTCTCGTATTTCGAGAAAAAAAATACTCCGGCGCTTTGACCGGAATCTCAAACATATCCCACCGGAGGTAAGCAATTCATGGAAAGCACTCATCAGCCGGCCAACGGCATCACCGAAGGCCCGATTCGAAAACAACTGCTCCTGTTTTTCTTCCCTATTTTGCTGGGTACTTTTTTCCAGCAGCTTTACAACACCGTAGATGCCGTAGTCGTCGGAAATTTCATCGGAAAAGAAGCGCTCGCCGCCGTCGGCGGCTCTACCAGTGTGCTGATCAATCTGCTCGTTGGGCTGTTCGTCGGCGTTGCCTCCGGCGGAAGCGTCGTTATTGCTCAATATTTTGGAGAAAATTCCGCGGAAAAGATGCACAAAGCAATACATACCACGCTTGCTCTGGGCCTTACGGGCGGCGCTTTTCTGATGGTTCTGGGGCTTCTATTTTCTCCAATGGCTCTGCGCATCACAGGTACTCCGGAAGATGTGATGCCGTATGCCGTCACCTATATGCGCATCTATTTTCTGGGTATCATCGGGAATCTGGTCTACAATCTTGGCGCAGGGGTCCTGCGTGCTGTCGGGGATTCCAAAAGTCCGCTGTATTTTCTGATTCTGTGTACCGTTACAAATTTGGTGCTAGATCTCTTATTCGTCGCTGTTTTCCATTGGGGAATCGCCGGCGTTGCCTGGGCTACGATCCTGTCCCAATTTCTCAGCGCCGGTATGATCGTTTATAAGCTGACGCATGCCAATACGATTTATCATCTTTATCTCACAGAGATCCGCTTTGACGCTCCAACGCTGAAACAGATCATTGAAATCGGGCTTCCGAACGGTCTTCAATCCGTCATGTACAGCCTTTCCAATATCATCGTACAGGTTTCCATTAACTCCTTCGGCACCGATACCATTGCTGCATGGACAGCCTATGGCAAAGCCGACGGTTTGTTCTGGATGATCATCGGCGCATTCGGCATTGCAGCAACAACCTTTTCGGGGCAAAACTTCGGCGCAAGACAGTACGACCGCATCCGCAAAAGCGTGCGTGTGGGCTTGAATCTTTCTTTCATCTCCTCCGTTGGGCTGAGCCTGATCTTTTACTTTTCCGGCTCTTATATTTACCGTCTGTTCATCCAGGACCCGGCTGTCATTGCGGAAGGCGTTTCCATCATGCGCACAGTTGTTCCATTCTATTTCACGTACATTTTCATCGAAATCCTGTCGGGAGCGATCCGCGGGACAGGCGACTCGCTTGTCCCCACGATCATCACCTCGCTCGGCATCTGCGGCATCCGTATGGTATGGTGTTCTTTCATCGTTCCGCGCTGGCACGACATCCGGGTCGTCGCTTTAAGCTACCCCGCCGCGTGGATCGTTACCTCTCTCGCTTTTATCGCCTACTATTTCTGGGGCGGCTGGATGGAACGCCGCATCAAAAAAGCACAGCTTTACGAAAAAGGCAGCCCAACAGGCTGTAACATTCATCCTGGAGAAACAGCCTGACACAGACGAAAAAAACCTGCTCCGCGAACTTGCGGAGCAGGTTGCACCGGCCGCAGCCGGCCCTTTGCAGGAGGCAAACAAACATCTGCAGGCCGAGCACAACGAGCTTTGCGGAAATACGCCTTTCGTTCCCGAAAGCAGGTGAAGAAGCGGAAGGAAGCCGGTATTGAAAATTTCATCACCGAATACGACAGGCCGTTTACAGAATTTATAAACAACAGGTGCTTTCCCATGCTGCCCCGCGGAATGCTGCGTGAAAGCATTCCCGCGGTGCGGTTTACACGCAATTATTGGAGGAAGGAAAACGTATGAAGCACTTTGCTACAACAGAAAAGACAAGCTGGCAGATCGTTAAGCCCACTCAGCCGGGCGGAAAGGCAATCCGCACAACATTAAGACTGAACGGTTTGCAGCACCAAACATGGGAAGGCTTCGGCGGCTGTTTTAACGAACTGTCACAGATTGCGTTGCAAAAGCTGAATGAGGAAGCACGCAGCGAAATTTACGACGATTTGTTTTCTCCGCAAGCGGATGGGCTGCGTTTGAATTTCTGCCGTCTGCCAATCGGCGCCTCTGATTATGCTGTGGGATGGTATTCCCACAATGAAACGCCCGGCGATTTTAGCATGGAAAAATTTTCTGTACAGCGCGACGAAAAATATCTGCTCCCCTATTTGCGGGAAGCCTTAAAGCGGAATCCGGATATGAAGTTGTTTGCCTCTCCGTGGAGTCCACCCACCTGGATGAAAGAACCGCCTGTGCATAACTATGGCACATTGATTCGCACACCGGAAAACTTGGAAGCTTATGCACTGTATCTTATGAAATTCATAACAGCATATGCCGAAAAGGGTATACGTATTGATCAGATACATATACAAAATGAGCCGGTATCCACACAAAAATTTCCTTCCTGCATCTGGACAGGAGAAGAGTTTGCAGAATTCATTGGACAATATCTTGGCCCGCTCTTTGAGCGTAATGGGCTTAAAACGCAGATCTGGCTGGGTACACTGAATGGGCCGGAGACAGACCACCGCACACTGTATACCCGCTTCAATGATTATGCCAATCTGGTTCTGCACGATCCGGACGCCAACCGGTACATCCACGGGGTAAGCTATCAGTGGGCGGGTAAATATGCGTTGGCCCAGACAAAAGAAGCGTTTCCGGAAAAACAGTACATGCAGACAGAAAACGAATGCGGCGATGGAAAAAACAGCTGGGAATATGCAAGATATGTGTATGAATTGTTTCAGCACTATATTGCCGGCGGCGTATGCGCCTATGTTTATTGGAATATGGTTTTGCAGCAGGGCGGACGCAGCAGTTGGGGTTGGAACCAGAACAGTATGGTGACTGTGCACAGCGAGAAAGGTGGCTCTTCCGTAGCGCACAGGGAATATGAATTCTATGTTATGAAGCATTTTTCCCGTTTCGTACAGCGCGGCGCCATACGTTTGGGTTTGGACGGACATCTTTCCAGCAACTGCGTGTGTTTTGAAAATCCGGATGGAAGCCGCGTGCTGATTGCGCAGAACCCTTTTGCAAAACCGCTGTCATTTGTCTTCGAAGAAGCAGCCATTACGTTACCGCCAGACAGCATCAACACTCTTGTATTTGAAGCGTAAAAAATGGCCCTGTTTCCCAAAAAAATGCGGGTTGCTCATGGAAAATCAAGATAAAAAATTTTATGCGAATTGGCAAAGCGTACTGAGCAGATTGCTGCCGCTCCAGAACAGGAAATAAAGATGTACCGCTTGTCTTTATTTCTCCGGAGAATGGGCGGCATAAGATTTTCCGGGAAACAGTTTGTTATGTCAAGATTCGCAAACGCGCCAATGGGAATATCTATTGTGTTCGGCAAATTTACCATGCGGAAGTATTGAAAGATGATACGGTGATTTCCAACAATTTTCATATTCTCTGGGTTGGATGCAAATTCTGGGTATGGCTTAGAAACGAATCGGCACGGCGGTGTTGCTCATGGTGGGGCATACAAGGCAGAATGCGTATAGCAGACCAGGATGAAGCCTTTAAAACGCTACGCGTTCCGGAGAGCACCATAGAAAAGGTGGACTTGTACGTTAGGAAATAATCCGCCAAACGCTGTTCGTTGGACGGAAATTATTCGTGAGGGCCCCGCAAGAAAACCTGAGAACATGCCGCCACACGCATACGGCCGCGTCTTTATGAGAACCTCCGGCAAAACTCTTTTTAGAGCTTATTTTTGTTATTTGGGAAAGGGGAATATTCATGGCTCACACATTTGACATTTCCGAAACCGACAGAGAGATTTTGCGCACGCTTGCCGCTCATCAGCTCGAGCTAGCCAATACCGAAGAAAATAAGCGGCATATTGCCGAATGGTATGCCCTGAACGAGTGCGAACCGGGCGCGCGCCCCATGATCTCTCTGGAACTGGGGACCTTTGAGCACGAAGTTATACCGCCCCGGCTGCGATGCACCGGCGAGTTTGCCCGCAGTTTGGAAACTTCTCTCTACCGAAACTTTCTGAACCGCGAGCTGGTCGGGGACGACCGTGTCGTACCGGACTATTTCCCCATATTATGGCAGACCTTTTTCATTCCATTCGACATTCCGGTAAAGCGCGTCTCCTCCGACGGCCTGGGACACCAGTTCGTTCATCAAATTACGGATATTGAGGACGCGTGCGCCCATCTCGCTCCCTCCCGCTTCGGGATAAAAAGAGAGGAAACACTCGCCCGTCTGGAAGCCGCCGACGCAGCATTTGGAGATATTCTGCCCACGAAACTGGAGGGAAGCGCCTTTGTTGCCGTTCCCACGCAGGACCTTGTTCATCTTATGGGAATGGAATACATGTTTTTCAGTATGTATGATAATCCCGACGAATTCAAGGAGATGATCCTGCGTCTTGCCGATGACTATATCGCTTATTTTCAGTTTCTGGAAGCTGAAGGCGTTCTTCTGCCGACAGCGGGGCACGAGCATCTGTGCCAGGGCTCTCTCTGTTACAACCGCACGCTAAAGCAGCATGCACCGGTGAAATGTACAGACCTTTGGGGCTTTATGGATTCGCAGGAAACAGTCTCGATCTCTCCCGATATGTACGAAGAATTTATTTTTCCTGCATATGAAAAGCTCGCGCAGACATTTGGGCTTTTGTCCTACGGGTGCTGCGAACCGGTGCATCCGATCTGGGACAGATGCTTGAGCAAACTGCCAAATCTTCGCAAGGTCTCTATCTCCCCGTGGTGCGACCAGGCGTTTATGGGCGAACGCCTGCGAGGCAGAAAAACCGTATTCCACCGCAAACCCAGCCCCAATTTCCTTGGGGTGAATGAACTTCTGGACGAAGACGCCTGCCGGGCACACATTCGCGAAACACTGGACGCCGCCCGGGGCTGTACCCTCGAATTTTCACAGCGGGATGTTTATACGCTTCATCACAATGAGGCAAAAGCAAAACGCTATGTTCAGATCATTCGCGAAGAAATCGAAAACCACTGGCAATAAAGCACACAAAAGGTTCCATTATAAACAGGGAAAGAGGTAGGTTTATGTACTTTAAATCCGACTGGGCGGAAAGCCAAAAACGTTTCGAAGCACTCTGGCATCAGGAGCTGGTCGACCGCTGCTGTGTCGCGGTATTTGCGCCCAAGGCTGGCCACGAAGAAGCGTACTACAAAGGAGTCAACTTAAGGTCCACGCTCCACGGGTATGACCCGGAATATGTACTGGAGCAAAAAGAAAAACATCTGGAGCATTGTTTTTTTGGCGGCGAAGCTTTTCCCGAATTATGGTTCAATTACGGCCCCGCCGGCCACGCCGGCTATTTTGACGCCCCCATTGACATTCGTGACGGCCATTTCTGGCTTGGTTCTGTTATTGAAGACTATGACGCGCATCCTCTTGTTTTCCGTGAGGATCATCCACTCCTGCAGCATCAGGAGCTGTTGTGCTCCTATATTTCTCAAAAGTGCCAGGATAGATTTATGATTTCCACTCCGGATAACGCTGGTATGCTGGACGCTCTGTCCACGTTGCGTGGTGCGGATAATCTTTTAATGGACTTTTACGATGACCCGGATAATGTACATAAAGCACTGGATGAACTCTTTCATGCCTGGAACTATTCAGGCCAGAGACTCTATGAGCTTTGCAAGAATTGCAACTACGGCGGCAGCGTCGTAGGTTGGCTTTCTCTTTGGGCCCCGAACCGTATGTCACAGTTGCAATCCGACATTTCTGTCATGCTTTCAAGCAGCACTTTTCGTGAATTTGAATTGCCCGAACTGATTCGCTGCGCCAATGAGCAGGACTACAACATCTATCACATGGATGGCATCGAACAGCTGCGTCATCTTGACGATATTTTGTCGATTGATAAAATTCAAATGATCCAGTGGGTCTCCGTTGCAGGCCAGCCGAACTACATGCACCATTTTGACGTCTTTAAAAAGATACAGGAAAGCGGAAAAAGCGTGCTCATCAATGAAGTGGACCCCAAGGATATCAAAACGCTGTTGTCTGAACTGTCGTCAAAGGGATTGTTTTTGGTAACCAAAACAGAGTCTCAGGCGGATGCGGAAGATCTGGTCGAATCCGTAAAAAGGTGGACGCGGGAATAGTGTCTGCTTTTGCCTGTGATTCGAATTTCTGAACGCTTTTTGCTTTGGTTTTTAACAGCTTGGCACCTAAACCGCAATCCCCAATCCAACTTTATGCTGCTGTTTCCCAAACAGCAGCGTTTTTGATCTCAACACAGTACAATTACAATACTTCCAGTCCGAACAGGGCCGCCAGCCTGAGAAGTTTTTCCTCCATATCCTCAAAAGCAAACACCTGGTGGCACCCAAGCACCGTGCGCAGATAATGCGCCGCATCGTCGAACCGCACATGCATCTGTGTGCGGCATGCCGTTTCATAAGGGCCCGGCACAGAATATCCAAGATGGACCGTCATTTTGGAAGCCTCGTCGGAAATACGGCAGGCGGTCACACGCTCTTTCTGAGGAAGCTCTACCTGCAGGCTGACGCCGATGCCGCTTTCATGGTGGCTGCGCAGCGTACAGGGCAGAGGATCGCCCATGCAGCAGATGGGCGCCGTGCAATGCGAAAAGTTCACCGTCCCATCCGGCTGCAGGCCGGGGTTCGCCATCCACAATTTTGTGGAAGTTAGGCGTTTCATCATCAGCATGGTGACAGCGCTGTCCATATCCCCTTCACAGGCGGCTACCATGGGCGTGCAGTCGTTCACATAGCTCACGCCCAGGCAGGATGTCGTCCCCTCGCTGAGCAAATTGAAGCATGCGATAGCTGCTCCCTGTGCACCGTACCGCTCCAAAAGCGTGATCAGCGCCCATGCCATACGCGCGGCGTCCCACAATGCACCGTCCGTGGGCTCCGCGCATCCGGTACTGTTCTGCACGAACCAGTCATAATACGTCTGCGCCTGTTCCCGCTGCGCCCCGCGATAAAGCTGCGCCAGTTCGTCCTGTTCCACAAAACGAATTTTCACGCCGAAACGCGCCTCATATACCGCCGGCTCAGACGCGTTGCTGATGACCCACGGTTCCGTATGCCCAGTCTGCAGCAAAACAGCGCCCCGCACCGCATTGTATGCATCCAACACCTGCAAAGCATCTTTCAGCTGCGCCTCATTCAGCGCAAGCTGCGTACCGGGCGTCGTGCGCCGCAGCACGGCCCACGTATCCATCAGTGTTGGGGCTGCGTTGCAGCGCAGCATCTCGCTGCACAGTACCCCGGGCGCATTGCCTCGAATGTACGCGCCGTACAGCACCACACTTTCATAGGCCGCTGCCGCCGCCAGGATGTTCTGCTGCACGGCGCCGCTCATGGGCACCGCGATCAGGCAATCGCCCTGCGGCAGCTTATCCCTTTCCATTGCGTCCGCTGCAAGGCAGCATTCTATGCCTTCCCCCATTTGAGCCGCCAGCGTTTCATAGGCGGAACGCAGCTTTGCTTCATCCGCCCAATAGCGGCACGCCGCAAAAAACATACAAACCGTTTTCATCCTTGACCATCCCTTCCATACAATTGAGGCACATTGCTTCTTCTCTTTTATTGTAGCGCTCATAGCTCTTGCCATCAATTTTGGTTTACTGTACAATATATTCCAGGACGGAATATATTGCGAGGTGTGGCGTATGGATCTGGAATGGGTGCAAGCCTTTTTGGCCGTGGCGGATACCGGCAGCTTCTCAGCCGCTGCGGACATGCTTTTTCTTTCTCAGCCGGTGATTTCAAAGCAGGTTCAGAAGCTGGAGCACCAGCTGGGCGTCCGCCTGTTTGACCGCGCCCACCGCAGGGCGGAGCTGACGGACGCAGGCCGCAGGGTATATCCTCCGGCACAGGCGCTGGCGCGCCAATATCAGCTTTTGGAACGGGCCGTCCACCCCGACGGAAGCCTGCGCCTTGCGCTGCTCCCCGTCGCGGATTGTTACGGCTTTCCTCAAATGCTGGCGGACTTTTCCGCCGCGTATCCCCGCACGCGGCTCATGGTGGAGGAACGGGAAAATACCGCTATGCCCGCGCTCATCCAGAGCGGGCGCTGTGACGGTGCGTTTTTCCGCATCCCAGACGGCCCCGTGATGCCGCAGGACGTCATCCTGTGCAAGGATGAGCTTGTTCTTCTGGTGCCCGAAAAACTTTTCTGCGCCACAAAAGGCGCTGTCCCGCTTTCGCTGTTCAGCGGCAAGCGCTTTCTGCTGCTGAGCGCCGGCACTGGCCTGCTGGAGGCCAGCCTGGAGCTTTGCCGCAAAGCGGGCTTTTCACCGCAGGTTGGGTACACCGGCGCGGCCGCGGGCAACATTGCCCGTATGGTGCGCAGCGGCGCGGGCGTTGCGATGCTTTCCCGGCGTGTGGCAGAAAGCTGCGCAGGCCCGGGCCTGCGCCTGCTGACGCCGGAGCCCACATGCGGCAGCCTGCTGGTTTTCCGGCCCTCGAAGGCCGGGCTGCAGAACCCGACCATGGGTGCGCTGCTAAAGCATTTGGCGCGTGCTACGCAATGAGCGTGCTTGCAGTTTCATGTTTTTTACCGCTTCACGCACTGTGTCGGTTTCTCCCGATTGACAAGAAGCACTTCCGCAAGAGTATAGTCCCGGTTTTCGGGAAGCGTCAGCATTTTCGATATTGTGTAAGCGGCGGTTACATGCAATCGTATAACCTTTATTTTTTTCGCATGGAAAACCGGCATTGTGTATCACTCCTTAATCTCTGCGGCCAAGTCCAGGGGACGGCCGCCCCAAATGTTCTGTCGGCAAAACCTGCTTTGACGTCATCAATGTGCGGGAGAAGGATTCCGGTGAACAGCTGCATCCTGCACCTTGCAAAGGACATTTGAGGAAGGCCCCCTGCCTTCCAAGGCATAAACTTTAAAAGACGGCAAGGCCGCTTTCACCGCGATATCTATTCATGAAATATGGGCTGAGAACACGATTTCTCAGCCCATATTTTATTTTTATCAGCAAATCCTGTCCTTGGCGCCCTCCAAAACCGATCTTATATGCACATCAAAGTCATCCGTTGGAAAGGGCGGTTAAACTCGATATTTTTCTGCGAAAAAGCTTCTTTATCCTACCTGATAAATGGCGGAGTCGACTCCAAGAGCTTTGCCTGTCGGCATCTTTTCCAACTTTTTCTTTTTATCTTACCAAATGCATATTCTCCAGAAAATACATATCAAAAAGTTGGTGTTTTGAGCATTCATCAAAAAAAATGCGTATAGATATTTTTGGGGGTTACAGCTATTCTAAAAATGAACAGCAATTTCATCACCGAGGGAGAGGATTTTCTTATGCCCAACCGCGTTGTTTCTTCCGCTTTTTCATCTGTAAAAAAACCTTCGCCAGAAGCCCATTCTTCTTTCCAAAAACGATTGGTCAAAGATTGGCGCATGAATAAATCTCTTTATCTTTTGGTACTTCCCGTAATCATTTATTATATTCTGTTTTGCTACAAGCCTATGTATGGTGCGCTGATTGCTTTTCAGGATTATGCTCCCGCGCTCGGTTTCGCGCGCAGTGAGTGGGTCGGTTTTGATCAATTCATCCGATTTTTCAATAGTGTAAACTTCTTCCGCCTGATTCGAAACACTTTGCTCCTGAGCCTTTATTTGCTGTTGTTCAGTTTCCCAGCTCCTATCATTCTGGCTCTCATGATCAATGAAGTTTCAAACAGAAAATTCAAAAAAGCGGTTCAGACCATTACCTACTTGCCCCACTTCATATCCATGGTAGTTGTATGCGGTATGATCACGGATTTTTGTATATCTACGGGGCTTATTAACGATATCATCGTTTTTTTTGGCGGCGAGCGTTCTGCACTTCTTCAGCGTCCCGAACTTTACCGAACCATCTATGTAGTATCTGAGATCTGGCAGCAGATCGGGTGGGGCTCCATCATTTACCTGTCCGCGCTCTCCGGAATTGACGAACAGCTGTATGAAGCCGCTAAGATTGACGGTGCAGGCAAATGGAGGCAGCTCTGGAACGTTACCCTTCCGGGGATCTCTTCTACCATCGTCATTATGTTTTTGCTCAATATCGGCAACATCATGGCTCTCGGTTATGAAAAAACCATTTTATTGTACAATCCCGCCACATACGAAACAGCGGATATCGTTTCTTCTTACGTCTACCGCTCCGGCCTGCTGGAGCAAAACTGGAGTTATTCTACAGCCATTGGTCTGTTTAACTCTGTTATCAATCTGATTTTGCTGCTTACAGCCAACAAACTTTCCCGCAAACTGACCGATACGAGCTTATGGTAAGGATGAGGAATGATGAAAAATATGAAACGGTCTAAAATCAGTATTTCGCCTGCTCAGCGTGCAGGTACGATCATCAATTATTTCGTGTTGACGCTTCTCGCCATTCTCTGTTTATACCCTGTTTGGTATGTTGCCGTTGCTTCTTTCAGTGACAGTAACTTGTTGATGCAGCACAATGGCCTGATGCTGTTCCCCAAGGGGTTCAGTTTGTCCGCTTATGAACGAGTGTTTTCCAACCCAATGATACTGCGGGGCTACGGCAACACTCTGTTTGTATTGTTTTTCGGCCTTGCCCTCTCTATGCTGCTGACCTGCTTAGGCGCATACTTTCTGTCGCGGAAAAATGTGATGTTCCGCAAACCCATCATGATTTTGATCGTCATTACGATGTTTTTTCAGGGCGGCATGATTCCCACTTATTTGAATATGCGGGACTTTCATCTTACGGGAACACTGTGGGGACTGATCATTCCCTTCGCCATCAACACGCAAAATCTTATTATCATGACCACTTCTTTTTCCAGTATCCCGGACAGTCTTGTTGAAGCTGCACGCATTGACGGCGCCGGACACTTTACCGTTCTTTTCCGAGTCGTGCTTCCGCTTTCCAAAGCGATATTGGCTGTGATCGTGTTGTATTACGGCGTCCAAATCTGGAACAGTTGGTTCTGGGCGTCCGCCATTCTGCGCGAAAGGGAAATGTATCCTTTGCAGGTCGTGCTGCGCGAAATCCTTTTGCAAAACAGCTTGGGCGGTATGTCTACCGGTGTTGGAGTATCGGATACTGAATCGGTGGCGATGAGCATTAAATACGCCACAATCATGGTAGCCACCGTCCCCATCCTGTGCGTTTATCCTTTCCTGCAAAAATACTTTGCCAAAGGCGTCATGGTCGGCGCCGTAAAGGGATAAGCGTTTATTTCTTCGCGAATTACAATCTCCCATGTGCAAAATCCATGCTTGGCTCCGCGCAGAAACAGCATTTAAAATGCACATTTTATTTTCGAGATTTTGCACACTGAGCATAAAATTTGCAAATAGACAAGGCTGCCCGGAGACAGTACGATAGAGTCATCAAACGGCAGGTTGCCTATCTGCTTAAATAAAGGAGGAAGTATCATTATGAAACATACCCGATCACTGGCGGTATTCCTCGCTCTTGCATTGAGCGCAGGAATATTCTCCGGCTGCAGCGGCGCAAGTTCAGCCCCGTCTTCCGCGCCCGCTTCTGCCGCATCCGACACAACCTCGATTTCCAATCAGGAATTCAGCTATCCAATGTCGGACGGCGACCCCATTTCCTACTGGATGGAATTGAACTCCAACATTTCCGCCAATTTCGCCTCTATGGAAGACACCCCCTATGCTCAGGGCCTGATGGAACGCACCGGCATCACGATTGATTACGAGCATCCGCCCGCGGGCCAGGCCTCCGAACAGTTCGGCCTGATCGTTGCGGACGGCAATATGCCGGATATTATCGAGTACGATTTCCTGAGCGGTTACTCCGGCGGCCCGGAAAAAGCGATCAAGGACGGTGTGATTCTTGAACTAAGCGACATCATCGACCAGTATTGCCCCAACCTGAAAGCTTATCTGGAAGCAAATCCCGATGTGGACAAGATGATCAAAACCGATTCCGGCAATTACTATACGTTCCCGATGATTCGCGGCAATGAGGAGCTTTGTACTTTTCTTGGCCTGTACATCCGCGACGATCTGTTGACGGAGTATAATTTGGAAATGCCTTCCACACTGGAAGACTGGCACACTGTCCTGACCACTTTTAAAGAAAATGGGATCGAGTATCCGCTGACCACCGGATTTGCCCGTGAAGATATCCGCGACAGCAATCCCTTTGTCTTTGCGGCCGGTGTCGGCATCAATTTCTATCTGGGTGATGACGGTCAGGTCCACTATGGTCCTGCCGAAGAAAATTATAAAACATATTTGAGCACTTTCGCACAGTGGTATTCGGAAGGCCTCATCGATCCCGACTTTGCCTCCCTGAACCTGGACCAGGTCTCATCCAAAATGACGACCGGCACCTCCGCCGTTACCTGGGGATATGTTGGTTCCAACCTGGGCGCGTGGATTCCCGCCGGCCAGGAGACGAATCCCGATTATTCTCTGTCCGCGGCGCCCTTTGTAGCGGAAGAAAAAGGTTCCACGCCGGAGTACGGTTATACCACCAGCAAATTCGGCGGCTATGGTGCCAGCATCACCACCAGCTGCAAGGACGTCGAACGGGCCGCCCGCCTGCTGGATTATCTGTACAGCGAGGAAGGCGCGCTGTACACGAACTTTGGTGAGGAAGGCGTTTCGTATACCATGTCAGGCAGCGAGCCGGTCTATACCGATCTGATTCTGGACAATCCGGATGGCTGGAGCGTTGGGCAGGCAATGTCTGCCTACTGCACCGCTCCCATCAATGCTCCCCATGTCCAGGACGCGCGCTACCTCGCCCAGTATTATGTCCTTCCGCAGCAGCAGAATGCACCCGCCACGTTTGCTGCTACCAATGCGTCGGCCCATGCTCTGCCGCCGATCAGCCCCACTCCGGAGGAAAGCTCCGAATACAACTCCATTATGAATGAAATCAAAACATATCAGGACGAAATGGAAATCAAATTCATTCTTGGAACTGAAAGCTTGGACAACTTTGATGCATATGTAGAAACGCTTCAGAAAATGGGCCTTGACCGTGCTCTTGAGATTCAAAACGCCGCTCTTGAACGCTATAATGCCCGATAAATAGGTTGTGCCCTGAATTGAGCCCGAGCCTTTTTATGGCATATTCATAAATCAATGGCCGCCGCAAAATGTACGAATGTTTTGCGGCGGCCACCTTATTTGCTCCATTTTTATACCGAGCGCCGATACCATTATGCTGCAAATACAACACATAGAAAGAAGCATTGTAAGTGGAAACAGTTGCATCCTCTGCCTGCCGGAAAGAAACCGATTCGATCGGCAGCAAAAACATCCCTTTTGACGTTTATTATGGCCTGCAGACCCTTCGGGCCTCTGAAAACTTCCGAATCACAGGATTGAATATTCACGACGGAATCATCAACAGCCTGGCGGAAATCAAAAAAGCGGCCGCGCTCACCAATTGTGAGGTCGGACTGTTAGATAAAAAAGCGGCCGGCGCGATTATTGCAGCTTGTGACGAGATCATCGCAGGGCAGCTGCACGACGCATTTATCGTCGACCCTATCCAGGGAGGCGCCGGCACCTCCTTGAACATGAACGCCAACGAGGTGATCGCCAACCGGGCGATTGAGCTTCTTGGCGGCGTGAAAGGCGATTACTCCCTTGTACATCCAAACGACCATGTCAACTGCGGACAATCCACCAATGACGTTATCCCCACCGCCGGGAAACTCACCGCGCTTCGTTTGTTGAAGAATGCACAAAAAGAACTGGAGCGCTTGGTTCGCGCGCTCCAGGAAAAAGGAGAGGCCTTTCACGATATTATAAAAATCGGACGCACACAGCTTCAGGACGCCGTACCGGTAAGGCTGGGGCAGGAATTTTGTGCATATGCTTCAGCGCTGCAGCGTGACATCCATCGGATGGAAAAGGCAAAAGATGAGATGCGATGTGTCAATCTGGGCGGTACGGCCGTTGGGACCAGCTTGAATGCAGACCCCCGCTATGTACAACGCGTCGTACTGAACCTGGACAAAATTACCGGGCTCGGCCTTACACAAGCCTATAATCTCTTTGATTCCACTCAGAATCTGGACGAATTTGTAGCGGTGTCCGGCAGTGTCAAGGCATGCGCCGTCACTCTGTCCAAAATCGCAAATGACCTGCGCCTTATGTCATCTGGTCCGCGGGCAGGTTTGGGTGAAATCACATTGCCGCCCAGGCAAAACGGTTCTTCCATTATGCCGGGCAAAGTAAACCCCGTCATCCCGGAAGTTGTAAACCAGGTAGCGTTCAATATCATCGGAAACGATGTCACCATCACCCTGGCCGCAGAAGCCGGCCAATTTGAACTGAATGCCTTTGAGCCCATTGTCTTTTATTGTCTGTTCCAGTCCATCGACACACTGGCGTACGCTGTAAACACCTTCATTGATAACTGTGTGGCCGGTATCACGCCCAATCCCAAACGCTGCCGTGAGCTGCTGGAAGCCAGCGTGGGCTGCGCTACCGCTTTGTGCCCGATCATCGGCTATCAAGCGGCTACGGAACTGGCCAAACGAGCCCTTTCGGAAAATCGTCCGTTAAGAGAGATTGCACTGGAGAGCGGCCTGCTATCTCCGGAAACTTTGGAGCAGGCCCTGGACCCTGTAAGAATGGTCGGGCCCGACTGACCAGCCTGCCTTATGCCTTTTCGTGGCCGGAGAGTCCGTCCAGCCCAATGCCCCTGTGCATATACATGCACAGGGGCATTGGGCTGATTCTTTATATTCGTCCCTTTGTAAGTTTCTTCAGCCTTGTCCTCCGGCTTCCTCCGTCCCGGCTTTTTCTTTTTGAAAGCGGGCTTTCATTTGTCCCGGCGTCAAGCCGGTTTTCCGTTTAAAAATGCGAATCAACGAGCCGCTGTCTCTCATCCCAACCATTTTTGCGATTTCTGCTACGCTATGATCCTCCTTCAGCAATGCATTCACTTTCTGTAAACGGATGTTTGTAATGTATTCCAAAAGGTTTTCCCCGGTCTGCTTTTTATAAAGGAATGACAAATACGTTGCCGACAGACCGAAGTGCTGTGCCGTAATCGCAACATTGAGATCCGGATTCGAGTAATTCTGCTGCACATAGGACTGAATATCCAAACTGACCTGATAATCACCCTCCTTCGCCTGCTGCACTTTCACGTGGCCGGTAATACGGGTGATCAATATTGAAAAGTATTCCCGAAGTTTTTCCAGCGGCATTTTGACGGATGGCCATTCCAGCGTCTGTATCTCGTCTGCAAATTCCCGGTCGCCTACCATATCCGCCGCTTTCAGCAACGTGCCCAGTAAGTCGAACAACAGACAACGAAATACCGGCGCCGCCAGCTTTTGTTCAAAAATATGATCCAGCAGCGAACATACAACCTGTACGGCTTCTTTTTCATTTCCAGAGCGCAAAAGATTGATTATTTTTTGTTCTGTTTCCGAAGGGTAATCATATTGGAACTGTACATCCGCCACGTCTTCATAGGACAGGATCGGCGTATCAAACAGAGATGTATAGGCGCCTAACTCCAACGCTTCTCCATACGACAGGTGGATGCCGGACAGTCCCTCGTGCACCTTTCCCAAAAGTGCCACTACGCCGAATTGAAAATACTGCTTCAAAGCAGACTGCAGGCGCTCGATTGCTTCACGTACAATTTCCACCCCTGCGTCTCCGGCATCCGGCAAATTCACCACAGCCGCCATGGAATCTCCCGCAGAGGCCATATACGCCTGAAAATGTTCCGAAATCAATTCTTCAAAAATATTCTCTATAACGAGTTCATAATACCTTCTCTCTTTTTCATTTAGTTCGCGTATGGAAACTTCTTGCTCTCTGGAATAAAAAACAAATAAAATAACGATATTGTACGGCATCGGCAGTGAAATTCCCGACTGTTTCAATTGGTCCTGAATGTTTTCCAAATTGCTGTACGGATATTCCATCAGCCGCAAAATATGATAACGTTTTAGGTGCTTGCGATTGTCCTCGATTGTTATTTGCGCGTCCTCGTGTTCAGCCATCAGATTTTCCACTTCAGCCCGAAGCCACTTATACTCGTCGTTCACCTCTACGGAAGGCTTTTGCCTGCTCTTTTTTAAAAATTCCATCAACCCACGAATCGGATTGTAGTTTTTTCGCGTCATATAGCTTGCAAACAAAAAACCGATCGCTACACTGGCCAACAGCATTGCCAAAAAATAGATTTGGATGCTTCTCCCGTTTTTATCGTAAATGGATTGAGGTATCTCCGTAACATAAGTCCACCCCAGTTCATCCGATTGACGCACTAAAACAGTGCTTTTTCCCGCATCCGTCGGTTCGTTCTCATATATTCCTTGCATGTACTCTTCATAATTTTCGCCGCTGCCGTCTGCATCCCTTGTACTGAACAGCAGCATCCCCTGGGCATCGAATACGCTGATGGCAATGGAATCCTCCCATTTGGCCTCCCGCAGCGTTTCTTCAATTCCCGACGCATCTAAAACAATGCCTACCGTACATTCGGAATTTTTTTGAGTGAATGCCAATTCATTGGAGATCATGAGCACCCGGTCGCCGCCCACAGCGCCGTCTACGGCAAAAAAATCCATATAATGCGGTTCGCTTAAGAGTTGGAGAAATTTTTCTTTTGAAAAGCTTTCTCCGTTCAAGTACATCTCATAATACAGATCAGTGGTCAGGATACCGTTCATACCAATGATCCGCCCGGTGCTGCGGTTATAGACAAAAGTATCCCGGACCCGGTCGGACAGATTGAGCACACTGTTGATTTCCTCATAAAGCATATACTGCAAATATTGAAGCTGTGGAGTAGCGCCTCTTTTGCCTTCTGCAGTAAGTTCCTGCACCGTGCTGTTCCCCAAAAGCCCCATTGAAAATTGTTTAATCTGGCTCAAGAGCTTATCATTATCTGCCTGAATGATGCTCAGCATTGCCTCGTTCAGCTGAACCGACTGTTTTCGCACCATGTCCAGATTATTTAAAAAGAACAACGAACCAATCGACAGCGGAATCAAAAATGCAAAAATATAAGAAAAAAAGATCTGATAGTATTTTTTGGAATGCTTTTTCATTCAGGTATCCCTCTACTGAACGTTTCGTTGCCTGTGGCCTTTTGCGTACGTTTTAAATTTCTTATTTTATTACGGTGACGCGCACTCTTTCAAAGCGATCTTCCCCCTTGTATTGCCGCCCTTATGCAGCTGTGCCTTACAGCACAGCTGCATTCACTCGCAAATGGAAATTTTTTAAAGAAATTCTATTTGGGGGTAGTATGCCCATCGCCCGGCATCCGTTTTCAAGCCGTTGTTCTGTCTTCTATACGCAACTTCAGCGCCTTTTCCTTTTGCAGCAAAAACGGCCGAACATACCCTGCGATATTGGATAACGGCAAAACGGCATCGTCCAACGGAATACCGAGTACCTGCTGCATGTACTGTCTGCGGCGCTGTATACGCCGCCAGACAGAGGGGTACTCATCAGCGAGCTCTCTGCGCAGGGCTCCGTCCGCCAAAGCGATACCATCCTCTGCATTGCATCCACCATATCCATCAATCGCTAATATAATATCCATCTGCAGCATCATACCGCTTTCCAGTTCGATTTCGGAGCCAGGGTACACAGGCGAAGACATCCATTCCTCGCTTGATGTCAAATGTCCGGGGTTTAGCTTCCAGCCGCACGATGCCTTCGGTGCGGCTCGCTCAATGGCGTCGTAAAGCGCGCCTCCTGTCTGTCCTATTTTTACAGCGGCATACCACGTCGCCATGGCGGTAAAATACGGCTTTGCCATTTTCTCCAGATAGTCGCGTTCCTTTTCCGGCAAATCTTCGTCAGAAGCGGCTATGTAGGCCACCCGGTTTGTCAGCCCGCCCCGCAGTCCCATTGTGGTGGAGAATCTGTCGCCTGTTTCTACTTTTCTTTCTCTCGGCGCAACGACCGCGTTTTTGAAGCGCTCTCCCGACGCGCAAATGGTCTGCACCGTGCATGGCTGCCCAAAAGCCGCCAGATTTTCCGCCAGCTCCATCTCCGTTTTCCCCGGATCCAACGCTTGTATGGTCTGAAAAACGCAGTGCGATGCAAGCGCCGCTCCGAATTCATAATGGGCAATTTCATTGGCGTTCATTATGCGGCGCGCGCCTTTTCCCGGATGAATGAAAAGATCCGATGCGTTCAAAACCTGCCCGCCGGCCCCGACGATTTGTCTGATCGGTTCGGTGATAAACGCCGGCACATCCAGCATTTCCTTACAATCCTGACAACCGGCGGTAAACATCTTCCAGCCGACAAGCCCTACTTTTTTCCCTTCCGTAACCCCGGCCTCTGAGAACACCTCGCCCAGACGGCGTTCTCCTTCCATCGGCTGGTTCGGCAAAGAAAAGTACGGCGTGTGCAGAGCCGTTACCTCCAAACGGCTGTACGCCGCCATACGCAAAGCTTCATTGCCCAAAAGCATGTATGCCTTTCCGTTGGCATGAAGCACGATCACCGCTTCTTCAAATCTGGGTTCAAATCCGGCAAGATATCCAAAATTTCCACCGTGTTCCCGGTCGCCATAGACTACAATACAGTCGTAATTCTCCTGCCGCATCAAATTAAGGATCTTTTCTTTATGCTGCCGCATCGTCTGGTCGGTCAAATCCACGGGGACGATCGACTTCTCGCTCTCGGGCAGCGGAAGCTGTGTGTACAAAATATCATTCGGCTTTATTCGCATTTGATTTCACCTGTTTCCGTTGTGCTGCAAAACAAGCTTCGCACAACCGTAAATGCCCGCGTCGTTTCCCAATGTCGCAAGCGCAAATCTGGCAGTGGCTTTCTTTAAAAGCGGATATTTTTTAAAGTGCCGTTCTATGATCTCGAGCAAATAGTCTCCTGCCTGGGATACGCCTCCGCCAATCACAAAAATTTCCGGGTCCACCACATAGCTGACGCCGGCAAGGCACTTGCCGAGAAAGTGCAGGCAATAGTCAAGTGCCTTTTGCGCGATTTCGTCACCTGCTTTTGCGGCGTCAAATACGTCTTTGGCCGAGAAGTCCGGTATACTGCGCAAAACCGACGGCTGTTCTTCTGCCGCCAGCATACGGCTTGCATTGCGCACGATCCCTGTTGCAGACGCCATTTGGTCCAAACAGCCGCGGCTGCCGCAATTACAGCGCAGAGGCTCTTCCGGGTTGATACAGATATGCCCGATCTCTCCCGCAAGGCCGTGCGTGCCGTAGAGGATCTTGCCGTCCAAAATCACGCCGCTTCCCACCCCTGTTCCCAATGTGACAAAAACCATGTTTTTGCAGCCTTTTCCGCCGCCCTGCCAGAGCTCGCCCAATGCAGCAAGGTTCGCATCATTCGCCGTGTATACGGTGATTCCGCCAAGCAAAGGCTCGAGAATGGTATTCGGGTTGAAATCGTACATGTTCAGATTCACACAGGATTCCGTATATCCATCTGCTTCCACCGGCCCTGCAACGCCGATTGCAGCACCCAGTATCTGATCCTGTTCAATTTCATTTTTCGCCATATTTGTCAAAATGTTCTCCGCGATATCTCCCATCATCGCGGACATTCCCGCCGATACCCTCGTGGGCACTTCCCACTTTTCACAAAGCGTACCTTCTTGATTGAACCGCCCCATTTTTATGGTAGTTCCGCCCATATCCACACCGTAACAATAACGCATTATAAACCTCCCGGAATCCATTTATCGTGTCTGCGCCTGCATTTTTAGCGGCGTGGACACTGCTGATTTATCTTTTGTCGGCAACTCATGTAGCGTTTTTATAAATGATCTGCTTTTTATCAAGGCAAGCGTTGCCCGGCGTCAATGCAATGACGTACCCGGCCGCATTTTTCACAAGGTCCGGAAACAGGTAGCCCAATTTTACAAAGACGCCGGTGTAAGCCGAAAGCGGCCCCGCATATTTCACAATTTGCTCTTCAAACGTGAAGGAGCATCTTTTATCTGTTACGAGCAGATAATTTTCACCGGTTTTGGCAAACACCAGTTTCACATCTTTTACCTCACCTACATCCGATGAAAACCTTGCCAACACCTCAAACTCCGTTTCTACCTTTGTACTGTTGCTATCCTCTGTCGCGCCAATCGCGCAGTACAGCCTGGTCGTGTGTTTGTCCGAAAAACAGCGTTCCACAAAAGGCCGATCGAGTATTCCTGCAATCAGATATCCTTTTTTGCCGCTCTGAAGCAGAAAATGAAGGCAATATGCATTGTCGCCGGCCGCGCCGGCCGTTACGTTGTCTCCTGAATCACTGATATAAAATGCGCGTTTTGAAAATGCTTCGCAATAATCCACCGCTTCATTCAATAACATATTTTTTGCCGGGATCGTGAATTCATTCTGTTTGCTGGTGATACAATCCGCGAGCCTGCAAAGCGGCTCTTGCACGTCCTCGCATGTTTCGTCAACGGTAATCACAATGCTGACAGTATTATACGGACAGTCTACCCATGCCATTCCCACAAAAACTGTCGCCGCAATCACGCCGGGTATCTGTTCTATTGCTTCAGACCGCTCTACCATCTGCTTGGCCGGATAGAAATCCGTCATAAAATTTTCTCCGAACAGCCGGACAGCGGTTCTTTTCATAACCGTTTTCATCTTTTCCCCGCCGATGGCCCGGATAAGCGCTTTTGCCGTGATCCGTTCACAGTTTTCATAATCCCATTCCTCGTGCGGTGCAGTATGATACCCGCGGACAACCGTTACTTTGTCTATGAAGGCCTGCGTGTGGTTCGCATGCATATCCATGCATACGGCCACCGGGATATTTTCCCCCAATTTTTCCCGTATACGCCGCAATACATATTCTTCGCCGCTTTGGATACCCTCCACATACATTGCTCCATGCAGCATCAGCCACACGCCGCTCACATCCGGCGGGATCCTGTCGACCAGTTCTTCCGCCAAGCTCACAAAATCTTCTTTTATCACACTCCCGCCAGGCAAAGCATAGGCAGAAAGCGTAGAAGCCACCTCAAAACCGGAATCCTGAAACACCTGCACTGCTTCGTGGAATTTTCCAATGATCTCGCCGGGCTCCCGCAGCACATGGAAATCGCCCTTCCCCGTTTTCATCGGAGAAAAGCTGTTGGATTCTTGTGCCAGCGAACCAATTGCAATTTTTTTCATTGTCACACCCGCTTATCTGCGATTTCTATCAGCGCGCTTTTTTATGCGCTTCCTGTATACAATTATAGCATTCTCACAGAATTCGCATCATTGCCAAATTGCATAAAGGCATCATTATATTGCACTATATTTACAAACAATGCAATATACATAAACCAGCGTGCAATACAAACATATTCCACAAAAGTCGCGGATGATATAATAATGGCAAATCAACTTAGGAGGCGGCAACATGAAAAGTACCGGGCGTGAATACTGGGTAAACATGCTGGCCAGAACGGCTCGTCCTGTCTTGGAAAGCTGCGCCGAAGGCGTTTTGCAAAACAGCGTCCCGCAAAAGGACGGAAACTCCGCGCGCAAATATTTTGTAAATCTTGAGTGTGTTGCCCGGGTCCTCTCCGGCATTGCTCCGTGGCTTGAAAACACCGAAACAGGCAGCAGCGAAGAAGAGGCTCTGCGCGAAACATTTGCGCAGCTTTCCCGCGCGGCGATCTGCAATCTGGTAGATGCACACTCCGTTAATTTCGGAAATTTTACATCCGGGAACGTGCCCTGGAAAAACTGGGATCTCACGCAGCCTTTTCAGGTGGATATCCGCCAGCCGGTGGTAGACACCGCATTTCTGGTGCAGGGAATCCTGCGTGCGCCCGTACAGCTGTGGCAAAAACTGCCGCAGAAAACACAGAAGCAAGTGATCGAGGCGGTTTCCTCCACCAAAATACACCGCTGCCATCGAAGCAATTGGCTGCTTTTTGCGGCTATGGTCGAAACGTTTCTCTATTTTGCGACGGGCGAATGCGACACGGCCAGAATCGACTACGCCCTCGCCAGTATGGAAAATTGGTATGTTGGCGACAGTTATTATAAAGATGGCGCCTGGTTTGCCCATGACTACTATAACAGTTTCGTTATTCATCCATTTTTGTACGATATTCTCAGCCGTGCCGCACCCGCATTTGACAGCGAATCCAGTTATATCCTTTCGTTTTTGGAAAAAGAAAAACGGCGTATCACAAGATACGCCGCTATTTTGGAGCGACTCATTGCACCGGATGGAAGTTTTCCTGCGGTCGGCCGGTCCATCACATACCGCTGCGGTGCATTTTCCGCGCTGTCTCACGCCGCATTGCACAAGCTGCTGCCGCCGGCCCTGCCTCCCGAACAGGTGCGCTGCGCACTTGGCGCGGTAATTGGCCGTACGCTCGGTGCTCCGGACAGCTTCGATGAAACCGGTTGGTTGCAGGTGGGTCTCTCCGGGCACCAGCCCCATCTTGGCGAATGTTATATTTCTTCTGCCAGCTGTTATCTCAGCTGCGCTGTGTTTTTGCCATTGGGACTGCCTGCTTCCGATGCGTTCTGGCAAAATCCGGACTGTGACTGGAGTTGGAAAAAAATTTGGAGCGGCAGCGACGCCACCGCCGACGAAGCGATAAAAGACTGAGGGCGGCTCCTAAGCCAGCCTTTCCGAATTTGTCATACGGAATTCGCTCGGCGTAAGCCCAGTGTCCCGCCGGAATACCTGGCAAAAATATGACAAATTCGGGAACCCGGTCTTGCACGCTATTTCGGTGACCGTCAATTGACTGGTATATAAAAGAATTTTTGCTTCCCGCAATCTTCTCTTCATAATATACTCGCTTATCGTCCTGCCCGTATGCTTTTTAAACAGCCTGGTAAGATAAAATTTGGAAACGCCCATGCGTGCCGACAGTTCGTCCAGCGAATATTCTTTTTCAAAATTACCATCCACCCATTTTATGAGTGCGTTTACATATTCCACACCGCTGCCAATGTATTGTTTTTCCTTCAGGTTCTTCCCACTGCAAATGGCGTTTTGCTGATAACTGAGCATTTTTAAAATCCCCTGATAAAGCAGCAGAGCGTCCTCTGCCGGCATGTTCCCTCCATTTTTTTGGGATACCGGCAAAGCAAGGTGCAGTAAGGCTTCAATTCCTCCGCTCTCATCCTGTATGCACTGCATATTGGCCTCGTCCGAGTGTAAAAAGGATATAAACCGCTTGATTTGGGGCAGCGCCGCACTGGCATGCATCAAAAGCGCAATATCCGCTACGATGATGGACCGGGAAAACACATTATCCGCCTGCGGAAAAAAACCGTGTATTTGGAAAGGTCTGAAAAAGAGCACGGAATTCTTTTTGAAGTAATAGGTTTCCTCATTTATAACACAACGCCCATTTCCATTATGGATATAGCACAGCTCCAGTCCCTTATGGCAATGGAATCCGCTTGACCCTCCAATCGAAAGCGATATGTCTCTTTCGTTGTACAGATTGCAACTCAAGATCGTATTGTCTCCATCGTCCAGACCGTGCATAGCGCACCTCCTGCAAAACACTAAAAGAATCAAGGCGGAATCATTATGATTTTTTTAAGCGACTCGAAAGAGTTCATCTACAAAAGCTATTCTCCGCAGCAGCGGGGCGACTTTCCCGTAGTGGAAATGTCCGATGTCCGTGCAAACCCCACCCGCTTCGTACATACGCAATTTCTTTTCAGCAGCTGGGGCATGCCCGCTCTTTCGAAAAAGGAAATCAAACAATATTTTCCAAATTTAAAAGCATTGTTTTTCGCCGCCGGCAGCGTTCAATATTTCGCCCGGCCATTTTTGGAACTCGGCATACGCGTTTTCAGCGCATGGGCAGGCAACGCCATACCCGTGGCGGAATTCTCCGCGGCGCAAATCATCCTGGCAAACAAGGGCTACTTTCAACTGCCCGACCGTTACCGCAGGGAAGGCGGGATTGCCGCGCAAACCTATGCGGAAACCTTTCCCGGCAGCTATGATACCACAGTCGGGCTTTTGGGCGCCGGTAAAATCGGCAGGTATCTCATCCGCCTGCTGCGGCCCTATCGCTTAAAGATACTTGTTTTTGATCCGTTTCTGTCAGAAGACGAAGCACAAAAATTGGGCGTGCAGAAGGCTAGCCTGGAAACAATATTTACAAATTGCCAAACAATTTCCAATCATCTGGCAGATAACCAGCACACACAGGGCATTCTGAATTATTCACTCTTCTGCCGAATGCGTAAAAACGCGACCTTTATCAACACGGGGCGCGGCCGGCAGGTAAACGAAGATGACCTGCTGCGCGCGCTTTCCGAGCAGCCCACGCGCACAGCGCTGCTGGATGTCAGCATCAAAGAATACACCCCACCCGGGACTCCGCTGTTAAATGCACCCAACGTTTATATGACGCCCCACCGTGCCGGAAGCTTTACAAACGAGATCGAGCGGCTTGGAAAAATGATGTTTGACGCTTATGATATGTATCTGTCCGGTAAGAAATCCGACTGTGAAATCACCGCGGATATGTTGGAAACTCTTGCATAAGCATAAAAAGGAGCTGTGGTTATGACAGGACTCACCTCTGTTACCTTTCGGCATCTTTCTCCATCCGAAATCATTCGCCTCGCCCAAAAAGCAAATATGGATGGGATTGAATGGGGCGGTGACATCCATGTTCCTGCGGGTGATACGTCTACGGCAAAAATTGTAAAAGAGCAAACAATGCGTGCCGGGCTGCAGGTTTTTTCATACGGCAGCTACTATCGTCTCAGCGAAAACGCCCATTGGCAGGCGGCGCTTAAGCCCGTACTGCAAAGCGCCGCTGCGCTGGGCACTCCTGTGGTTCGTATTTGGGCAGGCGAACTTGGCTCTGCTCAAACCACGCCGCATCTGCGGGAAAAGCTTTTGCATAATCTTTGCGAAAGCTGCAAGATGGCCCAGGATTACGGCTTAAGTCTGGCTTTGGAGTATCACCGGAATACTCTTACTGACACACCCGAAAGCACCTTGCATCTGCTGCAGCAGGCAAATTGTAAAAATCTGACCACTTATTGGCAAACAAACCCTGATCTTCTCACAGAGGCACATATACAAGAAATAACACTGCTGTTGCCCTATATTTCGAATATACATGTTTTCAATTGGGGAAAAGGAGATATTCGGCTGCCGTTGAAATCCGGTCTTGAAAACTGGAAAAAATACTTTTCTCTGTTAAATCGCAAGGCACGCAATTATATCCTGGAATTTGTCCGGAATGATTCTGCTGGGCAGTTCTTAGAAGATGCATCCTTCTTAAAAGATATTACCACATAATTTTATCGCGGTAAATCAAAAACATTTGGCATTCCTTATTATCTATATAATAATTTTTCCAACCTCACCCCGATAAACCACCTTTTCGTTTTCTTTAATTTCCATCAAACCCGGTTGGAATTTCAAATCTATTCTTCTATTCCGAAAGATAAATCCATTGATTTCTACCGGTCCCTCTTCCAGCGGATGGGGATTGATTTCAATACTTCCGTCTAACATCGGATTAATCCCGGCCATTCCAAACAGAAGCGCTTGCAGCCCTGTCACGCCGGAAATAATATTTGCCCTTTTGTTTTCAGGAACTTTCGGCACATCGCAGCTATGCTCCTGCGGATAATACAACAATTGCTTCCCCATCCAGAGCTCACGTCTTAAAACATCCCATGCCAGCTGGGGTTCATTGTCCTGCCAAAGTATTTCAGCCAGTGTCGGCCTGCTTCCGGTATAGCTTCCCCCACCCGACCAGCCGTTATCATTGAGCTCGTAATGAACGGCATCTTTTGCTGAAATACTGCTGACGCCATACTCTCCCACAAAATCCCCTTCACAGATATGCCGCAAAAGAGAACGCCGCATTTTTTCATCGCCGATTTTGTATTTTAAAGTATTGAACATCTGAACAGAATACACAAATTCATGATGATTATCCGGATAACGGCAATAAAACCATTCCTTTTGCTGTAAAGGGCTTCCAAGGCAGCGACCCTGCCCAACAAGGCCGCATTGCCGCTTGCTGCAAGCATTATGTAGGATATGGCGCGGCAGAAGGCGGTCGCGACTACGAAAGTGTGGAGATTAGTGAAAACACTCTGCGAAACACCTATCTTCCGCCCTTTAAAAGCTGCGTAGATGCCGGGGCGCTTACTGTCATGTCTGCGTTTCACAAAAACAACGGAACACCTGTTACCGCAAACCATCATCTGCTGACGGATATCCTCAAAAATGAATTCGGATTTTCCGGTTTCATCATCTCGGATTGGGATGCCGTTGCCCAGCTTGTACATCAACGTGTTGCGAAGGACGGCAAAGACGCTGCTGCTCTGGCCATCAACGCCGGCGTTGACATGGACATGCTCAGTCTGTGCTATATCAAAAATTTGGAACAACTCGTGGCTGAAGGCCGTGTTTCGGAGAGCGTTATTGATAACGCTGTGCTGCGCATCCTGACAGTTAAGTTTCGACTCGGCCTGTTCGAGCACCCTTATGCGCATATGCGCAGGCCGATACCTATGATAAAATTATTCTGTGTCCCGAACACCGTGCGCTCGCCCGAAAATTTGCCGCACACAGCATCGTCTTGCTGAAAAACGAAAGTGCACTTCTACCGCTTTCGCCCAACAAACAAATTTTTGCAATGGGTCCTATGCTGTATGAACGGGAAAGTCTGCTCGGAACATGGGCAGCAGAAAGCTTTCCTGCCGATGTCGTCTCCATTGCGGACGGGCTGCGTCGCACATTCGGCGGCCGCCTTAAATTGGAAAGTTCCGCATTGCTTGACCAATCTGTCGAACAGGCACGCAGCGCTGATGTCGTAATCGTTGCACTCGGAGAGAGCGCTCACAGCAGCGGTGAGGCCAAAAGGCTGTGTGAAGCAGAACTCCCCGCCGGACAGGTGGAAATTCTACGCCGCCTTCGGCGCTTTGGCAAAAAGGTCGTCACACTTGTGTGCGCCGGGCGTCCACTCGTTCTCACCGAGGTGGCTGAGCTCTCCGACGCACTTTTGTATTGCTGGCACGGCGGCGTAGAGGCCGGGTCCGCCATCGCCGACATCCTTTCGGGCTGCGAAGAGCCATCGGGGCGTCTTCCTGTCACAATGCCGCGCCATTGATGAATATTATGGCGATGTCGATTTTCCCAACTATGTTGATACTCTGGGCAGTCCCCTTTACCCCTTCGGTTTCGAGCTGAGTTATACGCATTTCACCTATACCGGACTGCAGTGTGCTTACTGTGACGGCGATGCCGTTGAGATAAGCATATCCGTTCACAACAACGGAGCACGCGACGGTTATACGGTTGCCCAGTGCTATGTCAGAGATGAGGTCGCCAGCGTAACGCTTCCCGTTCGACAGCTGAAAGGCTATCAAAAGTTATTTCTCAAGGCCGGAGAAACATGCACAGTCTCGTTTCGACTAGATTCTGTTTTAAAACCTAGCTATTGTGTGAAAAACGGCGATATAATAGAATGAGAGCATGAAGAGACATGAAATAAGCGAAAAACAATGGAATAGGATCAAGGACAGGTTCCCGCCTGA
>Ga0129308_1000541_pt1 | contig 54528 bp, 46 predicted proteins | sample L827metagenome_FD_94440 | JGI IMG/M metagenome (GOLD analysis project Ga0129308, IMG submission 94440) | Ring-tailed lemur group fecal microbial communities from Wisconsin, USA - L827 metagenome | ecosystem: Host-associated > Mammals > Digestive system > Large intestine > Fecal | place: USA...
ATAAGTTGTGCATAATTGAGCTGTATATTAATAGTTTGATCACCATTAAAATACTAATAATCAATGATATGCACAACTTATTTCCTGACATTTTTTAGTGAATTAATTCCGCCAACGGGTAAAGACAATAAAATGTCGGACGGAGATAATCTCCCTATCGGACTTATCCTCTGCGGAAGCAAAGGCGAAGCTTTGGCGAAATACGCCACCTCCGGTATGGATAACCAACTGTTTGTTTCCAAATACTTAGTTCAACTACCGGACAAAAAGGTTTTAGAAAATTTTATCAAAAAGGAGATTGGGGAGTAGGACTCGAACACCCGAGTGAGCTTTTTAATTAAAATTTCATCAAAATAGAGTCAGTGATATTCTATTTCTCACCTTGTCTATATTTAATATTTTTACATCAATATCATCACCTACATCAAAATTGGCACAAATTTTATTGTGCTTTTTTAATTCTGAAATATGCAGTAATGCTGTCACGTCACATTCTAATACAATGAACAATCCATAATCAACGATATTGGTTATTTTGCCTTTCTGTATAGAATTAATTTTCAAAGAACTAATACCAATATCGTTTCCTTGTTCATCAATAAAGATTATTTTATTTCCTTTTTTTGCTTCCGCTCTACCATCAATAAAATTTCCTATTTCATCAAAAACAAAAGGAATTACCACATCTCCTTTTTCATCAATATATCCAACCTTATAAGAGTATTTTGGCGACCATTTTCCTCCACCTACATACTTTTTGTCTCTATATGCTTTTGCTTTTCCATTACGGAATTCTTCAATCTTATCATATATTGCAGGAGTAATCACATGGTTGTTTGTGTTACAAATTCCAAATTTACAATTTTCAATACGTTCTCCATATCTACCCAGAGAATAATTATTCTTTCGAAAAATAAAAAGCCCATTGCCCGTCTCATCAATTATACCACTTCTTCCATCTTTTTTAGCGCAGGCTCTTCCATTAGTAAATGAGCCAATTTCATCGAAGAGAAAAGGAACTAATGAATTACCGTGCTCATCAATATATCCATATTTCCCATTCTTCCTCGCTTTCGCTTTTCCATCAATGAAATTTCCTATTTCATCGTATTCAAAAGAAATAATAGTTTCTTTTTCTTTTGATTCAATTCCCCATTTACCAAATATTTTACCTTTTATGAATCCATTTTCTAATTCTATAACAATGTCTATCAGTCCGTTTCCTAGTTCGTCAATAATTCCCCATTCTCCATTTTTATATGCTGTTGCTTTACCATCAACAAAAGCATCAATCATATTAAAGACGAAAGGTATAACTACATCGCCTTGCTCATTTATAAAGCCATATTTCCCATTCTTCCTCGCTTTCGCTTTTCCATTAATAAAATCATATATTTCATCGTATTCAAATGGAATGATTATATCTCCTTGTTCGTTAATACAACCGTTTTTTTGATTATGACAATCTCCTTTACTTGCTATTGCTTTTCCGCTAACAAATTCTCCAATTTTATTATACTCAAAAGCGATAATAACATCTCCTTGCTCATCTACAGTGCCCCAACAACCATTTCTTCTGGCTCGTGCTTTTCCATCAACAAATGGAAGAATTTCAGAATATACAAATGGAATAATCGTATTCCCTTGCTCATCAATATATCCATATTCTCCATTCCTCCTCGCTTTTGCTTTTCCGTCAATAAAATCATCTATCTCATCGTACTCAAAAGAGAGAATGTTTTTTTTCCCTTTTGTTTCAATTCCCCATTTACCAAATATTTTACCTTTTATGAATCCATTTTCTAATTCTATAACAATGTCTATCAGTCCGTTTCCTAGTTCGTCAATAATTCCCCATTCTCCATTTTTATATGCTCTTGCTTTACCATCAACAAAAGCATCAATCCTATCAAAGACGAAAGGTATAACTACATCGCCTTGCTCATTTATAAAGCCATATTGTTGATTTTTTCTTGCCTTTGCTTTTCCATTATTAAAATTACTTATTGAGTCATATCTGCGAAATTCGTATTTGTTGTGTATGATTCCGATTGTATCTTCAATTCTTACAATAAATGCTACTTCACTTAATTCTTCTAATCTAACAGTAGAATCTTTATCCTTTGATTTGTGTATAAAAGTTTCGTTTTTTGATTGAATATCAAGAAAATACCATTCGTTTTTTCTATTAATAATGCATTTATTGTCGAAAACAAACATCAACTCTTTATAATCGCAATCTAAAACTATTTCTCCAAAGTAATTAAACAAACCATATTTTTTGCTTTTTTGCACTTTAATATATCCGTTTTCTGAAAGTTCAATTGCTTCGCTATATATTGGCTCAATAATTGTTATACCGTTACATTCAAAGCCAAACTTATCCTTTTTTTGAAAAAGCTGAAGTTTTGCAGTCCCTTTTTTTATTTGCTCTTTTATTTCGTTGATTTTATCTTCTTTTTTATTTAGTAAATATTCTTTATCTAATCTTCGTTTTTCGGTTCTCCTTATCCTTTTGATGTTTAACTCCTCTAAATTAATTCTATTGATTTTTAGTTCAGGCTGATATTTGAAAAACATACTATCTGCATCAATATAATATGGCTTAAATATTTCATCATCAAACTTTAAATCTGACATTCGGATATATTCTTGTTTTCTAATGCTTTTTTCGGGATAAAACCGACCGTTTTCTATAAATGGCTCAAACCAAATGCACAACAAAACAAGCTGTCCCTCCTCTTTTGATAACTTTCGGGCAGTATCATCAAAAACAAAAGCATTGCGCTTATTGGAGTAATAAATATCTTTGCACATTAAATTGCCCAAATTTACATACTCTTGATTGTCGGAAAAATTAAAAATCCATATAATATGTGTATTATGCAAGCGGTAAAAAATATCTCTATCAACTATTGCACTCAAAAAAGTGGTTGATAGCTGTAATTCAAAAACAATATTTTTGTTTCCAAATTCCGCAAAAATATCAGGTTGCCTCCAATAGAGATAAGGGACATCGCTTGTTATTCTTTTTTCAATTTCTACATTTTTTATGCCAATTTCTTGGCTGTTAGCCCCATTTAAAGCATTGGCAATTTCATTTTTTAGATCAATATGCCTTTGACTTTCTCTAATATTACCGTATTTCCTGATTTCAATTTCTTCTTTTGAAAATTCGCCGTTTGTTTTTATTTCGCAATCATCACTATCGTGTAAATGAGCAAAAAAGGACACTTGCCCGCGCCTCGTTTGTTTTCCCGATAATTTCAATAACTGGCCACAGTAGGCGCAAACAAATTTTGGATTTGCATAACCTGCAATCGCTTCGGCAAGCCTCCGTCTATACTGAATAATTTCAGATTCAGGTTTCTTGAAAAAATCTTCTGAATTAATAACTTCTCCAGTTTCTTTATCCAAAACTTCGTTTATCGTACGCTTTGTCTCATAATCATCATTATAAACAGAAGCATCTGTATTATTACTATCATTAAGTAAATGAAGCGTTCTTTCTTCCATATCTGATTCCATGATTTATTTAGTCTAAATATGTTGATTTCATATTGGCGCAATAAATTATTCAAGATACGCAATGCACAAAACAAATAACTTATTAACTTAACAACTTTTTATTATCCGCAAAAATAGCAATTTTCTGTAAATCAGACTAATTTGCATTCCGAAACTTTTGTTTCCCCTATTTATCTGACTCAATTTCTTCATACATCTGATACCAATACACTGCTTTCTCTTTCCATTCCCTGTATTCATGAATGAAATATCCGGCAAGAAATGCTGATGCCAGCGTTATAACCCACATTGCTATATACCACTTCAAGCCTTTGGATGGTTGTTTGACCTTTCTGAGTTTGTTTTCCATTTCGTTAATGAAGTTCTGGTTCAATTGCTCGAACTTTGATGTATTAATCGGAATTTGCTTCTCATATAAGATATTTACACTTTCCCTGACTTGGTTTGCCGTTTCATCGTTTGCCCGGGATATTTCCCGAAGCCGGTCGATTTGAGCGGATAGGATACTATCTACCGTTTCTCGGGAAATATCCTCTTTCCCTGCAAACTTATTTCTACGTTTGGAGTTTCTATTGTTGTCGTCCATATCTTCTTTTTTTCGGTTTTTTCTTTTTATGTTTTAATCTATTATCTTCTTCAGGACTATGCCCACTCGGAGTAAACAGGTCGGCTAATAGCAAAGCTACACCAGAACTTACTCCCGAATAGGGCTGTTGGTGATTACTCGTATCAAAATTATTATTCTGCTGAATCTGTTGTGAATGGTTCTCTTCCAATGAAGAAGAAAAGTTCTTGGCTAGTGACCGGAAGCCAAACTCCCGTCCGATTTCTGAAGCTTTGAATGTCTGTCCCTCATAAATGAACCGGATACCATAAGTTTTGCCTTGTTTGTTCTTTGCAGGCTCAATACCTACACCTTCTTTTCCCAAACCATACAAGAAGCCTTCTAAACTGGTATTTTTGAACAGTTCATAATAAGCAATCTGCTGGAGTTTATCCTTTGCTTGTTGGCGTACCGGGTCTGTATAAGCTTCCTGATGCTCTTTTTGCTTATGAACATCTTTGGCAATCGTTAATCCCATATCACGGCTTATCTCTTCCGCTATCTTTGCCGAACGGTTGCTCATAAAGGTTGTATCGAATACTTTGCCGTCAACTCCGATACGGTTTGCAATCAGGTGGATATGCGGTTTCCCGGTATCTTTATGGGTACAGGCTATCCATTGATGATTCTGTAATCCCATTTTACTGGCAAACATCCGGGCTATTTTAATCATATCTTCCGGCTTTAGCTTATCTATATCCTGTGGAGATATACCTATCTCATAGCGCATATACTTGTTTTTGCATCGGTAGTTATGCTGATTAACCATTTCAAACTCCCGGAGAATGTCGGCAGGCGCATCACTCTCAATCATATTTCTGCCAACTATCTTATCAAGTTTCCCTTCACGCAAAGCGTAATCAATCGCATTGCCTCCATGGGCTATCGCTTTTCCTTTCGCAATCATACGCCTAAAAGAATCGGTTATACAACTGTTGGGACTGTTCCAGATATTCCGCAATAGCGATTACTAATTGCGGGTCTTTGTTCCGTATAAGATTGGCGAGCCGGGAAAGAGCATTATTATGTTCTTTCAGTTCCCGGAAGTATGAAATCTCTTCCGGGCTTAGCTTCGGGCTGGCAAGTATCCGGCCAGTCAGACATTGTTGCCGGCAATACTCGGAAAGGGTTACTCCCGACCTTTCAGCCAGACCATCGATTCTTTCTTTCTCTGATTCCGTACATCGGAATTTTATATAGGTACTTTTCATTTCTTCTCTTTTATTTGGTTCAAAAAACTGTCGAGAGCGAAGCGATTGCAGTTTCCCCGCCAGCGAAAGCGGTTCAGGCGGCAAGCGCAGTTTGTGGTAACAAACTGACGTCTTGCAATGCACTTCGCGCATTAGGTTAGCTTATAAGCTGCGTCCTTTCTTTTTCATTGGAACTTGCCGCTTAATCAGGACGGAGGCTCTATTCTTTTCAGGCTGTTTTTGTAGGTTGGATTTATCCCGCCAGTAATCGTTCAGGTCTTTATGATTTCGATAAAAAATAGACTGATCGATTATTTCTTTACATACCGGGCTTAAACTCTGAACAGCCCGCTTTCCGGCTTCATCGTTATCTAAAAAGGCGTGTATTGTTTGATGGGTTTGAAGAAACGGAATCGCTTTCGGAAGATTGGCGATTGAGTTTAATATTGCCGAATCAATTACAGGTGAAGCATTCTGTTTTAATGAAAAATAAGAAAGAAAGTCTATGAAGCCCTCGAATAGCATAACTGCATTGTTACCGTTGTTTATGGTTGTTATATTCTTTGGGGTAGTACTTCCTTTGAAATACCTATTCCTAAGTTCCCATCCTCCGGCATCGTTCCGAAAGCCGACTGCGAAATAAGGTTTGTCCGCAATGGAATAATGGATTTCCGAACAATGCTGTTTCGCTATGTCGGCATTTATACTCCGTTCTTTCAGGTAATCAAGCAAAGCAGGGTGAGCAAGCGGTTTTATATCCGTAATGGTTAGTGCCGATTCTCGGCTTTCTAGTTTAGGAAAAATAGGCAAAGTGTCATTCCGATGAAAGGAAAGAGAATTTTCCAATTGTCGGAGTGCTTCTGCCAGCGAACAATTTTCCAACTTCATCATGAGGTCAACAATCGAACCGCCCTCATTAGTACCGAAGTCGTACCATAAATCTTTATCATAATCAACTTTGAAACTAGGATTGCTGTCATTCCTCAAAGGGGAGAGATACATTCCGTAATATCCCCGGTCTTTTACCGGACTGATTCCTTTATTTTCAAGATATTGCTTTATACTTATATAATTTGAATTTTTCATTTTCTTATTTTTTAGCTGTTTTACTTACTACACAAATGAATCTATGTATTGAACTGATAATCAATTATCTTTATGTAGTATGATTATATTTTGTAGTAACTACTACTCTGTAGTAAGGTAGTAGGATGAGAGTAAGATGCGGATTTTGCTTCTTACTACGCCTTAATCCTTTTTCTTTCACTGGATTATATATGATTGTAGTAAGGTAGTAAGAAGAATAATCCATATCTATATTTCTATAAATCACGGTCGAAGAATGGATTCGGCTTGATTTTCTTTATCCGGTAGCATTGAACCGGATTAGCTCCTTTTGTCAATCGCTTGGAGAGCCGTTCAAATTCAGCTTTACGCAGAGCTTCGCCCATTCGCTTTTCGGACAGTTTTACCAAAGTGTATGCCTGTAAGTAGCTTAATACTTCCGAAGTAGTCATATAACATTCTTCATCGGCTTCCGGCTTCTCGAATCCTTTCAGTAGCATTTCATATTCGGTAGTCTGTACGTGGAATTGTTGGCTAAGCCTGTGCAGCTCCGTAATTTCTTCCTCGACAAACCAATAGCGATAGCCATTATCCAAAAGCCACATCACTTCGGAGAATACATTATCCATATTGATTTGCTCCGCTGTTTTGATGTCGATACTGATAACCTCGAACGGCAAGAACCTACGACTGCCAGTCGGGTCAGTCAGAAAGTCGTTGCCGTTAACCGATGCCATGAAGCTGGCTAAATGTGGATATTCTTCAATATACACATCATAAGGACGACGGTATTTAACAGCCGGGGTCGTTATCAGATTCTTTAATTCGTTTTCGTCTCGCTTATTCAGGGCTTTCAACTGGTCATCGATGTTGATAAACAAATATTCGGCAATCATTGTCAATACATCTTTATTCTGCGGGTCTATCTTTCCGGTAAACAGATAACTTTTTAGCGACTGCGGACAAAGGTGGTCTAACCATGTTGTCTTGAACCGTCCTTGTTCTCCGGTTAATACCAAACAAGTATGATTCTGACAACCTACATCTTCCAGCGAATTGGCACCGACGCCTATTAACCATTTGGTAAGATATTCGTCCCATTTATCAGGATTGCCGGTGGTTACGGTCTGCGCTAATTGGAGGATGTATTGATTCACTTCAGGTTGAAGACGAGGCAATTGCCGGAAATAGTCTTTTACCGGATGCACCTTTGGCGAAAAGTCGCTTTCGAGGATAGTTCGAATATTTTCTGCCGATGTCGAAATGCCCAGCTCTGTATCAATCCGTCGTTTGAATGAATTGAGGGCAAACTTGGTAACAGGGTGAAACGGATTATTGTCGTTCTTCATGCGATACTCCGGTTTGGATTTTATCACATTGAAGCGGAAATCGTATTTCTCCTGTAAGTATGCCTCAATCCGCTCATTTTTGGATTGGCGGACAGAAGAATCTGTTTTCTCTTTCATCGGGATCAAGATTCTTCTGTCGTTCTACATCTATTTAGGATAAAGTTTAAAATCTCCTCTTTATCATAGAAAACCAGCTTCTCTCCGAAACGGTATTCCTTATAGTAACCGAGCCGGGCATATTTGCGGACGGTGGGGGCAGAGGCTTTTAAGAGTCGGGTTGCCTCTTTCATCTTGATTAGGTTACTCATCGCCTTATCAACAGGCGATACTTGTTCTTCGGGAATACTGTTCTCAACAGCTTCCTCATTTTCTGATTTTAACCAGAATTTCTTGAATGTCTTTCGCATTTTACTAATAATTTTAGAAAATTCGAAAGACAAATATATAACGTAATTTATCTGGGAATAAGCAGCTTGCGTCTCCGGGACAATACGGGACAAGGCTTCACAGAATGGGACAAGTCAGCCTGTTATGGCAGGGAGTAAAACAAGAGGAAATAAATCGGTATGAGGGGCGAAAATCAGGATTTTCCGGACAGCTTATCCATATCTTTTTGGATAATAAGAACGGTTTTCATCAAATCGATTTCACTGTAAAATTCGCGGATAGAATCCAGATGTTTGAGTAGTGTCCGTGTATCGACATTGCTCCGGTTCAGGTAAGGAGTTGCGTGTAGTTTGGTATCCGAGGGAGCGATATCCGTACCGACCAGCTTATGCCATTCCTCCAAGCGTTCATCAGGCGTATATGCCGGAAGTAGCTCCGAAGCCAGCAGATAGCCGAAAATGCGGTCGCCTAACTATTTTTTTCCTTTGATAGAATAGCATTTAAGGATTTTCTCTTTAATTAATTGCAGTATTTCTTCTTTTGTTAAACTACCAGCGTGTGTAAGAGGTGATATGCCATATAACAAAGATTTTATAGTCTCATCAGAAATATCATCCTGCATGAATAGTTTCTCAACCTCTTCACGTTTAGTTCTGATTATTTCAGCGATATGCTTCTGTTCTCTTCCTGTTCCAAAGAACAAGTTGAAAAAAGGAATTAAACCGGACAGTTTCAATATAAGGCTTGTATCTTCGGATATTTTTGCACAATCATCCAAAAAGCGGCTTACATCGGTAATTTTACCTTTGCTATATTGTAACTTAAAACTGGCATAATAGAATTTAAGGATGGAAACATCCGATGTCCCCAACAAATTCTCATTATACATTTTACGGTACTTGTTTTGCATACGATGATTATTGAATCGGGAGCAAATTTAGTGAAATTTATCCAGTTTGCGGATATTTTTCTGTATTGCACAATAACAGGAAAGGAATAGGACAAGGGCAAATTTGCAACACAAGCGCAACACAGTAAAAAACAAAAGCCTGTTAATCAGCTGATTAACAGGCTTCTTAGCGGTACGTACGGAACACTTTCAGTCTTTCGTTTATCTTCCTCTTGCAAATTTTGATTTCGCAAGTTCATTTTGGCAAACATCAACTGCCGCTATTGTCAAATTCTCAAATTATAGTTATATAGATTATAAAAGTCATCTTCTTCACAAGAAAGGTGTACAAAGTGGAGATAAATAAAAACACTAAGAATGGGACGAATTTTAGGAATTGATCTTGGGTCAAATTCGATTGGTTGGGCTATTGTAGATATTGAAAAGAAAGAGGTCATAAATCTGGGCTGTCAAATCTACAAGAACCCGATTGAAAAAATACAGGTTAATGAAATAACAGTCTTGAATAAATCGGATCGCAAGACAAAAAATGCATCAGCATTGTTTATCAATATATACAAATTATTCTCCGATAACCAATCATTCTTGATTTTGTTTTTTCTGCAGATTATTACATTTTTTCTCATGCTAATGAATCTTCACGATTGGAAATTCTGGTTTAGTACATCATTTGCTGTTTTACTGGCTTTATTAAGTTCTGCAAATAAACTTCAAAAATAAATCTGCTATGAATAATAGAGAAATAAACGAAAAGAAGCGTTTTTTGGAAGCCTTGAAACTTCGTTCTGATATCAAGGTTTTGAGGTATTTGGGAGGTGGCAATAAAGGAGAGGCATATTTATTGGAAGATGGAAAAGTGCTAAAGATAACTATTGACGGAGAAGAATTTTCCACCGCTATGAAGTTGAAGAATCGAAAATCGAAGCATATTATTGATATTTATGATGGTTGGAAGTTCGAGTGTGTATATGACGAAGAGTATTCCGACATCTTATTTGCTATTATAGAAGAATTTCTTGACACGACCTCAAAGAAGGAAATGATAGTGAATTTCGTCTCAGTATTTAAGCATACCTGGTTTAGTATTTATTTTTCTGATATTGAGCCAAAAAGGAATGCAACCTTTGACGATTTGGATGAATATATGAGACATCCGCAAAAACATCCGCAAGCAATAAATGTTACGAAACAATATGTTGTAAATGAAGGTGCGAAATATAATCTGAAAGATGAGTTTGAATGTTTTTATAATCAGCTTGCTTGTGCTTATGTAGAGCTATATCATAACGCTCCTAATTCTCATCTTGATTTAAATGACGGAAATATTGGTTTTACATCAGACAGTGTACTAAAAGTATTTGATATGCAATGATGTAAAATATAAAGCAAATAAAATCCCTATCAAAGAATACAATTAAGCCATAATAGACAAATACCTCTGCAAAGCAGCTATCTCTGCTTCAACAACCAATTGCTGAAAGTCTTCTGTGAGATGCTCTGTATGTGACTTCTCCAACGCGTTATAATAGCCTACTTTTGCATCGTTACTACCTTTCAGTATTATAATAACATAGCCATTTCGAAGAAGATATAAGTTCATCAATAAACGAGAGGTACGGCCATTGCCATCTATAAACGGGTGGATTCGTACCAGCTCATCATGCAGATAAGCGGCTACAAGAACGGGATGTACTTTCTCTTCTTCCATCTGCTTAAACCGGATCATAAAATCTTCCATTTTTTTCTCTATTAGATACGGTTGCGGTGGCATATATGTACTACCAGAAATCATAACGGGAACAGTACGATACCTGCCGGCATTCTCACGATCTATCCCATGAAGAATAAGGGAATGTATTTCTTTAATGGTGCGTTCGCTTATCTCGATATCTCGTTTGGCAATATCCTTAATGTAGTTGATAGCTTCGGTATGATTGATTGCTTCCAGATGTTCGCGCATAGACTTTCCTGAAATTGTAACCCCTTCGTTTACAACAAGAGCTGTTTCTTGCAAGGTAAGAGTATTGCCTTCTATACGATTACTTTCGTACGTATATTCAATATCCAAAGCATCCTGAATCTTCCTCAGCGCTTCTCCGGGCAATGGACGCAAAGTTGATAGCTGCTCTTTGAGCACATCTACTTCTATCAGCAACTTCTTTATATTTTCATTCATAGTCATTCTATTTCTTTAATTCGCTCAATCTGCCTATCAAGAAAATAATCAGCATAACTGCTATAATCTTCTGTTTCATAAAAAGCAAACAATGCTTTTCTATATTTAAGGATATCAGCATCTTTTGCTGAATAGACGGGAATAATATCTGCATTCATCAAAGCCACGCTCTCAATCATTCTGGCAGTACGTTTGTTGCCATCAATAAAGGGCTGCAAACGAGCAAGATTACAATGCAAAAACACGGCTCGTTCTAACGGATTAGCATACTCTTCTTGTTGAAACAGTATTTCGTTCAATTTACTTTTTATCTCTTGCTGATTCTTGGGTGGAGTATAAAGAGTGCCACTAATACGAACAGCACGTGTTCTTAACAAGTCCGACTCTTCATTAGAGACCAAACCGGTAGAAATAGATTGATGTATACGAAAAAGAGTTGCCTCGTTTATGATTTCTTGATTTTGGAATTTATGAATATATTCCAATTCAGAAGTAAAAGTGTTGTAGAGGTTTTTAAGCATCTTGGCATCTTCATATCTTTTTTCAGAAGTGATGCCGTCTTTCAATAATGCTTCTGTTTCAACATAAGTATAGGTGTTTCCTTCTATTTTTCCTGAATAATAGCACCACAGCACTGCCAAGTCCTTTATCTCAGCGGAATAAAGTTCTGATAACTTTGCTAAAGGACTTTCCAATATAAAGATAGCCTTTTTACGCTGTTCATCGTTGAATACTGGTCCCATACAGCATAAAATTTAGAGTTTTCCATGTTGCTTCTCAAAGGCAATTTCAGTCCTTTAAAAAGAAAAAGCTTCAAAACCATCTATTACAGGTAGTTTTGAAGCTTTTTGTGAGGTTCCTGGCGGATTCGAACCGCCGTAGACGGTTTTGCAGACCGCTACCTAGCCACTCGGTCAAGGAACCGTTTTTCTCTATTGCGGTGCAAAGGTAGCACTTTTTATGAAACTTCCAAACTATCCGCAGCAATTTTTCTTTGGAGGTGCCTGGTTTTCCTTGCACTCCTTCTTCTTCTTATCCATCAAATCTCTTAATTCACAACCACTTGCGCAATTGTCACAAGGATTATTGCTGCTTTGCGAGCGACGAAAAAAAAGATAGATGCGCCGGGATACCTCTGCAAAACAGAGGCCCACTAGCAGTATAACGATCACATATTGCCAATTCATACTAGTAAACTTCCTACTTGATAAACAACAAAAGCCACTCCCCACGCCAATCCCGTGGTATAAAAGGCCGCAAACAAAGCCCACTTCCAACTTCCGGATTCTTGTTTAATGGCTACCAGTGTAGCAATGCAAGGGAAGTAAAGCAGCACAAAAAGCATATAGCAATAAGCTACTAAGGGGGTAATAGGAATGCGTTCGCCCAGACTAACACCGTCGGCATCGGCATCATTGGTATAAAGCACTCCCAGAGTACTGACTACCAACTCTTTCGCTCCCATACCCGAGAACAGACCGATACTTAGTTTCCAGTCGAAACCCAAGGGCTCCAAAACCGGTTCAACCACTTTCCCTATCTGACCGATATAGGAATTTTCTTGTTGTTCTGCCTGCGTATCGTAGTTTTCATGACTGGGGTAATAACCCAGAAACCATATAATAATAGAAGCAATCATAATGATGCCTCCCATTTTCTTGAGGTATTGCTCTCCTTTACTCCACGTGTGGCGCATAATGGCTTTCAACGTGGGCATGCGGTAAGGCGGAAGTTCCATCACAAAGGGTGTATCATTTCCTTTAACCAAAAAACGGCTGAAGATTCGGGCAATTACCACTGCCAAGAAGATACCCACCAAGTAAATACTGAAAAGTACCAAGCCGGCAGAATGAGGAAAGAAAGCGCCTACCAACACCAAGTATATGGGCAAACGTGCACTGCACGACATCAACGGATTGACCAACATCGTGATAATGCGGCTTTTCCGGTTCTCAATGGTTCGCGTTGCCATCACTGCCGGCACGTTACAGCCAAATCCCATCAGCAAAGGAATAAATGACTTGCCATGAAGTCCCATCTTGTGCATAATCTTATCCATAATAAATGCAGCACGAGCCATGTAGCCTGAATCTTCCATCAACGAAATACAGAAATACAGAATCAGAATGTTGGGTAGAAATACGATAACACCTCCTACTCCGCCTATGATGCCGTCAATCAACATGTCTTTCAGAGGTCCTTCACCCATGTTGTTTTGTATGAGCGTGCCCAACGATGCAACCATCCATTCAATAGCCATCATCGGATATTCGCCCAGCACAAAAGTACTTTCGAACATGAGATACATAAACAGCAAAAACAACGGATACCCCCACACGCGATGCGTTACAATGGAATCGAGTACTTTGGTGAATTGCTGTTGTTCCTGATGGCTATCCGTAAAGGTTTCTTTCAAGGCGCCACTGATGAAGCCATATTTGGCATCCATAATTGCCGATTCGCTATCTTCATTGAGCGTTGCATTAATCTGTCGTGCCGCCTTGTCTCGCTTACGAATAATTTCGCCTGCGTTGGGTAGCGTTTGAATGACTTTTTCTATTTCGCGATCGTTTTCCAACAATTTAATGGAGAGAAAACGGGTTGAGTATTTGTGACGGATCGATTCGTTCTTCGAGACTTCCTCCTTTACATAAGCAATCGCTTTCTCCAAATCGGCTCCGTGGTTGATGTGAATATGCCTGAACACATTTTGATGAGGCTTTTCTTGCTTCACATAGTCTTCCATGTGTTCTTCATGGTTGTTCTCGTCAACATGAGCCCGATGCCAATCTTGTAATTCCTTGGCTACCTCAGGATTTATATTTCCTTTCTTATCAAGAAAATCAGCTCCTTCATACAAGTTGATAATGATATGGAAAAGGCGGTCTATGCCCTTTTGTTTCTTACAAACCGTTGGCACCATAGGCACACCAAAAAGTTTGCTCAGCAAATGATGGTCGAGTTTGTTGCCGCTTGCTTCCAGTTCATCATACATATTAAGCGCAATGACCATGCGCACATTCATATCAATGAGTTGTGTGGTGAGGTAGAGGTTTCTCTCCAGATTCGACGCATCGACCACATTGATGATAACGTCAGGGGTTTCATCAATAATGTGGCGTCTCACATATAGTTCTTCGGGAGTATAGGCTGAGAGTGAATAAGTTCCGGGTAAATCAACTATTTTAAAATGATAGCCTTCAAAATCAAAATAACCTTCTTTGGCATCAACCGTCACACCGCTATAGTTCCCCACATGTTCATGGGCACCGGATGCCAAATTAAACAGAGATGTTTTGCCGCAATTAGGGTTACCCACCAAAGCTACGTTGATGGTGCGGCGTTTACCCAAGGCTAATTTCTTGAGCTTCTCTTCAGAGCGAAAGGTATCTTCGGAAATCGTGCCTAACAATTGGTCACGTTGAAAGCCTCTGCAGTCAAATCGAAACGGATTATCACGCCTGAAACTTGCATGTTGGTGGTAATGATACCTGGGCGCAAGGGGATGAAGAGCATTTACACAATGCATTCTTCTTCGTCTGTGCCTGCGTTCAAGTCGCAAGCCGCGTGCTTCTTCCTCTGTGAGTACCTCAACCATCTCGGCTTCTTGCCTGCGCAAAGAAACTTCGTAGCCCAGAACTTTATATTTTATAGGATCTTTCAAAGGGGCATTCAGCATGACTTCCACGGTTTTTCCTTTGATAAAGCCCATCTCGATGATACGCTTGCGAAAACCGCCGTGCCCTAATACCTTAATGATAACTCCTTTTTCTCCTGTTTTGAGTTCGGATAAACGCATACCTAATTCCTTCAAAAACTTAATGTGGGCAAAGATAGAGCATAAGTTGCTTTGAAACAAATTATTTAGATTGTTTTTAAATAGCATTGAAGCAATCTTTATCAATTCAAAAGAATTATATTTGCACTATGTTACTGAAAAAGGTTAAGGAGTTCATCGAGAAAGAAGAGTTGTTTTCTAAACAGGACAAAATTCTCGTTGCACTGAGTGGCGGTGCCGACTCGGTAGCGTTAACCCGTATATTGATCACATTAGGCTATCATTGTGAAGCTGCTCATTGTAATTTTGAACTGAGAGGTGAGGAATCTGACAGAGACGAGGATTTCGTACGCAACTTTTGCCGGTCTTTGAACATCAAGTGTCATTCCATTCACTTCGAGACGCGCCGGTATGCTGCTCAACAAAGTATTTCCATTGAGATGGCTGCCCGGGAATTGCGGTATAATTGGTTTTCCAAAATCTGCGAGGAATCTGATTGCCAAGTGGTTGCCGTCGCTCATCACAAGGATGATAGCGTTGAGACCATGTTGCTCAATTTGATTCGTGGCACGGGCATCAATGGTTTATTGGGCATCCGACCGAAAAATGGAAACGTAGTGCGTCCCTTACTTTGCGCTTCACGCCAGGAGGTGGTGGAATATCTGCACCGCATGAATCAGACTTATGTTACCGACAGCACGAATTTGGAGGATGAATACACGCGTAACAAAATCCGTTTGAATCTCCTGCCTTTAATGGAAGAGATTAACCCTTCGGTGAAAGACGGATTAGTCAAAACATCCTCTTACCTGAACGATGTTTCAAAGGTTTACCAACAGGCCATCAAAGAAAGCATAGACCGTATCTTTATAACTCCCGGAAAAGAAATCAGCATTGAGAAATTAATGAATGAGCCTGCCCCTCAGGCTTTACTATTCGAAGTATTGTTTCCACTGGGGTTCAACTCTACGCAGGTTGAGGAGGTATACGGGTCACTGAACGGACAGCCGGGTAAACGGTTTATAAGTAGTCAGTGGCAGGTAGTGAAAGACAGAGATCTTCTTTTAATTGAAAAAGTGAAAACGGCCAACGATAAACCACAGATTATTTTTGAAGAAGTTCTTTTCACCAAAGAATTCGTCATACCCAAGGATAAAAACACAGCCTGCTTTGACGCCAACAAATTCAAAGGGGTTATTTCCATCAGGAAATGGGAGAAAGGCGATTATTTCATTCCTTTTGGTATGAAGGGGAAAAAACTAGTTAGCGACTTCATGACTGACAGTAAGTTCTCATTGCTCAAAAAGGAGCAGCAGTGGGTATTATCTTGCAATGATCAGATAGCTTGGCTTATCGGTGAAAGAACCGACAATCGCTTCCGTATTGACGACTCCACCCAAAAAGTAATAATAGCCAAACTAGGGAAACAAGAGTAATTTTATCGGTTTGCCAATAAAATAGGCTTGAAAAAGGGCTTAAAACTCTCCTCTTATTTAAAAATTATTGTTTTTGCAAATAAAAAATAGCATTTATTTATTTGTTTCAAAATAAATCATTACCTTTGCCCCGTTGAAATTCTCTGTGAACTCCGAATCAGGGAAACGAAAACACAAATCCCAATTCAATAGTAATTATCCCGAATTCATAAAATAACGCTTGTGCCACATCGCTTTTGACCGGTAGTCGTAGCCATGTTATGCACTCTAAGCGAAAGAAATAATAAAAAAATTACCTATACGTATGTATAACATCATTCAACTTAACGACAAAAGTTTGTCGGAATTGCAATCTATTGCCCAAGAATTAGGCCTCAAAAAAACTGATTCTTTAAAAAAAGAAGAACTGGTTTACAAGATTTTAGATGAGCAAGCCATAGCTGGAGCAACTAAAAAAGTTGCAGCCGACAAAATAAAAGAGGAGCGCAAAGATGACAAAAAGAAGCGCTCACGGGTCAGTGTAAAAAAGGAAACAGCTGACAAAGTTTTCTCTGCCTCCAAAAATGGGGAAATTACTCGTCCAGAAGCAGCCAACACTACTTCAAAAACAGTTAAAACACCCACGCAACCTGCTACACCTGCTGCACCCGCTACTCCACAAACAGCCACTTCGGCAACCGCTTCCTCAACTGCAACAGCCAAACCCGCTGCTTCAACAGAAAAAGCAACTAAAACAACTGCAAACGCTGAAGCGTCAAAATCACGCAAGAATTCTCGTAACACCCCTGCCAAGAAAGAAAGTAATGAAGTCATTACCGCTCCTGTAGAGGCAAAAAAAGCAGTTACACCAACTGAGCCAATAGCTCAACCAATCAAAAAAGTAATTCCTGCTCCTGTAAAGAAAGAGACTCCCGATCTTTTCGAAGTTGAAGATGATTTCATTCCTATTGAAGAACTTCCTTCTGAAAGATTTGAATTACCAACCGAGCTATTAGGCAAATTTGAAGCTACCAAAGTAGAATCAACAAAGCCTGAAGCTATATCTTCGCAAGATCGCAAACCGAATAAGCAACAACCCAAGGTTGTGCGTCCGGTTAATCAGCCGAATAATCAGGGAGGCAATAGTCCCGCAAACAATGCGCAGGCAAGCAACAACAATCAGCAACGTCCGCAACCACAAAGAGCCCCTCAAAGCGAAAATGCACCGATGCCGGAAAGAAAAGCTCCGGAAAAGGCTTATGAGTTTGATGATATTCTAACGGGAATTGGCGTTCTTGAAATCATGCAAGATGGTTACGGATTCCTTCGTTCATCTGACTACAATTACCTCTCTTCTCCGGATGACATTTATGTATCGCAGTCTCAAATCAAACTTTTCGGTTTGAAAACAGGGGATGTTGTAGAGGGGGTTATACGTCCGCCCAAAGAAGGTGAAAAGTATTTCCCACTGGTAAAGGTTTCTAAGATCAACGGACGTGATGCCAACTTTGTACGTGATCGCGTTCCTTTTGAACACCTCACTCCTTTATTCCCTGATGTGAAGTTCAAATTATGCAAAGGTGGATATTCGGACTCTTTGTCTGCTCGTGTAGTTGATTTGTTTGCTCCGATAGGAAAAGGTCAACGTGGACTAATCGTTGCTCAGCCTAAAACGGGTAAAACGCTTCTATTAAAAGACATTGCCAACGCTATAGCAGCCAACCATCCGGAAGTTTATATGATCATGCTACTCATTGATGAACGCCCTGAAGAGGTTACCGACATGGCGCGTAGCGTTAACGCTGAGGTCATTGCTTCTACATTTGACGAGCCTGCAGAACGTCACGTGAAAATTGCTGGTATTGTACTTGAAAAAGCCAAAAGAATGGTGGAATGTGGTCACGACGTAGTCATCTTCCTGGATTCAATCACTCGTTTGGCACGTGCTTACAACACGGTTTCGCCTGCATCGGGCAAAGTATTGTCTGGTGGTGTGGATGCCAACGCATTGCATAAGCCTAAAAGATTCTTCGGAGCTGCCCGTAACATTGAAAACGGAGGTTCACTCACCATTTTGGCTACCGCATTGATTGATACCGGCTCTAAAATGGACGAAGTTATCTTTGAAGAATTCAAAGGAACCGGTAACATGGAATTGCAATTGGATCGTAACTTATCTAACAAACGCATCTTCCCTGCTGTTAATATCGTAGCATCGAGCACCCGACGTGATGACTTGCTACTCGATAAACAAACACTTGACCGCATGTGGATTCTGCGCAAATACCTGTCGGATATGAACCCGATTGAGGCTATGGATTTTGTAAAAGACCGCTTGGAAAAGACAAGAGATAACGATGAGTTTTTGATGAGCATGAATAGCTAATCCGAAACGAATCAGTAACAAGAGAGCGGAACAAGATACCATGTTTCGCTCTTTTTTTTCAGTAAAACAGACTTTGAGATTACAAAAGAGAACAACCGATTTTATGTATACCAACAAACAAATTTGGAACGTAAGTTTTCCAATTGTATTAAGCCTGCTGGCACAAAACATTATCAATGTAACGGACACAGCTTTCCTTGGAAGGGTAAGCGAAGTGGCTCTGGGAGGATCGGCTATGGGCGGATTGTTTTATATCTGCATCTTCACCGTAGCTTTCGGATTCAGTACGGGTTCTCAAATAATGATTGCCCGTCGCAACGGCGAACAACGATATAGCGAAGTGGGGCCTGTCATGATTCAGGGAGTCATCTTCCTTTTGGCGGCAGCCTTATTTATGTTTCTGTTTACACGTGTATTCGGAGAGGATATCATGCATTTTATTGTGTCATCGGATACAATCTTTGATGCGACAATGGATTATCTGTATTGGCGCGTATTCGGTTTCTTCTTTTCATTTATCAATGTGATGTTCCGTGCATTCTATATCGGAGTAACCAAAACGAAGGTGCTTACTATCAATGCTATTGTTATGGCTCTTACGAATGTGGTCTTAGACTATGCATTGATATTCGGAAACTTCGGATTCCCAGAAATGGGCATAGCGGGCGCAGCTATCGCATCGGTCATAGCCGAGGCCTCATCTATAGTATTCTTCCTGATTTACACCTATGTGACTGTTGATTTTAAGAAATACGGTTTGAACCAGTTTCGTACTTTCAATTTAAAATTGCTCACACAAATATTGAATATATCATGTTTTACCATGCTTCAATATTTTCTCTCTATGGCTACGTGGTTTGCATTCTTTGCCGCTGTAGAACGTTTAGGACAAAGAGATTTGGCCATAGCCAACATTGTGCGAAGTATCTATATTGTAATGATGATTCCGGTCAGCTCGTTGGCAACAACAGCCAACAGTTTAGTCAGTAACACCATCGGGTCGGGTAAATTGCCTCAGGTGATGCCTTTGATTGGTAAAATCAGCCGAATGTCATTCCTTATCATGCTGGTATCCGTGGGCATTATCGTATTGTTCAAAGAGCAGGTTCTGGCTATTTACACAAACGAGGTGCAGTTAATTAATGAATCGGGTGCTTCTGTTTTAGTGATTGGAATAGCCATGTTAGTGGCTTCAGTGTCAAATATTCTATTCAGCAGTATATCGGGCACAGGGAATACACGCTCTGCTCTTATGCTCGAAACAATAACACTGGTCATTTACATCGGTTATGTTTTCATAGTTGCTATTGCATGGCAGGCTCCGGTTGAGATTTGTTTCACAACAGAAATTTTATACTATGTATTACTGCTTGTAGGTAGTTATATTTATCTGAAAAAAGCAAAATGGCAAAATAAAAAGATATAAATAAATGGATATTTTGTACATTTGCACCCTTAAGTACCCAAATAAAGATAATTAATAATTTGATTTAGATATATGTTCGATAATTTAAGCGAAAGACTTGAGAGGTCGTTTAAGATTCTGAAAGGTGAGGGAAAAATCACCGAAATTAATGTTGCAGAAACGCTGAAAGATGTTCGTAAAGCATTGTTAGATGCCGATGTTAACTACAAGGTTGCTAAGAATTTCACCGATACCGTTAAGGAAAAAGCGCTCGGACAAAACGTACTGACTGCTGTAAAGCCTAGTCAGTTGATGGTTAAAATCGTTCACGACGAATTAGCGAAGTTAATGGGAGGTGAAACGGCAGAAATAAACCTGAAAGGACAGCCTGCTGTTATTCTGATGTCCGGATTGCAAGGTTCGGGTAAGACTACCTTTACCGGTAAGCTGGCACGCATGCTCAAAACCAAAAAGGGGAAAAACCCATTGGTTGTAGCTTGTGACGTTTATCGTCCTGCAGCTATCGAACAGTTGCGTGTATTGGCTGAGCAGGTAGGCGTACCCATGTATTGCGAACTCGACAGCAAAGATCCCGTATCCATTGCACAAAATGCAATTAAAGAGGCCAAAGCCAAAGGTTACGACCTGGTAATTGTGGATACAGCCGGCCGATTGGCAATTGACGAACAGATGATGAACGAGATTAGTGCTATCAAAGAAGCTATTAATCCGCAAGAAATTCTTTTCGTTGTTGACTCTATGACTGGTCAGGATGCGGTTAACACAGCCAAAGAATTCAATGAACGATTGAATTTTGACGGCGTGGTATTAACCAAACTCGATGGTGACACACGTGGTGGTGCAGCTCTATCAATCCGTACCGTAGTTGACAAACCCATCAAGTTTGTAGGTACGGGTGAAAAGTTGGATGCACTTGATCAATTCCACCCCGAACGTATGGCAGATCGTATTCTGGGTATGGGTGACATTGTTTCACTTGTTGAACGCGCCCAAGAGCAGTATGATGAAGAAGAAGCCAGACGTTTACACAAAAAGGTTGCAAAAAATCAGTTCGACTTCAACGACTTCCTGACACAAATTGCACAGATCAAAAAAATGGGTAACCTGAAAGAGTTGGCTTCCATGATTCCGGGTGTAGGAAAAGCAATCAAAGATATTGATATTGACGATAATGCCTTCAAAAGCATTGAGGCCATTATCTATTCAATGACTCCCCAAGAACGTTCTAACCCGGCACTTCTCAACGGTTCAAGACGTACCAGAATTGCCAAGGGAAGCGGAACAAACATTCAAGATGTAAACCGCCTTTTGAAACAGTTTGAGGAGACCCGGAAAATGATGAAAATGATTACGGGAGGAAACAAAACGATACCTAAATTAAAACGATAATAGACTATATATAACAATGGCAGACTACACATTAATTGATGGAAAAGCTATTTCGGAACAAGTAAAACAAGAGATAGCAGCAGAAGTAACCGAAATGGTGGCAAACGGTGGCAAGCGCCCCCACTTGGCAGCTATTTTGGTTGGACATGACGGTGGTAGCGAGACTTACGTTGCAGCAAAAGTAAAAGCGTGTGAGGCATGCGGATTCAAATCTTCGCTCATTCGTTATGAAAGCGATGTAACTGAAGAAGAGCTTTTGGAAAAGGTACGTGAGCTGAATGCAGATAATGATGTTGACGGTTTTATTGTGCAACTTCCTCTGCCCGATCACATTTCAGAACAGAAGGTTATTGAAACCATTGATTACAGAAAAGATGTTGACGGTTTTCACCCCATCAATGTGGGCAGAATGTCAATCGGACTGCCTTGCTACGTTTCGGCTACTCCCAACGGAATTATCGAACTGTTGAAAAGATATCAGATTGAAACTTCCGGAAAAAAATGTGTCGTACTTGGACGAAGCAACATTGTGGGCAAACCAATGGCTGCTCTAATGATGCAGAAAGGTTATCCGGGTGATGCAACTGTTACTGTATGTCACAGCCGCTCACGCGACTTAGTTAAAGAATGCCAGGAAGCGGATATTATTATCGCTGCGTTGGGGCAACCTAACTTTGTTACAGCTGATATGGTAAAAGAAGGAGCTGTGATTATTGATGTAGGAACAACACGAGTTCCCTCTGACAAAACAAAGTCAGGATTCAAGCTGACGGGCGACGTGAGGTTTGATGAAGTTGCACCCAAATGCGCTTTTATAACTCCTGTTCCGGGTGGTGTGGGTCCCATGACCATTGTATCGCTCATGAAGAATACATTGTTAGCCGGTAAAAAGGCTATCTATAAATAAATCAAATGGGAAGCAGCATTCTTTTCTTAGAAAAAGGAGTGCTGCTTTTTAATTTTTGCATATCAAACTAGCATTTTAGACCTTAGTAAATCTTTCTTTTATGATAAAAACACCCTCCTTCCCTTTATTCATCTTGTTGCTACTTTGTTCTTGTAGCAGTAACTCCCAAGAGACAAAAAATAATAAAGTAACCTTATTGTTCGTAGGTGATCTGATGCAACATCAGGGACAGATTGATGCAGCGCGAACTCCTCAAGGCTACGATTATTCAGCTTGTTTCAAATTAGTGAAAGACGAAATTGACAGTGCAGACATTGCCATTGGTAATCTTGAAGTAACACTGGGAGGCAAACCCTACAAAGGTTATCCGCAGTTCAGTGCTCCGGATGAATTTCTTTATGCCATACGGGATGCCGGTTTTGATGTATTACTGACCGCCAACAATCATTGTCTGGACAGGGGACAAAAAGGATTGGAAAGAACCATTGCCAAACTTGATTCGCTAGGTATTCCGTACGCCGGGACATATCAAAACAATCAAATTAAAAATGTACGTTACCCACTGATTCTCGAGAAAAAAGGCATACGCATTGCTTTGCTGAATTATACTTATGGAACCAATGGATTTAAAACAACAGGTTCAAATGTCGTGAATTACATTGATAAAGCAGCTATTAGTCGTGACATAGAATTAGCACGTGCCCAAAAGGTGGACGTGATTATTGCTTGCATGCATTGGGGTGAAGAGTACAAACAAATTCCCAGCAATGCACAAAAAGAAATGGCAATGTGGCTAATCAAGCAAGGTGTAAACCACGTAATCGGGTCACATCCACACGTTGTTCAACCTATTGTAGTACAAACTGACAGCCTCAGCCAACAGAAAAACGTAATTGCTTATTCGCTGGGAAATTACATTTCTAATATGTCGGCTCCCAACACCGACGGTGGACTTATGTTGAAACTGGAATTAACCAAAGACAGCATTACTTATTTAAGCAATAGTGGATATAGTCTTATTTGGGTAGGACGCCCTATTCTTACCCGTGAAAAAAATCACAAACTAATTCCGGTAAGAAATATTCCTCCAACCTTGCCCATAGAAGCACGTAATCGCCTGATTATCTTTACGAAAAGCACCGAAAAGCTTTTCAACAAGCACAATCATGGAATAAGCGAATATCATTTTTAGCTAAAATATCTATTTAAATATTTGCAGAATAAAAGATAATACGTATCTTTGCACCGCATTAGAAAAGCGACATGGTGGATGTAGCTCAGCTGGTTAGAGTGTCGGATTGTGGTTCCGAAGGTCGCGGGTTCGAACCCCGTCTTCCACCCCCATAAAAATACAAAGGATTGCTTGTTAAACAAGCAATCCTTTTTTCATTGGTATATAAAGTTGGATTAGAATCTACTAATAAAATTCCAATCCAAATTCATTCTTCAAATCAAGTAAAGCACTATTTTTCTGCACCATCATTTGAAAGCGTTCTACCTTACCAAAAGCTTTCACATTCTCATTACCCTCGCTCACACGAACACTCATTGTTATGGCATTATTATTCAATTGAGTTCTAATATAAGCAAGTATCTGAGGAATAAAATCAGTAAAGTTTTTACTAGTCAACTCATTATCTACTACAATTTCACAAGAAGTTTCGCCCGTTTTCACAACCTTGATGTTTTGCATACGCATGGCAAAAGCCTTGTGTTCAAGTGGCAACTGAGCAGCATAAGCCCTCCAGTAATAATTTACATTCTCCTCATCAAAAGGTATATTCTGTACAGTAGCCGATAATTCGACATCATGAGAGGAATTAGTATCATCCTTATCCGAGTCACTATCACTCTGCATTTTCTTGATAGACAGTCCGATTGAGGAACCTTTCATTAAAGGAACTTTGCTTTCTGTGCGTTGACTAGCCTTAGTCAGCACATCCGATAAAGATTGACTCTCACGCACAGAAACTGATGCAGTTTGATTGGGAGCAGTCTCCCCAACAACAGGAGACGAAACCTGAGTCGCAACTGGCTGCTGCACAGAAGACTTTGGCGCCACAACCGACGCATTCGCACCTGATTGAGCAGGCTGAGCAGGTGTTCCTGACGAACTAAAAACGGGTTTTATGACTTGCTTAGGGCTACGCCCATGAGCGTCGTCATCTGATTCACCGGATGTTATTTGAGCAATTTGAATAAGAGCAAGCTCAACCAATAAGCGTTTATTCTTACTGATTCGGTAATTCAAATCACAATCGTTACATAATTTCATCGCTTTATAAAGGAATGGCAACGGACACACTTGCGCCTGATCCTGATATCGCTTACGAATACTGGAACCAACCTCAAGCAAGGCAACCGTAGCAACATCCTTGCAAACCATCAAATCCCTCAGATGTGATGCTAATCCGTTTATAAAATGATTGCCATCAAACCCATTATTCAACACATCATTGAATAATAACAGCGCATCGGTTATGTTATTCTGCAAGAAAGAGTCTGTCAGCTTAAAATAATACTCATAATCCAGCACATTCAGGTTTTCGATGGTACTTTTATAAGTAATACTTCCACCGGTAAAACTTACAACCTGATCAAAGATAGATAAAGCATCTCGCATTCCTCCATCAGCCTTTAAGGCAATAACATTCAACGCTTCAGGCTCAAAATGAACCCCTTCTTGTCGGGCCACGTATGAAAGATGTTCAACCGTATCTTCAACAGTGATTCGATTGAAATCATAAATTTGACAACGTGACAAGATGGTAGGCAGAATCTTATGTTTTTCAGTAGTAGCTAAAATAAAGATGGCATGATGAGGAGGTTCTTCCAATGTTTTCAAGAAAGCATTGAAAGCTGATGCCGAAAGCATGTGAACCTCATCTATAATATATACTTTATATTTACCAATCTGTGGAGGGATACGAACCTGCTCCACTAACTGCCTGATATCATCAACCGAATTATTGGAAGCCGCATCCAGTTCATGAATATTATAAGATCTTTGTTCGTTAAATGCAACGCATGATTCACACTCATTACAGGCTTCTCCTTCAGGAGTGAGATGCAAGCAGTTTATTGTTTTAGCAAAAATACGTGCACAAGTAGTTTTTCCCACTCCACGAGGTCCACAAAACAAGTAAGCATGGGCTAACTTTTGTGTTGCAATAGCATTTTTTAATGTTGTGGTAAGTGCTTTTTGGCCTACTACAGATTCAAAGGTAGCAGGACGGTATTTACGAGCTGAAACAATATAATTATCCATAACCAGGGATTCTCTATTTTCTATTTTTGCAAATATACATAAAAAAAAGACTGTAACAGTAGGTTTTAAGATAGAAGTTTTATCTTTGCATAATCAATTATCAATTCGAATTCGTAGAGATACCATGAGCAGATTATTATTAATTTGGGGATTCATCAGAAGACATAAATACCTGATAGCAACGCTGGTCTTTGCTATTATTATTGGCTTTTTAGATGAAAACAGCATGGTAAGACGTGTAGGTTATGCCAGAGAAATAAATCGTTTGCACGAAGAAATAGAGCAATATCGTAAAGAGTATGAGGAAAGTACTCAGCGACTGAATGAACTGACTACTAATCCAGAAGCAATTGAACGCATTGCCCGTGAACGGTATTTTATGAAAAAGCCAAACGAGGACATTTACGTATTCGAAGAAGAAAACAAAACAGAAAAAGAATGAAAAAGATAGTTCAAGGGCTCATGATGGTAGGTGGAATTATGACATTGGCCGGAGCAGCCTTTTACATCACCGGTTGGTTCCTATCTCCTTATATTTATATTATTGGTGCAGGCCTGTTTGCTATAGCCCAAATAAATACCCCCTATCAAGGAACGAATAAAATAATAAAGCGTCTGCGTTTACAGCAAATTTTGGGAGCTTTGATGCTAATCATGTCCGGCATCTTCATGTTCACAACCCGCGGAAACGAGTGGATTGCTTGTTTATGTATTGCAGCTGTACTGGAATTATACACTTCCTTTCGCATACCACAAGAAGAAGCCAAAGAACAATAACATCCTTTGGCTCCTTTACTTATTTAACAGATAAACATACTCTCACTTTGAACTATTCTACCGAAACCTCACCGAGAGGCATATCAGTACCTCCTATCAGATTTAGCCCTGAACGAATAGTCAGAATCTCATTTGTAGCAAGGTCTTGAGCTTTCAGATCATACGCCCCACTGAACAAGCCGTGAAGCATAAAGAAATTATTTTGAGTTGTATCAGAAAGCGTTGAAATAGTATCTCCTTGACTTGTCACAGTGAAAACTCTCATCATTTCGTTGGCTGGAACAATATAGCCCGAAATAAAAGAAGTATTTGCCTCTATGTAAGCACGAATAACTGGTTTTAATGAATAAGTGCCATTTCCTTGTTTTACAATAGAACGCGCCGCATCAAAGTCAATTACAGTCTTATAACCGCTTGTTAATTCAGCTACAGAATGCACATTAAACTTCAATCCGGATTGTTGTGCACTAGGTGTTTTTAGTTCAACAGAAGTACCGTCTTCTAACACCAAATAATTATTATCACCTAAAGTCAATCTGATTTGTTGAACCTTCACTCCTTCCTCTAATTGGATATTTGAGAGCAAAGAATCTTTCCCATTTGAGAATTTAAGAAGGTCTATTTCAAACGGTTCAACATTAAGCGATTCCCATTTCTCACCATCTAAAGAGTAAGTAATAGACTGAACATCAATATTAACGGATTTAATACCTTCGGTAGCAGGGGCGTCTGTCAAATAGAAGCCAACCGTGGCGGTACCTTTATCTGAGTTATCACTATCACAAGAATATAACCCAAATGCTGCGAGCACGCAGATAAAAGAAATGAAATTTGTTTTCATACACGTAAAGTTTGGTTAATAATTTAACTGCACCATATTTTACTGATTAAAGATAAAACATGGCATCTTGGGCGTCTATTCAATACAAATATATACTATTTATTATAAGTTCCACACAAGTCAGTAGGCTCTTTTAGGATAATTATGGAATATTTGCAAAACAATAAAAGGCAGCAAAACAATAAATGTCTTGCTGCCTTTTTACCTAAATAATATAGGAAATACTATTTCTTAGCTGCAGAAGCAGGAGTATATCTTGCATTCAATCCTTCAACAATCTCTTTAGTAATGTTGAATGCACTATCAGCATAAAGCAAGTTATCAAATCCTGTGTTGCTTATAATCATGCTATAGCCTTTCGTTTTATTATATTCCTTCAGGAAAGCATTGATTGAATCACGAAGTTGCAAACTGTTTTTTTGATTTTCAGCAGCCAACTCATTGGTCAACCTATTCTGCAATTCTTGCAGATCTTGCTGTTTCTTTGTAAGGCGAGCGTGCTCTTGTTCAGCTCTTTCACGACTTACAAAAGCATTGTTTTGTAATTTACGTTGGAACTCCTGAGCCTCTCCATCAAGTTCTCTGGCCTTTTGATTCAATGTGGCACGGATATTCTCTTCCTTTTTCATCATTGCCTCATTCAAATCATTCCAGAAATTATATTGAGTTAATAATGTATCAATTTCAACATAGGCAATTTTCATATTCGTAGTAGCCACAGCTCCACCAGAAGCTGCCCCTCCAGTTTTGTCTTCAGTTTTACCCGCACACTGAGCAAATAAAAACATCACTGCAACAGCCGCAACTCCGTTAATGAGGTAGTTTGTTCTCTTCATAACTTGTAATATTGTTGTTTTTAATTAATTAATTCATACTATCGTTTAAGGTTCGCTCCACATCACTAAAAGAAAAGCGGGGTTTACTTTGTGCCTCACGATCTTGAGATTGTGCACAGCTAATTCCTTTATTTCTTAAAGCTTTGTTTCCGCTAACGTGGCCGTTTGGAAACTTACCACCTTTCACAAAAAAAACATTGATGCCTAATAAAATAAGGCATATTGCAACTATTAACAGAGTAATCAGTATTGTATTGAGCATTTCTATTAATTTTGTGGGTGCAAATATAGACTTTTGCCCCGATTATACATCCTTTTTATGGATAAAAAAAAGAAAATGGTTTATCGCAAACCCGCATATTTAACCATATTTAGCAATATTCGGTTAATAACCACAATTCATTTATCCTTTTGCAAGGATACATAAAAAAAGAGAGAAAAGAACATTATGAACTTATAATTGTTATATTTTAACTTCAATTACAAACCCAAAAAGAAAAAAAATGGAACTATCAGAATTAAAGCCTGAATCAGTATTTTATTATTTCAGCGAAATATGCAAGGTCCCTAGGCCTTCCAAAAAAGAAGAGAAAATTATATCTTATCTGGAAAACTTCGCAGCTGAACAAAAGCTTGAGATTAAAAAAGATGAAGTAGGTAATATATTAATAAAGAAACCCGCTACACCCGGAAAAGAAAATTTAAAGACTGTGGTTCTACAATCACATGTTGATATGGTATGTGAGAAGAATAATGATGTAGAACACGACTTCCTTGCCGATCCCATTGAAACGATCATTGACGGTGAATGGTTAAAAGCGAAAGGAACAACTTTAGGTGCTGATAATGGAATTGGGGTAGCTACCGAATTAGCCATACTAGCTGCTAATGACATTGAACACGGTCCCATAGAATGTTTATTTACCATTGATGAGGAAACAGGATTAACCGGTGCATTTGCCCTGAAAGAAGGCTTTATGAGTGGTGACATATTGTTGAATCTCGACTCTGAAGATGAAGGCGAACTTTTCATCGGTTGTGCCGGCGGAATAGACTCTGTAGGTGAGTTTCACTATCGTGAAGTACCTGTTCCTACCGGATATTTCTTTTTCCGTGTCGATGTAAAGGGTTTAAAAGGCGGTCATTCAGGTGGTGATATTCACTTAGGTCGTGGAAATGCCAACAAGATCCTGAACCGTTTCTTAAGTCAGACCGCCAAGAAGTATGATATGTATATCTGTGAAGTAAACGGAGGTAATCTTCGTAACGCTATTCCCAGAGAGGCTTATGCTATATGTGCTGTGCCTCATGATGCCAAAGAGCCGGTTCGTGTTGACCTCAATATTTTCATCGCCGATATTGAAAATGAATTTGCTGTTTCCGAGCCGGATTTAAAGTTGACTCTTCAATCGGAAACACCTCGTAAAACAGCTATAGACCAAGATACTTCTTCACGTTTACTGAAAACGCTTTATGCAGTGCCCCATGGTGTATATGCAATGAGTCAGGACATACCGGGTTTAGTTGAAACATCAACAAATCTGGCATCTATAAAAATGATAGACAATAAGAAAATCAAAATAGAAACCAGCCAACGCAGTTCTATCCTTTCAGCCAGAAATGACATGGCCAACACTGTAAGGGCAGCTTTTGAACTAGGAGGAGCACGCGTTTCCTTCGGCGAAGGTTATCCGGGATGGAAACCAAACCCTCATTCTGAAATTCTGGAAATTGCAGTAGCCTCTTACAAACGCCTCTTTGGAGTTGATGCGAAGGTGAAAGCCATTCACGCCGGACTGGAATGTGGTCTTTTCCTTGATAAATATCCCGGACTGGACATGATTTCTTTTGGCCCCACATTAACAGGAGTGCACTCACCGGACGAGCGAATGCATATTCCATCAGTTGAGAAATTCTGGAACCATTTGCTTGATGTTTTGGCTAATGTTCCGACCAAGAAATAAAACAGCATACTGATTGTACAATCCTGAAAGGTTATTTGATAAAGACACAAATTGATCTTATCAAATAACCTTTTTTGTTACCCTAACAATGACCTTAAAGTCTATGAAAACACGAATAGTAGTATGTTGTTTTATTTGTTTTCTATCTGTCCCGACCCAAGCGCAGCATATTGATTCCTTACGTATTATGTTCTGGAATGTCGAGAACCTATTTGATTGCAAACATGATTCTCTCAAACAAGACCAAGAATTCTTGCCCGAAGCCTTACGGCATTGGCACTATGGACGGTATAAAAAGAAGTTAGCAGATGTTGCACGCACCATTGCTGCCGTTGGAGAATGGAAACCACCCGTATTAGTTGGGTTGTGTGAAGTCGAAAACGACAGTGTATTAAGGAATCTGACACGCTACTCTCCATTAAAAAAGTATGGTTACCGATACGTAATGACCAACTCTCCCGACAATCGGGGGATTGACGTTGCCTTGTTATATCAGCGGGGGCATTTCAAATTAATCAATCACAGAAGCATACGCATTCCATGTCTCCATGCCAAAGAACGACCAACAAGAGACATCCTTCATGTGACAGGAGTAACCTTGAACCTCGACACATTACATGTATTCGTTGTACACACCCCTTCAAGGTCGGGCGGACAAAAGGCTTCAGAACCCAGGCGATTACAAGTAGCTCAAATCATCAAAGATGCAACCGATAGTTTGTTTCAAACATGTCCGGATTCGAAAATTATTATCATGGGCGATTTCAATGATTATCCGCATAACAAATCAATCGCCATGGTACTTGGTGCAACTGCTCCCATCCCACCCCTCAAGACCAATAAACTATATAACTTACTGGCCACTCAGAGTAAGCAAAAAGAGGTGGGGTCTTATAAATATAAAGGAGAATGGGGCTTACTGGATCAATTAATCGTATCGGGAGCACTCCTCGACTCAAATGGTAACACGCATACTTCTGAAGAGATGGTGCACATAGCCAGACTCACCTTTTTACTAACAGAAGATGCCAAATACGGTGGTGTGCAACCGTTTCGGACTTACAACGGGATGCGTTATCAAGGCGGATTCAGTGATCATCTGCCAGTGTACCTTGACCTAAAGGTCAAAACTCAATTCTAGAACAGAAGCGAAGATTGTCATTAAAAAACGGGGCAATCTAATTCTTAGACCGCCCCGTTTTAAGTTATACAATAATAATTCAAAATTATCCGTTTACCTTTTTATAATCTTCCAGAAACTTAGCCAAACCTGCATCCGTTAGCGGATGATTGAGCAAACCTTTAATGGCACTCAGCGGACAAGTTGCAACGTCGGCACCTGCTTGCACGCACTCAATAATATGTTTGGTGTTGCGAATAGAAGCTGCCAGCACCTGAGTGGTATATCCATAATACCGGTACATTTCAACAATCTGAGCAACAAGCGCAATTCCATCTTCACTGATATCATCGAGTCTGCCTACGAACGGTGAAACGTAAGTAGCGCCTGCCTTAGCAGCCAACAAAGCCTGTCCAACGGAAAAGACCAATGTACAATTCGTTCGGATATCGTGTTCGGTAAAATACTTAATCGCCTTAATGCCCTCCGCAATGCAGGGAACCTTTACTACGATATGAGGATTAAGAGCAGCCAGTTCAAGTCCTTCTTTAATCATGCCTTCGTAATCAGTAGCAATTACCTCAGCACTCACATCACCTTGTACTATGTTGCATATTTCGACATAATGTGCACGTTGATTTTCAACCCCTTTAATACCCTCTTTAGCCATTAAAGAAGGATTCGTTGTTACTCCGTCAAGAACTCCCATATCGTGGGCTTCTTGTATCTGACTGAGATTAGCCGTATCAATAAAAAACTTCATGATATATTGATTTAAAAATTAAACACTAATTATATCATGTAACAGTCTTCAAGAGTAACTTGTTCACCAACAAGGCCCTTATTGAATACCTGAGTTTCAACGGTTTCTTTTCAAGACCAACCTGTTTGTAATGTTAGCAGGCAGTTCATTTTCATAGTGAGTAACCATAATCAAGGTTTTATTCTGGCGCCGGCAAAAGGCTTCAATAATCTTTTTCACCCTTTTACGATTAAAGGTATCTAACCCATGAAGAGGTTCATCCAGAATCAACAGTTCGGGATCTTTCACGAAAGCTCTTGCCAGCAAGGCCAGCCGCTGTTCGCCGGAAGATATTTGCAGAAACATTTTGTCTTTTAACGAAGAGATTCCAAACACCTGCATCCACCATTCGCAAATAGCCATTTGCTCGGGCAGGGGACGTTTATACAATCCGATGGAATCATGCAACCCCGATGCAACGATTTCAATGACTGGCAAGTTCTTCAAATAAGCCCGATGCATTTCGGGTGACACATAACCAATGTGTTTCTTGATTTCCCAAATACTCTCTCCCGTTCCTCTTTTCCGACCGAAAAGACTGATGTCACAAGCGTACGACTGTGGGTTATCGGCACAAACCAGACTTAAAAGTGTGGATTTCCCGGAACCGTTTTCACCACTTAAAGCCCATTTCTCACCCAAGTTGACCACCCAGTCGAGCTCCTTCAAAATGGTACGATCTCCATAACGAATGCTCACTCCATTGAGTTTCACCACTTCGGCCGATTCGTAATTCGTGCGTTGGTAAGGCAAATCAAGAATAGCTTGTTGCACTTCACTGCAATCATCTCCCGAAAGATGCAAACTCAGCCCATTGAGGTAGTCCGTGCGCGTTTGCTTTTCCCCCACATTTCCATGAAAGACGGGGAGCACATGAGTAATAAAATCGGGCACATCGTCGACCATGGAAAGCACCAGAACAATTTGTAAATCAGACAGGCAGGTTATGCGTTTCAGTAAATCATGAAGCAGCTCGCGTGCCGATGCATCCAAACCGATAAAAGGATTATCCATTAGTAATACCCGCGGTGAAGTAAGCAAGGTTTTAGTCAGTTGGAACTTACGCAACTCACCGCTCGACAGCAAAATAATTTTCTTATCGAGCAACGATTCCATATTGAATAAAGCAAAAAGCTCTTCTTTTAGCGCCACATTGTCCGTCTCACCCAGCAAATCGCCCACTGTAGGCGCATCTTCCTGATCATGTGCATTCCATCTTTGCTGATAATAGTAATTGGCATCGGCGGCACCATAGGAATCACGAAAAGTGATGTACTTCACATTGTCGTAAACCGTCTGCGTATCCGACGGTGAAAAATCATACGAAACAGAACCTTCCTTCAACGGATATTTCCCCAGAAGGGTGTCAATGAGCAAGCTTTTACCGGCACCATTGGGGCCTACAACGGCAAGATGCTCGCCTTGCAACAAAGAAAAGTCAATCGGTTTGGCCAAACGTACAAGCGGATTACGGGCAACGCCCTGATGCATGGATATGATATCGTGTTTCATGATTTTTGATGTCTATCGGATAAATATTTGCAAAAATAGATAAATGAGGAGTCATATTCAAAGAAACATCGTGCCAAAATTCATACCTTTGCGTAATAAGTAACACCTGAGACGATGAAGTACAAACTATTAGTTCTTGATGTTGACGGGACTCTTCTCAACAAAGAGAAGGAGATTAGCCCCCGTACTCTCTCCACATTGCTTAAGATACAGCAAATGGGAGTTCGAATCGTATTGGCATCGGGCCGACCTACATTCGGAATCAGGCCAATTGCCTTAAAGTTGGAGCTCGATAAAAACGATGGCTTCATACTTTCTTATAACGGCGGACAAATTATCAGTATGCAAAAGGAGGAGTTGTTGTTTGAAAAACGCATCAATCCCGAAATGCTTGCGTACTTGGAGAAGAAAGCTACAGAAAGCGGATTCGATGTCTTTACGTATCATCAAGATAAGATTTACACCAATAATCCGTTCAACGAATACATTACCCGCGAAGCCCATATCAACCGGATGGGCGTTTTGAGTTTCGAGCATCTGGCACCGCACATTGACTTCGCACCCTGTAAGTTCATGATTGCCGGTAAGAGGGAAGATCATCTCATCAAACTGGAAGAGCGTTGGAAAAAGCGTTTGAACGGGGTTTTAGATGTCTTTCGTTCCGAGCCTTATTTCCTGGAAGTGGTTCCTAATTTCATTGATAAAGCCAACACCTTGGGGGTGCTGTTAGAGAAACTGTCCGTTAAGCCCGAAGAAGTAATGGCGATAGGCGACGGTGTGTGTGACTTCTCCATGATTCAGCTGGCCGGATTAGGCGTAGCAATGGGAAATGCTCAAGATTCGGTGAAAGCCTGCGCGGATATTGTAACCACCTCCAACGACGAAGACGGCGTGGCACTAGCTGTTGAGAATAACATTCTGGCTGAAATTCATCCGTCGGAAATTCCTCTAGACGAACTAAACGCCCGGGCACGCCACGCTCTGATGGGCAATTTGGGGATTCAATACACGTATGCATCCGACAAACGAATTGAGGCTACCATGCCGGTTGACGAGCGAACGCGCCAGCCTTTTGGCATTTTGCACGGCGGAGCAACGCTCGCTTTAGCTGAAACCGTAGCTGGATTGGGTTCCATGATTCTCTGCAACCCCGACGAGTTTGTTGTGGGAATGCAAGTCAGCGGAAACCACATATCATCCGCTCACGAAGGCGATACGGTGAGGGCTGTAGGCACCATCATTCATAAAGGACGTTCCTCGCATATTTGGAATGTGGATGTATTTACGTCGACCGACAAGCTGGTATCGTCCGTACGTGTAGTTAACAGCATACTTAAAAAGAGATGAGCCCAAAAGAAAAGTTATACGGTGATATTATAGATAGCTTGGCCAACCGGAACATAAGCTTTGCCCTGTATCGGGCGCCCGAAGATAAGAATGTTCACTTCTTGGCACAAACCACCGGCCACATCCGGACGTTTTACGACCTGAAGGAACTGAACGGAGAGCAAGGTTTTGTCATAGCTCCCTTTCATTCGGGCAGCAATAAGCCCATTGTTCTCATTCAACCGGATTGTTTGGAGCTTGAGAAATTAGCAGCCACTCCTTGCGAGCCATTGAACGAACTCGATGATGCTTTCGATGAAAGCAACCGAGACGCTTCAAAAGAAGAATACACCCGGAAGTTTCACGCTTTTGTGCAACCACTGCAGGAGAAGGAGTTCGACAAGCTGGTGCTATCTCGTTCAACAACCTTGAGGAGAGAAGCTACTTTTTCTCCGGCTGCTGCCTTCTTCCGGGCAAGCAAACGATACACACATTCTTATGTATATCTTTGTTACACCCCGCAAACAGGCATGTGGCTGGGAAGTACTCCCGAGATTATTTTGTCGGGTGAGCAAGGTTCGTGGAGCACCACCGCCCTGGCCGGAACGCAATCGTTGCAACAAGGAGAATTGCCCATTAACTGGGACAGCAAAAACAAAAAGGAACAGCAATTGGTCGCTTCTTACATACGAAGACAACTTCAAACGTTACACATTCAGCCCACGGAGAAAGGTCCTTATGCCGTTCGTGCCGGAGAGCTTGCTCACCTGAAAACCGACTTCCACTTCGCTCTCCGAGAAACAAATTCATTGGGCGATATGTTAAAGTTATTGCATCCCACTCCGGCAGTGTGCGGCTTGCCCAAAGAGAAGGCATATCGGTTTATCTTAAGTCAGGAAGGGTACGATCGTAGTTATTATTCGGGCTTCATTGGTAACCTGAACCCTTCGGGCAGAACTGATTTATACGTAAACTTACGATGCATGCACATCGGTAAGGAACGGCTAACGCTGTATGCCGGCGGCGGACTGCTGCCCACTTCGAAGTTAGCCGACGAATGGAACGAAACGGAAAAGAAGCTGCAAACCATGCTGGCCATTACTAACAACTGAAAATAACAACCTATGTACTCCGATAAAAAGAACATCCTTCAACTGGTAGCGCTTCTGAAAGCGCACGGCGTAACGAAAATAGTATTGTGCCCCGGCAGCCGTAACGCACCAATCATTCACACGTTGGTTACGCATCCGGATTTCACCTGTTATTCAATGACTGATGAGCGAAGTGCAGGCTTTTTCGCTATCGGACTGGCGCTGCATGGCGGTAAGCCGGCAGCGGTATGCTGTACTTCGGGTACGGCGTTGCTAAACCTGCATCCGGCTGTGGCCGAGGCTTTTTATCAGCAGGTGCCGCTGGTTGTCATATCGGCCGACCGCCCCGCAGCATGGATCGGACAAATGGACGGGCAAACGTTGCCTCAACCGGGTGTGTTCCAATCGCTCGTGAAGAAATCGGTTAACTTACCGGAGATACATACGGAGGAAGACGAATGGTATTGCAACCGACTGATCAACGAAGCGCTTCTGGAAGTAAACCATCACGGTAAAGGACCGGTACACATCAACGTGCCTCTGGCGGAACCTCTGTTCCAATTTACCACCGAAACATTGCCCGAAGTACGCGTAATGACCCGCTACCAAGGGTTAAACGTGTACGACCGCGACTACAACGATCTCATTGAGCGGCTGAACAAATACAAGAAACGAATGGTCATTGTGGGACAAATGAGCCTGATTTATCTGTTCGAAAAGAAATATTCCAAGCCTCTTTATAAACAGTTTACATGGCTCACCGAGCACATAGGCAACCAAACCGTACCGGGCATTCCCATCAAGAACTTTGATGCCGCACTGTATGCCATGGATGAAGAGACACAAGAAAAAATGGTGCCCGAACTGGTGATTACCTACGGCGGACATATTGTTTCCAAGCGTCTGAAGAAATACCTTCGGGAACATCCGCCTGTGGAGCATTGGCACGTATCGGCAGACGGTTCGGTGACCGATTTATATGGTTCGCTCACTACAGTCATCGAGATGGATCCGTTTGAGTTTCTGGAGAAGATTGCTTTTCTGCTCGAAAACAACACACCCGATTATCCGCGGTTATGGGAAAACTATTGCAAGGACATACCACTGCCCCAGTTCCCCTACTCGGAAATGTCGGCTATTGGGAGCCTCATCGGTTCCTTGCCTCTGCAATGTGCGCTGCATTTGGCCAACAGTTCGGTCATTCGTTATGCCCAGCTATTCCCGGTATCAAATAGCATTGAAGTGTGTTGTAACCGCGGAACAAATGGAATAGAAGGATCATTGTCTACCGCCATCGGCTATGCGGTGGCTTCGGAGAAGCTAAACTTTATCGTTATCGGAGACCTTAGTTTCTTTTACGACATGAATGCCATCTGGAACCGGAACATTGGGAACAACATCCGCATCATGCTGCTCAATAATGGTGGAGGCGAAATTTTCAACACACTGCCCGGACTGGAAATGTCGGGACGCTCGCATCAGTTCATTACTGCTGTGCACACCACATCCGCCAAAGGATGGGCAGAGGAAAGAGGTTTTCTTTACCTTCGGGCGGAAGATGAAACTCAGCTGGAGGAAGCTATGAAAACCTTCACTCAGCCCGAGATGCTGACACAACCTCTCTTAATGGAAGTTTTTACCAACAAGAATAAAGACTCCCGCATACTAAAAGACTATTATCACCAACTAAAAAAATAAATATATGAGTACATCTAGAGAATGGACTACCATCAAAGAATACGAAGAGATTCTGTTTGACTATTATAACGGAATTGCCCGCATCACCATCAACCGCGAGCGTTACCGCAATGCCTTTACGCCCACAACGACCGGTGAAATGAGTGATGCTTTGCGCATCTGCCGTGAAGAAGCCGACATTTGGGTGGTTGTCATTACCGGTGCAGGCGACAAAGCATTCTGCTCGGGTGGCGATCAAAATGTGAAAGGAAGAGGCGGATACATCGGTAAGGACGGGGTTCCTCGCCTCAGCGTGCTCGATGTGCAAAAGCAAATTCGCTCCATCCCCAAGCCGGTCATTGCCGCTGTTAACGGATATGCTATTGGTGGCGGACATGTGTTGCACGTGGTTTGTGACCTTTCCATCGCATCGGAGAATGCCATCTTCGGACAAACAGGACCTCGCGTGGGGAGCTTTGATGCCGGATTCGGTTCTTCTTACCTGGCACGCGTGGTGGGACAAAAGAAAGCCCGTGAAATTTGGTTCCTCTGTCGCCAATACAATGCGCAAGATGCGTTGAACATGGGCTTGGTCAACAAAGTGGTTCCGCTGGAACAACTCGAAGATGAATACGTACAGTGGGCAGAAGAAATGATGTTGCTTAGTCCGCTGGCCCTGCGCATGATTAAAGCCGGTTTGAACGCCGAGCTGGATGGGCAGGCCGGTATTCAGGAATTGGCAGGCGATGCCACCATGCTTTATTATTTGACGGACGAAGCGCAAGAAGGGAAAAACGCTTTCCTCGAGAAACGGAAACCCGACTTCAAGAAGTTCCCCAAATTACCTTAATCAATTCCCGAATCTAACTGTTTCGTGATGTATAACATTCAAATAACTCCCCGCCTGCTGCACTTCAAACAGCCGGCGGGGACTTCAAGAGGCGTTTACAACACCCGCAAAGTGTGGTACATAGAAATTTCTTCTATGGAAAACCCTTCCATAAAAGGCATAGGCGAATGTGCGCCCCTGCCCAACTTAAGTTGTGACGATGTTCCCCAGTACGAAGAGGTACTACAACAGGCATGTAGCAGAGTAGCCCGGGAAGGCAACATCCCAACCGAATCGTTGCGCAATTATCCATCCATCTTGTTCGGATTAGAAACCGCTCTGCGTCATTATGAAACAGGAAGTCTGGCTTTATGGGACACTCCTTTTTCACGAGGCGAAGCGGGTATTCCCATCAACGGACTGATATGGATGGGAAACTTCGAGGAAATGTACCGGCAAATCGAAGCTAAAATGGAGGCCGGTTACCGCTGCATCAAGTTAAAGATTGGTGCCATTGACTTCGATGCGGAGCTAACACTGCTGAAATACATACGCTCTCGCTTCAGTGTAAAGGATATCGAGTTGCGCGTTGATGCCAACGGAGCTTTCTCACCCGCAGAAGCCATGCATAAACTCGACGCATTGTCTAAGTTAGATTTGCATTCCATTGAGCAACCCATACGGGCGGGACAATGGGAGGAAATGGCCCGGTTAACAGCCCGCACGCCCCTGCCCATCGCACTCGATGAAGAACTGATAGGGCACAACTTACCTGAAATTAAGAAAGAACTTCTCTCAGCCATTCGTCCGCAATACATCATCTTGAAACCTTCTCTGCACGGAGGCATCTGCGGCAGCAATGAGTGGATTGCAGAAGCCGAAAAGCAAAACATTGGCTGGTGGGTAACCTCGGCACTTGAATCGAACATCGGGCTCAACGCCATTGCTCAATGGTGCGCCACGCTACACAATGCGTTGCCTCAGGGCTTGGGAACCGGGCAACTATTTACCGATAACATTGACCTACCGCTTGAAATCCGAAAAGATTGCTTGTGGTTTTGCGCTGAAAAGCCATGATTACAGAAGAAAGAACACAGTCCATTACACTGAACGGCATTACGTACAATGCCCAGGAAATCAAAGAACTGAACCAATCGGTTACGGACGAGCCGCCTGTTATCCTCAGAGATCTCTATGCTTTTCTGGACGACTGGTATTCGCCCTCACCTACCCTGGTTGTGCACACATCGGGCTCAACAGGAACGCCCAAACCAATCACTGCATTGAAAGAGCAGATGATAAAGAGCGCGCAGCTGACTTGCGATTATTTGCAATTAAGGCGGGGAGACACTGCTTTGCTATGCATGCCTCTGCAATACATTGCCGGCAAAATGATGGTAGTGCGGGCACTGGTAGCGGGTTTGAATCTGCTGGTCAGAGAACCTTCCGGGCACCCGTTGGCGCATCTTCACTCCCCTTTGCGTTTTGCTGCTATGATACCGCTGCAAGTGTACAACTCACTTCAAAACCCGGCCGAGCGACAAGCTTTGTGTGGCATCGAACAACTCATTATTGGTGGCGGAGCCATTAACTCTGCTCTGGAAGAGGAAATAAAAACGCTCCCAGGGGCGGTTTATTCAACCTATGGAATGACCGAAACCCTATCGCACATTGCCCTGCGATGCCTAAACGGTCCCAATGCTTCATCTCATTACCAACCGTTTGAACAAGTGAAGTTATCCTTATCCGACCAAGGGACTTTGGTTATTGATGCACCTTCTGTATGCGCAGAACAGCTTGTGACCAACGATGTAGCCCATATTTTCGACGACGGAAGTTTCACTATTCTGGGAAGGAAAGACAATATAATCAATACGGGAGGAATCAAGGTGCAAACCGAATGGGTGGAGGAGCAACTGCGCCCGCTCATCGGGACAGACTTTGCCATCACCTCGGTACCGCACAGTCAACTCGGTGAAGCTGTTGTGCTACTTCTCAAACATGCTGAGAACATAAACACAGATACGCTCCGAACACAGATGGATGAATTCTTGCCGAAGTATCATTCGTCCAAATACATTTTAATAACGCATAGCATACCGCAGACCGGTAGCGGGAAGATAGACCGGGCGGGCTGCAAAGAGCTTGCTCAAAGATTGATGGAACAGCATTGATCGGCTACACAAAGGATTTTAATCGGCACGTTTACAACAATTTCATTGCTGGTGAACAAATATCGTATACACCCGGGTGTACAGACCTTGTACACCCCCATGTAGAATACTTATACACCTGGATGTACAGCCTGTGTACACCCAGGTGTATATAAGATTTTGCCACGAGGAAATAAAGAAAAGCTAACCAGCTTATTTCTCCATCTCAATATCGATATTAGTAGTGTCCCACTTGCACATTTGTCCGGTTGCGGCATCAACCACAAAACCCGGCCAGAACAAGATATTTATCACTGCAACCGAATTAAATTTCGCATCTAACTTCAAAGGTGTGGGACGGTAACCTTCTTTCTTAGCAATCAAGTACTTGCTGGAAAGTTCTTTTTTGATACGTACTGACGTAGTGTTGTTGTCCTTAATCTCGGCAATCTTCATTCCATCATCATAAATCTTGATGCCATTTTCGCCATTGAAGGTTATGGTTTATTTAGATGGAGTAAAAAGAGTACAACAAGACGACAGCAACATGGCCGGCAAAACAAATTAAAGAATCTTTTTCATATTAGTATGTATTAAAATTAGTAAGTGCTAGTTTACCAGGGCTTCTGTTATCGTTGATAATTGTTAAGTCTTAGCTATAGCTTTTGCAAAAAGCTATAAAAAAAGGATAAAATGCAAACGATTCTATCCTTTTTTTATTCTTAATCTTTGATTTCGTCTCTGACTACAGCCATCATGCCTTCCACCTGTGCCAAGGCAAGCATCCGTCCGTGAAAAGAATATCCGGGGTTGTAACCTTTATCGGCATCGTCGAGCATCAATCGGCCGTGATCCACTCGCATAGGCAAGTCGGCACGCTCTTTCTCAAAAATGCGAACCAGATCAACCAAATGTCCGCGACCCTCCAGATGAGAAGCTTCGATGAAGTTTCCATCGGGCGTAGCGTTTGTGCTACGCAGATGCACAAAATGAGTACGCGAGGCAAAGCGACGGGCTAGTTGAGGCACGTCATTATGAAGTCCGGCACTCAGTGAACCGGCGCAAAAGGTAAGTCCATTGTGCGGATTATCTACAGCCTGCAAGAACCAATTGATATCTTCCGCACTAGTTACAATGCGAGGCAATCCCAATACCTGATAAGGAGGATCATCGGGGTGAATACACATGTTGATGCCCCACTCTTCGCACACAGGCATAATGGCAGCAAGGAAATAGCGCAAGTTCTCACGCAATCCGTCCCGGTCGATACCGTTATACAAGTGAAGCAGGCGTTTAAAAATGGCAACCGGATTTTGATCGCCTTCTTTTATATTACCGTTAACAAATCCTTGTGTCTTCACGATAATCGTATCAACCAATTCATCCTTTTCTGCCTGCGTAATGGTCCGATCAAGCTCGTCAACCTGACGCAATTCATCGGCAGTATAATCAGACTCGGCATGTTCTCTGTTCAGTATCTTACAGTCAAAGTAAGCAAAGCGAATCTTATCAAAATAGAGCGACGAGGTACCATCGGCCCAAGGGTGAGCCAGATCCGTGCGAATCCAGTCGATCACCGGCATAAAGTTATAGCAAACGGTGGTAATGCCTGCACGGCCTAAGTTGGCCAGGCTGATTTTATAATTTTCAATCAGTTCGTCGCGCTGAGCACCTCCGTATTTGATCGATTCGGAAACGGGCAGACTTTCAACGACCGACCACTTCAGGCCGAATGATTCAATATACTGTTTCATTTCCGTGATGGCTTCGAAGCTCCACACTTCGCCATTGGGAATATGATGAAGGGCTGTAACAATGCCCTCCACTCCTATCTGTTTAAGCATGGGAAGTGTAATCTTATCACCCTTCCCAAACCATCTCCATGTTTTCTGCATGATACTAAGTTCTTTTTATGAAGCAAAGTTACGAATTATTTATCGGGGAGCATTCTCATGGTTGGAAATATGGAGCTTAAATCTTTTCAGACTGTCCAAATCATGCACGGGTCTTTCCAGTTCATGCGGTATAGGCATTTGGCTATATTGCTGAAAATAAAGTAAGCAGCCGTCTTTCCACCACATGGCATCACGCGTTTGAATCTTCAATCGGCGTTGCACCTCTTTGAAACGGTTGCTGTCAATCAAACCTTCAAAAGCATCCCATGTTTTTTGGAATGAACGAGTCTGCTGTAATCCTTTATCATAAGTATAACAGAGTTCCTCCCAAAGCGTACGCCCGTTCTTCATTTTAAAACTCCACGGCACATGATGGAACCACAGAATCAAGTTCTCGGGACACGTTTGCACATCATCATACAAATCACACAATGGAGATTGATACTGTGCCACCGCATTGCTACCCGTCTTACTGCGATCGAAACCGATTCCAGCCTTATCAGCCTTGTGATAATAGCCAGGCAACCAGTCGGCACGCGCTCCCGGCACTTCGCACCAAGGTTCGGGTCCGTAATGATGTCCGAAAGCAAATATATGATGCAAGCCCAGTGGCATCATATAATTCACGGCAGCCTCACGAGATTCCATCATCATTTTTTCGGCAGCCGACAAAAAAGAAGCAGAGCTTGCAGCATCCGGGAAAGTCTGCTTCAGCCATTCGTCTGCAATTTGTTCCGAAGACAATTCATGATTCCATGCCAAACGGCCAAATGCATACCAGTTAGATTGGGCAAACGGGTGTCCGCACCAATTATCCTCGTCGCCGATATTAGCCACTCCTGCCATAGCAGTCAGCGCATGAGGGTAAACAGACCCATCGGTAACGCGCGCCACGGTAGAGCCTTTGCCTTTTTGATACGTATCACTTTCCAGACATTCCTTCCACATGGGGGCCAAATAAACCAGATGATTAGAGAAGCCCAGATATTCTTGGGTAATCTGAAATTCGGGCATAACCGGTGTCTTTTTCATGGCGCCGAACAGCGGACTAAACGGTTCGCGCGGCTGAAAATCAATCGGTCCGTTTTTCACCTGAACAATCACGTTATCATGAAATTGCCCGTCGAGTGGCATAAACTCCTGATATGCCTGCTTGGCACGATCCTGATCTCCTGGATTGTACACAAAAGCCCTCCACATAACAATACCCTTATGCGGTTTCAAAGCCTCGGCAAGCATATTGGCTCCATCGGCATGCGTACGCCCAAAGTCCTGCGGACCGGGCAACCCTTCGGAGTTAGCTTTCACTAGAAACCCTCCAAAGTCGGGAATCAGTTTATAAATCTCGTTGACTTTATCAATCCACCATTTGCGCACATTCTTATCCAGAGGATCCGAAGTAGACAGTCCGCCCAGTTCGGCAGGCGATGAGAAGTTAATAGACAAGTATACCTTGAGTGCGTAGGGACGGAACACGTTGGCCAAAGCCTGCACTTTCTGTAAGTATGCAGCAGAGAGCACTTCCGGACTTGCATTCACATTATTCAGTACCGTACCGTTGACTCCGATCGAAGCATTGGCACGGGCGTATGCTTCATAACGAGGAGACAGAGTTGCCGGCAGTTCGTCCCAATTCCACAACGAGCGACCTGCGTACCCCCGTTCAATCGTGCGGTCCAAATTGTCCCAATGATTCAGTATACGTATTTTATAAGATGGAGATTCTTTGATGTCGAGCCGGTTCATCGATGCCCCCATCTGCTGCATGCGCAACAGTTGAAAGGCTCCATACAAAAGACCGGCATCACCTATTGAACTGATTGTGATACTCTTACCATCTGTAGCTGTCCGAATCCAATAGCCATCGCTACCCAGTTCACGTTCAACTTTACTTTTGTCGACCTTGAGCACCACCGGCACGCCACGCCATCCGTGTTTCAACTCAGCAACAGCCACTTGAATGGTTGGTGTCATTTTACGAGTTATCACTTCAGCGGCTGTTTTCGGTGCAGGCATCCGAAGCCATAAACTATCTGCTTCACTAGCATACGAACCCGATGCTAAACAACAAAATATCAGTAAACAGAAAAATCTAATCATCCTAACATGTATTTGGTACAACAACTATTTTATCAATCAAACGGATAAATCACTCCCCACTCTTTTCTTAATTGATCCATCAACTTCATGATACGCAATGTTTCAGCGTGAGGCATATAAGGAGATTCAATCCAACCTTCTCGTAAAGCCTCTATACAAGCATACACCTGGTACTCGTATCCCGTAATTTGTGGCGGACAATTATAATGAGCTAACATTTCATAATCACCCGACACTACGGTAACCCGTTGGGGATTATTTATGTTTTCAATAATAAGATGTCCTTTGGTGCCCGAAATAATGCCCTGCCTGTCGCTCATACACTCCATAGAGCTATGTAGCACCGCCATTTTATGATCTTTAAAGATAAGAGTTATGGCATTCTGAGAGTCAACTCCCGTATCCGTCTTTACACAAGTAGAAACAACCTTTTCAATCTCCGTGCCAAAGACCATGGATGCAAAATTCAGCGTATAAACACCTAAATCAAGCAATGCTCCGCCAGCCAGAGCAGGCTGCAACATACGCTCTTTGTAACCGATGGGATACCCTAAATTGGCAGTCAACATAGTAGGTTCCCCAATAACACCGTTTGACACAAATTCATTAATGGTGCGCGACAAAGGCATGTAACGAGTCCAAATGGCTTCGGTAATGAAAACATTTCTTTCACGAGCCAAATTTAGCAATTCTTCTGCCTGAGCAGCATTTGCAGTGAAGGCTTTTTCGCATAAGACAGCTTTTCCCTTCAACAAACACATTTTAGCGTGCTCGTAATGATGAGAATGAGGAGTAGCAATGTAAACCAAATCAATATGTTCGTCTTGTAGCATTGCCTCGTAAGAAGAAAAAGAGTTCGCAATTCCCCATTTCTGAGCAAAAGCCTTGGCCCTCTCAGCATCTCGTGAAGCAACTCCATAAGCAATCACATCATCGCCCATTCCTTGGAGGGTGATCGCCATTTTTTCGGCAATCCAACCGGTTCCAATAATTCCTATTCTAACCGTTTCAAACATATATTATCCTTTCATGCATTCAAACTCATTCTCACTAAAGCTTATTTCAGGAACAAAAAAGTTGGGGGAAATTACTTCCCTCCCCCTTCAATTGTCTTGATAGAGCCATCGGCATTGTATTCAAGTTCGCAAACCTTCAAGCTGCGAAGCCAAGTACGTCCGCCAGAGGGCACACTGTCATGATGAAACAAATACCATTTTCCTTGAAATTCACAAATAGCATGATGCGTAGTCCATCCTACCACCGGAGTAAGTATAACACCCTGATATGTAAATGGCCCGTACGGATTATCACCAATTGCATAGCAAAGCTGATGAGTGTCACCGGTAGAATATGAGAAATAGTATTTACCATTATATTTATGTACCCACGATGCCTCAAAGAAGCGACGATTATTATCACCTGCCGTAAGAGGTTTGCCATCCTTATCAAGTATCACAACCGGACGAGGCTCTTCTGCAAATTCAAGCATGTTATCGGCTAGTTTGGCAATTCTGGAAGGAATGGCAGGTTCGTTATCAGCAGGGAATTCAGCACACTCCAACGCCTTGTTATTCTTATAACGTTGCAGCTGACCGCCCCATAAACCACCGAAATACATGTAGTAATTACCATCACCGTCATCGAGTATGGCAGGATCGATACTGTAGCTTCCCTTCATCGGATCGGGTTGAGGAATAAAAGGCCCTTCGGGTTTGTCGGCCACGGCTACTCCTATTCTAAAAATATCCGTTTGATCCTTTAACGGGAAATACATATAATATTTTCCGTCTTTACAAGTACAATCACAGTCCCACAGCTGGCGTCCTGCCCAAGGAATATCTTTCACATCAAGTACCACTCCGTGGTCAGTAACCGGACCATCTATCGTTTCCATCGAAAAGACATGGTAATCTTTCATATCGAAATGATCACCGTTATCATTCTCGGGTATACCACTCTCCCGGTCATGCGACGGATAAATGTATAGTTTACCATTAAACACATGCACAGCCGGATCGGCCATATAATCTCCCGGAACTAAATATTTGGCTTTATTTTCCATAATGATATCTTTCATTTAAAATCCAAACAATGTTGGACGATTTATACTTCATATTAATTTCTCTATATTATATCAAATGCTCTGCTATTGGAATGAAGACAAAGCTGCAACTTTATCCTACTGTCTTCTTTCGCAGCTAGATTCGTTCATGTACAAATATGATTTTTTATATCCGCCACAATCAATCACAATTTTTTCTAGCACCACAGCCGGGTTCAACGGTTTAAAATCAAGAATGTAAGTGCCATCCTCAGAAACAGGAAGTTCTAACGTAACTTCTTTCTCTATCACCCGGCGAGCTACCGTAGGATAGAACACACTATACACATTCTCGGGCAATTCATTCAGGTTATGATTGAAGTTAACGGTCTCCTCATTACCGCCCCTGAAGCCTACAGTATACTTGTGCCCTTTCACATCCTGAAAAGCGAGCGTAGACTTAACGACAACGATTACCTTAACCGTTTTCATGCCCTTGGCCTCTTGCGGCAGAGTCATCTTATACGAAAGCGAAGCACCGTTCACTGGCGATGTATAAGGCATCAGCGTTACAGCGCTTAAGAAGCGCCCCATATCAGGTATTATCTTCCATTCAGTACCTTGTGGAGCTTTATTCTCAAAGAAATGTTCAGCTTCCATTGCTACGTATCCATCTTTACCGGTAAAGACATAGCCACCCACAGCTTTTTCAGGTTCAGCAATGCGGAACACCTCAGGTAGCTTGTCGGCAGGGAAATTATCATTCCATATTGTATATCCGATATGCTTTTGTATCATCATGTTCTTCCACTTTCCATCGGCCATCACATTATTGTAGTCATAACTAAGAGCTTTGTCGCGTGCAAAACACTTCTCAACTTGGTTGGCCCAATGGTTAGCCATGGGATTATTTTCTGCATAAAGCTTATGATTCATAGCTTGTGCATAATACATTTCATAAAGGTTAGACATAGCCTGAACCGGGAAAAGCAACAACTGTTTGTAAGCATCTCTATACTCGGGAGCCAAAGACATGTACTGGCGCAAGGCCTCAGCCTCCAGGCGCGTATAATCATCGGCCACCTGCTTCCATTCGCCGGTTTCCAGATTGTAAGTCTTGGCATCCAGCATTTCCGGAGTCACTCTACCGTTATACTTACTATAAAGATTAAGGATCCTGGCAGCCTCATCCGCCTGCTCCTCGCCGAAAGCCTGAGCACAAAACTTACGAGGGTGCTTCATAAAGTTCTCCGCAGTATAAGCATCCGGATTCCATGCCATATCGAGGAATAAAGTAATTGGATATTCCATGGGCTTCAGGTCGCCCACATTCAGAACCCACAGTTTTTCGACACCATATTCGTATGCCAGATGCAACTGTTCCCACATTCCCTGTATAGGAGTTACATTCAACCATTTCGTATTACGCGGAGCACCTACATAGTCCACATGGTAATACAATCCCCATCCTCCGGGACGGTTACGTTCTTTTTCAGCTGGCAAACGACACACATTGCCCCAATTGTCATCACACAGAAGCATAATAACATCATCGGGCACACGCATACCTTTATCGTAATAATCGAGTACCTCTTTATAAAGAGCCCACACTTGAGGAGTTTCCTTAGCAGGCTTGCCCGTTACATTCTGAATTATCTTTCGTTGATTTTCAACAACAGTTTCAAGAAGCTTCACGTTAGTAGCATCAGACATGGCAGCATCGCCATCGCCACGCATACCGATAGTAACCACATCTTCTGTATGCTTCATTCTTTCTATCCCTTCCTGAAAGAACTGATCCAGCACCTTCTTGTTAGTCGCATAATTCCACGCTCCATGCTCATTGCGTTTTCTAGTCCATTCTTGATGATTGCGCGCCATTGGTTCATGATGAGAAGTACTGATTACCACTCCCATTTCGTCGGCAGTTTTGCTATTTAGAGGATCATCACCATAGAATGCCCAGCTCCACATGGCAGGCCATAAGAAGTTACCTTTCAGACGGAGAATAAGTTCAAATACATCACTATAAAAACGATGGCCACCAAAATCGGTCCCATAATGTTGCTTTACCCATCCGGTGAGACACGGAGCTTCATCATTCAAAAAGATTCCCCTATATTTTACAGCCGGTTCCCCATCGGTATAGACACCCGGCATTACATAAGCCTCCGTTTGCTTCACCACAGGTACATCCATCCACCAATACCAGGGCGACACACCCATTTGTTCAGCCAGTTCATACACACCATATATAGTACCACGACGGTCGCTACCGGCTATTACCAAAGCTTTCTCCACCCCTTGAAGTGGATTGTTTACTGTAGTAATGATAAACTTCTCATTCTTATTCTCAAGTTGCTTCTTATCGAGTTTCTTAGCCTTGATAAGCTGCTTGATATACGTAGACTCCAAGCTACCTACGATGATACAGTTTTCCGAGGAAGTATTTTTTAATAACTGAGGCTTCATGCCGCACACACGGTTAAAGTCTTCTATAAGATTATTAACTGCTATTCCTATACCTTTCTGATCCTTTTCATCTAGAAGGATATTTACCACTTTTCCGCTGCCGATTATCTGAAAAGCTCCATCGGATTTCCGGAAAGTCACAAATTGATCTGCTGCATACGTGGTTAAACAAAACAATAAAAGCGCAAAGGTTGAACAAAGTTTCTTCATACGTATATAACTTTTATTATTTACTTTTGTTATTACTAGCTTCATTGATCATTTCATTCACAACTGGTTTGGGTTGGAAATTTCGATCAAACAATACAGGATAATCCGTACGACCTTTCATCGGCCAGTCATTTCTCCATGAGTCGGCATCCGTTGCTCCCCAAACGGTAACACGTGTCACCTTATCACTGTGTTTGATGAAGAGTTTGAAGAATTCACTCATCCGATCATTCCATGCCTTTGAAACGGAATCGGGCAACATGTCGGGGTAAGGATTCATTTCCTTCTGGTAATCAAAATTAGCAGAAACATCGGCACCTACATTGGGCGCCGGAGGAGGGAGAATGGTCAGATCAAGTTCGGTAATCATCACCTTAACGCCGGTCGCAGCAAAAGCTAACAAGCTAGTCTCAAAATCCTCCACCTTAGGAAATTCCATTGTAAAATGTCCCTGCATCCCTATAGCGTCAATCCGAATGCCTTTTGCTTGTAGTTTTTTAACCATATTGACCACTGCGTCTCTACGGCCTTTGTGTGCCATGGAGTAGTCATTATAATACAACTCAGCATCTGGGTCGGCCTGATGCGCAAACTGAAAGGCCAGTGGTATATAATCTTCACCCAATATTTCATAAAACTTTGTTTGGCGATAAGAGCCATCATCTTCAAACGCCTCATTCACCACATCCCATCCTTTAATTTTACCTTTATAGCGACTCACAACGGTAGTGATATGCTCTTTCATACGTTCTGTAAGCACTTCCTTTGATACATTCTTGCCATTCTCGTCCACACAGAACCAAGGTGCCAGCTGTGAATGCCATATTAATGTATGCCCAATTATATCCATGTTATATTTCTCTCCAAAAGCAACAAACCGGTCGGACTGAGTAAAATCATAGCGTCCCTCCTCAGGATGTATCACTTCACTTTTCATACAATTTTCTGGAGCTACAGAATTAAAATGCTTGATGATGAGTTGCGCACCCGCACTATCTCTTCCCGACGCCTGATTGTCATTAATAGCCACTCCCATCAAAAATTTATTAGCAAAAGCATCCTTCAGCGTTACTTCACTATTGCCCTTAGTACTTTTGCAACCTGACAAACAAACAAGGCCAAGTCCCGCCATTAAAATTAAATTTTGTACTTTCATAAAACAAGGTGTTGATGAATTATACTTTATTAGATCTTCGCACTGCAAGTTCTTGTTGAATCTTCTCATTGAGATGCTTGGAAATAGGATAGAAGAGCAACGCGAAAACTCCCACAACGAAAGTAAGCGCAGGTATGATACTTGAACTGATACGGATTCCGAACAAAGCAGATTCTGTTTGAACCACGTTAGGAATAAAGCCAAAGGAATCAACAATAGCTCCACAAATGGCACCTCCAATTCCTAAGCCGGCTTTCAAAGCGAACACAATACCTGCAAAAACAAAACCGGTTGCTCTCCGGTGATTAACCCATTCAGAATGATCGGCCACATCGCCCATCATAGCCCATAAAAGAGGAATAGTAGGTGCATAAGCCATACTCTTGAGCATGTTAATCACAAAAATAAGCCCTACACTTTTGGCATCTACAACGAAAAACAACGAAGTGAACACAGCCGTTAGTGCTAAACAGATGATGAACACATTTCTCTTTCCAAATATGTTCGACAAATAGCCCGAAAGGAAAATCACTCCCAGAAGAGTTATAATTTGACCAACCATATTAAAAAGGCTATAACCTACTGCAAAAACATTGCTGTGATCGGGAAGAGCTATGAGTCCGAACGCATCTAAGAACTGATGCCACAAGCCATAGGTATTTCCATCAACGGTAACCAAGCCAAAATGCTGCAAGAAATTAAATAAAGAAGTCTTATCTACAAAATAATTAAAGTAGTAAGACATACTGCTTCCCCACATAGCTAACGTAGTAAATAAGAATAGCGTAAGCACAAACATGGCTTTCCACGGGCGGTTGGAAACAATATCTTTAAAATCTTGCTTGATTGAGTTTTTTTGGTTGGCCGGTGGAAGAATGCGCTCTTTTGCAGAAAAGAATGTGATAACAAGTAAAACAACTGCCACAGCGGCAAACAGTGTAATCGTAACAAACCATCCTTTTTGTGCATCCCCTTGTCCGAACTTAGCAACCAGAGGCAACGTAAGCCCTTGTACAATGAAAGTAGCAATGGTTGCCGTTACAAAACGTATGGAAGATATGCTGGTACGTTGCTTAATATCACTAGTCATGACACCTCCCAAAGAAGCATAAGGAGTATTGTTGAATGAATAAATAGCCATCAGCAAAGTATAGGTAACGCCGGCATAAATAATTTTGCCCCTCTCAGTCAAATCGGGTGTAGAAAAAGCCAATATAAAAAACAATGCAAACGGAATAGCTGTCCACAACACCCAAGGTCTGTATTTACCCCAGCGGGTTTGCGTTCGATCTGATAAGATGCCCACCACCGGATCGACAAAGGCGTCGAATACGCGGGCTACCAACAAGATCATTCCTGCTGCTGTTGCTTTAATACCGAAGACGTCCGTGTAGAAAAATAATTGGAACATCATCATCATTTGAAAGACCAGGTTCGCTGATCCATCACCCAGACTATAGCCAATTTTCTCGGCCATTGATACTTTCTGATTGGAGCTTTTCATTGCATTTTATTTTTTATGATTAATTATGTCTGTATATACATGCAAATTTAATTATATAAGACTGAGCTATTAAGAATTAGCATATCAAGTCATTTACTCTGTGTAACAGCAAACAGCATTATTGTAACAAATACTTTTGAGTACGTTACATACTTCATTATCACTTATATTCATACAGCTTTACATGCAATATTTTAAATTCACCAACGGAAATACGAACGTGACGTCCTTGATGAGTCTGATCACCATTTAGCCGACGTACATATTGAAACGAGCCATCAGCCTGAATACTGACCTCGTCAACCGTTCCTATGCCAACACGGCTTTCTCCTTTCCAAGAGGTGTCTTGTTGTGCATAATCTCCTCCCTGATAAGCAAACCCGTCTTCTCCTAGTTTTGTGTTTATCGTTTGGCTGTGTACATCTGCTTTTTCAAACTCCACCACTATACCGTTTCCGGCGATGAGGAATTCATCTTTCGAAAGGCGTAAAACAACACCCCCACCCTCCGGCCATATACTTCCATCGGTAGCGCGCGGATCCCAAGGCAATGTGAAGTAGTGCCGGCAAGTGAGCTTAACGCCATCATATTGGAGCACACGTTCCTTGTTCTGAGCATCAAAAAACAAACCGTTCATAACTCCTTTCCCTTGATTGGAAGTTATCACAGGCATCAGTTCTTTCATTAGTCCGTAGCCCTGCACAAGCGGATCTTGTGGGGAATCCGATCCATCTTCAATGGAAAACGGACTAAAACCTATTGCATCGTGCTCTGCAAAGACATATAGTGCCTGCACCGAATTGTTCATTGATCTTTTAATTTCGGGTATAAACAACGGATTGTTAGGCAGCTTATATTGTGCTACCCAATCAACAAAGCCTTTGTCATATAAATCGGGGGCCAGCAAATCAATGTGCGGTGCCCCACAATGCCATACATCAATGAGGTGTGCCAACGGACCGGCCGAAGGATATTCACCAGGTTTGCGTCCTCTGCTATTCATTGCCGCATTAACATATAAGGGAATAGGATGAATGGAACGCGCTGTTTGCGCTAGTTTATCTACATATTGCGCATAATGAAAAGCCATAAATATTTCATCCGTATAAACGTCTGCCCCAAAAACATCCTGCCAGGTTCCTTGGGTTTTATATCCATTTTGTGCCCACTTACGAAGCATCTGAGGATGAAGTTCTTTTTTATTTTTCAGAAGGTAGTTCAACAATTGCTGCGGTACCTGTGATTGAAATAGTTTAGTTGCTTCCTTCGAATAATCGCGTGCATCTTCCAGCATGCCAATTTCATTTTCTATTTGCATCATAATGACCGTTTGTCCATCGCTATCGACCTCGGCAATGTGTTGCATCAATTTCTTAAATGCGCGATTATCAGCCTGATACACGTTTTCGGAGAAAACACTTGCAATCTCCAACGGTTTTCCTGCTTTAGTATAAGCGCGCGGGTATTCCTTATAATCTCTTTTAAACCATAACGGAGCATAGCAACTCATTGAGTTCTTCCATGCACCAAACCACAAGAATACTACTTTTAGGTTATTTTTCGTAGCCTGATTTATTGCTTTATCTATTTGAGAGAAGTTATACGTTCCTTCAGTGGGTTCAATCAAATCCCAATAAGCAGGAACCAATACTGTATTTAGTCCCATACGTTGCAATTTTGGGAAAATACGTTCAACATCTTCAGATGAAGAGGCAGATGAGTTACCCAATTCACCTCCCACAATAAGAAAAGGCTTACCTTGTACGATAAGTTGTGTTGCCGTACCTTTTTTAGTCAGATAAGCAAGGGTGCTTTGAGCAGATAAAGAAGCCCATGAGGCGGCCAGAAATAAAAATATAAAAGCAAGTTTTCTCATTTTCTAATTTATTATTGAAATGTAAACCGTAAGCTCCGCATCGCTGCCTCACTTACGGTTTACAAATACTCATTTAATTAACCTAACCTACCAATTATTAATATCCTGGATCATTAATGTCCCGTTAAAGTGGATAAATAGTTCTTTGAAATAATTGAAATACAGTCTTTTATAACAGGATTTATAGGGGCGACGATTTGATTTATAGTTTTGCAGTCAATTAACTCGATGGCAAATGAATCAAGATAAATATGTTTTCGCTCAATTAGTGTAATTCCTAAATAATAACAAGTTCAGAAAACTTGTAGACAAGTATGATGGTAACCATTATGTGAAACATTTTACTTGTTGGAATCAACTTCTTGCAATGATGTTTGGTCAGCTCAGTAATCGAGAAAGTTTACGTGACTTAATAGTCGCTTTACAAGCGCACAAAAGCAAACGTTACCATCTTGGATTAGGACGTGAACCTATCGCAAAAACAACTCTTGCTGTGGCCAATCAAAATCGTGATTACAGGATCTTTGAAGACTTTGCTTTCTATATGATGAAAGAAGCTTCTGAAAAA
>Ga0129308_1000543_pt1 | contig 54493 bp, 55 predicted proteins | sample L827metagenome_FD_94440 | JGI IMG/M metagenome (GOLD analysis project Ga0129308, IMG submission 94440) | Ring-tailed lemur group fecal microbial communities from Wisconsin, USA - L827 metagenome | ecosystem: Host-associated > Mammals > Digestive system > Large intestine > Fecal | place: USA...
TCAGAGTGGCCAATGCCGGGGACTGAAACGTCTGAAGCCCTTTCACGGGTTCTCCGGCTAAAACTTAATAAATTTGTGGTGATTTTTTCAAGTTACCTCTTGACAAAAGTTATTACATATCAGCTATACGGTGGCTGCGATGGATGTATTGACATCCTATGATGTAGAAGAAATGACAGCGGGAGCCTATGATCTGACGCTGTTTACCTGTGATTATGGCGGCGAGAACCGTGTGACAGTCCGCTGTGAAATGGATAGATGAAAGTATGCTGTGGTATAGATATTCGGCAGTTTTTAAGGTATAATCTTTATATCACAAGTAAAGGAGAAAGACGTTATGGGAAAAAGACTATGTTGGGGACTGGCCGGAGTAATGATACTATCTGCGGTAATGTTGGGAGGATGCAGTTCTGCTAAAGAGAAACTGACGGCAGAGAGTATTTTAGAGCAGGTAAAAGGAAATATGGAGAGTATCCAGTCTGTTAGTGGGGATGTGGCGATGGACATGGATATGAAAATATCCGAAAGCGGACTGGGAATGAATCTGTCTGTGGGTCTGGATTGTGCTATGGAAATGACTATGGAACCGGAAGTGATTCATGTGAATGGTAAATTGGACATGAGTCTGCTGGGGCTTTCAATGGATATGGAAGCTTATTCAGTGACGGAAGGGGATCAGGCGATTACTTATACAAAGATGAATAATGCCTGGACAAAATCAGAGGGAACGGCTGCCGGTATGGGGGATTTGTTTGATTCATTCAGTTCAGAGGCGGGTCTTACGCTCCAGGAAAGCACAGAAAAGATTGGCGATAAAGAAGTCTATGTACTTACAGGAGAGGTGTCCGGGGATGAAATGGATGCTCTGGTAGGTGAAATGGATTCTTTTACAGAAGGCATAGGAGAAGTGGACCTTTCGGGAATCAAGGCAAATGCCACACTAAAGGTGTATAAGGATGAAATGCTTCCGGCTTCTGTGAATATTGAAATTACAGAGACTGGTGATGCGGTGGAAGCGGATGGCGTTTCCGTGGAAATCAACAGTATGTCTGTGGAGATGAATTATACGGAATTTGATACGATAGAAAGTATCGAAGTACCGGAAGAGGCGTTGGCGGCCGGCCCGGCCGGCGGCGAATTATCCGATAATGCAGCAGACGCAGGAAACGGCTTGAATGCAGCTACTCTGGAAGAGCTTCAGGGAGCGTATGAAAAGGCACCGGAGTATGAATACATGGCTGTTGGATATTATTTTGATGGATTGGCAGAGGATACAGTTCGGGATGGATATGTTCCTTATGAAGAAAATTTTGTTCAGAGAGATACAGGAAGCCTTACGGGTATAAACCATGGTATCAGCATCCGATTGACGATGACTCAGGCGAACAGTGCATCGGAGGCTTTGACAGGGCTTTTAGAAGATTATACATCCCGTCTGGAAGCACAGGGATTGTCTGTTTTAGATAGTGATGTTCCGACAACGGCTGATGACGATACGGTAGGTCTGCTTCCGGCCATTTATATCAATGGTGAAGGACATCAGATTTTCACAGTATTGTATGCAGACATCCGGGATGACGGTTCGGTTTATATGTGTGCGGAAATGGAATTTGATGAAAGCAGTTTTGATGATACTACAGAAGCATTGTTGGCTGAAATTGATGATGCGTATGGACTGACGCTTTCAAGTATATTTATTGAAGAATAAAATCGAAAAAATGCCTCTTCTTAGTATATATTGAAAAATATATACGCATAAGAAGAGGCGTTTTTTTGCTCAGTTCGTCTCACTGGGAGGATAGAGCTGGTCTAATAGAATTCCATCAGGAGTTTCATGGCTTCTTCCTGGGTCTCCTTATCTTCCGTCTGGCCGGCGGCTTTTTTAAGCCACGATGTGGCTTTTGCCATGTTTCTGTCCGTGCCCGAGCCGATATAGTACATGTAGCCGCATCGGAATTGGGACTGGGCGTCGCCTTGTTCCGCGGCCTTTTCAAACCAGTACAATGCCCTGGTGTCATCCAATTCTGTGCCCTTGCCGGTGTAGTACATGTGGCCGCAGTTGAATTGGGCGTAGGCATGACCGTGTTCCGCAGCCTTTTCAAACCAGTACAATGCCTTGGCATGGTCTCCGGCATCATAAGCGGCGATACCCTCATCATACTGCGCTTCAATTAGCTGATTCAGCAGCCGTGCGGCTTCCTGCCATCCGCCCCCGGCGGCGGTGGCCAGGTATTTTTCTGCCGTACACTTATCATCCTTTTTGAGCCAATAAACACCAACGTAATAACAAGCCTCTGGTTCTCCTTTATCTGCTAATTCCTGCACAGTCGAAAAAGCACGATTCAGATCGCCGCTTTTAAACTGGCTCCTTCCCTCCGCCAGAATTTTGTCAGGTGTCTTCTTTTTCCAGAATAATCCCATATGGCATACCTCCACTTTGATTCAGATAATTTCATTATAAAGCTTGCCATGCCAAAGCACAAGTCGGGAGAACTGAATATGGAAGGATATTGGTAATTGCAGAATTTTTTGAAATAGGTTGTATTCTAGCTAGAATTTGTATATACTATAAATATGAAAGAGAGGTGCATGAGAAATGACAATAGATACTGATACCATGATTTCTATTACAGAAGCAAACCAGAATTTTTCCAGAGTGACAAAATTAGTAGATGAACACGGAACAGCGGTCATTCTTAAAAATAATGTTCCCCGATACCTTGTGATTGATTTCAGCAAGGTGGAAAAAGAGAAAGCAGCAGCTACAGAGGATGTGATTGCCATATCTGAACGTTTGCTTCAGCAGAATATGGAGGCATATGAGGTGCTTTCAAAATGATTGCTTTAACGAAAGAGCAGGTGCTGATGCTTCATGATCGTCTGATTGAAGCTACGGGTGGAAGTAAGGGAATCCGGGATGAAGGAATGTTGGACTCTGCATTGTCCAATCCATTTCAGTCTTTTGGAGGAGAAGAATTATATCCAAGTGTTCAGGCAAAAGCGGCACAGCTTTGTTACGGATTGGTAAAAAACCATGCAATGCTGGATGGAAATAAAAGACTTGGAACCCATGTGATGCTGGTATTTTTGGCATTGAACGGTTATGAACTGGTGTATAGCCAGAAAGAGTTAAGCGATACCATTTTGGCATTGGCGGCCGGAAAGACTCATGCGGATGATCTTTTGCAATGGATTATCGGACACCAAAAATAAAATATAACATTGATACTAAGAAAGTATTAAAGCATATGAGTTATCGACGAATACCTCTTTCTGTGCTATGATAATGAATATATTATTATAGGCAAAAGAAAGGGGTATTTTTTGATGGGTATAACATCCGGAAATAAACCTGAAAAACATATATGTATAGGCATCCTCGCCCATGTGGATGCGGGAAAAACAACGCTGGCCGAGGGGATTCTCTATCAGAGCGGAAGCATCCGAAAGCTTGGACGGGTGGACCACGGGGATGCCTTTTTAGATACCTACGATCTGGAACGGAGCCGGGGAATTACGATTTTTTCGAAACAGGCCGAATTGACTTTGAAGGATTTGTCGGTCACTTTGCTGGATACGCCGGGACATGTGGATTTTTCGGCGGAAATGGAACGAACACTGCAAGTCATCGATTATGGTATTCTTGTCATCAGCGGGGCCGACGGTATACAGGGGCATGTTCTGACTTTGTGGAGGCTGCTGAAACGGCATCATATTCCGGTGTTCCTTTTTATCAATAAGATGGACCAGGAAGGGACGGACAGGCATCGTATTCTGGAAGAATTGAATGGGCGTTTTGGCGAGCGGTGCGTGGACTTTGGGGCGGATCAGCCTCAGGAAACCTTTATGGAAAATCTGGCGATGTGTGACGAAAGTCTGCTGGACAGTTTTCTGGAATCCGGACAGATTGAGGAAGAAAAAATCATCTCAGCAATTTCGGAAAGAAAAGTATTTCCGTGTTATTTTGGTTCGGCCTTGAAAATGCAGGGTATTGATGAATTACTGGACGGAATCGAAAAATATACGCAGATGCCGTCTTACGGAGAAACGTTTGGAGCCCGGGTCTATAAAATTTCCAGAGATGCTCAGGGCAGCCGGCTGACGCATATGAAAATCACCGGGGGCTCTTTAAAAGTAAAAATGCCGTTGGAAACAGGTGAGAAGCCGGACCAGATTCGCATTTATTCCGGTGCGGGATTTGAAACAGTAAATGAAGCATGTGCCGGTGCGATTTGTGCGGTGACAGGGCTTTCAGACACCCGGGCCGGAGAGGGGCTTGGAATAGAAGGACGGGGAGCAGCACCAGTTCTGGAACCGGTGTTGACCTATCAGATCGAATTACCGGAAGGGACCAATGTCCACGACATGTTTTTGAAACTGAAGCAGCTTGAGGAGGAAGAACCCCAGCTTCAAATCGTGTGGAATGAGGAACTGGGAGAAATCCATGTGAAGGTCATGGGAGAAATCCAAATAGAGATTTTAAAAAGCCTGATTGCCGAGCGTTTCCAGGTAGATGTGAACTTTGGTGCAGGCAATATTGTCTATAAAGAAACCATAGAAACAACAGTCGAGGGCGTAGGGCACTATGAGCCGCTGCGCCATTATGCGGAAGTCCATCTGCTTTTGGAGCCGGGAGAGCCGGGAAGCGGCCTTCAATTTGAGAGCCGATGCAGCGAGGATGATCTGGACCGCAATTGGCAGCGATTGATTTTGACCCATCTGGCTGAAAAAAATCATCGGGGTGTTTTGACCGGAGCAGAGATTACCGATATGAAAATCTCACTGGTGGCTGGCCGGGCCCATACAAAGCATACGGAGGGCGGAGATTTCCGACAGGCGACCTATCGGGCAGTGCGTCAGGGATTGAAGCAGGCCCGTTCTGTTTTGCTGGAACCCATCTATGAATATCGTTTAGAAATCCCGTCAGATAAGGTTGGCCGGGCAATGACGGATATACAGAAAATGCAGGGGACATTTTCCACTCCAAAATCGGAAGGCGATATGACGGTGATTACCGGCAAGGCCCCGGTGGTAAATATGCGGGAATATGCTTCGGAAGTGATAGCTTATACAAAAGGCATGGGGCATCTGGTCTGTACACCGGGCGGCTACGCACCGTGCCATAATGCGGAAGAAGTCATTGAGGCGGCAAACTATGATTCAGAGGCCGATTTGGAAAATCCAACCGGGTCTGTTTTTTGCGCTCATGGCGCCGGATTCAATGTTCCATGGAATGAAGTGGCTGATTATATGCACTTGGAAAGTTGTTTAAAATCCTCGGAGGAATCTCTGGAAGAAGAAAATCTCACAGAGATGGCAGGACGGCCGGGAACCGGGAGGAACACTGGCGGCGGAGCTGTGAGTTCCGGGCTGGCAGAAGATAAGGAGCTGGAACAGATTTTTGAGCGGACCTATGGCCCGGTGAAGCGCAGAGAATGGCAGCGGCCCCGGATTCAGGAATCCGTCGAAAGAAAGCCGGAAAAGAAACCGGAGGAAAGTTACTTATTAGTTGACGGATATAATATCATCTTTTCATGGGATGAATTGCGAAGTCTGTCGGAGGTCAACATTACCAGCGCCCGAAATGCGCTGATGGATATTTTGTGTAATTACCAGGGTTTTAAAAAGGATACCTTGATTCTTGTCTTTGATGCCTACAAGGTGGAAGGTAATCCGGGACAGGTATTTAAATATCATAATATTTATGTGGTTTATACAAAAGAAGCAGAGACGGCGGATCAGTACATCGAAAAGACGGTCCATCGGATGAATCGGAAATATCAGGTGACTGTGGCGACTTCCGATGCTTTGGAACAGGTGATCATTCTTGGTCAGGGGGCCCAGCGGTTATCGGCTCAGGGACTTAAGGATGAAGTTGAACAGACTTGCCGGGAAATCCGTCAGATTCTCGAAGAACGCCGCGAAAATGACAGAAATTATTTATTAAATGCTTTACCAGAGGATATGGTAGGCCTGATCGAAGATGTCCGGCTTGGAAAGAAAAAGTTTAAATAGGATAATCCTTACGGTCAGATAAATTTTTGTATAAAGAAAACAATGACGACCTGAAGAATAAAAATCAGAGGAATACCAATAACAAAACGCAGATGTTTTGTTTTGTGATGGAAAATATACATTCCGGCCTCGGCGCCGATACTGCCTCCAATGAGGGCAAGAAGGAAAAGTGTAGATTCAGCGATTCGCCACCGGTTTTTAATGGCACGGCGCTTATCGATACCAAAAATAATAAAGGCTGACATATTGATAATAATAAGATAAATGATTAAAATAGTTGTTAAATTCATTAAATACACCTGACTTTCTTGAACTATCATAACAGACAATGAAGTATTTGACCAGATTTTACGGAGGTTATTATGAAAAAGAAAATAATATTTCTGGATATCGATGGGACGCTGATGGATTTTGACGGAAAGCTTCCCGTAACGGCGAAAAAGGCGCTTCTGAAGGCGAAGGCCGATGGAAACCGTCTTGTGTTGTGTACCGGGCGGGTGAAAGCTCAGATATATCCGGAACTTTTAGAGATGAATTTTGACGGAATTATCGCTTCGGCCGGGGCTTATGTGGAATGTGACGGCCGGGAAGTTTACCGACATGTGTCAGATAAAGAGCAATTGAACCGATTGGTAAAATATTTTGAGGATACTCGGACCACCTATATGCTTCAGACGAGGGATGGTGTTGTCATGACGGAAAAGAGCTGGAAAGCCATGGTCCGACATTTCCTGGATATGGGAATGACGGAGGAAAAAATGGAAAAGGTCATGGTGGCAGATGTCTTTTTAAGAGAAGATTTAAATGATTGCACCGATGTGGAGAAAATGGCTTATTACGATGCACCAGTATCCATGGAAAAGATTCAGGAAGTTTTAGGAGATTATTTTAAAGTTGAAGGCGCAAGCTATAAAAGCGGCGAAGGCAGCAATGGAGAGATTACCTGCACCGGAGAGAATAAAGCCACAGGAATTCGGCGATATGTTGCTCATGTTGGTGGGGATATGAAAGATACGGTCAGCATCGGTGACGGGCCGAATGACTTGGAAATGCTGGCGGAGACAGCCGTGGCCATCGCCATGGGAAATGCCGATGAAGGCCTAAAGGGCATGGCTGATTTTGTCACCGATGATGTGGATAAGAATGGCCTGTGGAAGGCCTTCCAGTGGCTTGATATGAGTCTGTAAAATGCCGGAACTGCGATGCCGGGACTTTAAAGAATCAGTTCCACCAGAAAAACCGCAATGCAGGCGGCTGCAGATACTTTAATGAGGCTGCCGCCTTTCCAGGCCACAATAATGGCAATGACGAAGCCGGCCAGGGCTGACCAGAAATTTTGAGTAGCTGACAGGATGGCCGGAAAGGTCATGACAGACAGGGTGACATAGGGAACATAATATAAAAAAGACCGAATAAAGGTATTTTTAATCTCTTTTCTGATGAGGGTCAGGGGCAGAAGCCGGATGAGGTAGGTGACCCCGGCCATGACGAATATGTAAATATAAATATTATGGGACATGGAAAAATCCTCCTTAAATCGTGTCAATCTTTTGCTTCGGCGGAAGCGGCGGTTTCATCGGGATTAACGGGAAAAAGGGCTGCTGCGCCTCCTGCAATGAGCAGGGTCAGCAGAATGATCCGAAAACCGGAAGAAATCTGGTTCAGCAAAGGCAGCCAGGTAAATATAAGGCTGGCCCCCATGGAGATGAGAACGACTCCGGCGATGATCCGGTTGGTCTTGGACGGAGGAACAATGACGGCGATAAACATGCCGTAAAGTGCCACGCCGAGAGCGCTCAATACCCGGCCGGGTAAGATGCTTCCGGAGAGCACGCCGAGAAAAGTACCGAAGGCCCACCCGGGGGATGCAACGGAGATGACGCCGTAATTGTAAAAGGGGTCCAGTTTTCCTTCTTTACAACTGCATACGCCGAAAATTTCATCTGTATTTCCGTAGGCGATAAAAAACCGATGGAAAAATGGTGTTCCCTGTTCAAGCTTTTGGGACAGGGCACAGGACATGAGGCAATAGCGCAGATTGATGACAAGCTGGGTGAATGCCATTTCCATATAGCTGGCCGAGGCGGTGATGATACCGAGACCGGCGAACTGGCCGGCCGAGGTCAGATTGGTCAGTGACAGAAGCACGGCCTGAAATGCCGTCAGTCCGGCATTCTTTGCCATGATTCCAAAAGTAAATGAGACGGCCATATATCCGAGGGCAATGGGAATACCGTCTGTCATTCCCTGCCGAAAGGCTGTTTTATGATTCATAACAATCCTCCCAAATCTATGATATTCTTATTTATTTCCTTTTTTTAGCAGCAAAATCTATTGTAACACGAACCGAAGTCGATGTAAAACACAATCATTTTTAACTGCTTGATTTTTTTGAAATAAAAATGTTATAATTAGCAAGTAATGAAAATTACCATGAGAGTGTATAGCAGCCTGTGAAATCTGCGGCATCGGATTTCCACAAACGCTGATGTTTCGCGCCATCATCTCTCTGCATATTAAGCACTATGACTACTGCCATAGATTATGTGCTGATGGAGGTGAAATCATGAAACGTGTAAAATCTGCGTGTATTTTTCAGACCCTTATTTTTCAGCAGAAAGAAGATTTTGGCTATTCAAGAGAACGGGCCGCTGCATTGAATCATGAGGAATTTGAAAGATATAAAGCATCACTTGATAAAACACATACCCGCTATCAGATTACAGAAGAATCTGAACAGCCGGACGGCTCTGTTATCGTTCATGTCAGAAAGCAGTACAATGACCGGGCAGATGTCAGTGAATATTTTGAAAAATAATAATATTAAGCTTAGAAAGTCGGACAGCGAGAGCGTAGAATTTCAGACTGAATTCTACGCTCTATTTTTTTGCGTTTTAAACAGGAGGAATTTATGAATCAGAATAATTATTTAGGAACAGAGAACGTTGGTAAACTGCTTCGGCAATTTGCCATTCCATGTATTTTTTCTTTAATTATTTCTTGTCTTTATAACATTGTTGACCAGATTTTTGTGGGTAATGGCGTTGGTTATCTGGGAAATGCCGCTACCGGAGTCATTTTTCCGATTACAGTTATCGGATGGGGAATTTCACTGCTCTTCGGAGACGGAGCGGCTGCAGCTTTAAGTGTTTCTTTGGGAAGAAATGAAACGAAGCATATTCATCGCAGTGTGGGGAACAGTATGCTGTGTTCCTTTCTTTTGGGTGTTGTGGTCATTGCTGTGGGTTATCTCTGGGGAGATAATTTGTTACTTTTGATTGGGGCAACGGATGCCAATTTGGCATTGGCCCATGATTATGGATTTATTATATATGCCATGATGCCGCTGGCCCTGGTACAGAATACGCTGGCATCAATCATCCGTGCCGATGGCAGTCCGAAATACGCTATGGGCGCTATGCTGGCCGGAGCCGTTGTCAATATCATTGGCGACCCGGTTGCGATTTTCGTATTGGATTTGGGAATCAAAGGCGCTGCTTATGCCACTATTCTGGGTCAGTTTGTCAGCTTCCTTATATGTGTGATTTATTTAAGAAAGAGTAAAACTTTCCGGATTTCTCTGAGCAGCTTCCGACCGGATTTTATACTTTTAAAACACATTATGGCATTGGGAACATCCAGCTTTTTAACTCAATTTTCAATTGTGATCATAACTGTTATTAACAACATATTATTGGTCAAATACGGTGCGATTTCTTCTTATGGAGCGGATATTCCTTTGGCGGCCTTTGTTGTTATTATGAAATTATTCCAGATCGTTTTAAATATTGCCATAGGAATTGCGGCAGGTGCCCAGCCGATTGTGGGATACAACTATGGTGCAGAAAAATACGATCGGGTTAAAGAATTATTAAAATTGATCGTCAAGTGGACGACAATCATCTGTTTGATCTGTACGGTTGTGTTTGAGGTATTCCCGTTGTTCTTCATTCGAATGTTCGGTGCGGACGGCGAATTGTATACTCAGTTTGCAGTTTTGTGTCTTCGGATTTATCTTTCACTTATTGTTTTTACCTGTGTGCAGAAGGTTTGCGCCATCTTTCTTCAGTCCATCGGCCATGCAAAGAAGGCCGCGCCGCTTTCGGTTTTGCGAGATGTATTGTTAATTATCTTTTCTCTTATAGCTCCGATGCTTTGGGGAGTGACAGGTATCTTTTGGGCGGCGCCGATTGCCGATATGATTGCTATTGCCATAACAGCCATTGTCATGGTAGATTTGTGGAAGCAGTTAGGAAATGAAACTGCAAAGAGTGATTCGGAAACAGTAAAACCGGTTTTACAGCAGTCTCATGCCGGTGTAGTGATTACCATTGCCCGTGAACACGGTACGGCTGGAAAACATATCGGCCAGTTGGTTGCGGAAAAATTAAATATCCCGTGTTATTATAAAGAAATGACGGCTCTGGCCGCAAAGGAAAGCGGTCTTACAAAAGAATTTATTTCAAATATAAATTCCAATGAAAATGCCGTAATGAAGGAACTTTATTTGAGTACGAATGTTATTCAGCAGGCGATCATTGCCCAGGATAAGGTTATTAAAATGATTGCGGATGCGGGGGCCTGCGTCATTATCGGACGCGCGGCGGATTATGTACTTCGTGACCGGGAAAATGTGGTGAAGATCTATATCCATGCACCGAAGGATTACCGTGTAAAGAAGGTTATGGAAATGTATGGTGACACTGAGGAAGAAGGGCGCCGGAGCATCGAACGTTCCGACGCTGCAAGAGCGGCATATTATAAGAACATTTCCGGCTTTAAATGGGGCGACGTGCATCAATATGATCTTTGTATTGACAGTTCCATAGGTACCGAAGCGAGTGCTGATCTGATATGTGAATATATAGGAAAACGTTGATAGGGACAGACCTGGAAAGTTCCGAATCTGGTGGAAATATCCCCACCAGATTTCGGGACTTTTTTTCTTTGCATTTTGGAAGGTTGCGTATATAATAGAATAAGGTAAAAACAGCATTCGACAGAAGGGAGCATATCCGGAATGATAAAAATATACAGAACGGATGATAATTTCATACATGAAGAGGATACCATTCAGGAAGGTGTGTGGATACAGATGATTCACCCAACCCGGGAGGAAGCTATGCAGGTGGCCGAAGAGCTGGAGATTGATATTGATGATGTTATGGCCGCATTGGATGAAGAAGAAAGCTCCCGTATTGAACTGGAACCGGGATATACCCTGATTCTTGTCGATATACCGACGGTGGAGGTCCGGCATGATAAGCGGGCTTACACGACGATCCCTTTAGGTATTATTCTGCTCCAGAATATGATTATCACAGTATGTACGGAGGATACACCGATTCTGCACCGCTTTGTAAAGGGAAGGGTTAAGGAATTCAGTACAAAAAAGAAGATGCGTTTTGTATATCAGATTCTTTTCCGGGCGGCTTCGCTGTATCAGGCCTATCTGAGAGTTTTGGATAAACGGCGGATAGAAATCGAAGAACGCATTGAGGGAGATACGGAAGACGTGGATCTGATGGCTCTGCATGAATTGGAGTCCACATTGGTTTATTTTGCCACGTCACTCCGGGCCAATGGTGTGGTGCTTGATCGTCTGACCCGTTATAAGCGGCTGGAACAGTATCCGGAGGACCAGGAATTGTTGGATGATGTTATTATCGAAAATAAGCAGGCGATTGAGATGACCTCGATATATAGAGATATTATCAACAGTACTCGTGAGCTGTTTTCATCTGTGATCGACAGCCGGCTGAATAATGTCATGAAATACCTGACATCCATTACGATCGTCATGGCGATTCCAACGGTGATTTCCGGTTTGTATGGTATGAATGTCAATGCGGGCGGTATGCCGTTTGCGGCTTCGATTCAGGGCTTTGGTATTATATGTATTATCACACTGCTGATTTGTATACTGGCTCTGTGGCTGCTTCGTAAAAAGAAAATGTTATAGACTATCCGAGAGAGAAAAGAGGTTTTTATTGTGAACACAAAGAATGGCTTGATAAAAATGACCTTTTTGGCAATGATGGTTGCCATCGGCGTGGTTATTTCCCCTATTTTGAGAGTGGAAGGTATGTGTCCGATGGCCCATTTGATCAATATTGTCTGTGCAGTTATGATGGGACCGTGGTATTCGCTGCTGTGTGCCACATTGATCGGTATTATCCGTATGATGTTTATGGGTATACCGCCGCTGGCGCTGACCGGCGCGGTATTTGGCGCCTTTTTGTCCGGTGTTTTGTATCGATTATCCGGAGGGCGGATGATCTTTGCCGTCGTGGGCGAAGTGATTGGAACGGGCATTATCGGAGCTATGGTATCCTATCCGGTGATGACTTTTATCGTCGGAAGAGAGGGGCTGTCTCTGATGTTTTATGTACCGTCCTTTATCTGCGGTACACTGATTGGCGGCAGTGTGGCCTTTATTTTCCTGAAATATCTGAATAAGGGAAAAATGCTGACAAAGATGCAGCAGATGCTTGGTTCCACTGTTCAGGAGAAGCCTTCGGATCTGCGGATGGATGCAGCAGGCATCGGATTCCTCGGAATCATCGTATATTTGGCTGTACTGGTCGTTTCAAAAAATATTTTTCATCTGGACGGAGTCATGGCGAAGATCATTCCGGCCGCTGCATTGATTCTTGTGGAAATCATAGCGGTTGTCTATTATGTCACCCAGTCGAGTAAGGAGCGGGAACAGAAAAATGTTTAGAGATCAGATGTTCAAAGAAATTTGTCAGATTCGGGCAGCGGTGCAGCAGAAAGCGCCGCTGATTCATTGTATTACGAATCCCATTTCAATTCATGATTGTGCCAATGTGGTTTTGGCGGCCGGAGGACGACCGATGATGGCGGAACATCCGGAGGAAGTAGAAGAAATTACGGCAACCGCCGGAGCGCTGGCTTTGAATCTTGGCAATATTACCGATGCCAGAAAGGCTTCGATTTTAATCGCTGAAAAGGCGGCAATGGCGCGGAAAATTCCTGTGATTCTGGATATGGTGGGCATTGGCTGCAGTCATTTTCGCAGAGACATTACAGAAGAATTTTTGAGGCAGCGTGTACCGGAAGCGCCGCTGATCTTAAAAGGAAACATGTCTGAGTTAAAAGCTTTGGCCGGGAGCGGCTGCAGTGTGAGCGGCGTGGATGTGGACCCGAAGGATGTACTTTCGGAAGCGAATCTGGAGGAAACGGTACGGCTGGCAAAGACAGCAGCGAAAACTTATGGTGCGGTTGTCCTGGCTTCGGGAAAAACGGACCTGGTGACCGATGGAGAGCAGGTATATTTGATTGATAATGGTTGTGAAATGATGGGACGGATTACCGGGACGGGCTGTATGCTGAATGTATTAACAGCGGCTTATATGTCTGCGGGAAGGCCGATGGCTGCGGCTGTGGCAGCCTGCGTCGTCCTTGGCATCAGTGGTGAGAGTGCTGCCGGGCAGTGCCGGGGAACAGGCAGCTTTCAGACTGATTTTCTGGATGCCCTATTCTGTATGACGGATGAGGATATTCGTGAGCGGATGCGAGTCTCTTTTTTTTAAGCAGATGCTGAAGGATAATGTGGCGGTTTTAGTGACGATAAATGGGGGAATAAATGTTGGATGCAGAACAAAAGTTTAAATATATGACGGAGGAGCCCATACCGCATCTTGTATGCTCACTGGCTGTGCCGACGATTATCAGTATGCTGATTACGTCTTTTTATAATATGGTGGACACATTTTTTGTCGGCCGGATTAATACATCGGCAACGGCGGCGGTAGGCGTCGTTTTCTCGTTGATGGCGATTATTCAGGCTTTGGGCTTCTTTTTCGGCCATGGTTCGGGAAACTACATCTCCCGTCAGCTTGGTGCGCAGAATACGGAGGAAGCTTCAAAAATGGCTTCCATTGGTTTTTTCTCCGCACTGTTGGCCGGGGCGGTTTTAACGGTCTGCGGTCTGATATTTATAGAACCGATGGCCCGGGTTTTGGGTTCGACAGAGACGATTCTGCCCTATGCCATTGACTATCTTAAATATATATTAATCGGGGCGCCTTATATGACGGCATCGCTGGTTTTAAATAATCAATTGCGTTTTCAGGGCAATGCCATGTATGGCATGATTGGTATTGTGGTTGGTGCGGTAATCAATATTATTCTGGATCCGGTGCTTATTTTTGCATGTCATATGGGTATCGGCGGAGCCGCACTGGCAACGATTATCAGTCAGTTTATCAGTTTTATTTTGCTCCTGTGGGTCAGCCAGAGAGGGCCGGGAATTCATATAAGCTGGAAAAATGCCCGGTTTAACGGGTATTTTTTGAAAGAAATTGTCAGGGGAGGGATTCCGTCTCTCTGCCGTCAGGGGCTTGGCAGTGTGGCGACCATTGCTTTAAATGTGACTGCCGGAGCCTATGGCGATGCGGCCATTGCGGGAATGAGTATTGTTTCCAGAATTACTATGTTCGCCTACTCGGCTTTGATTGGTTTCGGTCAGGGATTTCAGCCGGTTTGTGGATTTAACTATGGCGCAAAGCTCTATGACCGGGTGAGGGAAGCCTTTTATTTTTGTTTAAAGACGGCGGCGGGGTTTTTACTTCTTTTGTCGGTGGTCGGCTATATCGGAGCGCCTCAGTTTGTTGAACTGTTTCGAAAAGGGGATCCGGAGGTGACGGCCGTGGGTATTGCGGCGCTGCGGTTCTGCTGTATCAGTTTTACGCTGAGCGGGGGAATCGTCATGAGTAATATGCTTCTTCAGTCCATTGGCATGGCGGTGCGGGCATCCATTGTGGCGGCGGCTAGACAGGGATTGTTTTTCCTGCCTTTGATTTTTATTCTGCCGGCGATTTTCGGACTTCGGGGTATAGAGATGTGCCAGATGGTAAGCGATATTTTGACATTTATATTAGCAATGCCATTGTCTATATCAGTTCTTAATAAAATGGGGACGAAAACCGACTGAAAAAGCGAGACGGTACATATATATGAAATAAAATCAGAAGCCGGAGGCGGCGGATGGAATTTATTGAAAATGGAATAAGAACGCTGAATGACTTTTTGTGGGGATGGCCGCTCATAGGCCTTCTTCTCGGGACCCATCTGTTTTTGACGGTGCGGACAAAGGTGATTCAGCGTTTTGTATTTCGTGGGATTCGGTTGTCTTTACAAAAGGAGGATAGCAGCGAAGGGGAAGTGAGCCCATTTGGCGCATTGACGACGGCGTTGGCGTCTACCTTCGGTACGGGAAATATTATTGGAGTAGGTACAGCGATTGCGTTGGGCGGTCCTGGGGCCGTATTCTGGTGCTGGCTGACGGGAATTTTCGGGATGGCGACAACCTACAGTGAAGCTTTGCTGGCGGTGAAGTTTCGGGTGCAGACAGAGGATGGACGGATGCAGGGCGGAGCCATGTATGTTTTGGACCGGGGACTTCATATGCGATGGCTGGCTCTTCTATTTGCCCTTTTTGGCGGTCTGGCGTCTTTCGGTATTGGCTGTGCCGTTCAGGTCAATGCCATTGCGGCGGTCTGTGAGGAGAGTTTGAATATTCCGCCGGAGATTGTCGGAATTATCGCTGCGGTCCTGGCGTCTCTTGTGATTTTCGGTGGTATCCGTTCCATTGCCGGAGTCTGTGAACGGCTGGTGCCCTTTATGAGTCTGTTTTACATCGGCGGCTGTGCGGCTATATTAATATATAATTATGATTTTATTTTTCCGGCCATCCACACTATTGTGACGATGGCTTTTTCTCCCGGAGCTGCCGCGGGAGGCCTGACCGGCGGCGGGATTGCCATGGCAATGCGCTATGGAATTGCCCGGGGTCTTTTTTCCAATGAAGCTGGTATGGGGTCAGCGCCCATTGCCGCGGCGGCGGCAAAGACGAGCAGCCCGGTGCGTCAGGCCCTGGTATCTTCCACAGCCACTTTTTGGGATACGGTTGTTGTCTGTGCCATTACCGGTCTGGTTCTGGTGAGCAGCATTATGAAAAATCCGGCCATTGATATGGCCATGGCCGGGGATGGCGGTCTGTTGACAACGATGGCTTTTGCTCAGCTTCCCATTGTTGGACCGGGTATTCTTGTCGTGGGTATCATTACCTTTGCCTTTTCAACGATTCTTGGCTGGGCTTATTACGGTGAGCGATGTGTCGAGTATCTGACGGGGCGTCACGGACTGATTTTCTATCGATTGCTGTATATTTTAACGGCGGCCGCAGCGCCGGTCATCCAATTAAATCTTGTATGGATGACCGCCGATGTGCTCAATGCTCTGATGGTTCTTCCAAATCTGGTATCTCTTCTTTGCCTGTCCGATGTTATCGCCCAGGAGACTCGGAGGTATCTTGGTTAAAAAGGGCTGTCTTGATTATGTCGGATAAATTTCATATAATGTATCATAAGGGGGAGAGTAAAATGAAAACAATTCTTTTTGTACTTTTAGACCAATGGGCCGAGTGGGAAGCCGCTTATTTGGCGTCGGCTATTCAGATGCTGGGAGAAAATCAATATGAGAATAAAATTGTGTCACTGACAAAAGATAGCGTCTGTTCCATCGGCGGATTTAGGGTGGTTCCCGATTATGATATTGATTCTGTACCGGAAGATTATGAAGCGATGATTTTGATTGGAGGAATGACCTGGAGGAGTGAGGAAGCACGGCAGGTAAAGGCGTTGGTGGACATGTGTCTCACAGATGGCCGAATTTTGGGCGGCATCTGTGATGCAGCCGGATTTTTAGCGACGGCTGGCGCTCTGAATCAGGTTCGCCATACAGGAAATGATTTGAACGATATTAAAGCCTGGGCGGGCGGGGCCTATACTGGTGAAGCCAATTATGTTATGGAGCAGGCCGTACGGGATGGCAATATTGTGACAGCCAATGGGACGGCGGCCCTGGAATTTGCCCGTGAAGTGCTGCTTGCGTTAGAGGCTGCGCCGGAGGAAAAAATTATCGACTGGTTTAATTTTCATAAATTAGGATTTTATGATGCACCAATGCCGAAAATGTAAATGGAGGACCATCAATGGAACTAAAGAAAATAGAACAGGATTTCTCCGTTTGTAAGGTGAGTAACATATCTTCAATTGATTTTACAGATGAATTTTGCTTCGTCGGTAAAACGGATGAAGAACTATCATTGGTCTGCTCTACGGAGCGCGTTCCGGCGAATGTCATAGAACGAGATGATGGCTGGAAAGCTTTTCGGATTCAGGGGGTTCTTGATTTTTCCCTCATTGGAATTTTGTCCCGTATATCTGCGATTCTGGCGGAAAACAAAATCGGCATCTTTGCGGTGTCAACGTATAATACAGATTATATACTGGTGAAAAAGGAAAATTATCAGAAAGCGTTGAGGGCATTGTCAGCAGAAGGGTATAAAGTTATTTAGCGGGTGGTAAATAGCATCTGCATAGTACAGAGCAGGCAAAGGCCGCAATGTCAAAATTATATGAACTTTTTAATATTTTGGATGTGAACAGGGCAGATTGCGTTGACGCATTGTCCATGGGTATGAAAGATTATGAAGATGCGGTTGTGTCATGCTGTGCTTGTCGAAATCGGATGCAGTATATTGTGACAAGAAATATAAGGGATTATGAGCAATCCAAAGTTCCGGCAATTTTACCGGATGATTTTATTCGATTGGTCTCAGAAGATGAAGAGTAGGAGCAAGGCTGCCGGCCGTTGGGCCAGCGGCCTTTAAATGCTTTAGAAGAAATATATATGAAAAAAAGAAAAATCCCTCTTGACCCTCACGGAACGTCATAGGATAGGATGAATATCAGGAACAGGAGGACACAGGATGAGAACGGTAAAAGAAGTATCTGAATTGACGGGTATCAGCGTGCGCACGCTTCATTATTACGATGAAATCGGGCTGTTTGAGCCGACGATTGTGAGTGAGGCGGGATACCGGCTTTATGACGATAAAGCATTAGAAGTATTGCAGCAGATATTATTCTTCCGGGAATTTGACATGCCATTAAAGGAAATCAAAAATATAATGGAGAATCCTGACCTGGATAAAAATCAGCTGCTCCGCAGTCAGAAGCAGGTGTTGGTTCTGAAAAAAGAGCGGCTGGAACGAATCATTGCAAGTATCGATGATATTCTGAGAGGAGAGAACAGGATGGATTTTGAAATTTTCAGTAAAGAGGACATTGAACGGCTGTATAGTGCCATGGTTGAAAAAATGTCGGAGAAGAATAAAGAGGTTTTCATCGACAAGTACGGAAGTATGGATAAGTATAAAGCGCATTTTATGGAAAGAGCTTCCGGTGAAAGGGCGCAGAAAAATTACGCGAAGCTGGTGGAATGGTACGGAGATAAAGACAGCGCATTAGCTGCAGGGACAAACCCGGAAAATCCGCAGATTATGGAAGCCTATTCCAAACGTTCTGATGCGGTTCTGCGAAAATTGGCAGCAAAAAACGGCACGGATGCTCAGAGCTTTGAGGTGAAAGAAATTGTGGGAGAGCTGGATTTTGTGTTTAAACAGCTTTATCAAATGAAGGATATGACCGCGTTGATGATGGAAATGGCTGACTTGTACAAAAATGATGCGGATTTTCAGAAAAAGAATGATGCGGTTTACGGCGAGGGGTCAACACGATATATCGGCGAAGCCATAGAAGCATTTTATAAAAGATAAAAGACATATTCTCAGAGAATAGGAATCAGAGAGAAAACAAAAAAATTCTTCCCTGCGGAGCCTCTTGATCGGGGCTTTTGCAGAGAAGAATTTTTCATTTTATCAGCTTACCACATTGATCGGTGTTCCGTTCAGATAGTTTTTGATATCGTCGGCGAGGATGGAAACGAGACGCTGACGGGTTTCCAGGCCTCTCCATCCCATATGCGGGGTGAGAATGACATTTTCCATCTGGTAGAGTGGATTGTCCTCAGACGGAGGTTCAACTTCCTGAACATCCAGACCGGCCCCGGCGATGTGTCCTTCTTTTAAAGCTTCGATTAAAGCTTCTTCGTCAATCAGCGGACCGCGGGCGGTGTTGATGATAAAAGCGGTCGGTTTCATCAGTGCCAGTGTTTCTTTATTAATGATATGCCGTGTCTGAGGCATCAGCGGACAGTGAAGAGTTACATAATCACTCTGGGAGAGAACTTCTTCAAGTGTTGTAAAATGAATTCCCGGCTCATCGCCTTTTGCATTGACATCATAGGCCAGAATTTTCATTCCGAGAGCCTGGGCTACTTTGATAACTTCACGGCCGATATGTCCGGCACCGACAACGCCCAATGTCTTGTCATTGATTTCCACATGGTCAACCTGCATACATTTGGTAAAATTGTCGTGATTGCCTTCTGTCAGCATGGCAATTTGTTTCCGCATGGAAGAACTGAGATTCATAATCATCATAATGGCTGTGTGGGCCACACGTTCTGTGCTGTAGGACGGTACATTACACACGGTAATCCCTTTTTCTCTGGCGGCATCCAGGTCCAGATTGTTGTATCCTGTACCCGCTTCGCAGATCAGCTTTACCGAATCCGAAAACTGGCGGATAATATCGCCGGAAACCGGCATTTCTTTGGTAACAACAATGTCAAAGCCCTGGATTCTTTCCAGAATCTGTGATGGTTCGGTCTGTTCATAAACTTTGACTTCGTCAGACAGGATGGAATAGTCCAGACGGTTGTCATAATTCATACGTTCTCCATTTAATACGACTGTTTTTGCATTCATTTGTAAAAACCCCCTTTACGTGTATACGTTCAGTATACAGGAATATGTGCCGGGAAACAAGCGGGAAAAGGCAGATTAAAAACAGGGGTTGACAATTTATATAATGGTAGTAAAATATCTCTTTGTAAATAGTTAACCATGTTAAATAATAACCTTGTTAACTAAAAGGGGTGAAATGATGGAAAGTAAAGAGATACAGGAAGAAATGTTCCGGGCCATGTTCCGACTGAGACATTTAAACATGAGCAGTATGTTGACGGATATCTCGATTGGCGAATACAAGATATTGGAAATATGTTCCGGATGTCCGAAGTGCGGCGCTGACGAGGATGGAACCTATGTATCCGGTATGGCGGAGAAAATGAGGGTTTCCGCTCCGGCTGTCAGTCGGCTGCTGAAAGGTATGGAAGGAAAAAATTATATTACCCGGCATGCCGATGCAAAGGACCGGCGAAATACCCGTGTGTTTATTACGGAAAAGGGAAAAGAAAAACGAGAAGAATGCCGGAAAGTACTTTGTAATTTTACCGAACAGGTTATTGGCCGGATGGGAGAGGAAAATATGCTGCAGCTTCTGAATCTTTTTAACCAAATGTTAGGTGTTATGGAAGATGAACTGAAAAAGACAGGGAAAGGAGACCGGATATGTTAAAAATTTTCAGCTATCTGAAAAATTCAAAGGCCATGGTGCTTGCGATTATTCTGCTGTTGGTTATCCAGGCAGGATGCGATTTGTCCCTGCCCCAGTATACGTCGGATATTGTCGATATTGGGATCCAGCAGGGTGGAATTGAGCGGGCAACTCCGGAAAAAATGCGGAAGGAGACCTATGATAATCTGTGCCTTTTTATGACGGATGAAGAAATTCAGCAGGTGGAACCCTATTATTCAGAGGATGAAGAGGGAAATTATGTGCTGAATACGAATGATAAGGAAATCCTTGATCAGATGGACAGCATTCTCGGAATGCCGATGCTCATTATAGCTTCCCTGGAAGAGTCCGGAGAGATGGATATAAATCAGATTCGTCAGGCCGTGGATGCGGGGATGGTGAGTAAGGAGGAAATGGTTGCCAAACGGGATGAAATCGAGGCTTCCTTTGGTGATATGAGTGAGTCCATTGTCCAGCAGAAAGCCATTCTTCTTGTGAAGGAAGAATATGAGGCCCTCGGAATGAATCTGGATGATATTCAGATGGGGTATTTGAAAACAAAGGGAATTCAGATGGTTGGCCTGGCCGTGTTGATGATGGCAGCTTCCATTCTTGTGTCCTTGTTTGCAGCAAAAGTGGCTGCAGGTGTGGGCCGGGATTTGAGAAAAAGTGTGTTTAATAAAGTTGTTTCCTTCTCAAATGCCGAGATGGATAGATTTTCAACAGCCTCGCTGATTACCCGAAGTACCAATGATATCCAGCAGATTCAGATGGTAGAAGTTATGCTTCTGCGTATGGTGTTCTATGCCCCGATTATCGGTATCGGCGGTATTTTCAAGGTTCTGAATACGAAAACGGGAATGAGCTGGATTATTGTTGTAGCCGTTGCGGCAATTATGGCGCTGGTTCTTGTACTGATGTCCATGGCTATGCCGAAATTTAAGAAAATGCAGGATTTGGTGGACCGACTGAACCTTGTATCCAGAGAAATTCTTACCGGTATTCCGGTTATTCGGGCTTTCAGCCGGGAGAAACATGAAGAACAGCGGTTTGATGTGGCAAATACAAATCTGATGAAAACCCAGTTGTTTACTAACCGGGTAATGACCTTTATGATGCCGGCTATGATGTTTATTATGAATGGTATCAGTGTATTGATCGTATGGAACGGCTCCCATGGCATTAATCAGGGAAATCTTCAGGTTGGAGATATGATGGCATTTATTACTTATACAATGCAGATCGTTATGGCATTCCTGTTGCTGACCATGATTTCCATTATGCTTCCGAGAGCCGGTGTTGCTGCGGATCGTATCGATGAGGTATTAAAGACTGAGCCATCGATTCATGATGCGGAGCAGGTTCGGGATGACGAGCTGAAAGATGCCAAAGGCTATGTGGAATTTAAGGATGTCTGTTTCCGGTATCCGGGGGCCAGTGAAGATGCCCTGGAACATATCAGTTTTACGGCAAAACCGGGAGAGACAACGGCCATTATCGGAAGTACGGGCTGCGGTAAATCAACAATGATTCATTTGATTCCGAGATTTTATGATGTGACCGGCGGTGCTATCAGTATTGACGGCATTGATATCCGGGAACTTTCAAGAAATAAAGTGCGGAGCCTTCTCGGCTTTGTGCCGCAGAAGGGGATATTGTTCTCAGGTACGATTGAATCCAATCTGAAATTCGGAGGCGACTGGATTACGGATGAAGCGATGAAATCTGCTGCAGAAGTGGCCCAGGCTGCCGAGTTTATAGAGACAAAAAAGGATGCCTATCAAAGTCCGATCGCTCAGGGCGGAACCAATGTTTCCGGCGGACAGAAACAGCGTCTGTCCATTGCCAGAGCCATTGCAAAAAATCCAAAGATATTCTTATTTGATGACAGTTTTTCTGCGCTGGACTATAAAACGGATGTGGTCCTGAGAAAGGCATTGAAGGAAAAGGTTTCTGATGCGACGGTCATCATCGTGGCCCAGCGAATCAGCACCATCCTTCATGCAGATCAGATCGTTGTTTTGGAGGATGGTCATGTGGCCGGAATCGGACGGCATGAAGAACTTCTGGAAAGCTGCGAAGCTTATCAGGAAATTGCAAAATCCCAGTTATCTGAATCCGAGTTGAAAGGAGGCCGTGCATCATGAGTGAAGAAAGAAGAGGACCAATGAGAGGCCACGGACCGATGGGCCGGGGAATGATGCCGGGAGAAAAGGCAAAGGATTTTAAAGGCAGTGTCGGAAAGCTGTTAAATTATATGGGCCGCTATAAGATTGCTCTTGTATTTGTTTTTATATTTGCCATTTGCAGTACGGCCTTTAATATTGTCGGACCAAAGATTTTGAGTAAGGCGACCACAGAAATTTTCAATGGCCTTATGTCAAAACTTTCCGGCGGCGACGGGATTAATTTTGGAAAAATCGGAAGAATCCTTCTTATATTAATAGGTCTTTATGCAGTCAGTGCCAGCTTCTCATTCATACAGGGCTGGCTGATGACGGGAATTTCTCAGAAAATGTGTTTTCGGATGCGTAAGGAAATTTCCGAGAAGATCAACCGGATGCCGTTGGAATATTTTGAATCCAGAACGGTCGGTGAGGTTTTATCCCGGATTACTAATGATGTGGATACTTTGGGGATGAGCTTGAACCAGAGTGTGACCCAGTTGATCACATCAATCACAACGGTCATCGGTATTATGATTATGATGCTCAGCATCAGTCCGTTGATGACACTGATCGCCATTGTTATTTTACCGGTATCCTTGATTTTAATTACAACTGTTGTCAAATCCTCTCAGAAATATTTCCGTACCCAGCAGGAATATCTGGGCCATATCAATGGCCAGGTAGAGGAGGTCTACAGCGGTCAGAATATTGTTAAAGCCTTTGACAGAGAAGAAGAAGTTCTCAAAGAATTTTCGGAGACCAATGATACTCTCTATGATTCGGCATGGAAATCTCAGTTCTTTTCCGGAATGATGCAGCCAATCATGAATTTTGTCGGAAATCTGGGATATGTGGCCGTAGCTGTTGTCGGCGGATATCTGACCATTCGGGGAAGTATTGAAATCGGTGACATTCAGGCATTTATCCAGTATGTGCGCCAGTTTACGCAGCCGATTTCCCAGGTGGCCCAGGTGTCCAACATGCTCCAGTCTATGGCAGCCGCTTCCGAGCGCGTGTTTGAATTTCTGGCCGAACCGGAGGAAGATATTATGGTGGAAAATCCGGTACATCTTGAAAATCCGGAAGGTCGTGTTTCCTTTGAACATGTACGTTTTGGTTATAAGCCAGACAAAATGATTATTCATGATTTCAGCTGTGATGTGGAGCCGGGGCAAATGGTAGCCATTGTCGGACCGACGGGAGCCGGAAAGACGACCATGGTCAAACTGCTTATGCGTTTCTACGATGTGAATGATGGCAGTATTTTAGTGGATGGTCACAATATTAAAGACTTTAATCGGGGAGAACTCCGGGAATTGTTTGGAATGGTCCTTCAGGATACATGGTTGTTTAAAGGAACCATCATGGAAAATATTCGTTACGGCCGTCTGGATGCGACGGATGAAGAAGTCATTGCGGCGGCGAAGGCAGCCCATGCCCATCGATTTATTCAGACCCTTCCGGGGGGATATCAGATGGAATTAAATGAAGATGCCAGCAATGTTTCCCAGGGACAGAAACAGCTCCTGACCATTGCCCGGGCTATTCTGGCGGACAATCCGGTTCTGATTCTTGATGAAGCGACCAGCTCCGTAGATACCCGGACCGAAGAGCGGATTCAGAAAGCCATGAATAATCTGATGAAAGGACGGACCAGCTTCGTTATCGCCCATCGATTATCTACGATTAAAGATGCCGATGTGATTCTCGTTATGAAAGACGGAGATATCATTGAGCAGGGCAATCATGAAGAACTGCTTAGAAAAGGCGGATTTTATGCAGAGTTGTATAATTCCCAGTTTGAGGAAACAGCCTGACGTTTTTATACAGGAAAAAGCCCGGTCTGCGGTGATTTTGCCGCAGGCCGGGCTTTTTGGGTTCAAACACTAAGGCTAGAGATTCAGATCCAACCTCCGTCGAGTGTGATGATCTGGCCGGTCAGATAGGCGTGTTTTCCAGCTAACTGGAGGGCCAGACGGCCGACTTCTTCCGGTGTGCCCATTCGGCAGGATGGAATTTCATCAATGAGCTGGATTCGTTCTTCTTCAGATAAGAAGTGATTCATTTCTGTGTCAATGGCGCCGCAGGCGATGGCATTGACGGTAATGTGGCTTGGGGCCAGTTCTTTGGCCAAAGCTTTTGTGAAAGCATTCATACCGCCTTTGGATGCCGAGTAGGCAACTTCACAGGAAGCGCCGCAATTACCCCAGACGGAAGAAATATTGATGATACTTCCTGACTGGCGGGTGACCATGTCAGGAATTACCTGTTTACAGCAGTTAAAAACCGATGTAAGATTGGTTTGTATGATTTCGTTCCATTCTTCGGCACTCATATCGCTGAGCAGGCCAATATGGGAAATGCCTGCGTTATTGACGAGACAATCGATCGGACCCAGAACGTTTCGGGCTTCGGTCACAAATTGCTGTGCATCGTCATAACAGCCCATGTCACCAATAAAGGTATAACATTGGCCTCCCATGGCTTCAATATGTTTTTTTACATAGACTAAATCGTCTTTATTTTTCTTACAGCAGATACCAACGGACCATCCGGCACCGGCAAAGGCCTCGGCAACGGCCCGCCCGATGCCTCTGGAAGCACCGGTAATCAGGGCAGTTTTGTGTATCATAGTCTATTTCCTTTTACAATTTTATTAAATATTACTGAGTAATTTTGAGTATAGCATAAAATAGCAAAGCATGTATACATTTTTAATAAAAAGTATCAAAAAAAATTGGTCAAAATTAAATTGTGAAATGTGCTAAAATTCATAAATGAAATTATTCTGTAACAAATTTGTAATTTACATGGGTCTGTTTTATAAAAACGGATAAAAAAAACCTTTACTTTTTGGCATATTTGCACTATTATATAAAAAGGAGTTGATACGAACAGGACTATATGATAATAAGTAAGGGTGGTAGAAATGATTTCAAATCAGATTTTACAGACGACGATGGAAGGCTTAAAAGCCATTACCAGAGTTGATTTGTGCGTTATGGATACCGAGGGGAAGGTTTTGGCATCCACAATGAATAATGCGGAAGAATATGAAAATGCTGTTTTGGACTTTGTCAATTCTCCTGCGGACAGTCAGGTACTCAGTGGCTTTCAGTTCTTCAAAGTATTTGACGAGCATCAGCTCGAGTTCGTTATTCTGGCCAAAGGGGACAGTGACGATGTTTACATGGTTGGAAAAATTGCTTCATTCCAGACACAGAATCTGCTTGTAGCTTATAAAGAACGTTTTGATAAGGATAATTTCATTAAGAATCTTCTTTTGGACAATCTGCTCCTGGTGGATATTTATAATCGTTCAAAGAAGCTGCGGATTGATACGGATGTTCGCCGGATTGCGATCATTATTGAATTAAACAGCGATAAAGAATTAAATGGTCTTGAGATTGTGCGTGGTATTTATACGGGCAAGACAAAGGACTTTATTACGGCGGTTGACGAGAAGAGCGTCATTCTTGTCCGTGAAGTGAAAGAGAGCGAGAATTATGAAGCTTTATCCAAATCCTGTAAAGGACTTTTGGATATGCTCCACAGTGAGGGCCTGACAAAGTGCCGGATAGCCCTCGGAACGATTGTGCATGAGATTAAAGATGTTTCCCGTTCCTATAAAGAAGCGAAGATGGCTCTGGATGTGGGTAAGATTTTCTATAGTGAGCGCGCTATTGTAGCTTACAGTAATCTGGGTATCGGACGTTTGATCTATCAGCTTCCTGTGCCGCTGTGTAAGATGTTTATCAAGGAAATCTTCGACGGCAAATCTCCGGATGACCTGGATGAGGAAACGTTGATAACGATCAATAAGTTTTTTGAAAACAGTCTGAATGTTTCTGAGACTTCCAGACAGTTATATATTCACCGGAATACGTTGGTTTACCGTCTGGATAAGCTTCAGAAGAGTACAGGACTGGATCTGAGGGTGTTTGAAGATGCGATTACATTTAAGATTGCGTTGATGGTTGTCAAATATATGAGATATATGGAGACATTTGAATATTAAAAAGATTTAAAGCAAGGTACTGGCGATAAAAGGAGGTCACAACGTGATTGTTTTAGATAACGTTTGCAAAACTTATAGCACAGGTGTGTCTGCTTTAAATGGTGTTAACCTTAGAATTCGTAAAGGTGAATTTGTATTTATCGTGGGAAGCAGCGGTTCGGGTAAAACAACACTGTTTAAATTGTTATTAAAAGAGCTGGAACCAACTTCCGGAAAGATTTATATCAACAGTCAGAATATCGGTCGTCTGCGTCGGCGGAAAATTCCGAAGATGCGCCGGGGAATCGGTGTCGTTTTCCAGGATTTCCGTTTGTTAAAGGATCGGAATGTCTATGAAAATATTGCGTTCGCTCAGCGAGTCATAGGCAAACCGGCGAAGGTCATTAAGGAGACCGTACCACAGATGCTTACGCTGGTTGGGCTGGCTGATAAGGCAGAATCCATGCCGAATGAATTGTCCGGTGGTGAGCAACAGAGAGTTTCTCTGGCCAGAGCGCTGGTGAATAATCCGCCGGTTTTACTGGCCGATGAGCCGACAGGAAATCTGGATCCGGCGAATGCATGGGAGATTATGAAACTCCTGGAGGATATTAATAAACGAGGAACCACGGTAGTCGTTGTTACCCATAATCGGGATATTGTTGAACGTATGCAGAAACGGGTTATTACGATAGACAAAGGTGTGGTTGTCAGCGATGAAAAAGGTGGAATAACAAATGATTGGTAGAATATTTTACGCAATCCGGCAGGGCTTTAAAAATATTGGCCGTAACCGGTTGTTTTCCCTGGCGTCTGTTGGAACAATCACCGCATGTTTGTTTATATTTGGCATATTTTATTGTATTGTAGCAAATTTTCAGTATATGGTGCATGCGGCGGAGAGCAACGTAGGCGTAACAGTTTTTTTTGATGAGACAACAACGGAAGAACAGATGCTGGAAATTCAGCGTCTGATCGATGTGCGGGAAGAGGTCAGTTCGACGACCTATATTTCTGCAGACCAGGCATGGCAGAACTTCAAGCAGGATTATTTTCCGGACGGTGATGAAGGAATCCTTGCCGGACTGGACCAGGATAATCCGCTGGTGGATTGTGCCAGTGTTCAGGTTTATTTAGCTGATACATCCAGACAGGCCGAACTGATATCTTATATCAAAGGACTGGCAGGGGTTTCGGAGGTCAATGCCTCAGATATCATTGCAGACAGCTTTACGAATTTCAGCCGTCTGATTGGATATGTATCTATTGGTATTATTTTAATTTTGGTATTTGTTGCAATTTTCCTGATCAGCAATACGGTTATGATCGGTATTACTGTTCGTAAAGAAGAAATTGCAATCATGAAATACATTGGTGCGACGGACTTCTTTGTCCGCGGGCCATTCCTTGTTGAAGGTATGACGATTGGTTTGATCGGCTCCGCGATTCCGGTAGTTGTTTTGCGTTTGCTTTATCCGATGGTTGTAGACTTCGTTTTGGAGCACTTCTCAATATTAAACAGAATACTTACATTTATGGATGTAAATGACGTATTCAATATCCTTATTCCGATATCGCTTGCAATCGGTTTGGGTATTGGTTTTATCGGAAGTTATATGACTTTGAGAAAACATGTCAGAGTATAGGAAGGGAGAAAAGATATGAAACATTTACATACAAGGCTGCTCAGTATACTGATGGCCTTTGTAATGGCTTTTTCGTTCAGTTTAACGGTTTTGGCTGCAGATGAGAACGATAAGGAGGAAAAGGAACAGCAGATTGAGGCATTGGAACAGGAAAAGGCTGCTCAGAGCCAGGCTCTGGATTCCATGCAGACAGATAAGGCAAACACAGAGGCTGAGATTGCTGCTCTGGATGAACAGCTGACAACAGTCCAGGGCCAGATCGATACAACGAATGCAGAGTTGGAGCAGACAGAGGCCGCTTTGGAACAGACCAAAAAGGATCTGGAAGCTGCCCGTGAAAAAGAGCAGAAACAGTATGAGACTTTAAAGCTCCGTATTAAAGTTATGTATAAAAAGGGAGAGACCGGATATCTGGAAATTCTCCTGGCAGCAGAAGATATTACTTCTCTGTTAAACAGCACCGAATATATTTCAAAAATTTCGGACTATGACAGCAACCTGCTTCAGAGTCTTCAGGAGACAAGAACGCAGATTGAAGAATTGGAAAAACAGCAGGAAGAAGAAGTTGCACGTATCACTCAGCTTAAAGCAGAACTGGAATCCCAGGAAGCAGAATTGCAGGGAATTCTTGATGAAAAGGCTGCATATATCCAGTCCTTAAATGCATCGATTGAATATACGGCAGAGTATATCCAGGAATTAGAAGAAAATATTTCCATGGAGCAGCAGGCTTTAGCAGAAATCGAATCCGAGATTCGTGCAGCCGCGGAAGCAGCCGCAGCAGCTGCAGCAGCAGCTCAGGAGGCAGCAGCTTCCGGCAGCAGTGATGGCGGTGACAGTGGGTATGTAACTGATGTTTCCAATGCCTACAAGCCATCTTATGGCGGTGGCTGGGTATGGCCGAGTGATACCACATTGCTGACAGATACTTTCGGTTATCAGGATTGGCGTGGCGGCAGCCACAATGGTATCGATATCGGTGCAAGCTATGGTTCTCCGATTTATGCGGCAGCCAGCGGTACGGTATGGATTGCAGGCTACAGCAGCAGTGCCGGTAACTGGGTTGTTATCGACCATGGCGGCGGAGTGCTGAGTGTTTATATGCATGCATCCGCTCTGTATGTAAGCTCCGGTCAGTATGTCAGTGCCGGACAGTCTATTGCGGCAGTCGGAAGTACCGGATGGTCCACAGGCCCACATCTCCACTTTGGCGTCATGGTAGGATCTTCTGGCGGATATGATGGTTATTGGGTTGACCCATTGGGTTATGTCAGCCCGTGATAAATATGTACATACAAAGAGGCAGGAATTATCCTGCCTCTTTTTCTGATTCCATGAAAAATCTGTGTTTTCCCTTTGCATTCTGAAATACTTGTTGTACAATAGGAGAGAATGAAAAAATGTGAGGCTATAAATATGAACAAGAAAAATTTCGCCAGTTTTGTGGCTGGTTTGGCGGTGATGGGTATTGTATGGGCCGGAGTTACAGGAGTGCAATACTACCAGAGACAGTCTGCGGGCAGACTGGGTGAACGGTATGCGGCGATTGAAGAAAAATTAGATAAAATCGATAAAATCATTGATTACAACTATCTGAATCAGGAAGATATTGATCTGGATAAGTTGGAACAGGGGATTTATGCCGGATATGTGGCAGGCCTGGAAGAGGATTACACGACCTACTATACACCGGAAGAGTTTGCTTCGGTCATGGAGTCATCCTCAGGAAAGTATTCGGGGATTGGTGCTTATGTGTCTCAGAATATGAGTACGGGAATCATTACGATTGTGAAGCCTTTTGAGGGCGCACCGGCAGCAGAGGCCGGGATTCTAAAAGATGATATCCTCTATGCGGTGGAAGGCGAAGCGGTTACGGGTGAAGATTTGAATATGGTTGTTGCCAGGCTGAAAGGTGAGGAAGGCACGGCGGTGAATGTGACCATTTACCGGGCTTCGGAAGATCAGTATATTGATTTTGAGGTGACACGGGCGGTTGTCAATGTGCCGACAGTATCCTATAAGATGCTGGATGATCAGATAGGCTATATACAGATTTCCGAATTTGAACAGGTAACGGCAGAACAGTTTGCTGCGGCTGTGGATGATCTGGAAGCTCAGGGAATGAAGAGTCTGATCTTCGACTTGAGGGACAACGGCGGCGGTCTGTTGGACAGCGTCTGCGATATTTTGGATACGGTGCTTCCGAAAGAATTACTTGTTTATACGGAAGATAAAGACGGCAACCGGAAAGAAGAATGGGCCATGGATGATGACCGGATCAATGTGCCGATGGCTGTGCTGGTCAATGGTAATACGGCCAGTGCCTCTGAGATATTTACCGGGGCTTTGAAGGATTATGATGAGGCGGAGATCATCGGAACGACTACTTTTGGAAAGGGCATTGTTCAATCCATTATCCCGATGGCTGACGGTTCGGCAATAAAACTGACCTCAGCCAAATACTATACGCCATCCGGCGTGTGTATTCACGGCACGGGCATTGAGCCGGATCAGGTGGTGGAATATGACCGAGAGGCCGAAGAAGATAATCAGCTCCAGGCTGCCGTAGATTATTTAAATAGTGTGGCATATTAAAAATAAGAATGGCTTCCATCCGATAAAATTATGATCGGATGGAAGCCATTTTTGCATTTACGGGAGTACTATAGAAAATCTGATGGATATTTTGGCATACGTTTTGTCTATGGTTTCCAAAAGTCTCAGAGAAATTAGTTGACACATCAACTAATTCTTGCTATTCTGTACTTGGGGTGATGCGAAGTGAATCGAAGTACAATGCGTATGATCACATTATTGGCCAGAAAGGGTCAGATGTATATGGGAACAACGTTAAAACACAAATATAATATTACAGCCGCCGAACAGCCCTTTTTTATGGCTTTACAGAGATGTGAGGGAGTGTCACAGGAAGAACTGACAGAGATGGTTTGTGTGGATAAGGCAGTAACGACACGGGTAGTCAAATCTCTCGAAGAAAAGGGATATTTGACGCGGGTAAAGGACACACAGGACAGACGTCAGAACCGGATTTATCCGACACCTCTGACCAGAGAACTTGGAGCAGAGGTACAGAAAGATTTGTTAGCTTTCAATGATGCTGTCACCCAGGGAATTTCTAAGGAAGAGCTGGAAGTGGTTCAAAAGGCACTCACAAAAATGGAAGCCAATTTTGCAGAATTGCTGTCCGGAAAAAGCAGGCATGACAGAGAACTGATGACAATGGGGAAGGAGGACACCTATGATGAATGATAATCAAACAGCAGCAAAAGGAAATGCTTCGGGTAATCCGTTAGGATATGCACCGATTATGGGATTAATTCGAAAATTTGCCATTCCTTCAATTATCAGTATGCTTGTAAGTGCGGCCTATAATATTACCGACCAGATATTTATTGGTCATGTTGTCGGTATGCTTGGGAATGCGGCTACCAATGTGGCTTTTCCGGTCGTGACCTTTACAATAGCTTTTGCCCAGCTGGCCGGGGTGGGGACTGCGGCAAATTTCAATATCAGCCTTGGTGCAAAAAGGGAAGAAGAGGCAAAAAAATATCTGGGTACGGGATTGACATTGATGGTCATTCTTGGAATTTTGATGATGGGTATCGTTTTGGCTTTAAAAACGCCAATTTTGCTCCTGTGTGGAGCGACGGAAAATGTCCTTCCTTATGCCCAGCTTTATCTGGGAATCACAGCCTTTGGTTTGCCATTTTTATTATTTACCAATGCGGGAAGTACCATTATTCGTGCTGATGGAAGCCCTACATATTCGATGGCCTGTACCGTGACCGGAGCCATACTGAATGTTTTTCTGGATTGGCTTTTTATGTTCGTTTTCCAGTGGGGAATTCAGGGAGCAGCTCTGGCAACCATTACCGGTCAATGCATATCTTTTCTTATGTGTCTTGGATATTTTCCGCGGTTCAAGACCTTTAAAATCCGGTTTGAAATGCTGGGCCTGAGAATAAAATACGTCATCGATATTGTCAAGCTTGGGACTTCAAATTTTATTAATCATACGATTATGATGCTGGTCAATATTGTATTAAATAATACTCTGACCCATTATGGGGCTCTGTCCATTTACGGCAGCGATATTCCGCTGGCTGTATCCGGGGTTATTGCAAAACTCAACAGTATACTTGCATCTTTTGCTGTTGGCCTGGCCCAGGGATGCCAGCCGATTCTTGGATTTAATATGGGTGCTAAAAATTATGACCGGGTGAAAGAAACTTACAAAAAGGCAGTGACTGCTGCAGTGATCATCAGTGTGCTGGCATTTGTCATATTTCAGACATTTCCGCGCCAGCTTACGGGAATATTTGGTACAGGAGACGAACTCTATTTCCAGTTTGCGGAACGTTATCTGCGTATATATATGTTTATGGTCTGCGTATATGGGGTCCAGCCAGTGTCGGTAAATTATTTTACAAGTACAGGAAATGTACATCAGGGAATCATTCTTTCCTTATCCCGACAGGGATTTTTCCTGATCCCATTGCTGATTTTGATGCCCCTCTTTTGGGGGCTGGATGGCGTTTTGTTCGCCGGACCGATTGCAGATTTTCTGGCTTGTGTTCTCTCCCTCGCTATGGTTTCCAGAAACTTTAAAAAACTGACACAAATTGTGGTAAAATAAGGGCATCAAAAGTAAACTGAAAAGATATGGAAACTTGAGAATTTTGGGTGTGGAAGATGCAAGGGATATGAATCAGCTTATTAGGATTGTAGGATATGCCCAGAAAGAAGAAAGGGGTATAAAATTGTGAAGAGAAATTTAGTGTTATGTGCGTTGGCACTTTCTTTAATGTTGCTTGTAGGCTGCACCCAGCAGCAGGGTAAGATGTCTTATATTGGAGCGGATGCGGCAAAACAGGCGTCTCAGCAGAGTTCACAGAAAAACGGTTCCAACCCAGCCTCTGGCAGCAATACCAGTACGGAGGTAATTTCTGATGAGGTTGCCAAAGCCAGTGCATTGGTTCATGCCGGGCTGACCAGCGATCAGGTGACATTTGTAAAAAGCAAGCTGGACTATGAGAATGGACGACAAGTGTATGAAGTAGAATTCTATACTGCGGATTACAAAGAATATGACTATGAAATCGATGCCTCCACAGGTGAGATCATCAGCTATGATTACGAGGCGGAGGGTTATACACCGCCGGCTTCATCCGGCAGCGAAATCACAGAGGAAAAAGCCAAAGAACTGGCATTGGCCCAGGTGCCGGGTGCTGCGGTTGATGATATACGGGAATTCAAATTGGATCATGATGATGGACGTATCCAGTATGAAGGAAAGATTATTTATAACGGTATGGAATATGAGTTCGAGATTGATGGTTACAACGGAGCAATTCGCAGTTGGGAAGAAGAAGCTGCCCACAAGGATTAAGATTATGAAATGTGTTGCGATATTTGCCGGACGATGAACAGAAAATAAATATGAGAATTTTGAAAGCACAGAACAAAGGTTCGACTTTGCTCTGTACTTTTTTTGCTTGTTCTGTTATAGTAGTATTAGAGAAATGCAGTGGAAGTTAGAATGTTATAGATAAATGCAGTTAAAAATACGGGAGAGCATGTATGGATAAAATTTCAGTTGAGAAAGCAGCAATGGATCAATCGCTGTTTGAAATAAGAGTTTTACTTTATTATTATTTTTTGGTTCAGGAAAAAACGAAGAATTTCAGGATTTGTGGACTAAATTTAAAATCCAGACAGAACAAGTAAAAAATCCTGTGGATTCTTTTAGCTTTTTTGATGGCGATGATCAGGATGCAGGTAAAAGTCTGTTTGTTGAATGTTTAAGGGCGAATCGTGGAAAAGATCTGTCTGGAACGGATGTGGATGAATCTGATCTGTTACAGATCGGGAAAAATTGGAATGATGTTAAAACTATTATAAAAAACGGCAAAAACTGGCTCAATAAAGTATATGAATATTTGGATGCATTGGCTAAAAAGCATCCTAAAATTGCAAATGCGATCGTGACATTACTGCTGGGGATCCTAACAGGGGTGATCGTGGATTGTATACACGATGGGTTTACAATGGCAAAAGATAATAAGGAAAGTGCGATATTTCAGGAAATATCTTCTGATGATCTGAAATATAGGGATGCTATTTTGATCAAGGATAAAGATGAGTATAGGATCATTTATTGTGGAGAAAATGGAAAAATAGTGATAGAAAACGTTTCGGAGAATGAGGTCAAGAGGATAGAGTCAGGAAGATAGTACTAGAATTAAATGGTCGATTTGTCAGGCAGTGTCAGGCAAATTCAAAAGTATTCATAGGAGGTTTTGATTCGTGGATCATTTTAAATTACATTCAGAATATCAGCCGACCGGTGACCAGCCGCAGGCAATTGAGGCCCTGGTGAAAGGGTTTAAAGAAGGAAACCAGTTTCAGACACTGCTTGGTGTCACGGGTTCAGGAAAGACATTTACAATGGCGAATGTCATTCAGGCTCTGAACAAGCCGACGCTGGTGTTGGCTCATAATAAGACACTGGCCGCCCAGCTCTACGGAGAATTTAAAGAGTTTTTCCCGGAGAACGCAGTGGAATATTTTGTGTCCTATTATGATTATTATCAGCCGGAGGCTTATGTACCCCAGACGGATACCTATATTGCAAAGGACTCGGCGATTAATGATGAGATTGACAAGCTGCGCCATTCGGCAACGGCGGCCTTGACGGAACGGGACGATGTGATTATCATATCCTCCGTATCCTGCATTTACGGTTTGGGAAGTCCGATTGATTATAAGGAGATGGTTGTATCTCTGCGTCCAGGGATGGAGAAAGAGCGGGATGATGTGGTCCGGAAATTGATTGACATCCAGTATGAACGAAATGACATGGATTTTAAGAGGGGAACTTTCCGTGTCCATGGAGATGTTGTAGAAATTTATCCGGCGGCCGCTGAAGGTGAAGCAGTACGCATAGAGTTTTTCGGAGACGAGGTGGACCGTATCACATCTTTTGATCCTCTGACGGGAGAAATTAAAGCGCGGCTGGAGCATGTGGCGATCTTTCCGGCATCTCATTATGTTGTTTCCAAAGAGAAGATGGAAGCGGCGATTGCAAATATCGAGAAGGAACTTGAAGAACGGATACAATATTTTAAAAGTGAAGACAAGCTATTGGAGGCACAGAGGATTTCAGAGCGAACGAATTTCGATATCGAAATGATGAGGGAAACGGGTTTTTGTTCCGGTATTGAGAATTATTCGCGCCATCTGGCCGGATTGGAACCGGGGGCAACACCGCATACGTTGTTGGATTATTTTCCGGACGATTTCCTGATTATTGTGGACGAGTCTCATATGACGATTCCACAGGTGCGGGGAATGTATGCCGGGGACCAGTCACGAAAGACAACATTGGTGGATTATGGATTCCGTCTGCCGTCGGCCAAGGATAACCGACCGCTGAACTTTCAGGAGTTTGAGAGCAAAATTGATCAGATGCTGTTTGTTTCAGCAACTCCGAATGTCTATGAAGCGGAACATGAATTGCTGCGGACAGAGCAGATTATCCGTCCAACGGGACTTTTGGATCCTGAGATTTCCGTGCGGCCGGTAAAAGGACAGATTGATGATTTGATCAGTGAAGTCAATCGGGAGACAAGTCAGGGACATAAAGTGCTAATCACGACACTGACCAAGCGCATGGCAGAGGATCTGACGGATTATATGCGGGAAGCAGGTATTCGGGTCAAGTATCTGCATTCAGATATTGATACGCTGGAACGGACAGAGATCGTGCGGGATTTACGAATGAACGTTTTTGATGTGCTTGTCGGTATCAATCTTTTGCGAGAAGGACTGGATATTCCGGAAATTACTTTAGTGGCTATTTTAGATGCAGATAAGGAGGGCTTCCTGCGTTCGGAGACGTCATTGATTCAGACGATTGGGCGTGCAGCACGAAATTCGGAGGGCCATGTTATCATGTATGCGGATACCATGACGGATTCTATGAAACGGGCAATCGATGAAACGAATCGTCGTCGGCAGCTTCAGCAGGCATATAATGAAGAACATGGAATTACACCTCAGACGATCAAGAAAGCGGTCCGTGATCTCATTGCGGTTTCAAAGGCTATTGCGGAAACCGAGGATCAGTTGATGAAAGATCCGGAGTCCATGAGCCGGAAAGAGCTTACCAAACTGATTGGCAAGATAGAGAAGCAGATGAGGGCTGCGGCTGCAGATTTAAATTTCGAGCAGGCGGCCGAGCTGCGTGATAAATTAATTGAATTAAAGAAAATGCTGTCGACAATGGATGATTGATGCGGCGGGAATTTACAGGCTCATCTATTGCGTGTATTATTGTATGAAATATGGCAAAAAAAGATTTTTTAAAAAATTTTAAAAAAATTAAAAAAAAGACTTGCCAAAATATGTATGATGGTATATAATACAATTGTTGAGCCAATGATGGGCTGTCGCCAAATGGCAAGGCACTGGACTCTGACTCCAGCATTTGAAGGTTCGAATCCTTCCAGCCCAGTTATCAGTCAGACATTTTATTAAAGGAAAGCTTTAGTGAAATGTCTGATTTTTTCATTTACAGAATTGCAAAGGGGTGGGGATATGTATCAGATGAATCGGCCGGTGACCTACAGCGAGGTCGGGGCGGATTATAAAGTGAATATGGCCCAGATTATTAATTACTTTCAGGATTGCAGTTGTTTTCAATCCGATTCACTTGGCGTTGGTCCGAAAAACATGGAGACGCTGGGGAAGGTTTGGATGTTGAATAGCTGGCAGATTATTGTGGATCGATATCCGGAATATGGTGAACAGATTTGTGTGGGGACCTGGCCTTATGATTTTAAAGGACCGCTGGGAATGCGTAATTTTATTATTGATGATGCCGCTGGCCATCGTATGGCACGGGCGAATTCGGTTTGGGCGATGATTGATGCTGAAACAGGGCGTCCGGTTCGGGTAGATGCAACTCAGATTGAAGCATACCGGATGGAACCGAAAGAAAGGATGAATTATGCCGGACGAAAGATTTCAATTTCCGGAGATTTTGAAACGTTGGAGCCGGTTCGGGTGACAAAAGCTTGTCTGGATACAAATCATCATATGAATAATGGAAGATATGTGGCGGTAGCTATGGAATATTTACCGGAAAATTACTGTGTAAGGCAAGTGAGGGTGGAATATAAACATTCAGCCCGCTATGGAGATGTATTAATTCCTAAACGACAGGTTATTAAAGATAAAGTGACGATTCTCCTGGAAAATGCCAGTGGAGAAATGTGTGTAGTTACAGAGTTTACAGAATAGGAGCAGATTATGATACGATTGGGCGAAAAGCAAGTATTAAAAGTAGTCCGTATGAAAGATTTTGGTATGTATGTCGGTGATGCGGAAGAAGCAGTGTTGCTTCCAAGAAAGTATGTTCCTGCAGGGACACAGGTTGGTGATGAAGTAGAGGTTTTTGTATATCGGGATTCCAGTGATCGATTGATTGCAACGACTGAGGAACCAATGCTTACTTTGGGACAGGTTGGACTGCTTCGCGTCAAGGAGATTGGAAAAATAGGTGCATTTCTGGATTGGGGATTGGAAAAAGATTTGTTTCTTCCATATAAAGAGCAGAGTGTGCAGGTCCGGCCTGGAAAAAGCTATCCGGTGGCATTATATATTGACAAAAGTAAACGGCTTTGTGCCACAATGAAAATATATGAGTATCTTTCAGCAGAATCACCTTATGTCAAAGATGAAATGGTGCAGGGGATCATCTATCAGGTAAATCCGAATTTGGGTGTATTCGTAGCGGTGGATGGCAAATATCATGGAATGATTCCAAAGAAAAATGCTCATGGGCAGTTTCGGGTTGGTGATACGGTTCAAGCTCGTGTAGTTGCTGTCCGGGAAGATGGGAAATTGGAACTCAGCATGAGAGAGAGGGTTGAAGTCCAGATTGCAAAGGATGCGGCCATGGTTATGGAAGTACTGGAAAGTTATGATGGCGTTCTTCCTTTTTCTGAAAAGGCTTCTCCGGAAGTCATTGAACGGGAATTAAATATGTCTAAAGCAGCTTTTAAACGGGCGGTAGGACATTTGCTTAAAATGAAAAAGATTCAGGTAATCGATCATAAAATACGGATCAATATGTAAAACATAAATGAATAAAGCCGGGGAAACATTTCTGTAATGAAATTGTGTTCTCCGGTTTTTTTACGATAAAATCAAGTAAAAATGAAAAGATTGTTATGCTGTATGTTAAAAATATAAATAAATTATTACAAAAAAATTACGATATCGGTTGACAATGCGGAAGGAGTTTGTTAGAATACTATTTGTAACAGAAATGTAATATATGCCCTGTAAATGTAACAAAGAGTTTACGGGAGCATGTAATTACTGGATTTAAGGAGGAAAAAGACCAATGGGTAAATTAAAATTTGCACCGTGTGTTTTCGGTATAGCCGCAGCAGTTGTATTCGGTACAAATCCAATAGGTGTTCAGGCAGCTCCGGTTACTACAACAAAATATGATGTTTCGTTTGGAGATTTGGATATCCAGGGAAAAATTATTTATACAGCGACTGAGGAAGTTGCTTCCCCATTTTATAAGAAGGGTATTTCCACGGCGGAAGATTGTGTCATGATTCGTAAAGAGCCGAGTGCAGACAGCGAAGCAGTTGGAAAACTGTATTTCGGTGCTGGATTTGAGGTTTTGAGTGATGAAGGCGAATGGATACATATTCAGTCGGGTTCTTGCGAGGGATATGTTTCAGCAGATTATGTTGTTACAGGCAAGGATGCTGAAGAAGTTGCCAAGAATACAGATGCAGTAAACAGCTATGCTAAGATCGTTGCAGACGGTGTAGAGATCAAAGCAGAAGCATCCGATGATGCAGAAGTCATTGCAACTGCTGGAAACGAAGAAATTCTTGAAGTTGTAGCTGTAATTCCTGAGTCTAATTGGACAAAGGTAAATAAAGACGGTGTTGAAGGTTATGTAAAGAACCAGGCCGTTGAAGTTGGCGTTGACTATACTTCCGCTATTTCTATGGAAGAAGAAGCACAGCGTGAAGCAGAACTGCAGAGAGCACTTGAAGAAGAAGCACGTTTGGCTGCAGAGGCACAGGTCGCAGAAACAGAAGCATCTGTAGAACAGACAGAGGCTCCGGCAGAGCAGCCAGAAGCACCTGCAGAACAGACGGAAGCACCTGCAGAACAGCCAGAGGCTCCAGTAGAGCAGACGGAAGCACCTGCAGAACAGCCAGAAGCACCTGCAGAAGAAACAGAAGCTCCGGCTGAAAATAATGTATATGTTGAAGATACATGGGAAACTGTATGGGCTACAGAAGGTGTTAATGTAAGAGCATATGCAGATTCCTCTGCAGATCGAATTGGAAGCTTAGGCCAGGGTGAAAGCGTTACACGTACAGGTATTTGTGATAATGGTTGGAGCCGTGTAGATTATAACGGAACAACAGCTTATGTTCACAGTGATTACCTGACAACCACTGAACCAGTGGTAGAGACGCCATCCAATAATGAAGAAACACCATCCTATAACGAAGGGACTACCAGCAGTACAGGTCAGCAGATCGTTGACTTTGCAAGACAGTTTATCGGAAATCCATATGTATGGGGCGGAACTTCCCTTACAAATGGTGCGGACTGTTCCGGTTTTGTTCAGAGTGTTTATGCAAACTTTGGATATTCGCTTCCTAGAACATGTACACCACAGTTGAATTACGGATATTCGGTATCCTTTGATGAACTTCAGCCTGGTGACTTGATTGGATATGCTTATGGCGGCGAGATTGGACATATCGCAATTTATGCAGGAAATGGCAATATCGTTCATGCCAGCGATTACAGCACAGGTATTATCGAAACCAGCATGTATTATGGCGGAACACCTTGCCGTGCAACACGTATTGTTAATTAATTTGATTTCCTTTTTCTGATAATAATCTTAAAAAAACACCTGATAAATCTATATGGTTTATCGGGTGTTTTTTATATGCTCTTTTATCCACCGGTGTGGGTATAAGGTGTGGACAAAAACTTGTAAAATAAGCTCGAAATAGGGGTTTTTATTGAAAATGCACAAAAAACTTGTCGAACCAATGTATAAAACGAAAAATATTCATTTGAGCTTATCCACAATTCACAAAGTTATCCACATAGGAAAATCCAGATTTTCTCGGAAAAATCGACTTATGCACAGAGTTATCCACTTTATCCACAATGCATAAAGGGTGAATGAAACGAAAAAAGGCAAAAATATGTTTTGGTAAAAACGTAAAAATCATCAAAAATGTGGATAATCGCTTGACTTTTTAGTTGTTTATTCTATAGTGTCGAATGGTTTCATTTCGTCTGTTTTCTCGTAAAAAAGTGTGAAATTACAAAATATTTTCAGAAAATACAACAAGTTGGCTTGAAAGAACAGGCAGATGTGATATAATTAAAACATAATTACACAGTAAGGAGTGATATCTATGCGTATTACGATTAGCGGAAAAAATATCGATGTGACTCAGGGACTTAAAGATACGATTTATGAGAAATTAGGTAAATTGGATAAATACTTTACTCCGGAAACCGAAGCAATCGTGACACTAAGCGTGGAAAAGAATCGTCAGAAAATCGAAGTTACTGTGCCGATTAAAGGCAGTGTGATCCGTGCCGAGCAGGTTAGTGATGATATGTATGTTTCTATCGACTTGGTACAGGAAATTATTGAACGTCAGATGCGTAAGCATAAAACCCGCCTTGTAAATAGAAATCGTGGCGGTGGTAATTTCCAGCAGGCATTTATTGAAATGGAAGCGGAAGAACCAGAAGAAATTCGGATTGTACGTTCTAAGAAATTTGCCATGAAACCGATGGATCCGGAAGAGGCTTGTATTCAGATGGAACTCTCCGGACATAATTTCTTTGTATTCCGGAATGCGGAAACTGATGATGTGAATGTGGTTTATAAACGTAAAGGGAATACTTATGGATTGATTGAACCGGAATATTAAAAAAGCTAAAAAGGGGCTGCTGATGCAGCCCTTTTTAGTTGCGTGTAAATGACTGCTTTTAAAGGCTGTTCGTCCAGGGTGGACCGTTGTCCGCCATATGAGCGATTTTTTCGTTGGCAAACCAATATTTCTGTGATACAATAATTAGTACGTGTTTTATAGAAGATACTGAAAATGAAATAGAAAGATTGGTAGGAGTGATAAGATGGGCTTGTTTTCAAAGATTATGGGAACTCACAGCCAGAGAGAGTTGAAGCGGATCTATCCCTTGGTAGATAAGATTGAGGCCCTTGGCCCGGTCGTGGAAAAGCTTTCTGATGAAGAGCTGAGAAATAAGACCGCTGTCTTTAAAGAGCGTTTGGAACGCGGAGAGACATTGGATGATTTGCTTGTAGAGGCCTTTGCGATTGTCCGTGAGGCTGCATACAGAGTGTTGGGAATGCGTCATTACCGGGTGCAGTTGATCGGTGGTATTATTCTTCATCAGGGACGTATTTCTGAGATGAAGACTGGAGAAGGTAAAACCCTTGTTTCCACACTTCCGGCCTATTTGAATGCATTGGACGGAAAAGGTGTTCATATCGTTACGGTCAATGATTATCTGGCAAAACGAGATGCCGAGTGGATGGGGAAGGTTCATGAGTTCCTTGGACTGACTGTCGGTGTTGTTTTAAACAGCATGACACCGGAAGAGAGAAAGGCAGCATATGCCTGTGACATTACCTATGCAACAAATAATGAGCTGGGATTTGATTACCTGAGAGACAATATGGTTGTCTATAAAGAAAAACTGGTTCAGCGCGGCCTTCATTATGCCATCATTGATGAGGTCGATTCGGTTTTGATCGATGAGGCAAGAACACCGTTGATCATTTCCGGACAGAGCGGTAAGTCGACAGAACTTTACCGGGCCTGCGATATTCTTGCGCGGCAGATGGAACGAGGCGAAGCCAGCGGTGAGATGACAAAGATGACAGCAATCATGGGTGAAGAGATTATCGAAACCGGCGATTATATTGTCAATGAAAAAGAAAAGAATGTGTCTCTTACAGAGGACGGTGTGAAGAAGGTAGAGCAGTTCTTCCATATCGATAACCTGGCCGATGCGGAACATCTGGAAATCCAGCATAATATTATTCTGGCCCTTCGTGCGCATAATTTGATGCACAGAGACCATGATTATGTCGTAAAGGATGATCAGGTATTGATCGTCGATGAATTTACCGGACGTATCATGCCGGGACGTCGTTATTCTGACGGACTTCATCAGGCCATCGAAGCGAAAGAGGGCGTGAAGGTAAAACGGGAGAGCAAGACACTGGCAACCATTACTTTCCAGAACTTCTTTAATAAATATGAGAAAAAGGCAGGTATGACCGGTACGGCTCTTACCGAAGAACAGGAATTCCGTGATATTTACGGTATGGACGTTATTGAGATTCCGACAAATGAACCGGTGCGTCGTATCGATCATGAGGATTTGGTTTATAAAACAAAACGGGAAAAAGTCAATGCGGTAACAGATACGATTGTTGAAGCGCATGAAAAAGGGCAGCCGGTATTGGTTGGTACGATTACCATTGAATCTTCAGAAATTTTCAGTGATGCTCTGAAAAAACGGGGTATTCCGCATAAAGTATTAAATGCCAAGTTCCATGAACTGGAAGCAGAGATTGTTGCTCAGGCCGGACAGGCCGGGGCAGTAACCATCGCTACCAATATGGCCGGCCGTGGTACAGATATTAAACTGGGTGAGGGCGTTGCCGAGCTGGGTGGTCTGATGATCATCGGTACAGAGCGTCATGAATCCCGACGTATTGATAATCAGCTTCGTGGCCGTTCCGGACGTCAGGGTGACCCGGGTGAATCCAGATTTTACATTTCCCTGGAAGATGACCTGATGCGTCTGTTCGGTTCGGAAAGACTGATGGGCGTTTTCAATTCCCTTGGTTTCCCGGAGGGCGAAGCTATCCAGCATAAGATGCTTTCCAGCGCTGTAGAAAAGGCACAGATGAAAATCGAGTCCAATAACTATGGTATTCGTAAAAATGTCCTGGAATATGACCAGGTAATGAATGAACAGCGTGAAATTATCTACGCAGAGCGTCTGCGTGTTCTCGATGGAGATAATATGCGTGATGTGATCTTCAAGATGATCCGTGATGTTGTTAAGAATCATGTGCACATGCATATTCCGGCTGAGAACCAGGTGGAAGAAAAGGATCTGGAAAAACTGGAACAGAAAATTGCTGTAGCCGATTTGGATATGGCAAGTCTGGCCCAGGGGCTGATTCGTGTCATTCCGTATACAAATGTGTCATGGAAACCAGAGGACCATGCCGGTGAGAATGCAGAGCAGCTTATTCAGGAGCTTCAGGAAAAAGCTATTGAAATTTATGAGGCAAAGGAAAAAGATTTTCCGGAGGAAGAGCATATCCGTGAACTGGAGCGGGTTGTCCTTTTGAAAATGATCGACCGTCGGTGGATGGATCATATTGACAATATGGAACAGCTCCGCCAGAGTATCGGACTCCAGGCCTACGGTCAGAGAGATCCGCTGGTGGAATACCGTTTTGCCGGTTATGATATGTTTGATGAAATGACTCAGGGAATTTCTGAAGATACGGTTCAGGCACTCATGCATATTCGTATTCAGCAGACCGTTGAGCGAGAAGAAGTTGCCAAAGTTACCGGAACAAATAAAGATGATTCCGCAGCTAAGCAGCCGACACGCCGAAAAGAAGGCAAGGTATATCCAAATGATCCATGCCCGTGCGGCAGCGGCAAAAAATATAAACAGTGCTGCGGACGCAAAAAATAAGAAAGAAGGTGAAGCAATGGTTGAATTAGACCAGTTCAAAGTAACATTGATCAGTTACGAAACACCATTAGCGGAAGTGAGGGATTCACTTTGACCTGGCTTACAAGAAGTCCAGAATCGGTGAATTAGAAAATATTATGGAGGAACCCGGATTTTGGGATAATCCGGATAATTCCCAGAAAGCGATGAAAGAGCTGAAGCATCTGAAGGATACGGTACAAAAGTATGAAGCTTTGGAAACCGCTTATGAGGATGTGGAAACTTTAATTGAAATGGGTTATGAGGAAAATGACGAGAGTCTGATTCCGGAAATTGAGGAAGCGCTGAATCTTTTTATCGAAGAATTGGAAGAACTGCGCATATCCACATTATTGAGTGATGAATATGATGACAATAACGCAATTTTAACATTGCATGCAGGGGCTGGCGGTACGGAGGCCTGCGATTGGGCCGGAATGCTGTATCGTATGTACAGCCGCTGGGCGGAAAAACATGGATTTTCCACGGAAGTTCTGGATTTTCTGGACGGCGATGAAGCCGGTATTAAAGCAATTACCATGCAGATCAATGGGGATAATGCTTATGGCTATCTGAAAGCAGAAAAAGGTATTCACCGTCTGGTGCGTATATCTCCGTTTAATGCGGCGGGAAAACGACAGACATCCTTTGCGTCCTGCGATGTTATTCCGGATATCGAGGAAGATGTGGATGTGGAAATCAATGATAAAGATTTGCGGATTGATACCTACCGTTCCAGCGGTGCTGGCGGTCAGCATATTAACAAGACCTCTTCGGCAATTCGTATTACCCATTTGCCGACGGGGATTGTGGTTCAGTGTCAGAATGAGCGCTCCCAGCATATGAATAAAGATAAAGCCATGCAGATGCTGAAAGCTAAACTGTATCTTTTGAAGCAGCAGGAAAACGAAGAAAAAGCTTCGGATATCCGCGGCGAAGTAAAAGAAATTGGCTGGGGCAATCAGATTCGTTCCTATGTCATGCAGCCGTATAAGTTGGTAAAGGACCATCGGACCAATACGGAAATCAGCAATGTGGACAGCGTCATGGACGGCAATATTGATCCATTTATTAACGCTTATCTGAAATGGCGGAGCATTGATAAAAACAAGACAGAATAATGCCGGAGGCATAAAGTATGAAGGAACGCAATGATTATTATGTTGTAAAAAGAAAGGCTGTACCGGAAGTCCTTTTAAAGGTTGTGGAAGCGAAGCACCTTTTAGAGTCGAAAAAGGTTCCGACGGTCCAGGAGGCGGCGGAACAGGTAGGCATCAGCCGGAGTTCATTTTACAAATATAAGGATGATATTTTTCCTTTTCATGAACATTCTATGGGGCGGACATTTACGGTCATGATTCAGTTGGATGATGAGCCGGGATTTTTGTCCGGCCTGTTGAATTGTGTGGCGGAGTATCAGGCGAATATATTGACGATTCATCAGGCGATTCCGGTGAACGGAGTAGCTTCGGTGACGTTAAGTATCGAGATTTTAAATACTACCGGGGACGTGTCGGAATTGATCGATGCGCTGGAAAAGGCACAAGGGGTTCACTATCTTAAAATATTATCCAGAGAGTAGAGAGGAAGGAAATGTTATGAAGTATATCGTAATGTTAGGTGACGGTATGGCCGATGAGCCGTTGGAAGTACTTGGCGGAAAGACACCGTTGGAATATGCAGAAACTAAAACTATGGACGCGCTGGCAAAAAAGTCAGAAATTGGTATGGCTCACACGGTTCCTGAAGGCATGAGTCCTGGCAGCGACACAGCGAATCTGTCTGTGCTGGGTTATAATCCGAGACTCTACTATACCGGACGTTCTCCGCTGGAAGCGCTGAGTATCGGCGTGGATATGAAGGAAACGGATATCGCCCTGCGTTGTAACATTGTAACTCTTTCCGAAGAAGAGGGAATACCCTATGAAGAGCGGACGATCATTGACCACAGTTCCGATGAAATTTCTACAGAAGATGCTGCTGTACTTCTGGAAGCCGTTCGCAAGGAACTGGAAACAGAGACTTACAAATTTTATTTGGGAACAAGTTACAGACATTTGCTGATCTGGGATAAAGGTCAGGTTTTGGAACTGGCTCAGCCGCACGATCATTTGGGGAAAGTCATTAAAGAGTTTCTTCCAACGGACAAAGTTCTTCTGGAAATGATGAAAAAAAGCTATGACATTCTGGAAAATCATCCTTTAAATGTGGAACGCCGGAAGAATGGTTTGAAACCGGCGAATTCCTGCTGGTTCTGGGGTGCAGGAACCCGTCCGGCCCTGAAATCTTTTGAAGAAAAGACCCATTTAAAAGGTTCTATGATTTCTGCGGTGGATTTATTGAAGGGAATTGCCGTAGGCGCTGGAATGAAAGTTGTTCAGGTGGAGGGCGCCAATGGAGGGCTTCATACTAACTATGAAGGTAAGGCTCAGGCTGCAGTGGATACGCTTTTGAAGGATGGCAGTGATTTCGTATACATACATCTGGAAGCTCCGGATGAGATGGGACATCAGGGAAGTGTTGAGCGCAAGGTTCAGGCTATTGAAAATATGGATGTCCGTCTGATCAAACCATTGGTGGAAGCGATGGACGCATCCGGTGAAGACTATCGTCTGCTGGTTCTTCCGGATCATCCGACACCAATCTGTATTCGGACTCATTCCTCAAATCCGGTGCCGTTCATGCTTTATGACAGCCGGAAGGATTTGAAAAAATCCTGGAATTATAACGAAAAAGAAGCCAGTGAAAGCGGAAATATCGTAATTGAAGAAGGTTATAAATTGATTGACCGGTTATTGGGAGAATAGTCGGTGAATCGCTGATTGCTGACAGAGTAATCGTTGAACATATGAAAAACAGGCTGCACAGTAATGGGCGGCCTGTTTCTGCGATGGGAGAATCTATGGATATTGTAAAGACGATAAGTCAGGAACTGAATATTAAACCGTGGCAGACAGAAGCCACAATAAAATTAATTGATGAGGGAAATACGATTCCTTTTATTGCCCGTTATCGAAAGGAAGCCACCGGCTCATTGAATGATGAGGTGCTGCGGCAATTTCATGAGCGGCTTTTATATCTTCGAAATCTGGAGGATAAAAAAGCTCAGGTACTTGGTTCTATTGAAGAGCAGGGTAAATTGACGCCGGAGTTGAAAAAAGCCATTGAAGCAGCAGCAACAATGGTGGCTGTGGATGATTTATATCGCCCATACCGGCCGAAGCGGCGCACCCGGGCGACCATTGCCAAGGAAAAGGGATTGGAACCATTGGCGAATATATTATTACTTCAAATGACAAAAAAGCCGTTGGCTGAGGAAGCAGAAGCCTATGTTTCTGAAGAGAAAGGGGTAGCCTCTGCAGGAGAAGCGCTGGATGGCGCTAAAGATATTTTGGCGGAAATGATTTCTGACTCGGCAGATTACCGGACATATATTCGTAAAATAACAATCAACGAAGGAAAAATTATTTCCAAATGCAGAGATGAAAAAGAAAAATCTGTTTATGAAAATTATTATGATTATGAAGAGGCTGTAAGCAAAATTCCAGGGCATCGGATTTTAGCTATAAATCGTGGTGAGAAAGAAAAATTTCTGACGGTTAAAATTGAGGCGCCGGAAGAAAAAATACTGCGTTATCTGGAAAAACAGGTCATACGAAAAGAAAATTCCGAGACAAGCATATTGCTGAAAGAAGTTATTGATGACAGTTATCATCGGCTGATCGGGCCGGCCATTGAACGGGAAGTTCGTAATGAGCTGACCGAAAAAGCGGAAGACGGCGGCATCAAGGTGTTTGGAAAAAATCTGGAGCAGCTTCTGATGCAGCCTCCGATTACGGGACGGGTTGTTCTCGGATGGGATCCGGCCTTCCGTACCGGATGTAAGCTGGCGGTTGTGGATGCGACGGGTAAAGTGTTGGATACAGTAGTTATTTATCCAACAGAACCTCAGAAAAAGATTGCCGAAGCCAAAAGTGTATTAAAGCGATTGATAAAAAAATATAATATCTCGCTCATTTCTCTTGGAAATGGGACAGCTTCCAGGGAATCAGAGATGGTCATTGTGGACTTGCTGAAAGAACTGGACAGCCGTGTGGAATATGTGATTGTCAATGAGGCGGGGGCCTCGGTTTACTCGGCCAGCAAACTGGCGACGGAAGAGTTTCCGAAGTTTGATGTAGGACAGCGGAGCGCAGCATCTATTGCAAGACGGCTTCAGGACCCGCTGGCTGAACTTGTAAAGATTGACCCGAAGGCCATCGGGGTTGGTCAGTATCAGCATGACATGAATCAGAAAAAACTGAGTGATGTGCTGGGCGGCACAGTGGAAGACTGTGTGAACCGGGTTGGCGTGGATTTAAATACGGCGTCGGCCTCTCTTTTGGAATATGTTTCTGGTATTAATAAGACGATCGCAAAAAATATTGTGGCCTACAGGGAAGCCAATGGTCGGTTTAAAACCCGACGTCAGCTTTTGAAGGTGCCGAAACTGGGACCGAAAGCCTACGAACAATGCGCCGGATTTATGCGTATTCTGGATGGGGATAATCCTTTAGACAAGACAAGTGTACATCCCGAATCTTATGGCGCTGCAGAAGACTTGCTGAAACGGTTGGGATATACAAAGGAAGATATTTCAAATGGAAAACTTTCAGGTCTTGCACGGCAGGTAAAAGATTATGAAAAATTAAGTGAGGAAATTGGCGTTGGAGAGATTACGCTGAGGGATATTGTTAAAGAATTAGAAAAACCAGGGCGGGATCCGCGAGATGAAATGCCGAAACCGATTCTTCGTACCGATGTATTGGAGATGAAAGATTTAAAAGAGGGGATGATCTTAAAGGGGACCGTGCGAAACGTCATTGACTTTGGTGCTTTTGTGGATATCGGTGTTCATCAGGATGGGTTGGTGCATATTTCTCAATTGACAGACAAAAAGTTTGTGAAACATCCGATGGAGGTTGTCAGTGTGGGCGATGTGGTCGATGTCAAAGTAATGAGCGTAGACCTGGCGAAAAAACGAATTCAGTTAACCATGAAATTGTAAATACAGCATGAAGAGGGGACGGAAAAATGCAGTCAAAAAAGACATTATTTTCAACAAGGGATTTAGTGATCATCGGTTTGTTTTCGGCATTAGCCTATGTGCTGATGCTGCTGGAATCTCCGGGATATCTTGGATTCCTCAGAATAGAGTTCAGTGATGTTCCGGCTATTCTTGGAGGGCTTGGCCTTGGCCCGGCGGCTGGAGTATTCATTGAATTAATTAAAAATATCATCAAAGCGTTGTCAACAAAGACTATAGGTGCCGGAGAGCTGGCAAACTTTGTTGTGGGAAGTGCTTATGTATTGCCGTTAAGCATTATTTACAGAAAGTGGAAAGGAAAACACCGGTTATTGGTGGGGTATGTGGCAGGAACTGTAGCCATGTGTGCGGCAGGGATGATTATCAATTACTTTGTCACATTGCCGTTGTATTCAAATATGTTTGGCGGCGTGGATGCTCTGATTGGTTATGTAGGAGGTATGACTCCGGGGTTCCTTCCGGAAATTAACAGTTTATGGAAGATTATCATTATTGGCATCACACCGTTTAATGTGGTTAAAGGTGTCATGATGGCAGTTGTTTCCTACTATGTATTTAAACTGGTCAAAAAACCGCTTCAATTTTAAATAGGCGTATGTTATAATATTACATTAAAAAAGGTAGGTTCAAATGATTGTAGAAACTTTTTCGGCGGATGAAACATATGAATATGGGCGTAAAATGGGCAGCGAGGCCCGACCGGGAGATGTCTATTGTCTGACGGGAGATTTGGGTGTTGGAAAGACTGTTTTTACTCAGGGCTTCGCCGCCGGTCTTGGTGTGGAAGAATCGGTAAGCAGTCCGACATTTACGATCGTACAGGAGTACGAAGGTGAAAAGATGCCTTTTTATCATTTTGATGTATATCGCATCGGTGATGTGGAAGAGATGGATGAAATTGGTTTTGATGATTATATCTATGGAGAGGGTGTTTGCCTGATTGAGTGGGCCGATTTGATTCGGGAAATATTGCCGGATGATTTTGTTGGCATTCTGATCGAAAAGGACATGGATAAAGGGTTTGATTATCGAAAGATCACGCTGGAAAGAGGAGGCGTTTTATAATGCTTTTGCTGGCTATTGAAAGTTCAGGGCTTGTAGCGTCCGTCGCCTTGATGACGGAAGATAAGCTGATTGGAGAATATACGACGAATTTTAAAAAGACCCATTCTCAGACGCTGTTGCCGATGCTGGACGAAGTGGTGAAGATGACGGGGATTTCTCTGGATTCAGTGGATGCCATTGTAATTTCAGGCGGACCGGGGTCTTTTACCGGGCTTCGGATTGGGGCGGCCACAGCAAAAGGTCTGGGACTGGCTCTGGACAAGCCTCTCGTTAATGTCCCGACAGTGGATGCGTTGGCTTATAATCTTTATGGCACAGAGCAGATCATCTGTCCGATTATGGATGCCAGACGGCAGCAGGTGTATACAGGACTGTATACTTTTGAGGGGAATGAATTCCGTGTTCTTTGTCCGGAGAAAGCGGTTGGAATCAGCGATATCGTTCAGGAAATTAATACTATGGGAAAACCAGTGGTATTTTTAGGGGATGGTGTGCCGGTTCACAGGGCTTTTATTGAAGAACATATTCAGGTAGCGTGCAGTTTTGCTCCGCCGCATTTAAATGCACAGCGGGCCGGGGCATTAGCGGCTCTTGGCAAGATATATTTTGAAGAAGGCCGTCTGGAGACGGCGGATGAACATGTGCCGGAATATTTACGTTTATCTCAGGCGGAACGGGAATTGATGGAGCGGCAGAAACGGGAGCGGCAGGAACAGAATCAGGAGCAGAAGCCATGATAATCCGGACGATGAAAGAAACGGATCTGGATCGAGTGGTTGTCATTGAGAATGTCTGCTTTTCTGATCCGTGGAGCCGGAAAAGCTTTGAAGATTCTTTAGAAGAGCCGGTGGCCCATTTGTTAGTGATGACCGGAGAAGAATCCGGCGGAGAGGATGACCGGGAGACGGTTATCGGATATTGCTGTTTGTATCATATGTTGGATGAAGGGGAAATCGTTAATGTGGCGGTTGCTCCGGAATATCGGCAGAAGGGGTACGGGGCAGCGCTGGTTCGTGAGCTGATGGAATTGGGAAGAACGCTTGGCGCAGAACGCTTTTTTCTGGAAGTTCGGGCAGGTAATACAGCGGGAAAGTGTTTGTATGAAAGTCTGGGGTTTGAAGCCTGCGGGATAAGGAAAGGATTTTATTCAAGTCCCCGGGAGGATGCTGTATTAATGGTGTGGCAGCAGGAGAATGTCTGCCAGTAATCTCCTATGTATTAAGCCAGATAGATTTTGTATAATAAAGCCGAAACCTGACGACAGAGTTATGCAAAGGAGTAAATCATGGAAAAAAATACAAAAATTTGTCATTGCTGCGGTCGTGCGATTGGACAGGAAGATTATGTGCATATTGAAAAGGTCTGGGGATATTTTTCCAGAGAGAAAGATGGCCAGAAGCATGTCATCGATCTATGTGAAGATTGCTATGACCGATGGATTCAGGACTTTAAGCATGCTCCGGAGATTTTGGAAACAACGGAACTTATGTAAAACAACGAGTCAAGTAGATGGCGTCGGTTTTACTGTGATTGTATATTAGCATAAAGAGGGAAAAGTATGTTGGATTTGTGTTTGTTGGGAACAGGAGGGATGATGCCGCTGCCTTATCGGTGGCTCACATCACTGATGCTCCGTTATAATGGAAGCAGTCTTTTGGTGGACTGTGGGGAGGGCACTCAGATAACAATCCGGGAAAAAGGATGGAGTTTCCGGCCGCTGGATGTCATTTGTATTACCCATTTTCACGGCGACCATATCAGTGGACTTCCAGGAATATTGTTGGCGATGGCAAACTCTGACAGGAAGGAACCGTTGCTGATGATTGGTCCGAAGGGGCTTACCCGGGTGGTGAATTCACTGAGGGTAATCGCACCGGAACTTCCATTTGAAATTGAGTTTGTTGAACTGACACAGACACAGCAGCATATAGAAACCCACGGATATCATATCGATGCATTTCGTGTAAATCATAAAATCACCTGCTACGGGTACAGTATATCTATACCGAGAGCGGGCCTTTTTGATGTGGAAAAGGCAAAGGCTAATGATGTGCCGTTGAAATACTGGAATCGTCTTCAAAAAGGGGAGGCTTTTGAGAGTGAAGGACGGTTGTATGAACCGTCAATGGTTCTCGGAGAACCTCGAAAAGGGATTAAAGTGACTTATACGACGGATACGCGGCCGACGGATTCTATTCGGCAGAATGCAAAGGACTCAGACTTGTTCATATGCGAAGGGATGTATGGCGAAAAAGGCGATATTAATAATGCAGTGAAATATAAGCATATGACTTTTGAGGAGGCAGCAGGACTGGCAAGGGATGCACAGGTTAAAGAATTGTGGCTGACCCATTACAGTCCGGCCATCAATCATCCGGAAGTATTTATGGAAGACGTGCGGCGGATTTTTCCAAATGCTCATGCGGCAAAAGACCGTCGTTCAATGGAATTAAATTTTGAAGAATAGAGGCACATAGGTATGGAAAAAGATATTTATATTCTTGCAATCGAATCTTCCTGCGATGAAACAGCAGCGGCTGTAGTGAAAAACGGAAGAGAAGTTTTATCCAATATTATTTCATCTCAGATTGAACTGCATAAACTTTATGGAGGCGTTGTGCCGGAAATCGCTTCCAGAAAGCATATAGAAAAAATTAATCCGGTGATTCGTGAAGCTTTGTCTGCGGCAAATATGAAACTGGAAGATATGGATGCTATTGGAGTGACTTATGGCCCTGGGCTGGTGGGAGCACTTCTTGTTGGTGTGGCTGCAGCTAAAGCAATCAGCTATGCAAAGAATATTCCATTGGTCGGTGTGCACCATATCGAAGGTCATATTTCTGCGAACTATATTGAAAATAAAGATTTAGAACCGCCATTTCTTGGCATGGTTGTTTCCGGAGGTCATACACACCTGGTTATGGTGAAGGACTATGGAAAATATGAGATTCTTGGAAAAACACGGGACGATGCAGCCGGAGAAGCATTCGATAAAGTAGCAAGGGCAATCGGACTTGGATATCCGGGCGGACCGAAAATCGATAAGCTGGCTAAGGAGGGAAATCCAAAGGCGATTGCATTTCCGAGAGCTCATGTGGCGGATGCACCGCTGGATTTCAGTTTCAGCGGCTTAAAGTCTTCGGTGTTGAATTATATCAATTCCTGTGAAATGAAACATCAGGAAATTTGCCGCGCCGATGTGGCGGCATCCTTCCAGGCTGCTGTAGTCGATGCGATTGTGAGCCATACGATTGAAGCGGCAAAAATGTACCGTATGGATAAAGTGGCTCTGGCTGGAGGGGTAGCTTCCAACTCAGCTCTGCGTCAGACTATGAAAGAACGATGTGAAGCTGCCGGGCTTAAATTTTACTATCCATCACCAATTCTCTGTACGGATAATGCTGCCATGATCGGCTGCGCTGCTTATTATGAATATCTTGCAGGAACACGTCATGGATTAGATCTGAACGCAGTTCCTAACTTAAAAATTGGTCAGAGATGATTAAAGACAGTTATCATTATTTATAGAAAAAATTGTGAAAAATGCCCTCTGAGTTGGTGTTTGTGCATGTCCGGAAACACTATATTTAGGGGGTAAAATTTTGATTAAGAAAAGTGAAAAAAAGTGTCAAAAAAATGTTGACATATGGAAGGCTTGATGATATTATAATTATTGCCGTTTGGCGATATGTAAATAACGAAGAAAATTGTGCGGATGAGAAAAAATGCTTGACAAGCATTGAAAGACCTGATAAACTATTAAAGCACTGTTTTGGAGAGGTGTCCGAGTGGTTTAAGGAGCTGGTCTTGAAAACCAGTGACTCCGAAAGGGGCCGTGGGTTCGAATCCCACCTTCTCCGTTGACCGCGAACCTTAGCGAAACGTTGTTGAGCTTGGTTTGGCGGAGATTATATATGAACTAAATAAAAGAATTTTGATTCTGCTTTGCTTGGAGAAGTACCCAAGAGGCCGAAGGGGCTCCCCTGGAAAGGGAGTAGGTCGTTAATAGCGGCGCGAGGGTTCAAATCCCTCCTTCTCCGTTTCAAACGTTGGAAAATGTTTGAAAAAAATAAAAAAAGATGTTGACAGAAATCGAAAGATGTGCTAATATAAAGAAGTTGCACGACGAAAGAAAGCGACATCAAAAAATGAACATTGACAATTAAACAATAAAACAATCCCGAAAGTTCTTTAAAGAGAATTTCAAAAAACGAACGAGTCGAAAGACTCAAACCAAAACAGTAAAAAACGGGAAGATAACAGCTAGTTGTCATTCTGTTAGGATATGA
>Ga0129308_1000544_pt1 | contig 54390 bp, 47 predicted proteins | sample L827metagenome_FD_94440 | JGI IMG/M metagenome (GOLD analysis project Ga0129308, IMG submission 94440) | Ring-tailed lemur group fecal microbial communities from Wisconsin, USA - L827 metagenome | ecosystem: Host-associated > Mammals > Digestive system > Large intestine > Fecal | place: USA...
AAAGCCAAGGCTTTGAAGGCTCATTGGCTTTGTTCAAGTGCAAGGTTTTTGGACTAAATTGTCCAAAAACCTTGCACCTTCCACTGGAGCGCCGCAGCGCTCCAGTGGAAATACGCATTGTAAAATGGCTGAATTCCATAAAAACGGCTCAAAAGAGCCGTTTTTATGGAATTGTGCGGCCACCGCCGCGCGAATAAACCGCAAAGCGGTTTATTCAGTAGACATTATTATAGGAGCTTGGCCGGGAGAAAGCAGTCAAATTCGGCGGCTGGACCGTCTTTGTCCCGAATCTCCCTTTTCCGCCCCGCTCCCGTCGGAAACGCCGGCCGGGAAACGCAGGCGGCTCTCCCTCCACAAATTTCCGATGATCCCCGGCGCTTTGTGGGGATTCCATGGGAAAAGCAGGATTTTTTTGGCCGCTTTCCGGATTACCCTTGTTCCCCGCCCCTGAATATGATATTATGAATCAAACGAAAGAATCCGGCCATGCGGGCCGCTTAACAGACATCGGAACTTCAATGAAAGGAGGGCCCCTCCCATGCACGACATTACCAGCATCGGCGAAATTTTGATTGATCTGACCCAGATCGGGACCGATCCACAGGGGAACGGAATGTTTGCCGCCTACCCAGGCGGCGCGCCCGCCAATGTAGCAGTTGCCGCCGCCCGCCTCGGGGCCTCCTGTTCCTTTCTGGGCAAGGTGGGACAGGACGGCTTTGGTGACACGCTGGTCCGCACCCTTCAAAACAACGGCGTGGACACCACCGGCGTCTGCCGCGGCGACCTGCCCACCACGCTGGCCGCGGTGACCATTTCTCCCCAGGGAGAGCGCTCCTTCCGCTTCCTCCGGGGCGCGGACCAGACGCTGACCACCCGTGAGGTGGAGGAGCACCTGCCCCGGAACGCCACGTTTCTCCATTTCGGCTCGGTGAGCCTCACCGCCGGGTTATCCCGGTCCGCCACCATTTTTGCCGCCCGGCAGGCCAAGGCCAACGGTTCCCTCATCAGCTTTGACCCCAACTACCGCTCCGCCCTCTGGCCCTCCCGGGAGTCGGCCATCCAGTGGATGACCATTCCCCTGCCCATGGTGGACCTGCTGAAAGTGTCCGACGAGGAATTGCAGCTGCTCACCGGCACGGCGGACCTGGAGCAGGGCGCGCTGGCCCTGTCCCGCAAGGGGGTCCGGATGGTGCTGGTCACCCTGGGCCCCCGTGGGGTCTTTTACCGTTGGGAGGGGGCTACCGGACTGGTCCCCGGCGTCTCCGTTCCGGTGGCCGACACCAACGGCGCAGGGGACACCTTCCTGGGAGCCGTCCTCAGCAAGCTGGCCCGGCGGCCTGACGGACCCTTTGAGGCCCTTTCTTCCCCAGAGCTGGAGGAGATCCTCTCCTTCGCCAACCGGGCCGCGGCCCTCACCTGCTCCCGCAGCGGCGCCATCCCCGCCATGCCTACCCTGGCGGAGCTGGAGGGCTTCGGCTGTTCCTGACAAGGGAGTTGAATTCGATGAAAAAATTTTCCTATACCATCACCAATGCCGTAGGAATACACGCACGCCCGGCCGCACTTCTGGTGGAGACGGTCCGAAAGTTGTCCAGCTCCGTCACCATTCGGAAGGGTGATCAAACCGCCGCCGCCAACCGGATGATGGCCCTGATGCTCCTGGGCGTGGCCCAGGGGGACCAGATCACCGTCACGCTGGAGGGACCGGAGGAGGAACGGGACGCCGTTCTTCTGGAGGATTTTTTCCGGGCGAATTTGTGACCATATTCCGGGAGGTGTCACCATGGAGCTTATCACCGGCCGCCCCATTGCACCCGGTGTTGCCGCCGGCCCCATCCACATTCTGAGGCAAGATGCACCGCAATCCGATTCCGGTCCCAGTCCCACAACGCCCCAGAAGGAACTGGACCGTTTCCACCTGGCTTGCCGCCAGGCCGCGGAGGAGCTGGCCGGCATGGAATCGGCAGCGCAAACACAAGCGGGCCAGACCGGGACCGACCTGCTCCACATCCACGCCATGCTGCTGGAGGACCCGGATTTTTTGGAGACGTCTGAGGAACTGATCCGGAACGGCGCCACCGCCCAGGAGGGGGTCATGGAAGCCGGCCAGCGCTTCGCCGACGCCTTTTCCGCCATGGATGACCCCTACCTCCAGGCCCGGGCCGCCGACATCACCGGACTGGCCCAGCATGTGTCCGACCGGATCACCGGACGCCGGGACGCCCCGCTTCCCGCTGTCCCTGTCCTACTGGCGGCGGACTCCCTCTCCCCCGCCCAGCTTCTGGGCTGGGGCCGGGAACGGCTTCTGGGGCTGGTCCTCACCCACTGCGCCCCCTCCAGCCACACCGCCATTCTCGCCCGGGCCATGGAACTGCCCACAGTGCAGGTCTCCGCCCTGGAGGAGCACTGGCAGGGTCGTCAGGCGGTTTTGGACGGGAGCGCCGGACAGCTCCGGCTGGACCCGGACGCCGCTCTGCTCTCTCAGGCCCGACATTCCGAAGACAACGCCCAGGAACTGCGGCAGCCCAGCCAGTGTCCCGCCGTCACCCTGGACGGACGAAACGTGGCTCTGCTGGCCAACATCGGCCACCCGGAGGAAGCCGGCCGGGCCCTGGCCCGGGGTGCGGAAGGGATCGGCCTGTTCCGCAGCGAATTTCTTTTCCTGGACCGGGACTGCTGCCCCACAGAGGAGGAGCAGTTTCTTCTCTACCGCCAGGTGGTCCAGGCCATGGAGGGCTGCCGGGTGGTCATCCGGACCCTGGACGCGGGGGCGGACAAGCCCCTCCCCTATCTGGACCTGCCCCGGGAGGAAAATCCCGCCCTGGGCTGCCGGGGCATCCGCCTGTCCCTGGCCCAGCCCGGCCTGTTTCGCCCCCAGCTGCGGGCCATCCTACGTGCCGCCGCCTTCGGCCCCGTCTCCCTCATGTTTCCCATGGTTTCCGCGCTGGACGAGGTCATTCGGGGCAAGACTCTGCTGGATGAGTGCCGCCGGGAGCTGGCGGCTGAAGGAGTTCCCATGGGTCCCGTGGAATTGGGCATTATGATCGAGACCCCGGCCGCCGCCTTGATCGCCGGCGAGCTGGCCCGGGAGGTGTCCTTCTTCTCCATCGGCACCAACGACCTGACCCAATACGCCCTGGCCGCCGACCGCCAGGAAGCTGCCGCCTATGATCCCCACCATCCGGCGGTCCTGGCTCTGATCGGGATGGCCGCGGAGGCCGCCCACCGCCACGGATGCCGGGTCGCCCTCTGCGGCGAATTGGGGGCCGATTTGGAGATGACCGAACAGCTGCTGCGTCTGGGCGTGGACGAGCTGTCCGCCTCGCCCTCCGCCCTCCCTGGACTGCGGCGGCACATCCGGGAATTGGACCTGCGCTGACCGTCCCCGAACGCACTCAGTTTTATCTCCACTACATCACAATGCGGCGGCTGAGCCATGTCAGCCGCCGCATTTTCATCCATAAACGCACAAAAACCGAAGGACGGCAAATGCCGTCCTTCGGTTTTTACATCATGGTGTTTTAGAGCCGGTTCAGCCCAGGACCACCAGCAGATCGTCGGTATTGACGGTGCTGCCCACGGTGGCGGAGACGGACTTGACGGTGCCGGCCACAGGAGCGGAGACCTCGATCTCCATCTTCATGGCCTCCAGGACCACCAGCACGTCGCCGGCGTTGACCTGCTGGCCAACCTTGCACTCCACCTTGAACACGTTGCCGGGCATGGGGCTGTTCACCGCGGTCTCACCGGCGGACACCGCGGCAGGCGCGGCGGCGGGAGCAGGAGCGGCAGCGGGGGCGGGGGCCGGAGCAGCGGCAGGAGCGGGAGCGGCCACAGGGGCAGCTGCGGGCGCGGCAGCCACAGGAGCGGCGGCCACGGGAGCAGCAGCCACGGGAGCGGCGGGGCCGTCGGCCTTCTCCACGGACACCTGGTAGGGCTTGCCGTCGATGGTGACGGTGAAGGTACCGGTGCAGTCCTCACGGTTGCCCATCACCAGATGAGGCGGCTGATAGGTGGCGGCAAAGGGCTCGATGGGACGGGCGGTGTAGCCGCTGATCACGGGAGCGGGCACGTTGGCGTAGTAGACATGGCCCTGCCAGGTGGGCAGAGGCGCGGGCTCCGCCTTCTTGGGGGCGGGAGCGGCGGCCTTGGGGGCTTCCTTCTTGGGGAAGCCGGCCTCGCGGTCCTTGAAGAAGGCCATGGCCACCTGGGGGAAGGCGATGTAGGACAGGACGTCCTCGTCGCTCTTGGCCACCCCGGCCAGTTCCTTCTTGGTCTTCTCAAACTCGGGCTCCAGAGAGTCGGCAAAGCGGCCCTCCACCAGGGGGGTGTCGCCCAGAATCTTCTTCTGAATGGCGGGATCGATGGGAGCGGGCGTACGGCCGTACTCACCGCGGCAGTAAGCCTTGATCTCCTTGCCCACCACCTTGTAGCGCTCGCCGGCCAGCACGTTCTGCACGGCCTGGGAGCCTACCATCTGGCTGGTGGGAGTGACCAGGGGAGGATAGCCCAGGTCGGCACGGACCTTGGGGGTCTCGGCCAGGGCCTCATCCAGCTTGTCGATGGCGTTCATCATCTTCAGCTGGGAGATCAGGTTGGACAGCATGCCGCCGGGGATCTGGTAGTTCAGGCACTGGGTGTCGGTGGCCATGGAGATGGGATCCAGAGTGCCGTCCTTCAGGAAGTCGGCGCGGACGCCCTTGAAGAAATCGGCCATCTTGATGAGCACCTTGTCGTCCAGGTCCACCTCATAGCCCAGGTGGCGCAGGGCATAGGCCAGCGTCTCAGTGGCGGGCTGGGCGGTGCCGCCGGACATGGGGGAGATGGCGGTGTCCAGCACGTCGGCGCCGGCTTCCACCGCCTTCAGGCAGGTCATGAAGGCCAGACCGGTGGTGCAGTGGGTGTGGATGACCAGGGGCAGCTCAGGCACCGCGTCCTTGATGGCGGCGGACAGGTCATAGGCCTCCTTGGGGCCCATAATGCCGGCCATGTCCTTGATGCAGATGGACTGCACGCCCATGCTCTTCAGGTCCTTGACCATCTGGACGTTCTTCTCCAGGGTGTGGACAGGGCTGGTGGTGAAGCAGATGGTGCCGGAAGCGTGGGCGCCCTGCTTGTTGGTCTCGTCGATGGCCACTTCCAGGTTGCGCACGTCGTTCAGGGCGTCGAAAATACGGATGATGTCGATGCCGTTCTTTACAGAGTACTCCACGAACTTGCGGACCACGTCGTCGGGGTAGTGCTTATAGCCCAGAATATTCTGGCCGCGCAGCAGCATCTGCAGCTTGGTGTTGGGCATCTTGGCGCGAATCTTGCGCAGACGGTCCCAGGGGTCCTCCTGCAGGTAGCGCAGGCAGACGTCGAAGGTGGCGCCGCCCCAGACCTCGGCGGAGTAGAAGCCGGCCTTGTCCATGGTCTCCAGAATGGGCTCGAACTTGCTGTACGGCAGCCGGGTAGCGATCAGCGACTGGTTGGCGTCACGCAGCACGGTCTCCGTAAACTGTACTTTTCTCATGTCAATCGACCTCCGTATTGCTCCACACGGGAGCATTTTTCACGCATAAGGAATTGCCCACAGGGCAGCGGCATCGTCAGGATAGCCGCGAAGTCACTTGTTATCATTTTAGTATATCTTTCCTCATAAAGCAAGTACCTCCCTCGGAAGAATCGATGCTTTTTTCTGCCCTATCTTGTCTTTTCTTGCCCAGTCTCCCGCGCTCTGCCGTCCGGCGTCCCCCCATAACAAAAACCGCCGCAGCAGAATCCATCCAATCCTGCTGCGGCGTTCAATCATCCCTTTCACCGGCCGGCCGCGGTCTTGCCATTACCGCTCGCTGCACGGCTCCTCCTCGCGGGGGTGGGTGTCTTCATAGTTGAAGATCAGATCGTCCACGTCCACGTCGGACCGGACCCGGGACCAAATGTTATTGACCTCGCGCTTGATCATCGTCATGCTGTTCAACTCCTTTCCGCCCATCGAAATGGGTATAAAAATACCATCGTCTGCGCCGCAAACGATGGAGGAAAAAGACCGTGTTCAGAATCCGCCGGGTCCCATTCAGGCCCCGCGTTCGCGCACACTTTGCTCCCACCGCTTGCAGCCCAGCCAGCCGCCCTGGGTTACATAACGAAAACTCCGCATCCTGTGCCGCCTCTTTCCTCTCTAATCCTTAATAGTGATTAGGTTTTCAGAACCTGCCTCTCAGCCTCGGTTCTTTTAGTTATTGTAAACCTTTCTTGACATTCTGTCAAGGAATTTTTTCTCTTTTATGCAGGAATTTTTTTGTCTTTGTGCAAAACCGGAGAGATGCGGTCAACCGCATCTCTCCGGTCCCGGCGTGTCCGCTCAGTTGGTGGGCTGCTGGTTGGAGAACTTGGTATAGGCCTGGCTCACCTTGTTTTGGGGCGCCTGCTCCACCTGATACCACCCCTTGGCCTGAGCCAGCTTGAACAGATCGGTCTGGGTCATGTGGCTCTGGTTGAAGAGCTTCAAAAAGTCGTCCCGCAAACTGGTGCTGACGCACTCGGAGGCATAGCTGTCATAATTGGCGGACATCTTCTTCTCGCTGCAAAGAAAATCAGTCAGTCTCTCCTGGTCGTTCATTGGTACTCCCTCCTCAGCGCAGATAGTTCAGCAGGGTCTTGTAGTTCTGCATGTGTTGGTCAGCGCAGCTCTGGAATTTGCTTTTCAGCTCCTGGTCCTGGCACTCCTGGACGGCAGACAGGTACTTGCAGTGGAGCACCTTCTCAAAATCCAGCTGGTCGGACAGGCCATCCAGTTCCTTGGTGGTCAGATTGGACATAGACGTTCCTCCTTTTGGCGGGTCAGGCCCGCACTGAAGGTCAGTCTTGCCCGGAGGCCCCGGTTTTATGCGGAACTTTTGGTTTTCCCTCCCGGTCAAAGGTCCAGACCAGGTGGAGCTTCCCCTCCAGCCGCTCCGGCCGCGCCAGACAAAACAGGGGCTCCAGCGCCACCGGACCGTCCGTCCGGAAGGGAGCCGCCAGCCGGAAGCCGTCCCCCTCCTTCCGGCACAGCATGGGCCCCCGGATCATGCCCCGGAGCAGCGGGTCCCGGATCATCCGCTCGGGATGGGCCTCCCGGTACCACCGCTCCCCGCCGGAGAAGGAGAAGACCATGACGGCCTCCGCCCCAGACGCCGGCCAGCAGCCAGCCCGCTCCAGCTCTCCCTGGGAGATGGTCCGCCAGAGCCGGAGCACGTTTCCCTCGGGCGCCATGGTGCCCAGCAGCAGGCGTCCGCCCCGCTGCCCCAGCAGCCACACCTTGTACAGTCCCCGGTCATCCCTGGGGCGCAGCGCCTCCACCAGGATCCGCGGCCCGTCCCGGCGCAGAGTCAGGGTCCCGCCGCCCCTCATCTCCAGTTTCTGCTCCATCGCTTCCCACCCCTTCTCCCTTATTCTATGCCGTGGGATAGGAAAATCCACACCGCTTCCGCTTGCCACCGGTTCCGACGGGCCTCAGAAAAGGAAAATTCCCCTTGACAAACCCTTCCCTTTCCGCTAAAATCTACAACAAGCAAATGCGATGACGGGAATAAAGACGGCGGAATGTCCCCCTCAGAGAGCCGGTGGTTGGTGCGAACCGGTGCGCGGCGCCGCTGTGAATAACTGGTCCCCGAGCAGCCTGTTTGAAGGTTTCAGTAGAACAGGACGTCTGGCCCCGTTACCGGCCGCGGCCTTGTTGGAGGCTTTGAGGGCCGTTCGGGTGACCGGCGGCTGAACCAGGGTGGTACCGCGTGACATTCACGCCCCTGACTTTACCGAGTCAGGGGCGTTTTTCTATGCTCCCCGGCTCCCAACCGTCCCGCTCCAACCAGGCGGGAACCACGTAAGGAGGACATTATCATGAATCCAGGTTACAAAAAGTACATTCCCTTCCAGCCCCAGAAGATCGTGGGCCGCACCTGGCCCGACAAGGTCATCGCCAAGGCCCCCATCTGGTGCTCCGTCGACCTGCGGGACGGCAACCAGGCCCTGGTGGACCCCATGAACCTCCAGGAGAAACTGGAGTATTTCCACACCCTGGTGGACATCGGCATCAAGGAGATCGAGATCGGTTTCCCCTCCGCCAGCGAGACCGAGTATGAGATCTGCCGGGAACTGATCGAGGGGGGCCACATCCCCGACGACGTGACCATCCAGGTGCTGGTCCAGGCCCGGGAACACCTGATCAAAAAGACCTTTGAGGCCATCAAGGGCGCCAAAAACGTGATCCTCCACTTCTACAACTCCACCTCCACCCTCCAGCGCAAGGTGGTGTTCCACATGGATACCGACGGCATCACCAAGATCGCCACCGACGCCGCCGACCTGATCTATGAGATGTCCCGCCCCCTCATTGAGGAGGGTATGAACCTGCGCTTCGAATACTCCCCCGAGTCCTTTATGGGCACCGAGATGGACTACGCCGTGGAGATCTGCCAGGCTGTCCTGGACCACCTCCACGCCACCCCCGACAACAAGGTCATCCTGAACCTGCCCACCACCGTGGAGAACTGCATGCCCAACCAGTTCGCCGACATGCTGGAATACTTCTGCAAGAAGATCCCCGGCCGAAACAGCGCCATCATCTCCCTCCACCCCCACAACGACCGTGGCTGCGGCGTGGCCACCGCCGAGATGGGCCTGCTGGCCGGAGCCGACCGGGTGGAAGCCACCCTCTTTGGCAACGGCGAGCGCACCGGCAACGTGGACATCGTCACCCTGGCCATGAACATGTACACCCAGGGCGTGGACCCCAAGCTGGACTTCTCCAACATCAATAAGATCAAGGAGATGTTTGAGCGGTGCACCAAGATGCCCGTGGGCGACCGCCAGCCCTACGCCGGCAAGCTGGTCTTTACCGCCTTCTCCGGCAGCCACCAGGACGCCATCAACAAGGGCAGCCAGTATATGAAGGAGTCCAACTCCGACTACTGGGAGATCCCCTACCTCCCCATCGACCCCGCCGACGTGGGCCGGGAGTACGAGCCCATCATCCGCATCAACTCCCAGTCCGGCAAGGGCGGCGCCGCCTACATCATGGAGCACAACTTCGGCTTTGACCTGCCCAAGACCATGCACCCCGAGTTCGGCGCCATCGTCCAGGCCGAGACCGACCGGGTGGGCAAGGAGATCTCCCCCGAGCGCATCAACGAGCTGTTCCACCAGGAATATATCGAGGCCAAGGAGCCCTACAAGCTGCTCAAGCACGCCTTCCAGGAGAGCGTGGACGCCGAGGGCCACTCCCACGTCACCTTCTGGGGCACCCTCCAGCACACCGACACCATTTTCAAGGTCTCCGGCGAGGGCAACGGCCCCATCGACGCCTTCTTCAACGCCATCAAGGACGAGAAAATGGCCCGCTTCACCTTCCTGGACTATTCCTCCCACGCCATTACCGACGGTTCCGACTCCCAGGGCGTGGCTTACATCCTGCTCCAGGACCAGCGCAGCGGCAAGAAATACTGGGGCGTGGGCCTGTCCCACAACATCAACCTGGCCCCCCTCCGCGCCATTCTCTCCGCCATCAACCGCGCCAAGAACGACCGCTGACCCGGTCTTCTTTCCCTCTCGATCTCCGGTCCCTTTTTCGGGACCGGAGATTTTTTATGCCCTTCCCCTCTTTCAAGACGCCGTTAGTTTATCCTTAGGGTCCAGAAATCCAGGTTATTCTCCGCTTTATGTTCTCCTCCCGGCGTCATTTCCTTTGATCCGTCTTTTTTGTTTGACTTTTATTTTGTTTAAGGTATACTTACCTTGACATAATTATATTTCTCTGGCTTATGCCGGTTTTATCTGAGATCAAGGAGGAAGCCCCCATGCCAAAGACCGCTGACGCCGCCGCCAAGGCATCCGCCAAGGCCCCGGCCCGTATGTCCAAAAAGGACCCCCTCACCCGCGAGCAGCTCCACGCCATAGACGCATGGTGGCGGGCTGCCAACTACCTCTCCGCCTGCCAGCTCTATCTGCTGGACAATCCGCTGCTCCGGGAGCCCCTCCAGCTCTCCCACATCAAGCAGAATATCGTGGGCCACTGGGGCACCTGCCCGGGCCAGAACTTTATCTACACCCATCTGAACCGGGCCATTGTCAAATATGACCTGGACATGATCTATATCTGCGGCCCCGGCCACGGCGGCAACGCCATTGTGGCCCAGGACTATCTGGACGGCTCCTACAGCGAGGTATACCCCAACATCAGCCAAGACACCGCCGGCATGAAGCGCCTGTTCCGCCAGTTCTCCTTCCCCGGCGGCATCCCCTGCCACACAGGACCGGCCACCCCCGGTTCCATCAACGAAGGCGGGGAGCTGGGCTACTCCCTGGCCCACGCCTTCGGCGCGGTGATGGACAACCCCGGCCTCATCGCCGCCTGCGTGGTGGGAGATGGAGAGGCGGAGACCGCCCCCCTGGCTGCCGCCTGGCACTCCAACAAGTTCCTCAATCCCATCACCGACGGGGCTGTCCTGCCTATCCTCAACCTGAACGGCTTCAAGGTCTCCAACCCCACCATCTTCTCCCGGATCTCCCATGAGGAGCTGGAAATGTTTTTCAAGGGCTGCGGCTGGGAGCCCCGGTTCGTGGAGGGCAGCGAGCCCAAGCCCATGCACCAGAAAATGGCTGCCGCCCTGGACTGGGCGGTCCGGGAGATCCAGCGAATCCAGGAGTACGCCCGCACCACCGGGGACGCCGCCCGGCCCCGGTGGCCCATGATTGTCCTGCGCACCCCCAAGGGCTGGACCGGTCCCAAGGAGGTGGACGGCCAGCAGGTGGAGGGGAGCTGGCGGTCCCACACCGCCCCCATCCCCGTCCGGGACGGCAAGCCCGGCCGGGTCCAGGAGCTGGAGCGGTGGCTGCGCAGCTACAAACCCGAGGAGCTCTTTGACGAGCACGGCGCTCCCGTGTCCCTGCTCCAGGAGATCGCGCCCAAGGGCAGCCAGCGCATGGGCGCCAACCCCCACGCCAACGGCGGCCAGCTCCTTCGGGACCTGCGCACCCCCGATTTCCAGGAGTATGCCCTGGAGGTCCCACAGCCCGGCGCGGTGGAGGCCGAGGACATGGCGGTCCTGGGCCATTACGTCCGGGACCTGATGGAGCGCAATCTCAAGGGCCGGAACTTCCGCATCTTCGCGCCGGATGAGGCTGCCTCCAACCGCCTGTCCCAGGTTTTCGAGGTAACGGGCCGCCGCTGGTCCGACGGCATCGACCCTCGCTCCGATTCCAGTCTCTCCCACGATGGCCGCGTCATGGACGCCGCCCTGTCTGAACACCTGTGCCAGGGTTGGCTGGAGGGCTACCTCCTCACCGGCCGCCACGGCTTTCTCAACAGCTACGAGGCCTTTATCCGCACTGTGGACTCCATGGTGTCCCAGCACGCCAAGTGGCTGAAGGTGTGCAGCCAGCTCCCCTGGCGGCCCTCCATCGCCTCCCTGAACTACGTGCTGGCCTCCAACGTGTGGCAGCAGGACAACAACGGCTTCACCCACCAGGACCCCGGCTTCCTGGACCATGTGGCCAACAAGAAGGCGGACGTGGTGCGCCTCTACCTGCCCCCCGACGCCAACTGCCTGGTCAGCTGTTTCGACCACTGCATCAAGAGCCGCAATTATATCAACGTGATCGTGGCCTCCAAGCTCCCCCGGCCCCAGTGGCTCAGCATGGACCAGGCCATCAAGCACTGCACCCACGGCATTGGGATCTGGCAGTGGGCCTCCAACGACCAGGGCCACGAACCCGACGCGGTGCTGGCCTGCTGCGGCGATACCCCCACTCTGGAAACTCTGGCCGCAGTCACCATCCTGCACCACTATCTGCCCGACTTGAAGATCCGCGTGATCAACGTGGTGGACCTGATGAAGCTCCAGCCCCACACCGAACACCCCCACGGCCTCACCGACGAGGACTACGACGCCCTGTTCACCACCGACGCCCCCATTATTTTCGCCTTCCACGGTTACCCCACACTGGTCCACGAGCTGACCTACCGCCGCCACAACAAAAAGCTCCATGTCCGGGGCTATAAGGAGGAGGGCACCATCACCACCCCCTTCGACATGCGGGTACGCAACGACATCGACCGTTTCCACCTGGTCATGGACACGGTGAAACGGCTGCCCCAGCTGGGCAACAGCGCCTCCTACCTAATCCAGGAGATGAAAGACAAGCTGGTGGAGCACCGGCAGTATATCACCACCCACGGTCAGGACCTGCCCGAAGTCCGGGAGTGGAAATGGAACGACGGCAAGGGGATCTATTAAATTTCTCTTTCCACCCGTGGGACCAGACCCCTATGTCATGCGGCAGAGCCCTTGCCCTGCATTGGGTTCAGCTTTTTATGGTCAGTGAAATGAAACCTGCCTGTCCCGCCGGGAGGGTCAAAAGCCCTTGACCTCCTCCATCCTCCATGCTATAATGATGGCAACCGTTGGCATGAAGCCGGCACCTCACCGCAGGAAACCAATTTATCATCACGAAACAAGATACCGCGAAGGTATGTCCCGCCCAGAAGGGCGGAGCCTGCCTGCGCGGTATTTTTTGTAAGCAAGGAGTAGAGTTTATGACAAAATCCAATCAAAGCCTGAAAAATATGGTGGTGGCCGCCCTGATGCTGGCGTTGGCCTACATCCTGCCCAACTTCACCGGCAACATTCCTCAGTTCGGTTCCATGCTGCTGCCCATGCACCTGCCCATCCTGCTGTGCGGCTTTCTGTGCGGTGGCCCGTGGGGGGCCACGGTGGGATTCATCGCTCCGCTGATGCGCTCCGCCATTCTGGGGATGCCCCCCATGTTCCCCACCGCCGTCTCCATGGCCTTTGAGCTGGCCGCTTACGGCTTCGTGACCGGTTTTCTCTATCAGCGGCTGCCGAAAAATCTGGGCGGCATCTATGCCTCCCTCATCAGCGCCATGGTGTGCGGCCGGGTAGTCTGGGGCGTGGTCCGGGCTCTGATGACCCTGGCCGGCAACAACACCTTCTCCTTCGCCGCCTTCATTGCCGGCGCCTTCACCACCGCCATTCCCGGCATCATTCTCCAGCTGGCAGTCATCCCCGCCCTGGTCCTGGCCCTCCAGAAGGCCAAGCTGGTCCCCCAGGCGGTGTGACCCATGGAGACATTGGCGGAGCTTCTGAAGAAGCATTATGACAACCACCCGGACATGGAGGTCCGGGACGCTGTAAAATTTCTCTACCAGCACCACATGGGTCCGGGGCACCTGATCGACGATGAGGAGGCCGCTCTGAGCCGGTTGGAGTCGGAATGGGAGCAGGCAGAGGCCGATTCCGCCGCCCCTCTGGCCGAACCTCTCGGAAATGGCCTGTATAGGTTGAACCTCAGTGCTTGTAAAGCTAAAAACCTATCCGCTAAAACAGTATGCCGCCTCTTTGTTTTGACGGCCCGGGAAGGGATGTCAGACCGCTCCGCCCTGGAACGGGATCTCGACTTGGTATATGAGCTGCCCTTTCCCCGGGAAACAGCCGCGGCTTTTTTGACCCAATACCGCTCCGACGGCTGTCCGGCGGTGAGTCACAGCGCACGTTACCGCCGCGCCTACCGGCCCGCCTACTGCGTGGTATCTGAATCTTATGTCAATCTTCTTCTCATACTGTCCGCCATTGACCGCGGCATGGCGGCGGAACCCCGGTTTCGGGTGGCCATCGACGGTCCCTGCGCCTCGGGCAAGTCCACCCTGGGTGCGTCTTTGGCAAAGGTCTACCGCTGCCCCCTGGTCCATATGGACGACTTTTTCCTGCGCCCCGACCAGCGGACCGCGGAGCGGCTGGCCCAGCCCGGGGGCAACGTGGATTATGAGCGGTTTGACCGGGAGGTCCTCTCTCCCCTGTGCCGGGGTAAAACGGTCCGCTACCGCCCCTGGCAGTGCCGCGCGGCGGACTTCGGTCCGGAGATCACGCTGGAGCCCTCTCCCCTGACCGTTGTGGAGGGCAGCTACGCCCTGCGTCCCGACCTGCGGGACCGCTACCACCTGCGCATCTGGGTGGAGGCTCCCTGGGAGGTCCGGCTCAGCCGGCTGGCCCGGCGGGGCGGCCCCGGCTGTCTGAACCGTTTTCAAACCCAGTGGATCCCCATGGAGGATCGCTATTTCCAAGTATGCCGGGTGAAAGAGTGCTGCCAGCTCACCTATCCCTGATGAAAAACCGGCCCCGCGTCCATGGATCGGACGCGGGGCCGGTTCATTCTATTGGGTTGTGTGCACCCTGCTTGGGGCTGCTCCTGCCAATGTTCCGGCGGTTTATTCCAGAAAGGCCTCCACCTCTCCGGCGAGGCGGGACAGGTGCTCGCGAATGGGAATATGCTGGGGGCACAGCGTCTCACAGCGGCCGCAGCCCACGCACTGGTCCCCTCTGGCTCCAGGCTCCAGGTCCCGCCAGGCCCGCCCGGTCAGGGTCCGGTTCCCATACATGGCCATGTTGTTCCAGATCTGGAAGTTCTTAGGAATGTCCACTCCCTTGGGACAGGGGAGGCAGTAACGGCAGCCGGTACAGCCGTTTTTCAGCCGGCTCCGGAGTCGGTCCGCGGTCTTCTCCACCGCCTGTTTCTCTCCCTCGTTCAGGGGACGGAAGCGGGAAAAAGTGTTCAGATTCTCCTCCAGCTGCTTCGGGGTGGACATGCCGCTGAGGACCACCGCCACCCCCGGCTGGCTGGCTACCCAGCGCAGGGCCCAGGAAGCGTCAGAGGCCGCCGGGTCCAGCGTCTTCAAAGGTTCCGTGACCTCCGGGGGCAGCTGGGCCAGGGAACCGCCCTTCACCGGCTCCATGACCACCACAGGCACTCCGCGGCTTCTGGCGAGCTCCAACCCCCGCAGCCCCGCCTGATGGTCCACATCCATGTAATTGAGCTGGATCTGACAAAAATCCCACTCCCGGTAGCTCAGGATCTCCTCAAAAGCCTCGTAGGAGTCGTGGAAGGAAAAGCCCAGGCGGCAGATTTTCCCCTGCCTCCGGTACTCCTCCAGCAGGGAGAGAACGTCCAGCTCCAGCATCCGCTGCCAGGTCTTCCGGCTGAGGCTGTGGAGGAGATAGAAGTCCACATGGCCGGTCTGGAGCCGCTCCAACTGGCGCTCAAAGAGCTCCGCCGCCTGCTGGCGGCTGTTGATCTCCCAGCAGGGCAGCTTGGTAGCCAGGTAATAGCTGTCTCGGGGGTACTGGGACAGGGTCCTGCCCAGGAAAGGCTCGCTCTCTCCGTCGTGGTAAGGCCAGGCAGTGTCGTAATAGGTGATCCCGCCCTCCATGGCCCGGCGGATCAATGCCGCCGCCTGTGCCTCGTCTATGTGCTTTGTTTCCGGGTTCAGAGGAAACCGCATGCATCCGTAACCCAACAGCGAGGGATTCGCCCCCGTCCGCTCCATCTTCCGATACTCCATGCTTTAACCCTCCTTCAAGGCTTCCGCCATCTGTTCCACTGCCTGGGCCACATAGGCCGGCAAGGGCTGCTCCTTCACGCCGGCCACCACCACGCCGCAGCTGTTCATGGGCACCAGAAACTTTTTGGCCCGGCAGCCGCCCACCGCCTCAGCCATGGCGGGGGTCACTTCTCCCAGGATGGCGTGGGCCACCACAATGCCCACCGGACCCAGCACCGCGTCCGCGTCCATGACGCCCCGGATCACCGGATTCTCTCCCGTGGCGCCAAAGTCGGCGCCCGCCTTGAGCATGGTGGCGGTGGCGATACTGTTGGTGCCCAGGGCATAGACCTGAGCTTGGGGCAGGCGGTCCTTGACTCCCTCCACCAGTAACTTTCCCAAACGGCCGCCCTGGCCGTCCACAACGACGATTTTCATGGTAAAATTCCCCGCTTTATTTCAGATGAGTCAATCATACCATAGGGGACGCGCTTTGAAAAGAGAAAACCACCCGCCGGGGCCGCGCATAAGATGGCCCGGGGGTGGTATTCTTGTGTTCCTTATTTGACCGCGACAGCCGGGAGCTGCTGGTGCTGGCGGTGGCCCTGTCCGTCCTGCTGGCCCAGGACCAGGACGAGGACACCGTGGGCAAAATGGCCGCCTTTTTCACCATTGTGGGCGACACCCTGGCCCTCTTTGCCCTCCAGCCCAACCTGTTCCGGGACTGCCGCTCCCTGTGCCTTCCTGAGTCCGAAGCAGAACAAGAGGCAGAGGCAGAAGAAGACCTCAGCAGCCAAAAAACGCCCTGATCTCCTCCAGCCGGTCCACCGCCGCCTGGTATCCATGGCCCCACAGCAGCCGCAGCTTGTCCGGGTCCCGCTCCGTGCGGGACACCCCCATGGTGGACTCCGGGGCAATGACCAGCAGATTTCCCTGGCGCTCCAGCTCAAAGATCCGCTCCCGGTCCTCGTTATACCGCTGGGCCCGGCTCTCCATGGCGGCCACAAAGTTGGGGTACTCCCGGTACGTCTTGCGGATCAGGGGCATCAGCTTCTCCCCTTTCCGCACATAGTCCCGGGGATGGGTCATGACCACCATCACCCGGTCGCAGCCCTGCTCCATGGCGTGCTTCCAGGGGATGGAGTCGGCCACGCCGCCGTCCAGGTAGGGCTGGCCGTTGATGTGGTAAATGGGAAACATCAGAGGCATGGCGCAGGTGGCCTGAAGCAGCGGGGAGTTCCGCTCCCTCCGGGCCACCTCCATATAGTCCGCCTCTCCCGTGTTCAGGTTGGTGACCACCGCCTCCACCTGGCCGGGATAGGCGGCGAAGGCGTCATAATCAAAGGGGATCAGCTCGTTGGGGATGGTATCATAGGCAAATTTCAGTCCAAAATAGCTGCGGTTATTCTTGTCCGCCAGGTTGTTCATCCCCATATACCGGCGGTCCGGCGCATAGGTGGTGACCACTTCCAGATTCCGCCGGGGCTGGCGCGAGAGATAGCTCACCCCATAGGCGATACCCGCCGAGACCCCCACCAGGTAGTCGGGCATAATGTTTCCCTCCAGCATGCCGTCGCACACGCCGCTGGAAAAAATCGCGCGGAGGGCCCCGCCCTCCAGAACCAGTCCTGTTTTCATAGCGCAAACCTCGTTAGTTCAGGATTTTGAAGTATTTTTATTATATCCCTTTTTTGCGGCTTTTGCAATCGAATTGACAGAACGGCCTCCGGGGGATATGATAGTCCCATCTGTTTCCAAACTATTTTCCGGAAAGGATGATAGACCATGGCCCATTACTGCAACAGTGTGGAAGAACTGATCGGCAGCACCCCCCTGCTCCGGCTGGACCGCTACGGGGCGGAGCATCACTTTACATCGACTGTGCTGGCAAAGCTGGAGTATCTCAATCCCGCCGGTTCCGCCAAGGACCGGGTGGGACTGCACCTCATCGAGGACGCGGAGGCCCGGGGGCTGCTGAAGCCCGGCTCCACCATCATCGAGCCCACTTCCGGGAACACCGGCATCGGTCTGGCCTGTGTGGCCGCCGTCCGGGGGTACAAGGTCATTCTCACCATGCCCGACACCATGAGCGCCGAGCGCCGGGCCATGCTGGCGGCCTACGGCGCCCAGCTGGTCCTCACCCCCGGAGCGCAGGGGATGCAGGGGGCGGTGGAAAAGGCCCGGGAGCTGGCCGCCTCCATCCCCGGCAGCTTCATCCCCGGCCAGTTCGACAACCCCGCCAACCCCGAGGCCCACTACCGCACCACCGGCCCCGAAATCTGGCGGGACACCGACGGGACGGTGGACATCTTTGTGGCCACCGTGGGCACCGGCGGCACCCTCTCGGGCACCGGACGCTATCTGAAAGAGCAAAACCCCCAGGTCCGGGTGGTGGCGGTGGAGCCTGACGCCTCCCCCCTGCTCTCCGGCGGACAGGCGGGGCCCCACCAGATCCAGGGCATCGGCGCCAACTTTATTCCCGCCACACTGGACCGCTCTGTCTACGACCAGGTGATCCGGGTGAAGGACGAGGACGCCTTCCAGGCGGGCCGGGAGGTGGTCCGGACCGAGGGCATCCTGGTGGGCATCTCCTCCGGAGCCGCCCTGTGGGCGGCAGGACAGCTGGCCCAGTTGGAGGAAAACCGGGGCAAGACCATTGTGGTCCTTCTGCCCGACTCCGGGGACCGCTACCTGTCCTCCCCCATGTTCGGGAGGTGAGCAAAATGGCATTGACGATCCGCACGGCAACTCCGGCCGACCTGGAGGACGTGACCCGGGTGGAGGCCGCCTGCTTCCCCCCCGCCGAGGCGGCCACCCGCGAGGACTTTATAGGCCGTCTGGCCGCTTACCCCGGCCATTTCTGGCTCCTCTACGAGGGGGACAAGCTGGTCAGCTTTGTCAACGGCATGGCCACCGACGAGGCCGACCTCCGGGATGAGATGTACCAGGACGCCTCCCTCCACCGGGAGGACGGCGCCTGGCAGATGATCTTCGGGGTCAACACCCTCCCGGAGGCACGCCGCCGGGGCTATGCCCAGCTGCTGCTCCGCAGGGCCATCGACGACGCGCGGGCGCAGGGCCGCAAGGGACTGGTCCTCACCTGCAAGGAGGCCCTGCTGCACTACTACGGCAATTTGGGCTTCGTCAGCGAGGGCGTATCCGGTTCCACCCACGGGGGCGTTGTGTGGTATCAGATGCGCCTGCGTTTCTGACCGGAGCCGCATAATTTCACAGGAAAGATAGAACAATAGGGATACATCACGAAACGAATGGAGGTATCCCATGAAACGTTCCTTCTCTCTTTCCCGGAGGCTGGCGGCTCTGATGGCGCTGGCCCTGGTCTGTACCCTGTCCTCCCCCGCCTCCGCCTTTTTCTGGAACAAAAAGGAAGACGTGCCCTACGTGAGCGACTTCTCCAAAAACGGGCTGATCGGCTCCATCATCGCTTTTGAGCCGGAGGACTTTGTGGTCAAAACGGACAACAAGGCCACCCTGAACAGCATCACCATCGAAACCCTTCCCGACCCGGGGGCCGGCATCCTGGTCATCGGCGGACAGCCCCTGGAGGCGGGCGCTGTGGTGGACAGCACCGCCCTGGGCGGGCTGCGTTTCCAGTCCTCCCAGAACCCCACCGTCACCACCACCGCTTTCACCTTTACCCCCTCCTTCTCCTCCGGTCAGGACAGCCGGACCACCACCGTCACCCTGTACCTGCTCACCCAGGAGAATCAGGCCCCCATCGCCCGGAACATGGACCTGTCCACCTATAAGAACATCGCCATCACCGGCTATTTCGACGCGGTGGACAGCGAAGGGGACCTGCTCACCTTCGAGCTGACCTCCAATCCCGCCCGGGGCGCCGTCACCATGGCGGAAGACGGCTCCAGCCAGTTTGTCTATACCCCCTATGAGAATAAAACGGGCAGCGACTCCTTCACCTATGTGGCCGTGGACCCCGCCGGCAACATCTCCTCCGAGGCCAAGGTCACCGTCCGCATCGAGAAGCCGGACACCAAGGTGACCTACGCCGACATGGAGGGCAGCAGCGCCCACAAGGCCGCCATCCGTCTGGCGGAGGAGGGCATTTATGTGGGCGAGTATATGAACGGGCAGTACTTCTTTGAGCCCGACGAGCCTGTGAGCCGCGCCCAGTTTCTGACCATGGCCATGGCGGTGTCTGGCCTGGAACCCATGGAGGACGTCACCCTCACCGGCTTCGCCGATGACAGCGCCATCCCCACCTGGGCCAAGGGCTCTGTCTCCGCAGCCCTCAAGGCCGGGACCATCCAGGGCTCCCGGGATGAAAACGGCGCTCCCGTCTTCGGCGCGGACCAGACTGTCACCCTCGGCGAGGCCACAGTGATGCTGGACCGCCTGCTGAACATCACCGACGTCCCCGCCGAGGTGTTCTTCTCGGAGGGTGATGTCCACTGGGCCGCCCAATCCGCCGCCAATCTGACCGCTTCCGGTATTCTGAACGCCGGAGCCGCCAACTCCGCCGCCCTGTCCTGTTCCCTGACCCGGGGCGAGGTCGCGGAGATGCTGGACGGCGCGCTGGACGTCATGGCCGCCCGGGAGGAGGGCAGCTGGCTGCCCTGGTGATGTCTTTCCACTCCGATAACAATGAAAACAGCCCTTGGAGCCTTTGCTCCAAGGGCTGTTTTGTCAATCTTCGTCCGCGGCGGCGTCATAGATGGGTCTGGAACCGCTGTTGGCTCCGGCGGCGGGGGCGGCGGACACCCCGGCGGCGGCACGGAACCGGGCGCGGGACTTCTTGATCTCGTCGTAAGCCTCGGCCACCGCCTCCTCAGTGCGGCGCAGGGCATCCTCACAATACTCATTGGCAGAGCGCTTCAGCTCCCGGCTGCGCTCCTCCGCCGTCTGCATCATCTCGTTGGCCCGCTGCTTGGCCTGGAGGGTGATCACGTCCTCCGCCAGCAGCTGCCGCGCCTTGTCCTCCGCGGCTTTGCGGATGGACTCGGCCTCCCGCTTGGCGGAGGCCACCAGCTCGGCCCGGTTGGCCATCATCTTTCTGGCCTCCCCCAGTTCCATGGGGAACTGACTGCGGATGTCATCGATGAGATCCAGGGCCCGGTCCCGCTCCACAATACATTTGTCGTTGGAGAAGGGGGCGTTTTTCGCCTCGTCGATCATTTCAAAAAGCATGTCCAGCAGTTCTTCCACACCGCTTGCCATTGGTTATCCTTCCTTTCCCTGCAGCTCGCTCATACGGCGGTTCACATCGTCCACGATCTCCCGGGGCACAAAATCCGCCAAGTCCGCTCCGTAGCGCGCCATCTCCTTGACGATCGTGGAGCTGAGATACGTATACTTTTCACTGGAAGCCAGGAACATGGTCTCCAGCCGGGGATTCAGCTTCCGGTTGATGACCGCCATCTGGACCTCCTGCTCGAAATCCGACACCGCCCGCAGACCCTTGACCACCACATGGGCCCGGCGGCGCTTGGCGTAGGCGGCCAACAGCTCGTCGGAAAAATCCACTTCCACATTGTGGAACCGTTCGGTGGAACGGCGCAGCAGATCCACCCGCTCCTCCGGCGTAAACATCCCCTGCTTTTTGGAGTTGACCATCACGCAGACGATCAGCTTATCAAAACAGGCGGCCGCCCGCTTGATGATGTTCAAATGGCCCAGGGTGACCGGGTCGAAGCTGCCGGGATAGATGGCGACGCTCATGTTCTCTCACTCCCCGCCCGGCGGCAGATGGTCAATTTGATCTTACCGTACCGGTACTCTCTCCCCTGCTCATAGGGGGGCGCCAGCGGAGGAAGTTCCCGATCCGCGGCACTTTCGCAAATCATTATACCATGTTCCGCAAGAATGTCAAACCTTGTGATGGCTTCCATGCTTTTTTCCAGCAGCTCCGTGTGATAAGGGGGGTCCAACAGGATCACATCAAACTTCTCCCGGCAGGATGCCAAAAAGGACAGCGCGTCTCCCTGGATCACATGGGACCGCTCGGAAAACCCACAGGTCTTCAAATTCTCCCGGATCAGCGCCGCCGCCTCCCGGCGCTGGTCCACAAAGGTGCAGCGCTCCGCCCCCCGGGACAGGGCCTCGATCCCCAGCTGCCCGGTGCCGCCGAACAGGTCCAGCACCTTGCGGCCCTCGATCTCAAACTGGATGATGTTGAACAGGGACTCCTTCACCTTATCGGTGGTGGGACGGGTGTCCATCCCCTGGAGTTCCTTTAACCGACGGCCCCGGGCCGTTCCGGAAATCACACGCATAAGTTTTGTTCCTTTCTTCTCGTTCATTTTATACGCCGGTAAATTTTAATTGATAGAGTAGCAGTCTGCGCTCTGTGGGACTACACGGCGCGAGTATCCGCTGAATCAAGCTGCACACGTCGCAGTCAAAGACCGCGCCGCACAGTTGTGAAACCCAGGCGCGGTATTCAGCGGCTGTTGCAATCCAAGTTTCCCCGACCCAGGGCCGAAGGCCCGGAAAGAGAGGCAACAGAACCAAATTTTGTGCGCCGGACGCGAGGAACACGTTCCTAATCGAACTCTCGTCGGGGCCGGGCCCACAGGCCCGGAGATTTTTTGGGTACTTTTGTATCTCTACAAAAGTACCTCGCCCGGGGGCGAAACAACCCCATCTCCCGTCCCGCCCGCAGGCGATGCTCAGTGTCCGTGGTGCTTTGCCGCGGCGGCCCCAAGGGGCCGCCCTACCATACGCATACGCTGAACAACAGTCACCACAAATCATAGCCTCTGCCTCGTAAACTGGCCCTCATGCTGATACATCCCTCGAGGGCAAGGGCAGAGCCCTTGCCCTACATTACATGAGTTTCCGCTTCCATGGACAGCTAAACTAAAATTTATTCTTCCCCATGAAAGTATTGGTACACCGCCTGGGCGGTATTCTTCGGCACGACCTCCTGGAGCTGCTCCAAGGAGGCGGCTTTAATGGCCTTGACGCTTTTGAAATGCTTCAGCAGCTGGGTGCGGCGCACCTCTCCTACCCCCGGTATTTTGTCCAGGACAGAGGTTTGTACGTGCCCCGCCTGGAGCTGCCGGTGGTACTCGATGGCAAAGCGGTGGGTCTCCTCCTGGATCTGGCCGATGAGGGCAAACACCGCCGGGATGGCCTGAATCCCGATCTCCCGGCCATCCGGGTGGACCAGGGCACGGGTCCGGTGCCGGTCATCCTTTACCATTCCGTAGGCCGGGATGTCCAGATTCATGGCCGCCAGCACCCGGGCGGCCACCTTCACATGCTCGTGTCCGCCGTCGATGAGGAGCAGGTCGGGCTTGTCAGAAAATTTTTCGTCTCCGTCCAGATAGCGGCGGAACCGCCGGGTGAGCACCTGTTCCATGGAGGCGTAATCGTCAGGGCCGTCCATATCCTTCAGCTTGAACCGCCGGTAGTCCCGTTTCAGGGGCTTTCCATCCACGTAGACCACCATGGAGGCCACGATGTCGCTGGCTCCCTGGTTGGAGATGTCGTAGGACTCCATGCGGCGGGGCGGACCGTCCAGTCCCAGCATCCGTCCCAACGCCTCCAGCAGCTTGTTCTGCCGCTCCTCCCGGGTGGTGGCCCGCTCCACCTCCTCCCGGGCGTTCTGGTTGGCCAGGCGGATCAGGTCCATCTTCGCGCCCCGCTGGGGGGTGACCAGTTCCACCCGGCTGCCCACCTGTTCGGACAGCATCCGGGTCAGGGACACCTGGTCCGTCAGCTCGCAGGGCAGCAAGATCTGTTTGGGCAGTCGGGTACGGCCCACATAATATTCCCGCATGAGGGAGGACAGCACGCTGCCCTCGTCCTCCTCCACCGGGGACTCGAACAGGTCGAAGTCCTTGGCGGCAAGCTCTCCCTCCACATAGTGGAGCACCACAAAGCAGCTCTTGGCCGTCCCCCGGAAAAAACCTGTGACGTCGGTGTCGGCCAGGGAACCGGCGATGACCTTCTGCCGCTTGCCCAGCAGCTCGATGGCCCGCAGGCGGTCCCGGAGCTCGGCGGCCTGCTCAAAGCGCAGTTCCTCCGCGGCCCGCTCCATCTCGGCGGTCAAATCCGCCTGGACCTCTTTGAAGTGCCCTTCCAGCAGAGAGACCGCCTGGGCCATGGCCCGGTCGTGCTGTTCCTTCCACTCATCGCCCCGGCAGTAGCCGTCGCACTTGCCCATGTGGAAGTTGAGGCAGGGCCGCTCCTTGCCGATGTCCCGGGGAAACTTTTTATGACAGGAGGGCAGCCGCAGGGCGGTGCGCAGGGCGTCGATGATGGCCTGGGTGTTGTGGCGGCTGGCATAGGGGCCGAAGTACCGCGCCCCGTCCTCCGCTGCCTTGGAGGCCAGGGAAAACCTGGGATAGGCCTCGTTGGACAGGCGGATATAGGGGTAGCCCTTGTCATCCTTCAGCAGGATGTTGTACCGGGGCTGGTGCCGCTTGATCAGGGAACACTCCAGCACCAGGGCCTCAAACTCGCTGTCGGCGATGATCACGTCAAAGTGGTCGATCTGAGACACCATGGCCCGGGTCTTCTCGGTGTGGGAGGAGGAGTCCTGAAAATACTGAGACACCCGGTTTTTCAGCGCCTTAGCCTTGCCCACATAGATCACCGTGTTCCTGGCGTCCTGCATGATATAGACCCCCGGCTTCAAGGGCAGGCTGTGGGCCTTCTCCTTCAGCTCGTCAAAGGTCATGCGCTCCCTCCTCTCCCCATTTTTTGCGCAACGTCAAAAAAGGCGCCGCGTTGCGGCGCCTTTTGCTGGTAATCGGCTTACTCGGAAAAATCAGAAGAAATCATCTTGTACAGGGCCTCGACCGCTTCCTTCTCATCAGGACCATCCGCGATCAGCTTGATGGGGGTGCCCTTTACAATACCCAGGGACAGAACGCCAAGCAGGCTCTTAGCGTTGACCTTGCGCTCCTCCTTTTCCACCCAGATGGAGCTCTTGAACTCGTTGGCCTTCTGAATGAAGAAAGTAGCGGGTCTGGCGTGCAGACCGACCTGGTTGTTCACGACTGCTTCCTGACTATACATAAGCTGTACCTCCGCCTCGTCGTTTTGGTGTGACATTAGCATACCAGATTTATCCCGTCTACGTCAATGACATTTTTCACAAATATTACTCTGGTTTTCACCGAAAAATTACGGGAGCTGGACGGGATTTTCAGCATTTTTTTGTGAAGTGATAAAATTTGGGTATTTTTTCCCCGCCGAAAGGGGTTTAAAACTTTTCTTGTTTTATTTTCAGCGTCCGCTCAAAATTTTTCGCTCCCTATCCCGCCGGAGGCCATGGGCCGCGTCTGCCGCGTTAGTTCGACGCTTACCGCAGCTCCGCCACGGTGACGCCGTCCTCGCCTTCGCCGTAGCGGCCGGGGCGGAAGGACTTGACATACCGGCTGCGCTTGCAGTAGTCCCGGACCGCCTTGCGGACGGCGCCGGTGCCTTTGCCGTGGATGATGGTCACCGTCTCCAGCTTGCCCATCATAGCGGTATCCAGGAACCGCTCCAGCACCGCGATGGCCTCCAGGGTCTCCATGCCCCGCAGGTCGATCTGGCTGGGCACGGCGGCGGTGCGCAGGGTGTGCTGGGCCTGGGTGATGATGCGTTTGGCTTCCTTCTGGGCTTTTCCGGCCCCCTCCACCACCCGGACCTCCTCCTGCTTGGCGGTGATCTTCAAAATACCGGCCTGGAGCTGGAGCACCCCGTCCTTGTTTACCGACAAAACCGTGGCCCGGGTGCCCATGGACACCAGCTCCACCGTGTCTCCGGCCACCGCGGGCCGGGTGGGGGGCGGCGCCTCCACCTCCTGGGCGGAGCCGCCGATGTTCCGCTCCGCCTCGTTGAGCAGCCGCCGGGCCTCCGCCCGGCTGTCGTTGACCTGCTGCCAGTCCAGCTTGTCCTGGCGCTTTTTCATGTCCTTCAGCTCGGCCAGGGCCAGGTCGCTGGCCGCCCGGGCCTCCTGAATGATGGCCCTGGCCTCGGCCTGGGCCTTCTCCACCACCTTGGACCGCTCCTCCTCCAGCTTCTTCCGGTACTCCCGGGCCTTGGAGGCCGACTGCTCCATCTCCAGCTTGAGCCGCTTGGCCTCGGCCCGCTCCCGCTCCATCTCCTGGCGCTGCTGGTCCAGGCGGGTGAGCACATCCTCAAAGCGGACGTTCTCCGCGTCCAGCCGGGCGGCGGCCTTGTCGATGATATATTCGGGCAGGCCCAGGCGGCGGGAAATGGCGAAGGCGTTGGACTTGCCCGGGATGCCCAGCACAAGCCGGTAGGTGGGGGCCAGGGTGTCCACATTGAACTCGCAGGAGGCGTTCTCCACCCCGGGGGTGGTCATGGCGTACACCTTCAGCTCGGCGTAATGGGTGGTGGCGGCCACCTGGGCCCCCAGGCCCCGGGCCGACTCGATGATGGCGGCGGCCAGGGCGGCGCCCTCCACCGGATCGGTGCCCGCCCCCAGCTCGTCAAAAAGAATGAGGGTATCCCGGTCCGCTTCCTCCAGGATGCCCACGATGTTGGTCATGTGGGAGGAGAAGGTGGACAGGGACTGGGCGATGGATTGCTCGTCGCCGATGTCGGCCAATACCCGCTCAAAGACCCGGACGGTGGAATCGTCCTTGGCCGGGATGTGCAGGCCGCACTGGGCCATGAGGGTGATGAGGCCCATGGTCTTTAACGTCACCGTCTTGCCGCCGGTGTTGGGGCCGGTGATGACCAGGGTGTCGAACCGCTCCCCCAGCTCCAGGTCGTTGGCCACCGCCTTCTTCTGGTCCAGAAGGGGGTGCCGCGCCCCACGCAGGTGTAAATACTTGTCAGAGAGCCTGGGCTCGGTACACTCCAGCTTCAAGGACAGCTTGGCCCGGGCGAAGATCTCATCCAGCCAGACCAGCAGGCGGTAGTCCTCCAGAATGTCCTCCTTGTGGGCGGCGCAGTCGGCGGACATCTGGGCCAGGATGCGCTCGATCTCCTTCTTCTCCTTGGCCAGCAGCTCCCGCAGCTCGTTGTTGGCCTTCACCACCCCCATGGGCTCGATGAAAAAGGTGGAGCCGGAGGAGGACACGTCGTGGACCAGGCCGGGGATGTCGTTCTTGTGCTCCGACTTCACCGGCACCACATACCGGTCGGAGCGGATGGTAATGATGGACTCCTGCAGGTATTTGGACTGGTTGGAGGAGATGATCTTTTGCAGGATGTCCCGCACCTTGGCCTCGGTGGCCCGCATGTGGCGGCGAATGGAGGCCAGCTCCCCGCTGGCGGAATCGGCGATCTCCTCCTCCCCGAGGATGGAACTGGTGATGGTCTCCTCCAGGAATTTATTGGGCGTCAGGGCGCGAAACAGGTGGGAAATGGCGTTTTTCTCCTCCCCCGCCCCGTAGTCCCCGGCGGTGCGGGCCGCCCGGAGGACGGCGGCGATGTCCAGCAGCTCCCGGGTATTCAGGCTGCCCCCCATGTCCGCCCGCTGGAGGCTGGCCGCCACCGGGCGGATACCGGAAAAGCCGGGGGTCCCTCGGAGGATCAGCATGTTCACGGCGGCGGAGGTCTCCTTCTGGGCCCGCTCCACATCGTCCAGGTCGGTCAGCGGCCGCAGAGCCAGACAGCGCTCCCGCCCCTCGTCGGTGACGGCGCAGCCAGCCAGCTGCTCCAGCACCCGGGGCAGCTCCAGGACCTGAATGGATTTTTCAAACAGTTCGCTCATAAACCAAAACTCCTCATTGAGATACTGAGGCTTATTATGTCCCTATTGTCGCACAAAGCGCCGGTTTTGACAAGAGGGTGGGCCTCATCTGGATTTAACCTGGATTTGACCGGAACATGGTAGCGCATACTGCCCCTTCCGCATAGAATAGAGGCAGAAGGAGCGGACCGTTTCCCCAAATTCCGGGGGACGGCGGCTGTGACCCATCCGGCACAGACCGCTTCCTCCGTTCCACATACCGGCCTTTCGGGGCCGGAGTGCCTCTTTTTCATGTTCCCTCTCCCTGACACGCGAAAGCGGACGCCGGCAATTGCCGGCGTCCGCAATTTTTATGGGATCACACCCGTCCGGGGAGGGGCGTTCCGTCCTGCATCCTGCCCAATGGGCGGTAGACGGTGAAATACATGGTGAGGAAACAGGCCATGCCCCCCACCAACTGGGACACGGACTCCGCCACGAAAACCCCCGTGGTGCCCAGCCAGATGGGCAGGATCACCGTGAGCGGGGCGTTGATAATGGCCTTACGCAGCAGGGAGAAAAATACCGCCTGTTTGGAGCGGCCCAGGCCCACAAAGACCGCCTGCCCCGCTGACTGGAGGGACATGGGGATAAACAGGACGAAGTAGATGCGCACCGCCGGGATCCCCGCCGCAATCACCTCCGCCTCGTTGCTGAAGATCCGGATCAGCAGTCCCGGGAAGGCCATGGCCACCGCCCAGAACAGCAGGGCGTAGGCCACCGTCAGGCCGCAGCTGAACCGGATGGACTCCCGGACCCGGCTGTACTTCCCCGCCCCGTAATTGTACCCGGTCACCGGCTGGGAGCCGTTGGCCAGGCCGTGGACAGGCATGAAAAACACTTCACGCAGGGAGTTGATGATGGTCATGATGCCCACATACAGGTCGCCGCCATAGGCCTGGAGGGTGGCGTTGCACACCACCTGGACCAGGCTGTTGGTCATGTTCATGCAGAAGCCGGACAAGCCCAGGCCCACGATCCGTTTGGTCCGGCGGGCGTCCAGCCGCAGGCAGCTCCGCCGCAGCTTCAAAATGGCCTGCCGCCCCGTCAGGAACCGGAGCACCCAGACTGCGGACAATCCCTGGGAGATGACGGTGGCCAGCGCCGCGCCCTTCACGCCCATGCCCAGCGCAAAGATGAAAACGGGGTCCAGAATAATATTGATGACCGCCCCAATGACCACCGTCCACATTCCAATGCGTCCGAATCCCTGGGAACTGATGAAGGGATTCATCCCCAGGCTGATCATCACGAACAGGGTCCCGCAGAGGTAGATGGTCATATAATCGTCGGCATAGGGAAAGGTGGCGTCGCTGGCGCCGAACAGATAGAGAATGGGCCGCTTCAGCACCATGAAAAAGACGGTTGCCGCCAGGCCAAGGATCATCAGAAGGGTAAAGGAATTTCCCATTACATGCTCCGCCTCGTCCTCGTCCCCCTGTCCCCGGCAGATGGAACACAGGGGGGCGCCCCCGGTGCCGCACAGGTTGGCAAGTCCCATGATGATGGACACGATGGGCATGGAGATGCCCAATCCGGTGAGGGCCAGGTGGCTGCTGCCGGGCAGGCGGCCCAGATAGACCCGGTCCACCACACTGTACAGCACGTTGACCAGCTGGGCCGCCGTCATGGGTACCGCCAGGGACAGGATATTGCGGGAGATGCTCCCCTTGGAAAAATCGTTCTTTTTCTCAGCCGTGGGACCCGCCTCCTCTGCGCAGAAAACCGCTGGCGAGGCACCGCCAGCGGTTTTTCAGGGCCGTCACCCGGCCCGTTCAATCGTAACACGGTTTTTTAATTTTACCACATTTTTTCCGGGATGAAAAGCCCGTTTTTACTGGGCTTCCAGCTCGCTGATCCGCTTTCCGTTGATCAGCAGGGACTTTTCGGCACGGCGGCGCTGCTCGGCCTTCTCCTCCTTGTTCCGGACACGGGCGTACTTGCCGTAGAGGTAGTGGATGCCTTCCACATAGCCCTGAAGACCCATGCCCATGATCCGCTTCTCAGCGGCCTGACCGATGTAGGATACCTGACGGAAGGGTTCACGGCTCTTGACGTCGGAGATGTGGACCTCCACCGTGGGGATCCCCGTGCCCTTGACGGCGTCCAGCAGCGCCACGCTGGTGTGGGTATAGGCGCCGGGGTTGATAACGATGCCGTCCACGTCGCCATAGGCCATCTGAATACGGTCCACCAGGTCGCCCTCGTGGTTGGACTGGTAGGTCTCCAGCTCCACACCCAGATTGTCACAGGTCTCCTGCACCAGCTCCATCAGCGCCTGATAATCCTGTTTGCCGTAAATATCCGGTTCCCGGATCCCCAGCATATTTAAATTCGGTCCATTCATCACCAGCAGTTTCATTTTGAAAACCTCCTCATAATTTCCGTAATGGTATCATCCAAAACAATATTGTCTACCGCCCAGTCCGACGCCTGCTGATACAGGGGGAGCCGGCGCTGGTACAATGTCTCCAAATTATTGGCCTGGGAGACGGGCCGCCCATCCACGGGCAGCTGGTCCAGGGGTCTGCGCAGGAAGATCACCGTGGAGTTCTGACGCAGGGGGTCCAGATTCTCCGGACGGGTGACCACTCCGCCGCCGGTGGCGATGACCAGCCCCGACTCCCGGCTCACCCGGCACAGGATCTCATGCTCCAGGCGGCGGAAAGCCTCTTCCCCGTCCTGAGCGAAGATCTCCGGGATGGTACGCCCCGCCTCTTCTTCGATCAGCACGTCGGTGTCCACCAGCTTCCGTCCCAGCCGTTGGGCTAACGCTTGTCCCACCGTGGTCTTGCCGCAGCCCGGCATGCCGATCAGCATCAGGTTCCGGGTGTTCCGCTCCATTTCCCGGGTGATCTCATCCACCCGCTCGTCGGGAATGGGGCGGTCCAGGAACATCTCAGCCGCCGCCTTGGCCTGGGCCACCAGCATCCCGAGGCCGTTGGCGTTCCGCACCCCCAGCCGCTCCGCATCCAGCAGGAACTGGGTCTTTGCGGGATTGTAGATCAGGTCGAAGGCTCCCTCCAGCTTGGGGAACCGGGACAGGTCCAGGGGAGCCGCTCCGGTGTTGGGGTACATGCCCACGGGGGTGGTGTTGACGATGATCTGGGCGTCGGCATGGCGCTCCAGATTGCCGTAGTTATCCGGTCCGGTCCGGGAAATGGCCACCCGCTCCCGGGTCCCCAGGTCCCGGAGCACCGCGTGGACCGTAAGGGAGGCGCCGCCGGTGCCCAGCACCAGGGCCTTTTTCTTGGCCACTTCCGCCCCGGCGGAGCGGAGCAGGTAGGCAAAGCCGTAGTAGTCGGTATTGTGGCCCAGCAGGGTCCCGTCCGGCCGGCGGAGAATGGTGTTCACACTGCCGATATGGCGGGCCTGGGGGGTCAGCTCCGCGCAGTAGGGGATCACCGCTTTTTTATAGGGGATGGTCACGTTCAGCCCCTGGAACTGCCCCATCTGGAGAAAGGGACCCAGTTCCTCCGGCGTCAGCTCGATCAGACGGTACTCATAGTCGGCCAGCTTCCCGTGGATGGCGGGAGAAAAGCTGTGGCCCAGCTTCTCGCCGATAAGCCCATAGAATCTCTTTCCAGCCATGTCAGCAGATCACCTCATTGTAGGTCCCCAGATACCGCATCCGCTCGCTGTCCGCCTCCAGGTCCCGGAACAGCTGCTCCATCTCAGGGGCGTACACCGAGGCCTCGATGTCAAAGTAGAACATAAACTCAAATTCCCGGCCGGGCAGAGGACGGCTCTCCAGCTTCTGGAGGTTGATGTTCAGGGCGTAGAACTTGGCCAGCACGTGATAGAGGGAGCCGGGCTTGTGGGGCAGGGTCATCATCAAGGAGGTGCGGTCGGCTCCGGGGTAGATCTCCGGCTTCTTGGAGATGCAGATGAACCGGGTGTAGTTGTTGTCCTGGTCCTGCACGTTCTCCTGGAGGGTCTGCAGGCCGTACAGCTCGGCGCAGAACCGGGAGGACAGGGCCGCCACATCCTTGCGGTCAGACTGGGATACCAGCCGGGAGGCCACGGCGGTGTTCTCCACGATGTTGACCTTCACGTCTTTCATCCCAGCCAGGTAGCCCGCGCACTGGCTGATGGCCTGCTCATGGGAGAAAACCTCCCGCACATCCTCCAGCCGGGTGCCGTGCTTGGCCAGCAGGTTGTGGCTGATCTTCAGCCGTGCCGAGCGGACAATATAAAAATTGTGCCGGATCATCAGATCATATACCGCCTTGACGGAGCCGGCGGTGCTGTTTTCAATGGGCAGCAGGCCATATTGGCACATGCCGCTCTCCACGGCTTTGAACACATGGTCAAAGGTCTGGACATAGACGATGTTGGGGGACTTGAACAGCCGGTCGCAGGCAATCTGGGAGTAAGCGCCCTCGATCCCCTGGCAGGCCACGGTGGGCCGCTGGGGAAACAGCTTGGGGGTGGTGTCCATGGCTTTCTTGATCCCGTCGTAGACCTGGGAGCCCCGACCCATCTTACCGTTTTGGTAGGAACGGCTGGCGGCTAAAATGGTCCGGTACATGGACTGGGCGTAGTCGGCCAGTTCCTCTCCGGCCTGGTCCCCGATCTTGCCCAACAGAGCCCGCTCCCGCCCGGCGTCCAGCACCGGGAGCCCTTTCTCCAGCTTGTACTCCGCCACCTGGGCGGCCGCCTCCATCCGGGCCTTGAACAGGTCCACCATCTGGCGGTCGATCTGATCGATCTGTCCGCGAATCTCTTCCAGACTCTGACTCATATTTGATCTCCTCCTAAATCATTGGCAGGCTGCTTTTCCGATTTGTATTGTTAAAGTTCCGGGGTCCGCCGCCCCCGGGGAATTCTGCTCCGAGGGGAGCGGCCGATGGCCGCGGTGATCTACCATTCCACTTTCGCCGGGCCGTCCAGCAGGGCGTCCAGCACCACCAGCGCGGCGGCGGCTTCCACCACCGGCACCGCCCGGGGGACGATGCAGGGGTCGTGACGCCCCTCCACCACCAGCTTCTCCGGTTCCATCCGGGACAGGGACACGCTGTCCTGCTCCTTGGAGATGGAGGGGGTGGGCTTAAAGGCACAGCGGAACAGGATGGGCATTCCGCTGGTGATGCCACCCAGGATGCCGCCGGCGTGGTTGCTCCGGGCCACCACCTGTCCCCCCTCGATGCCGAAGGGGTCGTTGTGCTCTGAGCCCCGCATCCGGGCCGCGCCGAAGCCGGCGCCGAACTCCACGCCTTTGACGGCGGGGATGCCGAACAGGACGGAGGCCATGCGGCTCTCCATACCGCCGAACATGGGGTCCCCCACTCCGGCGGGCAGGCCGGTGACCATACACTCCACCACGCCGCCCACAGAATCCCGCTGCTCCCGGGCCTCCAGGATGGTCTTGCGCATCCGCTCCCCCGCCTTCTGGTCCAGAACCGGGAAGGGGGCGCGGCGCACACTGTCCAGTGTTTCTCCCCGCTCACCCATGGGATCAAAGGGCCGGTCGGCCACCTCTCCCACCCTCAGGATGTGGGCTGCCACCTGGATCCCCCGCCGGGCCAGGATCTGGAGTGCGATCCCTCCGGCCACACACAGGGGAGCGGTGAGCCGTCCGGAAAAGTGGCCTCCTCCCCGCACGTCCTGGAAGCCGCCATACCGCACCTGGGCGGTGTAGTCGGCGTGGCCGGGCCGGGGCACGTCCTTGAGCTTGTCATAGTCCCGGGAGCGGGTGTTGGTGTTCTCAATGACAGCGGCCAAAGGCGCGCCACAGGTCACGCCATCCGCCAGCCCGCAGAGGATATGGGGCTTGTCCGCCTCTTTTCTGGGCGTGGAGGTATCGGTCCTGCCGGGGGCCCGGCGCTGAAGGAAGCGGTCCAGCTCCTCCAGGTCCACCGCCTCGCCGGCGGGAAGGCCGTCCACCGTGACGCCAATGGCCTCCGAGTGGGACTGGCCGAAAATCGAAACATGGAGATTTTTACCCAGATACGAGGACATCCAGGTCCCCTCCTAACATACGGTAATGTTCCCAAAAGTTGGGATAGGATTTTTTTACACAGTGGGCGCCCAGCAGGGTGACCGGCTGTTCACAGCGGGTGGCGGCGATGGCCGCCATCATGGCGATCCGGTGGTCGTTGCAGCAGTCAATTTCGGCTCCACCCTCCAGCCGGTCCAGGCCGTGGATGATCAAACTGTCCGGGTGCTCCTCCACCCGCGCCCCCAGGGCGTTGAGTGTGGCGGTGACGGAGGCCAGCCGGTCGCTCTCCTTGATGCGCAGCCGGGCGGCGTTGAGGATCCGGGTGGTCCCCTGCCGCACCGCCGCCATAACGGCCAGCGGAGGCACCAGGTCGGGACACTGGGACACGTTGAGGTCCACGTCTCCCGTCTGGGCCAGCCGGGCGCTGTAGGCGGCCACCGCACGGTCCCCCTGGGCGGACCCCTCATTCAGCCCGGTCACCTCCACCGGATTTCCCAGGACCCGCGCTCCGTACCAGAAGCCCGCCTGGGACCAGTCCGCCTCCACTGTCCGGTCAAAGGAAGCATAGGCGGACGGAGTGATGGAAAAGCAATTCCGGTTTTCCCTGGGTTCCGTTACCGCCACCCCGGCCCCCATCAGCGCGTCCATGGTCATCAGGATGTAATCCCAGCTCTCCACCTCCGTGGTGGGGACAATGGTGGACGGGCCGTCCAGCAGGGGCAACGCAAAGAGCAGGCCGGTGAAAAACTGGCTGGACACGTTGCCTGTGAGACGGTACTCCCCCGGCTCCAGCCGGCCCCGGACGGTGAGGACGCCGTCCTTTTGCTGGTAAAAGATCCCCTTCTCCGCAAACAGATCAAAATAGGGCTTTTGGGGCCGTTCCATCAGCCGTCCCCGGCCGGTAAACCGTCCGCCCCCCGCCGCCGCCAGGGCGATGGGGATGAGGAACCGGAGGGTGGAACCGGACTCCCCGCAGTCAAAGGCGGGAAGTTCCTCTCTGTCAGGACGGCGGGGGACTGCTCCCCCGATCCCGGTGACCCGGATGCCCCCCTCCTCCGGCTGCTCCCAGGAGGCCCCCAGGGCCTCCATACACCGGAGGGTGGCCTCGATGTCCTGGGAGAAGGCCACGTTCCGGATGGTGCTGGTCCCCCGGGCCAGGGCGGCGGAAATGATCAGGCGGTGGGCCTGGCTCTTGCTGGGGGGCGGGGCCACCGCTCCCGCCAGGGTTTTGGGGCGAATGATCACAGTGCTCATAGGTCCATCCCCACTTCCAGTACCCGGTCCAGCTGGGAAAAATCGGTTTTGTTCAGGATGCAGCTGCCCAGTGCTTCGGGCTGGACCAGGGTGATGGCCTCGCCCCGGCGCTTCTTGTCCGCCCGGGCGGCCGCCAGCAGCTCCTCCCGCTTCATCCCGCAGGTCTTGGGCAGGTGGTACCGGTCCAGCAGGGCTTCCAGCACCGTCCGGCACTCCTCCGGACACAGGCCCATACGGACACAGGCCCGGGTCATGATGGCCATACCCATGGCCACCCCCTCCCCATGATAAATGGAATAGCCTCCGCAGCGCTCGATCGCGTGGCCGATGGTGTGACCGAAGTTCAGCACCTGACGGACGGCGTTATCCCGCTCGTCGGAGGCCACCACGTCCCGCTTGATCTCCAGACAGTGGGCGATGACCCACTCGATCCCGCTGCCGGCGGGGTTTGCGCTCAGAACATCCAGCAGCTTCCGGCTGCGGATCATGCCGTATTTGATGATCTCCGCCCAGCCCTCCGCCTCCACGGCGGGGGTCAAGGTACTGAGCGCCTCGGTGTCACACAGGACCAAATGCGGCTGGGTAAAGGTGCCCACCAGATTCTTCCCCTCAGGCAGGTCTACGGCGGTCTTGCCTCCCACAGAGGAATCCACCATGGCCAGCAGCGAGGTAGGCAGCTGGACACAGGGCACGCCCCGCAGGTACAGGGAGGCGGCCAGTCCCGCCATATCCCCGGTGACTCCGCCCCCCAGGGCAAACAGGGCGTCGGAGCGGGTCAGCCCCTTCCGGGCCAGGAAGGTGAGCAGCTCCACCAGGGTCTGAGGGGTCTTGGAGCTCTCCCCCGCCGGGAACACGAAGGCGTCCACCCGGAAGCCCGCCTGTTCCAAACTGCCGCGGACCGTCTGACCGTAGAGGGGCCAGACGTTGCTGTCAGAGACGATGACCGCCTCTCTGCCCTGGATGAGGGGAGCGGACAGTTCTCCGGCCCGGGCCAGCAGGCCGGGGGCGATCTTCACTTCGTAAGCCCGGGAGGCTTTGACTGTGATGGTTGTCATGGTTCTGATCCTCTTGTTAAAAGCGGTAAATTTTAAATCAGCCTTCCAATTCCTGAACGGTGGAACGGATGGCGCGGACAGCCCGGGCCACATCCTCGAACTGTTCCGGGCGGAGGGACTGGGCCCCGTCGCATTTGGCGTGGGGCGGGTCGTTGTGGACCTCAATGATGAGGCCGTCGGCTCCGCAGGCGGCGGCGGCCATGGCCATGGGCTTGACATACCGGGCCACGCCGGTGGCGTGGCTGGGGTCCACGATGACGGGCAGATGGGTCAGCTCATGGAGGACGGAAACGGCGGACAGGTCCAGGGTATTCCGGGTGGCCGTTTCGAAGGTACGCACGCCGCGCTCACAGAGGATGATGTTCTCATTGCCCCCGGACATGACGTACTCGGCGCTCATCAGCAGTTCCTTGATGGTGTTGGCCAGGCCCCGCTTGATGAGGATGGGCTTTTTGATGTGGCCCAATTCCTTTAGAAGCTCGAAATTCTGCATGTTCCGGGCTCCCACCTGGATCACGTCCACATCCTCGAACAGGGGCAGGTGGTTGGCGTTCATGATCTCGGTGACGATGGGCAGACCGGTCTCCCGCTTGGCCTCCAGCAGCAGCTCGATGCCGTCCGCCTTCAGCCCCTGGAAGTCGTACGGGGAGGTGCGGGGCTTGAAGGCGCCGCCCCGGAGCATGGTGGCTCCGGCTGCCTTGACGCTTTTGGCCACGGAGACGATCTGCTCCTCGCTCTCCACAGAGCAGGGCCCGGCAATGAGGGCGAAATTGCCATGCCCTACTTTCAGCTTCTGTTCTCCCACCTCAATGATGGAATCCATGGGGTGGAACTTCCGGTTGGCGCTCTTATAGGGTTCGGAGACGTGCTTGATGCCCTGGACGATCCCAAGGCCGTTGATCAGGTCGTCATCCAGCCGGCTGGTGTCGCCGATGACGCCGATGATGGTGGTGTAATCTCCGGTGGAGACGTGGGTCCGAAGACCCTGGGCCTCGATCCAGTGCATCAGATCCTGGATCTGTTCTTCCTTCGCCTCTGGTTTTACAATGATGACCATGTGTTTCCCTTCCTTTCCAAATTGGCCCCACGGTACCCACAGGCTTGAAAAAAGGCCTGCGGTGAAGTGTTTTTCACCGCAGGCCCTGAAATGATCCCTTTTCTGTTACGCAAAGGTGGTCACGCCATTATTTGCAGCAAAAAGCACTTTTACCTTGTCAGCACTAAAGCTAAAAAAGTAAAAGTAGCTAAAAAAGTAAGCCGCAAACAGGTTCAGCATGGTTCATGGACTCCTTCGCGCTTCAAAATCTAGGGCAATCATAGCACTATGTTTTTCGCATGTCAACTATTTTTTTCGGCTGTTTTCCCGCTGTTTTTCTCTGTTATCAGAACCTTTTGTTTGATTTTATTGCATTTATCTTAAAATTTAACGCTTTAAAGCAAAATTTTTCATCCTTTTTGACGGGGAAAATTTTTCTGCCGCTCCCGCGGCACGCCAGCGTTTTTCCCCGCAGAAGCCCGCAAGTTCCGGGGCCGCCTTCCCTTCGTTTTCTGGTATCCGGACAAAGAAACCGGTCCCCGCTCACCGAGCGGGGACCGCAAAATTCAGACCGTATGCAGGAACCGCAGGAATGCCTCTTTGCCCTCCGGGTCCCGTTTGTAGACGCCGGCGTGCTCCAGCACCTGGGCAAAGACCAGACCCGTCTCCTTCTGGACCACCTCCAAGGCGTTTTCCCGGGTGATGTGGTATTTGCCCCGGAAGCCCTCGGCCCAATCGGCATGCTTCTCTGTCAGCTCATGGGCGCGCAGGTCAGCCCCGGACACCAGAGCGCTGGCCACCGCCGCCAGCTCCTCTTTCAGCCGCGCGGGGAGGACAGCCAGACCCATGACCTCAATGAGGCCGATGTTCTCCTTCTTGATGTGGTGGAGCTCAGCGTGGGGATGGTACAGGCCCAGGGGGTGCTCCTCCGTGGTCAGATTATTGCGCAGCACCAGGTCCAACTCATACTTCTCCCCTCTCCGGCGGGCGATGGGGGTGATGGTGTTGTGAGGGGTTCCGTCGGTCTTGGCATAGATGACGGCAGCCTCGTCGGTGTAGCCCCGCCAGGCGTTCAAGATGCGGTCGGCCAGCTCGATCAGCCGCTCCGGGTCCTGTCCGGCGATCCGCACCACCGACATGGGCCACTTGACGATCCCCGCCTCCACGTCCTCAAATCCAGGGAAAGTGAAGGGGGTCTCCACGGGGGCCTTCTCCATGGCGAAGGTGTACCGTCCGCCCTGGAAGTGGTCGTGGGCCAAGATAGAACCGCCCACGATGGGCAGGTCGGCATTGGAGCCCACAAAATAATGGGGGAACTGGCGGACAAAATCCAGCAGCTTACCGAAGCAGGCCCGGTCGATCTTCATGGGGGTATGGACGCTGTTCAGGCAGATGCAGTGCTCGTTGTAGTACACATAGGGGGAATACTGCAAAAACCAGGGGGAGCCGTTGATGGTGATGGGGACAACGCGGTGGTTCTGCCGGGCGGGGTGGTTCACCCGGCCGGCGTAGCCCTCGTTCTCGGCGCACAGCTGGCACCGGGGATAGCTGGAGGCGGGCAGGTTCCGGGCGGCGGCAATGGCCTTGGGGTCCTTTTCCGGCTTGGACAGGTTGATGGTGATGTCCAGCTCCCCGTACTCCGTCTCCGCCTTCCACTGCATGTCCTTGGCGATCCGGTCCCGGCGGATATAGTTGGTGTCCTGGGAAAATTTGTAATACCAGTCTGTGGCCCTTTGGGGGTCCTCCCGGTACAGGGCCTGGAATTTCCCGATCACCTGGGCCGGACGGGGCGTCAGCCGCCCCATGAGCTCGGTATCAAACAGGTCCCGGTAGACCACGGAGTTCTCCGCCAGCACGCCCCGGGCGTGGGCGTCGTCCAGCAGTTCCTCCAGGACAGGAGCCAGTTCAATGTCCCCCCACTCCTGGCCGGGATCGGTATAGCCGTCCAGCTTCAACACATCCAGAATGGTGTTGACCGCCCAGGTGTACTCATTTTCTTCGATCAGCCCGGTGCGCAGGGCGTAGGTGGCCAGCTTGGAAACAGCGGCGTCGATCATGTTGCAATCACCTCATTGTCCTTCTCAGGCGTGGTAACCGTTGGGGTGGCTCTTGTGCCAGGCCCAGGCGGAGGAGACGATGGTCTCCAGGTCGGCGTACTTGGGCTGCCAGCCCAGGACGGTCCTGGCCTTGTCGGAGGAAGCCACCAGCTGGGCGGGGTCCCCGGCCCGGCGGGGGCAGGTCTCAGCGGGGATGGGGTGGCCGGTGACGGAGCGGGCCACGTCAATGACCTCCTTCACCGTAAAGCCCACGCCGTTGCCCAGGTTGAACACGTTGTTCTCCCCTCCGGCCAGCAGATAATCCAGGGCCAGGATGTGTGCCTGGGCCAGGTCGGAGACGTGGATGTAGTCCCGGACGCAGGTGCCGTCTTTGGTGGGATAGTCGTCCCCGAAAATGGAGATCTTGGCCCGCTTGCCGTTGGGTACCTGGAGGATGACGGGGATCAGATGGGTCTCGGGATCATGGGCCTCGCCGATCAGGCCGGAGGGATGGGCGCCGCAGGCGTTGAAATACCGCAGGGCCACATAGCGAAGGCCGTGGGCCCGGCTGGTCCAGGCCATCATCTTCTCCATGGCCAGCTTGGTCTCGCCGTAGCAGTTGGTGGGGACGGTCTTATCCGTCTCCAGGATGGGCACCCGCTCGGGTTCTCCGTAGGTGGCGGCGGTGGAGGAGAACACGATCTTGTCCACCCCGTGGGCCACCATGGACTGGAGGAGGACGGTGGTGCCGCCCAGGTTGTTGTCATAATACTTCAGCGGGTCAGACATGGACTCGCCCACCTGGGAGGAGGCGGCAAAGTGGATGACGCCCTCGATCTGCTCCCGCTCAAACAGCTGGTCCATGGCCTGCCGGTCCCGGATGTCCGCCCGGTAGAACCGGGCCTTGGGGTGGATGGCCTCCTGGAAGCCGGTGAGCAGGTTGTCGGCCACCACCACATCACGGCCGGCGGCGATGAGTTCATAAACCGTATGGGAGCCAATATAGCCGGCTCCGCCCAACACAAGAATCGCCATCGTAATATCCTTCCTTTCCAAATACTCGCTTATGCGATGACCACACAGCCGCCCTGGGGACGGATGTGGAGAATATGGCACTTACCGGGGCCCAGCAGGGCCTCCATGCCGGTCTTGAAGCGGTCCAGCTTCTCATTGGGGACAAAGGCCTGGATGGTGCCGGCAAAGCCGCCGCCGTGGACCCGGATGGCCCCGGTCCCCTCCAGCAGCTCTTGGCCCACCGCCAGGGCCACAGGGATGGCCTGCTGTCTGGGATCGGCGATGGCCCAGGTGTTCTGGAGGTGGAGGGCGGAGGAGACGCCGGAGGCGTTGACCAGGGCCAGGAACTGTGCAAAGTCCCCCGCCTCCAGGGCCTGCGCCTCCTGGATTGCCCGGCGGTCATCGTCGTAATAGTGCATGGCCCGGAGCACCGCCCGGTCGCCGCAGCGCACCCGCAGGGAGGGCAGGTTTGCCCGGAACTCCTCCTCGGGCACTTCCCGCAGGTGTTCCTTGCCAAAGTGCGCGGCCACCGCCCCCATTTCCCCGGGAATGTGGGCGTAATCGTCGGTGAGGTCGGCGTGGCAGGAGCCGGTATCCACGATACACAGGGCGTGGCCAGACTTGGAAAAATCAAAGTCCACCTTCTGTACCACCGGAGCCGCGGGGTCGGCAAAATCGATGGCCACTGCCCCGCCCACGGAGGACCCCATCTGGTCCATCAGGCCGCAGGGCTTGCCGAAAAACACATTCTCGGCGTACTGGCCGACCTTGGCGATCTGGACAGGGTCCAGCGCGCCGCCGCAGCAAAAATAGTTCAGGATGTTCCCCACCAGCACCTCATAGGCGGCGGAGGAGGACAGGCCGGAACCGGACAGGACGCTGGAGGTCACATAGGCGTCAAACCCGGAGACGGGATAACCCAATTCCTGAACTCTGGCGGCCACCCCCCGCACCAGGGCGGCAGAGGTGTTTTTCTCGCCGTCCTGGGGAAAGAGCCGGTCCAGATCCACCTTCAGCGCGGGATAGCCCTCGGAGAAGATGCGGATCATCCGCAGGCCATTGGCCGCGGCACAGGCCAGCATGTCCAGGTCCACGCTGCCGCACAGCACATGGCCGTGCTGGTGGTCGGTGTGGTTGCCGCCGATCTCCGTGCGGCCGGGGCCGGTAAAGAGAGCCGCCTGGACCGTCTCCTCCGGCGCAAAGGATTCCTGAAAGCGCTCCACCACATGGACAGCCCGCGCCCGGGCGGCCTCCAGGCTGGACTGTGTGCCGTCCAGGGCGTACAGCCCGGCCAGCGTCCGGTCATGTTCCCCGGCGCTCAGGGTCCTCAGCAGCAGTTCGCAGGAGCTCATATCGCGTCACCTCATTTTCATTTCTTGGTCACAGTATATTGAATTTTTAGTAAAAATTCAATCCCATTTTTCGCGGAACCTAAACTTTGTCGCAATGCACAGAAACCCGTATCCCACACTGTCTATTTTGACTGTTCTGCCGCCGGGCCGCTGCTCCGGCGGACCACCAGAGCGGGCGGGACCACCACCTTCAGAGGCAGGGTCCGCACCGGTTCCCTCCCCTGGGGACAGGCCCGCTCCCCCAACAGGCGCAGGGCGGTCCGGGCCATCTCCTCCACATGGGTGGAGACAGAGGTGAGGGGCGGGTCCACAAGGGCGGACCGGGGCGTGTCATTGAAGGAGACCACCGACACCTCCCCGGGCACCGGTATTCCCGCGCTCCCCAGGGCGCGAAGCGCGCCGATGGCCACCTCCTCATTGGCACACAGGAAGGCCGTGGGCGGCAGAGAGCCGGCCCCCAGAAAAGCCTCCACCGCCCGGGCGGCGGCCTCCGCCTCCATTGGGCAGTCCACCATCAGGCCCCGGTCCAGCAGTCCGCGCCCGTCCATGAGGCGGAGGAACAGCTGCCGGCGGACCTCGGGCGCCCGCTGGCGGCGGTCATCCAGCTTGTAAGCCGGACCGATGAAACCGATACGCCGGTGCCCCAACCGGGTCAGATGCTCCAACGCCAAGGAAATCCCCAGCTCATAGCCCAGGACCACTGAATCGAAACGGCTCTCAAAGGGGGAGGAGTCCAGAAAGACCACGTTGGGCGTGAGGGCGGACAGGGATTCGATCTGGGCGGGAGTGAACAGCCCAATGGCCACGATGCCGTCCAGGCCGTCCCCCTCCGGGGGAAGAAACGTCTCGCCCCGGCTCTCCAAGGTCAGGCAGGTGTACTTCTTGTCCAGACAGCCCTGCCGGACAAAACCGCTGAGGTAGAGATAATAGGGGTCCTCCAGCTGCTGGACCGGGGTGAGCATCTCCGCAACCCCCACTCGGAGCACCCCCTTGGGGGTCCTGCCCCGGCGGCTGCGGGTGGCCGTGTAGTTCAGCCGCCCCGCCTCCTCCAGCACCTTCCGCCGCGCCTCCGGCGTCACCGACAGGGCCGGGTCCCCGCTGAGGATCCGGGAGATGGTGGCGGGGGAATAACCGGTCCGGTCGGCCAGTTCCTTCAAAGTCGCCATGGTCCTTCCTCCATAATTTTTACTAAAAAAAGAATAGCACACAGTGGGATTTTTGACAAGGGGCAGCGCCGGTTTTCTTTGCCTTTTCTGTCCCGGTCTGGTATAGTGGAAGCAACACAGCCGGAATTGCCCCAGCGCATTTCCAAAAAGGAGGACCTCCCATGAATGAATCCATCCGCTGTCCCTTCGGGACCACCCCCACCGGGGAACAGGTGGAGCAGCTCACCCTGTCCAACGGCATCCTCACCTGCCGACTCCTCACCTTTGGCGCCGCCCTCCGTTCCCTGGAAGTGCCGGACAAGGACGGCAAGCCGGTGGACGTGGTGCTGGGCTACGACACTCTGGAGGAGTACCGGACCCAGGACGGCTACCTGGGCGCCGTAGTAGGCCGGTTTGCCAACCGCATCGCGGGGGGCCGCTTCACCCTCAACGGGCGGGAATATACGCTGGCGGTCAACAACGGACCCAACCATCTCCACGGCGGGCTGGTTGGCTTCTCCTATCAGGTTTGGACCGTGGAGGAGCTGACAGCGGACCGGGCCGTCCTCTCGCTGGTCAGCCCGGACGGCCAGGAGGGCTACCCCGGCACTCTGCGGGTCCGGGTCACTTACCGCCTGGAGGGCAGCGCCCTATCCATCCGGTATGAGGCGGAGACGGACCGGGACACTCCCTGCAATCTCACCAACCACAGCTACTTCAACCTGGCGGGACAGGGCTCCGGCCCCGTGCTGGACCAGGAGATCGCCCTGCGCGCTTCCCGGTACACCCCGGCGGACGATACCAGCATCCCGCTGGGTGTTCTGGAGCCAGTGAGCGGCACCCCCATGGACCTGACCCGTCCCACCCCCATTGGCGCTCATCTCGACGAACCGTTCCCTCAGCTGGAGCTGGGCCACGGCTACGACCACAATTTTGTGATCGACGGCCCCGTGGGGCAGCTTCGCCCCGCCGCTTGGTCCCGCTGCGCCGCCACCGGGATCGTCATGGAGACGGAGACTACCCTCCCCGGCGTCCAGTTATACACCGCTAATTTTCTGGCAGACGGCCGGAAGGGCAAGGGCGGCGCGGTCTATGGCCCGCGCCACGCCTTCTGTCTGGAGACACAGTTCTTCCCCGACTCCCCAAACCAGCCCGGCTTCCCCTCCTGTATCCTCCGGGCGGGCAGCCGGTACGACCACACCACCTGTTACCGTTTCTCTATTGCCGAATGACAAAACAGGCCCCCGGCTCAGGATGAGCCGGGGGCCTGAGGCTGTCGAAAAAGCCTTTTCGACAGCCTCAGCAAATTTGAAAACATTAAAAAATGTTTCCAAATTTGTACTGATTGAAAAGAAAGGGAACCCTGACGGTTCCCTTTCAAACTATCCTTCCCTCCGAACCCTTGAAGGATCATGGTTTATCGACAAGCTGAGGCCCCCGGCTCAGGATGAGCCGGGGGCCTGTTTCTCTCTCTGTCCTCTGTCTGTGACCGCTTCACTCATGAAGCGGGGATGCGCGGCCGGCAAGCGGCGATGTGTCTGCCGTTCTTTCCGGTCCCCGCCCGTTTTACGTACTCCAGACCGGTCCCATGCGCAGCCTCGGGCATCAGCTCTCTCCCGTTACGGCTCCCGGAACTCCTCCCAGTTTTCCTGGGTCACCCGCTGATAGGGCAGCCAGATATAGTGGCCGTCCACAATGTCCATGGTGTCCGCCGGGTCGTTGCCCGCGGTGAGCTCCAGCACCAGGTCCAGCATGGCCCGGGCGATGCCCTTGGCGTCGTTCAGGACGGTGCCCGACAGCTCCCCGGACTTGATGGCCTCCAGGGCCGGCGCCGTGGCATCCACGCCCACCACCATGGGCAGCTCCGCCCCCGCCTCCCGGAAGGTATCGATGGCGCCCAGGGCCATGTCATCATTATTGGCAAACACCACCTCGATCTGGCCGCCGAACTCCGCCAGCCACTGGGCCATTTTCGCGGAGGCCTGCCCCCGGTTCCAGTTGGCGGTGTCGCTGGCCAGCTTCTCCACCTCCACCCCCGCGTCAGTCAGCGTCTTGATGGAGTATTCGGTCCGAAGCAGCGTGTCCTGGTGCCCGGGTTCTCCCTCCAGCATCACATACTGGAGCACGCCGTCTCCGTTCCGGTCCATGGTTTCCCGGTCAGACAGCCAGGCGTCCAGAACGATCTGTCCCTGAAGCGTGCCTCCCTCGGGCGCGCTGGCTCCCACATAGTAGACCTGCTCCCAGCGCTGGATGTCCTCCGCCACCGGCTGGCGGTTGAAGAAGATCAGCGGCACTCCCGCCGCCTCCGCCTTGTCCACGATCACCGCCGCCGCCGTCCGGTCCACGATGTTGACGCACAGCACATCACAGCCCTTGTCCAGAAACCGGTCCACCTGCTCCAGCTGGGCGGTCTGGTTGCTCCGTCCATCGGCAGTGGACAGGTTGATCTTCAGCGTTCCCCCGCTCTCCGCCTCCTGGGCCATCCGTTCCAGATTCTGAACAATGGTGGAGATAAAGGTGTCATCCTGGGTGTAGAGCGCCACCCCCACCCGGAGGGTGGTATTCTTGTCCCGCTCTCTGGCGCCGCAGCCCCCCAGCGCCGTCAGCATCAGGACCACCAGGAACAGGGCCGCGCACCGGCGCCTAAGACGCCACCGGGAACAGCAGTTTTTCAATGTCCGGATCATAGATCTCCTCCCCCCGCACCACAGAAAAGGGCAGCGGCTCCGATTTGTTCTTCTCACCCCGGGCGGCTTTCACAGCGCTCTCCACCGCCAGATAGCCGGCGGCGTAATCACTCCAGACCGCCACAGCGGTCACGGTCCCACGCTCCAGCCAAGCCGCCACGTCAGTGGTCACGCCCACCCCGTACAGGGGCTGCTCAAGTCCACGGCTCTCCTTGGCCGCCGCCGCCCCCTGGGTGGCAGCCGGTTCAAAGGCCATGATCCAGTCTGTCCCGGCCTCTCTTGCCAGCCCATCCAGCACCGCAGGCAAGCCGCCCGCCCGGGCGGCCCGGCGCTGGACCGGGACCCCTGCCTCCTCCAGAACCTCCCGGGCTCCTTCCAGCCGTTCCCGCACGCCGAAGCTGCCGGGGGCCGTATCCAGCAGGAGCACCGCGCCCCCCGTCCAGTCCTCTAACAGAGCCCGGGCCAAAGCCTGGCCCAAAGCCCGGTTATCGGGGGAGATCGTGTCCTCTGCCCCCTCCAGCGCCGATTCCAGCGCCACCACCGGGCATTTCCCGGTCAGCTCCCGCAGGTCCTGTGCCAGCGTCTCAGGCTCGGCCGGGACGACCACCAGGGCGTCCGCCCCCCCTTCATACTCCCGGCGCAGCAGGTCCTCCTGCTCCTGCCCGTCATTGTCCGTGGACAGTACCAGGAAACGGGTCTCCGCCCGCAGCTCCGCCGCCGCCTGCTCCATGCCCAGGCGGGCGTTTCCCCAGAGGGAGCTGTCCGATTCCCGGATGATCACAGACAGCTCCAGCGGAGGGTCCGGCGTCCTGTTGCCGGACAGCTGGGGCAGCACCAGCGTCAGGATCACCGCGCCGCCCAGGAGGGCCAGGACCGCCAGCTGTATCCAGGCGTTTCTGCTTCGTTTACTCATTCCATGACCTCCCTCTCATAGGCGGCCAGGCCCTCTCGGTCGAGGGCGGGCAGACGGATCTGAACGGTGGTCCCCTCATCCGGCTCGCTGAAGATCGTCAGCCCATATTGCTTTCCGAAGGTCAGCTGGATGCGCCGGTGGACGTTGCGCACCCCGATGCCGGAGCCGGTGGTCCGGACGTCAGGCCGGTCCTCATCCAGCAGGGACGCCGCCACCTCAGGCCGCATCCCCATGCCGTTGTCCGCCACCTCGATGACCAGGTCCTCCCCGTCCCTCCGGGCGGCCACCGTAATGAGGCCGTCCTCCTCGGCGGAGGCCATGCCGTGGTAAATGGCGTTCTCCAGAATGGGCTGGACGATCAGCTTCAGCGTGTACAGCCCCTCCGTGCCCGGCTCCGCCGATATTTGCGAGGTGAATTTGTTTTTGAACCGAATCTGCTGAATGGTCATGTAATGGCGGGCGTGCTCCAGTTCGTCAGCCAGGGGAATGATGCGCTTGCCCCGGCTCAGGGAGATGCGGAACAGGCGGGCCAGGGAGGTGACCATCTGAATGGCCTCCTCGTAGCGTCCCGCCTCGGTCATCCAGATCACCGAGTCCAAGGTGTTGTACAGGAAGTGCGGATTGATCTGGGATTGGAGGACCTCCAGCTCGGAGCGCCGTTTCTGGCTCTCCTGCTGGATAATGTCGTCCATCAGGTGGTGCATGGTGGACACCATGGAGCGGATGGAGTGGCCCAGGCGCTGGACCTCATAGCAGCCCCCCTCCTCGATCTCCACGTTCTCTTTCCCCGCCTCCAGCTCCTTCACAGCCTGCTCCAGCCTGCGGATGGGGTCGGTGATATGGGCGGAGATGCGGAAATTCAGAAACGCCATCAAAAAGACAGAGAACAGCAGCAGAGCCAACCCAAAGAGGAGGGCCTGCCAGGTGTCGGCGCCCATCTGCTGGGCGGGCACCACACCCACCAGCTTCCAGCCGGTGTACCCCACGGTCTTTACCGTGATCTGGCGGGCCTGACTCTGAAACATTTCCCGGCGGGTCCCGTCCCGGTAGCCCGCCGCCGCCAGATTGTTTTCTTCCAGCAGCCCGGCGTAGATCAGCTGCTGCCGGGGATGGTAGATCAGTTCCCCGTCGCTGTCCATCAGGTAGAGGTATCCTCCGTTGGTCAGTTCCACCCCCTGGCAGACCTGCTCAATGCCGGCAAAGCTCATATCCACCAGAAGCACGCCGCTCTCTGTCACGCCGTCCCGGGTCAGCTGGACATACCGGCTGAGGGAGACCACCCAGCGGTAGCGGTAATCCGGATCTTCAAAGAGGTTTTGAATATGAGGCGTGGAGAAGTGCAGGTTCTCCATTTTCGCCATGGCCGACTGGAACCAGCCGCTGGTCAGGACGACGGCGGAGGATTTCATGCTAGACAGGGGCACCGCCGACACCAGGCCGCCGGAGCGGTCAAACACCGCGATGGACACCAGGCTGTCCCGGTTCTCCTCATAGAGCAGGTCCATGCCCTCCTGAAAGCCGCCCTCCGCCAGGTCGGTATGCTTGATGACCCGGTAGTACATGGTGTCAGAGACCCGCATCATCCGGTGGAGATAGCTCTCCAGATTGGCATTCACCTGGGCCAGGACCCGCTGGCTGTTGTCCTTCGTCATGTTGTGAGTGGCGGTGGAAAAGCGCAGATACATGCTCATCCCCATGAAGACCATTCCCACCACCGCAACGGCTGTGAAGGAAAGGGAGATCACCATCTGAATGCTCATCTTCCGGTAGCGGGCAGCCACTTTGCCCACAAAACCTTTGAAAAATATCCGCACTTCTGTCCCTCCCTTCTGCGCTTCCGCCCCATCGTTCTCTGAACTGGCGGAAACGGTCATGGATATTCCGGAACCTTACCGGCCCTGTCCCGCCCGGTACTTGGACGGGGTCACGCCAAAATGGCGCTTGAACACATAGCTGAAATAATTGGGATCGGTATACCCTGTCTGCTCCGCAATGAGGTAGGTCTTCTCCCCCGTGTCCCGGAGCAGACGGGCCGCCTGGTCCATCCGCACCTCGGTCACATAGGCGGTAAAGCTCATCCCTGTCTCCCGTTTGAACAGCGTGGAAAAATAGGTGGGCGACAGGTGGAGATGGGAACAGAGGGATTCCACGCTCAATTCGCTGTTCCGGTAGTTTTCGTTGATAAAATCCTTGGCTTTTTCCACCGTCTTCCAGGCGGAATCGGTACGCTGGCGGCCCAAGACCTCCCGCAGCTTCAGGCAGCCCTCCGTCAGCCACCCCTCCAGTTCCTCCAGAGAGGAGAAATCCGTCAGAGTCACCACCCCTGTAAACCCGGGGCCGAAGACCTCCTCCAGCTCCGCTCCGCCGGAACGGGCCAGCTTAACCAGGCTGGTCACCACCTCCTGAAAAAAGAGGTGGCACTGGGGCAGCGACAGGCGCGCCTCCCGGACCCGTCCCGTCAGACTCCGGATCACCTGCTCCACCTGCTCCCGGCTGCCCAGTTTTACCGCCGTGGCCAGGTCCCGCTGGTCTTCCTCCTCAAAGGACAGGCGGGCGGAGCGGTCAGGCTCCAGATCGCCGATGTAAATGACCCGGTCGCCCCCCATGAGCACCCGGTAATCCAGAGCCGACCCGGCGCCTTCCACCGAAGCGTGCAGGCCGGCCGGGCCCTCACAGGGCAGGCCGATGCCCACGGTCAGCGTCATGCCCAGGTAGCTGTGGGACAGGACACACAGCCGTTCCAGTTCCTCCAGCAGGGGGTAGATCGCCTCCCGCTCTGGGAGATTGGCCAGCAGAGCCACCGCGTCATTATAGAGGATCACCCGGAGGCCGCAGCCCGGCAGGTCAAAGTTTTCCTGGAAGAAGGCCCGGACGGACAACAGCAGCAGTTCGTCCCGTTCCGCCTCCTCCCCTCCCCGGGGCGCGTCCACCTGGACCAGAGCCGCTACCCAGTGCCCTTCCGGCAGCTGGATCTCATAGCGCGCCGCCCGGTCCTGGATCTGATCGGGCCGGATGCGCCCGTCCAGCAGACGGGTATAAAACATCTCCCGCAGGATGGGCAGACTTTCCTCATACCGGCGGCGCAGGGTCTCCATGTCCCGGCGCTCCAGCCGCTGCTGGTCCAGCTGCGCCTTCAGCTTGTTCAGCACCTGGTTCAGTTCGGGGGCGTTAATGGGCTTGAGAATATACTCGAAGACATTCATCCCGATGGCCTGACGGGCATACTCAAAGTCATCGAAGCCGGAGAAGACCACCAGCTTGGCCGCGGGGAGAGACTGCTTCAGCCTGCGGCACAGCTCCAGGCCATCCATAAAGGGCATCTTGATGTCGGTGAGCACCACATCGGGGCGCAGCTGCTCCGCCAGTTCCAGCGCCTCCGCCCCATTCTCCGCCTCGCCCACCAGGACAAAACCCAGGCCGGCCCAGTCGATCTTCCGGCTGATGCCCACCCGGATCTCCTCCTCGTCATCGGCCAGCAAAACCCGATACGGTTCCAAGGCTATCCCTCCTTTGCCTTTCAGTATAACATATTTTGCCCCGCTTGAATAGGAAAAGGCGTCCGCCCGCCAGACGGCGGGCGGACGCCCAAGACAGTTCCTTGTATTCTCTTACTTCTTGACCAGGTACTTGCGCATATCCAGGGCACAGGCAAAGAGGATGATGCCGCCCTTGATCAGGTACTGGAGGTTCTGGTCCATGCCCACCAGAGGCAGCGCCACGAAAATCAGGCGGAGCATCAGCACGCCGATGACGATGCCGCTGATTTTGCCGATGCCGCCGACGAAGGACACACCGCCGATGACGCAGGCCGCGATGGCGTCCAGTTCGTAGTTGACGCCGGTGTTGGCGGTGTTGGAGGCGATACGGGCGGACTCCACAAAGCCGGCCCAGCCGTACATGGCGCCGGCCAGAGCGAAGACCATGATGGTGGTCTTGAGCACGTTGACGCCGGACACCCGGGCGGCCTCCTCATTGGCGCCCAGAGCGAACATGTTCTTGCCGAAGGTGGTCTTGTTCCAGATGAACCACATCAAAGCGGTGAGGAGCAGGGCGTAGATCACATAGTTGGGGATCTGGATCTTGCCGAAGTTGAGCAGCGGGGGATTGCCCACCACGAAGTTACGGTAGTTGGGGGCCAGGGAGGAGATGGCCATGCCCTTGTTGTTGCCCTGCTGGACGTAGAGCAGCAGAGTGGTGTACAAAATCAGCTGGGTGGCCAGGGTGACGATAAAGGGATGCAGCTTGAACTTGGCCACAAAGAAGCCGTTGAAGGCGCCGATGAGGGCGCCCAGGCCCACGGAGATCAGAATGACCACGGGGATGGGCAGGGTGCCGATGTTGGGCCACATCTTGTTGGCGGCGTCGCTGGCCTGGAGCAGGGAGGCGGAGACACAGGCGGTGATGCCCACGGCGCGGCCGGCGCTCAGGTCGGTGCCGGTAAGGACGATACAGCCGCCGATGCCCAGGGCCACGGGCAGGTAAGCCGCCGTCAGGGACAGCAGGTTCACCAGGGACCGGGGGCTCAGGAAGGAAGGCTGGGTGATGGCCACATAAGCAGCCACCAGCAGCATGATGATGATCAGCGCGTTGTTCAGCAGGACATTGCCCACCTGCTTGGCGTCCAGACTTTTGGACTTGGCGGCAAGGGCCTTGGATTCATTACTCATGGTAGTTCCTCCTCTTTACACATACTTGGCCGCCAGGGTGAGGATCTCCTCCTGGCTGGTATTTTTGGCGTCTACCTCACCGGCCACCTGGCCGCCGGACATGACCAGGATCCGGTCACACACGCCCAGCAGCTCCGGCATTTCGGAGGAGACCATGATCACGCCCTTGCCCTCCTTGGCCAGGTCGTTGATCAGCTGATAGATCTCATATTTGGCGCCCACGTCGATGCCGCGGGTGGGCTCGTCCAACAGCAGGACCTCCGGCTTGGTGAGCAGCCAGCGGCCGATGATGACCTTCTGCTGGTTGCCGCCGGACAGAGAGCGAATCTGGGTCTTCTGGCTGGGGGTCTTGATGTGCATGGCCTGGATCGCCCAGTCAGTGTCCTCTTTCATCTTTTTGTCGTTGAGACAGATGCCGCCCATCAGGTAATTCTTCAGGTTGGAGATCACCGTGTTCTCCCGGATGTCCCGGATCCCGAAGATACCGGTAGCCCGGCGTTCCTCCGTCAGGAGGGCAAAGCCGTTCTTGATGGACTCCTGGGGGGTGCGGTTCTGGATCTCCCTGCCATGGAGGGTGATGGTACCGCCGCCCCGGGTCATGACGCCAAAGAGGTTCTCCAGCACCTCGGTACGGCCGGAACCGTCCAGGCCGGCGATGCCCAGCACCTCGCCCTTGCGCAGCTGGAAGGTCGCCTCCTTCAAGCGGGTATACTTGCCGCTCATGTGCTGAACGTCCAGGATGACATCCCCGGGCTCGTTGGTCTTCTCGGGGAAGCGGTTGGTCAGCTCCCGGCCCACCATCAGCTTGATGATCTCCTCCATGGTCAGCTCGCTGGCCGGCCGGGTGGCCACCCACTGGCCGTCCCGCATAATGGTCACGTCGTCGCTGATGCGGAGGATCTCCTCCATTTTATGGGATATGTAGATGATGCCGCAGCCCTTGGCCTTCAGCATGTTGATGATGCGGAACAGGTGCTCCACCTCCGCCTCGGTGAGGGAGGAGGTGGGCTCGTCAAATACCACGATCTTGGCGTCGTAGCTGACGGCCTTGGCAATCTCCACCATCTGCCGCTGGGAGACAGGCAGGGTGGACATGATGGCCTTGGGGTTGACGTTGACCTCCAGTGTGTCGAAGATCTCCCGGGTCTTCTGGTCCATGATCCGCTCGCTGACCACGAAGCCGCCCACCTTGGGGTAGCGGCCCAGCCACAGGTTGTCCTTGACCGTGCGGGTCAGGGCCTGGTTCAGTTCCTGGTGCACCATGGCCACGCCGTTTTCCAGGGCCTCCTTGGAGCTTTTGAAATTGATCTCTTGGCCGTCCAGGGTGATGGTGCCGCCATCCTTGTTATAGATGCCGAAGAGGCACTTCATCAAAGTGGACTTGCCCGCGCCGTTTTCTCCCATCAGGGCGTGGACGGTGCCGGCCCGGACCGTCAGGTTTACGTTGTCCAGGGCCTTCACGCCGGGGAATTCCTTGCTGATGCCGCGCATTTCCAACAGAGCCGGCTGTTCCATATACTTCCTCCTCTCGCTCGGTGAAACCACCGCTTTCATGCTGCCCGGCGGGCAAAACAAAAGCGGAGGCTTCACATAGGGTCAAGCGGAGCTGCCATAAGGCAGCCCCGCTTGACTGTTGTTTCGTATGTCAGGGGGCCTTTTCAGCTTTGTCTGTCAGGCTCAGTCCTGAGTGTTGGCGTCATACATGGCGTAAGGCACACGGATCTTGGCCACGTCGGCGTCCACGGTGAAGCTGCCGGTGTTGGCCATCAGCTCAGCGCCGTCCTTCACGTTCTGGACCAGAGTCATGATGGTGGTAGCCATGCCCACAGCGTCCTGCTTGATGGAGCCGGTCATGTTGCCGGCCTTGATCAGAGCCTTGGCGGAGTCGGTGGCGTCCACGCCGAAGACGGGGATGATGGTGGTGCCTTCACCGTTGTTGTAGCCCACGTTCTGGAGGGCGGAGATGGCGCCCTCGGCCATGCCGTCGTTGTTGCAGATGATCAGCTCAACCATGTTGCCGTTGTCCTCGTTGTAGGAGCCCAGCAGAGAGACCATGTAGTCGTTGGCGGCCTGAGCGGACCACTTGCCGGCGGTATCCACCAGGTACTTGGTGGAGGCGGAGGCGTCGTAGTAGGACAGGGCGGGCTTGCCGGCGGCAGTCAGGATGGCGTCGGCGTCCTCAACACCGTACTGGGTACGGGCCTCGGCCTCGGCGTTGCCCTCCTGGCCCTTGAACATGACGTAGGAGATGACGCCGTCGCCGTTCAGGTCCACTTCGTCATAGTGCTCCATCAGGTAGTTGCCGATCATCTCGCCCTGCATGTGGCCGGCGTCGGGGGCGTTGGTGCCCACGAAAGCGCACTTGTCATAGCTGTTGATGACGTCGTTATCAGCGACCTCGCGGTTAAAGAAGATCACGGGGATGCCGGCGGCCTTGGCGGCGTCCACGATGTCCTTGGCGGGGTCGGAGGTGGCGGTCTCCACGATGTTGACAATCAGCAGGTTGGTGCCGCCGGTGATGGCGGTGTTGACCTGCTCGGTCTGGGAGGGCTGGCTGCCGGCGGCATCATAGTTGGTGAACTTCACGCCCATGGCGGTCAGCTGCTCGTCCATGCTGGCACGGACGCTGGAGATGTACACGTCGGAGAAGTCATAGTAGAACACGCCGACATTCAGCTCCTCAGCCTGAGCGGCGGAGCCGCCGCTGGTCTGAGAACCGGCAGTATTGCCGGAAGATGCGGTCTTGTTGCCGCCGCAGCCGGCGAACAGGCCGATCATCATAACGGCCGCCAGAGCAAGAGCAAGTTTCTTCTTCATTATCGTTCCTCCTAATTCAAATGCTTTCCTTTGCTTCTCACCGGGGCTTGGCCCCGGCGATTATCATTGTAGCCGTTCAAACCGGAAAAAACGATAGAAAATTCTTCGGACTACCCGGAAAAAACTATGTTTTTCCGGAAACTCTGGTATATGTTTCCAAAACTTCCCCGATCACCGGAAGCGCCGGGCATAGCCGCACCGGCGGCACAGGGGCTCCACCGCCTTCCGGCAGGAAAAGCCCTCGTAAATAGCCCGGGCCCGGGGACCATTCAGGATCTCCTCCAGGTCCTGCCGGTACAGGTTCCCCAGGGGGATGTCTCCCTCATGGTCCAGGCAGCAGGGCACCACCGTCCCGTCCACCAAGACGCCCACCTGGTCCCGCAGGCCCATACAGAAGCCCCTATCTCCCCCGTCGGCCGCGCTCAGATCGGGCCAATCGAACCGCTCCCCCCACTCCAGATAGATCCGGTCCGCCAAGGTGGTTCCCTGGGGTCTGACGAGCCAGGGCCGGGGAAACTCCAGCGCCAGACGGTCCAGGATCATCTGGTTCTGCCGGTTCTCCCCTCTGGTCTGCTCCCCGTCCAGGTTCCACAGCCGGAGGACACACCGCTTCCCCGCCCCGGCTGCCGCCCGGGCAAAGGAAACGCACTGGTCAAGATACGCCTCCAGACAGCCCCCCTGGTTGCCCTCAAAGGAGTGGACGGAAATGCTGATCCGGTGGACCGCCGGACTGGCGCAGAGCAGTTCCTTTCGCTGGGGCAGCAGGGTCCCGTTGGTGGTAAGCATCACCCGGAAGCCCAGCCGCGCGGCGCAGTCCAGCAGCTCCTCCAGCTGCGGGTGGAGCAGCGGCTCCCCCATCAGGTGAAGATAGAGATATTCCGTATGGGGCCGGACCTTCTCCGCCAGGGTGCGGAACTGGTCCGGAGTCATAAAACTCCCGGGCCGCTTGGTGCCCGCGCAAAAGGAACAGTCAAGATTACAGAGGTTGGTGATCTCCAGATATACTTTTTTTAACCTACCCATTCTTGCCGACCGCCTACTCATCGAAGTATTTGTGCAATAAAAAAGCTCGTCGCAAGCGTTGTATCGCTTGCGACGAGCTGGTACGGCTGAAGGGATTCGAACCCCCGACCTACTGGTTCGTAGCCAGTCACTCTATCCAACTGAGCTACAGCCGCATACCGAAAAGAGGTGTTTCTCTTAACAGCTTGATTAGTATAGCATGGTCCTCCGGAAAAAGCAAGAGGTAATTTCAAATTTTTTGAATTTTTTTGGCGCCGATCAGCGAGGCGTCTTCCGTCCCGGCCCAGACGGTAATGAACACATCCACCAGCGGAGCTGGTGGTTGTCACTATGCGGGCATAGCCCTTTGTTCCTCGCTCACGCGTAAACGCGTGAGTACGGTCTGCCAGCTGCGTAAGGACGGTTACTTACTGCC
>Ga0129308_1000545_pt1 | contig 54330 bp, 49 predicted proteins | sample L827metagenome_FD_94440 | JGI IMG/M metagenome (GOLD analysis project Ga0129308, IMG submission 94440) | Ring-tailed lemur group fecal microbial communities from Wisconsin, USA - L827 metagenome | ecosystem: Host-associated > Mammals > Digestive system > Large intestine > Fecal | place: USA...
AATCCCGTGCGCGGGCGGGCGGCGGCAGCGGCATGGGGCTGGCCCTGTGCGAGAAGATCGCCGCGCTGCACGGCGGGCGGCTGCAAATTGAAAGCGTTGAAGGGGAGGGCACTGCGGTGACGGTGTGCCTGCCCGCGGCGGACGGCGAAGAAGGAGGCGCGGCGGTATGAACAAATGGAAGAACTGGTTCGCGCGCCCCGCGGCCGCAGTGCTGTGCACGGGCGTTTTGGCGCTGGTCCTCTCGGCCGTGCCCGCCCTGACGCTGTGGCTGGGCGACGCCGGGCTGCTGGCCCAGCCGCACGCGCGCACGCAGAAAGCGGGGGCGCTGGCGCTTACGGGCGAGGATATGTATTTAACGCGGGTGCTGAAAAAATACAGCCGCCGCGGCAGCATGAGCGGCTACCAGTGGGCGGGAACCAGCCCGGATTCCATGTATTATGTCGAGCCGGACGGCTTGCTCTTCCATGTGGAGGAACTGGCGGCGGCGGGCGTGCTGCCGGAGGAGTGGGCCGCCTATTTTATGGATCAGATCGGGTTGTCCACGTATCAGAGCGAGGACAGCCTAGGCTTTGTCAACTACATCAGTTATGGCCGCCGGGATGAAAATCTGGGCTATTACATCATTGGCGTCACTGTGGAGAGCCAGTCTCAAAAGGTGGTGGGGCTCTGGGGGACGGCAGAGGAATGGGCGGGCCTGCCGGAGCCCGACGCGCCGGCGGTGCTTGCGGCCTACAAAACATACCTCGGCATGGACAGCCTGGCGGACTGGGCCGGGCCGAAGGGTACGAAATATGCAGAGAACGGTCTGTATTCCGCCTCGGCCGGGCTGCTGCTCGCCTGCCAGAGCGGGCTTTATGTTGCATATCCCGATTATACGTTCGAAGCCGGGGGCGACCAGCAGCGTATGTATTTCAGCCTGAGCGCGGCTTCCGTGGAAGAAAGCACCGTGCGCGGCTGGCAGGAGTACCGCCGTTCCTTCGGCGCGGGGGCATTCGGACAAGCGGATGCGGACACAGCGCGGCCGCAAGAAGAGCAGCCGGAAGAGGAGGCGATGGGATGAAGCGGATTTTTGCACTGTGCCTTGTGCTGGCGCTGCTGGCAGGATGCGCGCCCGCCCCCAGCGCCCCTTCCTCCGGCGCGCCGGCTTCCTCCCAAACGGTGCAGGAGCCGCCTGCGCCCGCGTTCGCCGTAGGTGCGCTGGACACTGTGCAGTGGAGCGGCTACGGAACGGGAAGCAACGGCGGCGACGCTTATTACGAACTGGCTGTGCTGGCCGAGAACGCCGCCGGGCCGGACGGCCTTACCCGGCGCGTATCCATGCTGTTGCGCACGGATTACGCTACGCTGACGCAGGCGCCGCTGTGCAGCGTGCCGGGCTGCGGCCACAGCGACGCCGCGTGCCCGGCGTACATAGAGGGAAACAATGTGGCGGCTGCGGCCATTGGCGGGAACGTCTACCTGATGGGCTCCGTGAACGGAACATGGTTTCTGCAAAACACCGCTTCACCGGCGGCTGTGGCTTATATCGATGTGGTGGACGCTTCCGGCTTTCGGCGCAAAAGGGTGATGGAATTTCCCCAGGGCTGGGAGGTGTACAGCGATTCTTTCTCTTACACGGATGGCGGCGCGCTGTACGGAAGCTATTACGACCACAGTGAAAATGTCTCCGGCGGCGTGCGGGTAGACCTGGCCACCGGGGAATACACGGTCTTTGAGACAGGCGGAGACAGTATGCTGGGCGTGTCCGGCAGCGGCTTCCTTATGCGGCATTATGAATATCCGCTGGACGTCGGGGTTTATCCCGGCGTGGCCATTGGCGAGGCGGAGCAGGTGCGGAGCCAGCAGATGGACGAATGGCTGGTGCAGTATGATCTGGCCGCAGGCACGCGGACGCGCCTCGGCAGCCCGCAGATGGATTGGTATGGGGAGTACGATGGCTACGGCTATCTTGGTGGCATGTATGTGCGGGACGGCAAGCTGTACCAGATGTTCATTCAGGAGGATGACGGGGACGCCTCTCTGAAAACGCTTTTGGAACGGGATGTTTTTAACGGCACGCAGCGGACGCTGGCTTCGTTCCGGCCGTCGGCCTCCGTGCCCTGGCTGGACTTTGGCCTTCAGGATATACTTCCGGCATGCTGCGGTGAACAGGAACCGTATTTATGGGCGGGCGCTTTCAGCACAAGCGGTGCGGGTTATGTCCCGGCCTATTTGATCGACGTGCGGGACGGGCAGCTGCGCGAAGTTTTGCTGCGGGCTGAAGAACCGTATACGGGCGGGGAAACGGCGGCTTTGCCGTTGGCCCGGACGAACGGCGGTTTATGGCTGGTGCCGGTGGCGGCAATGGAAGACCCGTGGGGCGGGATGCGCCGGTCCTATGCCCTTGCCGCGCCGGAGACCGTGTTTGCCGGCAGCGGGGAGCTGCAGTATATCCGGATGTGGACGCCGCCCGATGCAATGGGATGATTCGTGGAAGGGGCGGCGCTCTCCGGCGTCAATATGCCGATGACGGCGGCCTGTGTTCTTTTCTTCACAGGCCGCTGTTTTTTCGTTCTTTCCGTTGCCTTGCACTTTGTTTGGTAGTATAATAATTTTATATATGGTTTTTGGGAGGCTTTGCCTTTGCATTATCTGGATAACGCCGCCACCACACGCGTGGCCGACGCCGTGGCCGACACAGCGGACGCGGTGCTGCGCGCCCATTACGCCAACCCGTCCTCGCTGTACGCGCCCGGCGCGCAGAGCGAGTTCGTTTTGTCCGGCGCGCGGGAAACGGTGGCCGCGTCCCTGGGCGCGCAGCCGGGGGAGATCGTGTTCACGGCCTGCGGCTCCGAGGGCAACAACCTTGCTGTTCTGGGCGCGGTAAAGGCGCGCGCCGCCTGGGCGGACCACATTGTCGTCACGGGCTACGAACACCCCAGCGTGCAGAACCCCGTGGCCGCGCTGGAAAAAGAGGGCTGGCGCGTCACCGTCGTGAGGCCGGACGCCTCCGGCCATGTGGACGCCGGGGCGCTGGTACAGGCCGTCGGCTCCAAAACGGCCCTCGTCACAGCCATGCATGTAAACAATGAGGTCGGTTCCATTCTGGACGTGGCCGCGCTGGCCAAAGCGGTGAAGGAAAAGAACAGCCGCACGGCCGTACACATCGACGGCGTACAGGCGTGGGGCAAGGTCCCGCAGCGGCTGAACGGAACGGCCATCGACAGCTACGCGGTGTCCGGGCATAAGATCCACGCGCCCAAGGGCGTGGGCGCGCTGTATGTGCGCCGCGGCTACAATCTGGCCCCCGTGTTTCTGGGCGGCGGGCAGGAACAAAAGCGCCGTCCGGGAACCGAAAACGTGGCCTATATCGCCGCTATGGCCAAGGCTATTGAACGGATGCAGGCGGACGGGGGCCGCGCCGGGCGCATCGCGGCGCTGAACAAAACGCTGCGGGACGCGCTGGCCGGAATGCCGGGTATTGTGCTGAACAGCCCGGCGGACGCGCTGCCCGAGCTTGTGAATTTCTCGGTGGAGGGCGTCAAAAGCGAGACGATGCTCCATTTCCTTGAGAGCCAGGACGTGTATGTATCCAGCGGCTCGGCATGCAGCAGGGGCGAGGCCAGCCATACGCTGACGGCCATGGGCCTACCGAAAAGCCGCGTGGACACCGCACTGCGCGTCTCATTTTCCGGAGAGAGCACACCGGAGGATGTGCGTGCGCTGCTGGACGCGCTGGCCGAGGGCATGCGCACGTTGGCGAAGATACGCCGCTGACGGGGAAGCGGACGCGCCCGCCCGGCAGAAACTCGCGGCTTTGTTTTCTTGTGGAAGCGCCCGTAAGGGCGGCCGCCTTTACTTTAACGAAAAGGAATTTTGCAGAATATGAAAGAGATCATTCTGGCCTATCAGGGCGAAATGTCGCTGAAGGGGCTCAACCGCGCCACCTTCGAGAGCGTGCTGCTCAAGACCATGCGCCGCCGCCTGAAATCCCTGGGGAATTTTAAAATCTACAAGGCGCAGAGCACGATGTACGCGGAGCCTGCGGGCGATGAGGACATCGACGCGGCGGAGGAGCGCATCGGCAAAATTTTCGGCATCGCGGCCATCAGCCGCGCGGCCGTGTGCCCCAAGGACTTTGCCGTCATTGCGGACACCGCGAAGGAATACCTGTGCGGCGCGCTGCGGGCGGCAAAAACGTTTAAGGTGAGCGCCAAGCGCTCGGACAAGACGTTCCCCATGGACAGCATGGAGATCGCCCGGGAGCTGGGCGGCGTGCTGCTGTCGGCGTATCCCCACCTCAAGGTGGACGTGCACCACCCGGACGTGAACGTGACGGTGGAGATCCGCGATTTTGCGGCGTATGTCCACGGCGGCAAAAAGCCCGGCGCGGGCGGCCTGCCGGTGTCCACCTCCGGCAAGGCGGCGCTGATGCTGTCCGGCGGCATCGACAGCCCGGTGGCCGCGTATATGATGGCGAAGCGCGGCCTTTCGCTGGCCTGCGTGCATTTCGCCAGCCCGCCCTATACCAGCGAGCGCGCCCGCATGAAGGTGCTGACGCTGGCCAAAAAGCTCACGCCCTATACCGGCAACCTGAACGTATATGTGGTGCCCTACACCGCCGCGCAGGAGCATATCCGCGACAACGCTCCCGAGGACCTGTTCACGGTGCTGATGCGTCGCAGCATGATGCGCATTACCAGGGCTCTGTGCGAAAAAGAGGGCGCGGACGCCATTGTCACGGGCGAGAGCCTGGCCCAGGTGGCCAGCCAGACGCTGAAGGCCATTGCCTGCACGGACGCGGCCCAGAGCCTGCCTGTGCTGCGCCCGTGCATCGGCATGGACAAAACGGAGATCACCGACATCGCACGGAAGATCGACACCTACGAGACGAGCATCCTGCCCTATGAGGACTGCTGCACCATCTTCACGCCGCCTCACCCGAAAACGAAGCCCCATCTGGATGAGATCGAGGCCGCGGAGGCGGGCATGCCGGGGCTGGCTGAGCTGGAGGCACAGGCCGCGGCGCAGGCTGAAGTGGTGTATGTGAACCTGTGAGCGTGCCTCTTTATTTTCTGCAAACCAGGGGATGACGAATATGGAAGCTGAGATCATTGCCGTCGGCACCGAGCTGCTGCTGGGCGATATCCTGAATACGAACGCGCAGTTTTTGAGCCGCGAGCTTGCGGCGCTGGGCATTACCGTGCACTTTCAGACAGTGGTGGGCGACAATCCCGCCCGGCTGGAAAGCGTGGTGCGCCAGGCCCGCGGCCGCAGCGACCTGCTGGTGTTTTCCGGCGGGCTCGGCCCCACGGAGGACGACCTGACCAAACAGACCGTGGCCCGTGCTTTCGGCGACACACTGCGCTTTGATGAAGCGGAGCTGGAGAAGATCCGCGCGTTTTTCACGGCGTGGGGCCGCACGATGCCCGAAAACAACAAAAAGCAGGCCATGGTGCCCACCCATGGCCGCAAGCTCCCCAATGCCAACGGCACCGCGCCGGGTATGATCTTCGAGGACCAGGCCGCGCCCGGTAAATATGCCGTGCTGCTGCCCGGCCCCCCGAAGGAGCTGCAGCCCATGTTCCTGAACAGCGTCAAGCCTTGGCTGGCCGCCATGAGCGACAGCGTGCTGCACTCGGTGACGCTGCGCGTCACAGGCGTGGGCGAGAGCCATCTGGAAAGCAGAATCGGCCATCTGCTGGAAAATGCCAACCCAACGGCCGCCGTCTACGCCAAGACGGCCGAGGTCGTTATCCGCATCACGGCCAAGGCCGCGTCGGAGGACGAGGCCCGGCGCATGTGTCTGGACCATGCGAAGCATTTTTACGATATCCTGGGTGACTGCGTCTATGCCATGGACGCGGATTCGCTGGAGGAAGTGGTGGTGAAGGAGCTGGCTGCACGGGGCCTGACGGTGGCTACGGCGGAAAGCTGCACGGGCGGCATGCTGTCCCAGCGCATCACGGCCGTGCCCGGCGCAAGCGAGGTGTTCGCCTACGGCGCGTGCACCTATGCAAACGCCATCAAGGAAAAGATACTGGGCGTGCGGCATGAAACGCTGGAGGCCTATGGCGCCGTATCGCCCGAGACAGCCGCCGAGATGGCCCGGGGCGTGCGCGAAGCTGCCGGGGCGGATTTCGGCGTGGGCATCACAGGCGTCGCGGGGCCGGGCGGCGGCACACCGGAAAAGCCCGTGGGGCTTGTGTATCTGGCCGCTTGCAGCGCCGATACCGTCTATGTACAGAAGCTCGTTATCACGGGCCGCACGCGCGAGGTGGTGCGTCTGTCCAGCACGCAGCACGCGCTGGAGATGGTGCGCCGCCTGGCGCTGGGCCTGCCGCAGACGGCCTGCACGGCCTTCCCGGCGGAGGAGCCGGCCCATCTGATGCAGAAAAACACGCCTGCGCGGGACGTATAGCGCCCGCATGCAGCATACCAGAACCGCCGGAGCCGGCGTGAAAAAATAAAAAAGCGGCCCGGCGGCAAAGATCCCGGCGGGGCGGCAAGGAGGACACAGCATGCAACCTATGGAGAAGAATGTGGAAAAGCAATTGGTCGTGCGCACGTTTGAACCCGACATGAACGCGCTCAAGCAGACGGCGAAGCAGCTGGCCCACATGCAGGACACCAGCCTGAACCTGTACGGGCAGGCGGGCGAGGTGCTGATCGTTGTGACGGCGCGCGCGTATGCCCAGGCCGCCGCCACCGAGCTGACGGAGAACGTGGCCGAGCAGTTCGAGCTGGCGCTGGGCCCCGCGGCCTACGGCCGTGGCAAGGGAAGCCTTGCGTATTTTACGGCGGGCGAGCTGATCCAGAGCGAATCCACCATCGCTGCGGCGGACCCCGCCACGGGCGCGCTGCTGGTGGAGGAATTTTCCCACACCAAGCGCGGCCCCAGCGTATTTGATTTCGGCGACGGCAGCTACAACGATTCCCGCGTTGTGGCGAAGATCAAGAATGCCGTTTACAAATATGCCGAGGAGGGCAATGCGCCGCAGATCGCGGCGGCACGCGCGGCGGCGGCCGCCCGGTTCGCCCATGCGGATTTCGGCGTTGCCAGCGTGGGCATGGGCACCGGAGCCGAGGTGGTTTATCTGGCCGTAGCGCACCGGGGCTATGTGTATATCAAACGCATCAAGAACGGCGAGGGCGCGGGTAAGGTGGTGGCGCTGTCGGCGCTGGACATGGTGCGCCGCCTGGCGCAGAAGCAGCCTGTGGACCGGGCGCGGATGTTCAAGGCGAACTCTGATTTTGACTGGAACGCACCGCTGAAAAAGCGCCGCTCCAGCAAATATGCCGCACCCATCGCGGTGCTGGCTGTGCTGCTGGTTGCACTGGCCGTGGCGTGCTGGTATTTCTTCACACACTTTTCGCTGGGCGGCGGGAACGGCGCGGGCGGCGCGCTGCCTGTGAGCGGCAGCACCAGTGTCAGTGCCGGCGCCAGCACCGGGGAGCCGGCTTCCGCGCCGGGAACGGATGCATCCGCAAGCCAGCCCGCCGGGGACGGCGGCTCGGACGCGCCGGATGCGGGCAGCGCTTCCTCCATGCCCCAGAGCAGCGGAAACACGGGTGTGGTGCATCCCTTCGGCTGATGGTGAAAAAGCGCTTGCGGCGCGCTTGAAAGGCGGATGGCGCGGGCGGGAAAATCGACATGGAAGGTAACCCACGGCTCACGCGTGGCGCGCGGGCAAGCCAACGTACCGAAGCCGTGCCGGCGACCACGCAAAAAACGCGCGTTCCAACATATTGTTATCTCAATATTCAACAGGCTGTTCCGGCGCGTTCCAACACACCGCCAACAGAGGCTTTGACACAAGGCCAACAACAAGGGAATAAAGCAATAGAGAGTATGTGTGCGTGCGTGCGGGCGAAGAGCCTGCGCCGCGCCGAAGGGAAGCGTGAAAGCATGAAGCCGGTGATCGGGATCCTCGCGGCCTGCACGCGGGAGGTGCACCCCGCCTATACCACAGGGCACGATTACGTGCGCGCGGTGGAACGCGCGGGCGGCCTTGCGCTGCTGCTGCCCGCCACGCCCGACGCCGTGAGCGCGGGCATGGCCCAGTGGCTGGCGCTGTGCGGCGGTTTTGTGCTGCCGGGCGGCGGCGACGTTGCGCCCACCTATTACGGCCAGAGCCCGGTGCCCCAGCTCACCAGCACCGACCGCCTGCGCGACAACGTGGAGCTGACGCTGTGCCGCGCCGCGGCGCAGCATAAAAAGCCGCTGCTGGGCGTCTGCCGCGGCGCACAAGTGCTGAACGTGGCGTTCGGCGGCACGCTGTGGCAGGACATCCCCGCGCAGTGCCGGGCGGCCATCTGCCATTATCAGGACAGCGCGGCGCGCGGCGAACTGTTTCACAGCCTGACGCTGGCGCCGGACAGCCTGCTGGCGCGCATCATGGGGCCGGGGCAGCACGAGTGCAACACGTTTCACCACCAGGCGGTGCGGGACGTTGCGCCGGGCTTTGTGGCGGCGGCACACGCGCCGGACGGCCTTGTGGAGGCGGTGGAAAGCGCGGACGGCCTTGCGCTGGGCGTACAGTGGCACCCGGAGAATCTTGCGCCCGAGCATCCGGACCATGCGGCCGTCTTCACCTGGCTGGTGGATGCGGCGGCCGGCGGTGTGGTTCGGGAGCGCTGAATTTGCGTCGGATGCGGTTTTCGGCGGCCCGCATTCTTGGCCGGGAGGATAAAAAGCGCGCTTTTTCGCCAAATGCTTGCACGCCCGCACACGCGCCGTTATAATAAAAAAGGGCATTTTCCTGCGGAGGATGCCGAATAAAAAAGATAGGTGTGTGGATATGGAATTTTTACAGGATATCCTGGCGGCGATCGGCGTCGTGCTCAACGGCATCCCGCAGGGGCTGCTGGCACTTTCCATGGGCTTTGCCTCGGTGCCGACGGCGCTGGGCTTCGGCGTGGGCGTCATCGGCTGCCTGCTGCTGGGTTCGGTGGCTCCGATTTCTTTCCAGGCCGAGACGATCGTGCTGGCGGGCACGATGGGCAAAAACATGCGCGAGCGCCTTTCGATGGTATTCTTCGCAGGCGTGACGATGGCTGTGCTGGGCGCGTGCGGGCTGCTTACGGCCATTGTGAACTTTGCGGGCGAAACCGTGCTGAACGCCATGATGGCGGGCGTGGGCCTGGTGCTGACGAAGCTGGCGCTGGGCATGATGAAGGAAAACAAATTGGTTGGCATTACCTCGGTGGTTACGGCGGTGCTGGTCTACTTCTTTCTGGGGCAGAATCTGGTGTATACCATCGTCATCTCGCTGGTGGTGTCCAGCGCGGCGGCGAAGCTGGCCGGACAGGACATCGGCGGCGGCGTGGGCACGGCGGAAAAAATGGGACGCCTGAAGCTGGAAAAACCCATTTTTAACCTGAGCGTGCTGCGCGGTGCGCTGGCGTTGGCCTGCCTGACTGTGGGCGCGAACATCGCGTTCGGCTCCATCACGGGCGGCATCGCGGGCGCCTCGCAGAATGTGGATCATCTTACGATCTATTCCGGCCTGGCCGACGCGGTGAGCGCGTTGTTCGGCGGTGCGCCTGTGGAGGCGATCATCTCCGCAACGGCGGGCGCGCCCCATCCCGTTACGGCGGGTGTGCTGATGATGGGCATCATGGCTGTCATTCTGTTTTGCGGCCTGCTGCCCAAGATCGGTAAATACGTGCCCAGCCAGTCCATCGCGGGCTTTCTGCTCATCCTGGGCGCGGTGGTGACGGTGCCGGGCAACGCGGCGGCGGCTTTCGCGGGCACAGGCGCGGGAGACACCATCGTAGCGGGCGTTACCATGGGCGTGACGGCGTTTACAGACCCGTTCTTCGGCATGCTGGCGGGCATCGCCCTTAAGCTGTTGTTCGGGGCCGGGCTGGGCCTGTAACCGGCGGCATCTGAGCCGTGCAGAGAAAGGAATTGGATTTATGTCTGATTGTTATGAGCTGAATGTGGCGGGCGTAACACGCCAGCTGCCCATCATTCCCATCTCGCCGGAGCTGGCCATCGCCAGCTTCGTCATCCTGGGCGACTGTGAGCTGGTAACAGCCGCCGCGCCCTTGCTGGCGGAAAAGCTGCCCAAGGTGGATTATCTTGTCACAGCTGAAGCCAAGGGCATCCCGCTGGTGCACGAGGTCAGCCGTCTGCTGGGGCTGCCGTACTACATCGTGGCGCGCAAAAGCGTGAAACCCTATATGGCGGAGCCGCTGGTGGATGAAGTGGTATCCATCACCACGCAGAAGGCGCAGACGCTGTGCCTGGACGGCAAGGACGCGCTGGCCGTAAAGGGCAGGCGCGTGGCCATTGTGGACGACGTGATCTCCACCGGAGAATCCCTGAGCGCCATTGAGCGCCTGCTGGAAAAGGCCGGCGCGGAGATCGTGGCAAAGGCGGCGATCCTGGCCGAGGGAGATGCGGCCGGGCGCGGGGATATCATCTTTTTGGAGGAGCTGCCCCTGTTCCCGCTGTGAGCGCGGGGCGGCCGAAAAATACAATTAAAAGCTCCGGCTGCATTTCCTGCAGCCGGAGCTTTTTGCTGTTAAAACAATATATCCCAATGACTGCGGGCACGTTCAAGCGCCATGTCCGTTCTGCGCGTTTTTTCGCGCCGCGCGGGCCTCGGCCTCGCGCCGGGAGAACACGCACCCGCAGTAATCCTGCCGGTACAGGCCGTACCGGGCGGCCAGCTCGGTGCTGCGCTTGAAGCCGTTTTTCTTTTTGAAATCCGACGGCAGCCAGCGCACGCCGTATTCCGCGGCGAACGCCTCGCCCAGCTCGCCCAGCCAAACGGCGTTTTTGTGCGGGCTGATGGACAACGTGGTGGTGAAATAATCGTATCCGCCCGCTGCCGCGGCCTGTGCGGCGCGGCGCAGGCGCAGCCGATAGCATTCATAGCAGCGGCGCCCGCCCTCGGGGATATCCTCCAGCCCTTTCACGGCCGCATAAAATTCCGCAGGCGTGTAAGGCTCCGCCAAAACATCCACCGCGCCGGGCAGAGGCATCTCCTGCACAAAGCGGGAAAGCTCCCGCGCGCGGTGGGTGTATTCCTCCGGGGTGTCGATGTTGGGATTATAATAGTGCGCCGTGATGGAAAAATGGGGCGAAAGATATTCCAGCACATAGCTGGAACAGGGCGCGCAGCAGCAGTGCAGCAGCAGGCGGGGCGTTTTGCCCTCGTTTTTTTGCAGTTCACGTTCCAGCTCCAGTTGATAATTCACAGCCATGCCACCGCCTCCTTTCCTGTCTGATATTGTATCACTTCAAGCCCTATTCATCAAATATTACAAAAAGGTTAAAGTTTCTATCAAACTTTGTTCACATCTTCCCTCTATACTAAAAGCATGCCACAAAGAGCGGCACGAATATAGATAAAAAGGAGCCGAACGCTCTTTGATATGCGCGGGCGGAAGAAGTCTTCCGCCAAAAGCGCGCGGCGGCGCAGGCCGCCAAAGCCTTTTTCTTCCAAGCCGGGCCGCGCAAAGCCGCCTGCCCGGCGGCCAAAGCCATTCCCGCGCGGCATTGCCTGCGGGTTTATATAGATTATAACAAGCCAACTTCTTTTTCATGAACTTCCTTTCACAAGAAATATGCGGCGGCCCGCTGCAAAAGGGCCGCCGCATATTTCTTTTTCCGGGAGGGAAGTGTAAAAACAGTTCTTACAATTTTGTTAAAAGCATACAAAAAATCTGTATTTGTGCTATAATTACCCCAAACCGGCCACAGCCGCGGCCATGCGCACTTCGTGCGGGGATGCTTCTGTACACGGATGCTGCTGAAAATCAATTGAACACCCTGTGCTCCGCGCCGCAGAAACGCTGCCGGAAGCGCTGGAAAAGGAGGAACAGGCTATGACGGACGAAAAGATCGCGCGCATCAATGCGCTGGCCAAAAAGAGCCGTACGCACGAAGGGCTTACCGCTGAAGAAAAAGCGGAGCAGGCCTCGTTGCGCAGAGAGTACATCGACGCCATGAAGGGCTCGCTGAAAAAACAGTTGGACAACACGGTCGTTGTGGATGCGAACGGCACCCGTATGCCGCTGAAACAAAAGCGGAAACAATAACGTCTAATCGGCACACAGGGGGAAAGGAGGGAGCCGCATGCGCGACCGTGAAAAAGAACGCAACATCCGCTTGCCGGAGAGCTATGTGCAGCAGGACGGCCCCTTGCGTCCGCCGCGCCCCTCCCGCGCCCGCCGCGCCGCCCCGCGCCCAGAGCCGGAGCCGCCCCGCGGCAAAAGACAGCGGCGGCATCCCGTGCTGCGCAGGGTGCTGCTGGGCGCGCTGTGCCTGTTTTTGGCCGCGTGCCTCAGCGTGGGGGGCTATCTGTATGCTTCTACACGCAACGACTTTTTGTGGCTGGATCTGGAGCAGCTGCCGCACCGGGAGGCGACCATCCTGTACGCGCAGGACAGGGACACCGGTGAATGGGTGGAGTATGCCCGGCTGGAGGCCACGCAGCAGAAGATATGGGTGCCGCTCTCGGAGATTCCCGAGGACATGCAGCACGCATTTGTGGCCATTGAGGACAAGCATTTTTACGAGCATCACGGCGTTTCCCTCACGCGCACGGCGTATGCGGTGCTCAACGAAATGAAAAAGGCGCTCACCGGAACCTATTTCGGCAACGGCATCAAGCAGGGCGCCTCCACCATCGACCAGCAGCTCATTAAGAACCTGACGCGGGACGACGAGGCCGGCGGCCTGGAGGGCTACATGCGCAAGGTGCGGGAGATCTGGCGCGCTTATCGTCTGGACGCAAAGTACGACAAGGAGACCATCCTGGAGGCATACCTCAACGTCATAAGCTTTACCGACAACACGGCGGGCGTGGAGGCCGAAAGCATCAAGCTGTTCGGAAAATCCGCCAGGGACTTATCTCTGGCCCAGTGCGCCTCCATCGCCTCCATCACCAAAAACCCTTACCGGTACGACCCGCGCACCCATGAAGAAGAGCATTTGAGCCGCCGCAATTACATTCTGTACGAGATGTGGCAGCAGGGCTATATTACCGAGGAACAGTACAATGCCGTCTCGGCCGAGCCCATCGGCCTTTCGCCGGGCAATGTGCCGGTGGCGGAAACGCCTGTTACGACCTATTTCACCGACAAGGTGCTGACGGATGTGTCCGCCGCTCTTTCGGAGCGGTATGGCCTGGACAGCGCCGAGACGACCAATCTGCTGTACAACGGCGGCCTGCGCATTTACACCACGGTGGACCCGGACCTGCAGGCGGTGATGGAAAACGCGCTGGAGCGCGGATACAGCAGCTTTTTCCCCACCAGTGGGCTGGGTGTGGCGACGCAGGCCACGAAATACAACGAGGACGGCACCATCGCCCGGGATGAAAACGGCGATCCCATCCGGGAGGACGTCGTCGAGACGCCCCAGGCTGCAATGGTGAGCGTGGGCTACGACGGCAGCCTGAAAGCCATTGTGGGCGGCATCGGGGAAAAAGAGGTGAGCCGCGGGCTAAACCGCGGCACCGTGCCCCGCCAGGTGGGCAGCACCATGAAGCCCATCGGCGCGTATGCGCTGGCGCTGGAAAAAAACAAGATCAACTGGTCCACGCCGCTTCTGGACGCGCCCGTGCGGCAGCTGGAGGATGAAAAGACAGGCGAGCTGAAGGATTGGCCCGCCAATTTCAGCAAGACCTATGCCGAGGATGACATTCTCGTGGTGGACGCACTGGCACAGAGCATCAACACCATCGCCGTGCGCGTGGGCGAGCAGGCAGGCGTGGGGAATATCTACCGCTTTATGAAAAACAGCCTGGGCATCACCAGTCTGACGCCAGAGGACAACGACTCCGGCCCCATGATCCTGGGCTCCCAGACCCACGGTATTTCGCCCTATGAGCTGGCGGGCGCGTATATGATGCTGGGCAACGGAGGCTCTTTCACCACGTTGCACTGTTATACCAGCGTGCAGACGGGCTACGGCCGCGAGATCGCCGCGCCGGAGCTGAAAACAAAACAGGTTCTGGGAGCGGACACCGCATATGTGATGAACCGCCTGCTGGCGCAGGTGATGCAGGGCAGCGGAACGGCCGCGGGCTACCGCGTACGCGGCGAAATGGACAGTGTGGGCAAGACGGGCACTTCCTCCGACAACCGGGATTACTGGTTCGTGGGCATGACGCCCTATTATGTAACGGCCACCTGGTATGGCTATGATTCCGGCTTTGCGCTGAACACGGCGTCGGGTACCCATGCGCCCACCACGGCATGGAAATACGTGATGGAGCGCGCCCAGCAGGGCCTGCCCGTGCTGGAGTTCCCAGTGGACGAAAGCGTTGTGACGGCGGAATACTGCACGGAATCCGGCGGGCTGGCCGCGCCCGGCTGCCCGCGCACGGCGACAGGCTATTACACGCAGGGAAACCTGCCCGCCGTCTGCAGAGACCATGCGGCGTGACATTGGCCCGCAAAACGGAAATAAAAAATAATAGCTGCGCTGCTGTTTTTACGCGCGCCCGGGCACAAAGTGCCCGGGCGTTTGAACGTTTAAGGGCCTCTTTTTATTGCAGAGCAATAAAAAGAGTGTTTGAATTTGTACCGCCAAAGGCCGTTGACCTGTGAATTTCCTTGCGAATACCGGCGTTTCGAGAGAATTCAATACTAAAAGCAGCAATGATTTTAATGTTTCGGCGCCCCAATAGTGCCGGCATCCCTTGTAGAGCAATAAAACAATGTTATTCATACCACTGGGAGAATGATAGACAAATTCGTATACAGGTGCTACAATCTAAGCAAATAAATTGTTAAATATGCATTTGTGGAGGGCTTTGAAATGAGAGTGGTAGTAATAGGAGCAGCGGGACATATCGGCACATATCTGATTCCCATGCTTGTAGACAATGGTTACGATACGATAGCAATTACCAGAAAATTGTCAGCACCTTATGAGGACGCTCCTGCGTGGAGAAAAGTAAATCGTGTCTTATTGGATAGAGAAAACAATCCGGAATTTATATCTAAAATCAAAGAAATGAAGCCAGATGTAATTGTTGATTTGGTGAATTTCAATATTAAAGAAACAAAAGAAATTGTAGAGAATTTTAGCGGCACAGGACTTTCGCAGTATCTATACTGTTCTTCATGCTGGGCGCATGGTATGGCGGAAACAATTCCGTTCAATCCAGATGATTTGCGGAAAGAGCCGATTGATGATTATGGGAAAGATAAGTTCGCAAGCGAGATGTATCTGAAAGAACAATATCGAAAGAATGGTTTCCCCGCAACCGTAATTATGCCGGGGCAGATTTCCGGACCGGGCTGGACAATCATTAATCCATGGGGCAATACATCCATGCGTGTGTTCCAAGATATTTCAGAAGGCAAAGAAATTGCGCTTCCGAATTTTGGGCAGGAAATATTACATCATGTGCATGGCTATGATGTTGCACAAGTCTTTTTCAACGCTATTACGCATAGAAGCCAGGCATTGGGAGAATCTTTTGACGCGGAAGCCGCTACACACATTACGTTGTATGGATTCGCAAAACATATGTATGAATATTTTGGACATGAGCCTAAAATTAAATTTCTGCCTTGGGAAGAATGGTGCAAATATGAGGGCAATGCCGAGGAATGTGACCATACTTATTATCATATCGTCCGTAGCGGAGTGTTCAGTATCGAAAAGGCTCAAAGACTTCTTGAATATCAGCCGAAATATACCTGTATGGAAACGATAGATTTGGCTGTAAAAAGCTATATTGAAAGAGGTTTGATAACAGTTTAGAAACTTCCAGTTTATGCAAAGGTTGGGAATATTCTCGATCAGCAACAAGGTAGGCATAAGCTGCCTCTGTCGGTGCGATAACACCGCCCTGTACTTATATGCAGCATCTTATTTGTGGTGCGGAAATATAAAGAAATAAACAGAAACATGCAAAAAGCTATAAGACGATTTCCATCTATAAAATAGCCGCGAGCTATTTTGGGGCCATGCGGGCCGTTGGGATAAGTTTTTTTATTGCAGAGCAATAAAAAACAGGCGCACGCCGCGGGAGTGTTCAGCTCCGCGCGGCGCGCGCCTGTTTTGCACGGAAAAGACGGCGCGTTATTCCAGATGAAGCACAAAGGGGCGCAGAGGTGCGGGCACCAGCCCGCGGTACACCTCCCGCAGCAGCCCACGAAGCCCCGCCGCCGTGAGCCCGGCCGGCAGACGGCGGGCGATGATGGCGTAACGTACGCCGTACAGCCGGCAGGCCGCGCCCGTCAGGGAGAAGCCCGCCCGTTCGTAAAAGGCGATGCGGCGCAGGCGCATCGCGTTCAGGCCGGCGTCGTGGCTGTCGGGCATCTCCACTTCGCCCAGGATGCAGACGCCGTCCAGTACGGCGTCCAGAGCGGCAAGGAACGCGCTGCCTACGCCCCGGCCGCGCAGCTCGGGCGTCACGGCAAAATAATCCAGCAGCAGCACGCGGCTGTCGTGCCGGTAAAAAAAGGCATAGGCGGCCAGCCGCCCGTTCCGGTAATATCCGTAACACAGGTAGCGCCCGCGCTCCATCAGCCCCAGCATCGCGGCCAGGGGCTTCAGCTCAGCAGGCGGAAACGCCTCGTGCATGTATGCGTCGTAAATGCCGTGCAAAGCAGGCTCGTTCAGTTTTCGTACAGTACTCATGGGGACCTCCTTGTCCGGAAAAGGTTCATGCCGTGCGGGAGCAGAGCAAAAAAGCTTATCTCAATGGCCGCGGGCCGGGGACGGCCTGCATGGCCCTCAAAATAGCCTGCAGCTATTTTTTATGATATTTATTAGTATATCATATTTGCGCGAAAAATGTGCTATACTGTATTTTTGGAAACCAACAGGGGGGCAAAGTACATGAAACTTACGCATAAACATACGCTGGCGGCAAGCTATCTGGGGTATATCACGCAGGCTGTCGTGAACAATCTCACGCCGCTGCTGTTCGTCGTATTTGAGACGTCTCTGGGCATCTCCATTGGCCGCATCAGCCTGCTCATCACCGTAAATTTCGGCGTGCAGATGCTGGTGGATCTTTTATCCGCGAAATGGATCAATGTCATCGGAACACGGCGGGCCATCGTTGCCGCCCACGCCTTTGCCGCGGCTGGGCTTGTGGCGCTGGGCGTTCTGCCGTACCGGACGGCGGACCCATATGTGGGCGTGCTGTGTGCGGTTTGCCTGTGCGCGGTGGGCGGCGGCATTACCGAGGTGCTCATCAGTCCCATCGTGGAGGCGCTGCCCAGCGAAGACAAGGCTGGCTCGATGAGCCTGCTGCACGCATTTTACTGCTGGGGCCATGTGGGGGTGGTGGTGCTGTCAACCCTGTATTTCGCGTTGGCGGGCACCGGACGCTGGGCGCTGCTGCCTGTGCTGTGGGCCGTGCTGCCGCTGTGCAACATGGTGCTGTTCGCGCGGGTGCCGCTGTGCACGCTGGCGGGCGACGAGCACCACACGCCGCTGCGCGCACTGCTGAAAAGCAAAATGATCTGGCTGTTCCTTTTGATGATGGTATGTGCGGGCGCGTCCGAGCAGGGAATGTCCCAGTGGGCGTCCCTGTTTGCCGAAACGGGCCTGAAGGTGCCCAAAGCGATGGGCGACCTGCTGGGACCCTGTGCGTTTGCGGTGATGATGGGCCTGTCCCGTACGCTGTACGGCATATGGGGCGCGCGCATCAGCCTGAAACGTTGTATGGCGGCCAGCTGCCTTTTGTGCGTGGCCGGCTATGCTGCGGCAGTGTTCGCACCCTGGCCGCTGCTCTCGCTGGCGGGCTGCGCGCTGTGCGGCTTTTCGGTGGGCATTCTGTGGCCGGGCACATTCAGCCTTTCCATGGTACACTGTCCGGAGGGGGGTACGGCCATGTTTGCGTTGTTCGCCCTGGCGGGCGACGTGGGATGCGCGCTGGGCCCGGGCGTTGTAGGCGCGGTGTCCGGCATGGCGGGCGGCGCGCTGAAAGCGGGGCTGCTGGCTGCATGCGCGTTCCCGGTGCTGCTGCTGCTGGCGGTGTCCCGGCTGCGCCGCCGCCCGGAGGGGGAACAGTAAGATGGCAAGAAGCGAAAAAGCCGTCGTCACCGTACTGTGCATGGTACATGACGGGACGCGCCTGCTGCTGCAAAACAGGGTGAAAGCCGACTGGCGCGGCTATACGCTTCCCGGCGGCCATGTGGAAAAGGGCGAATCCTTTGTGCAGGCGGTGACGCGGGAGATGCGTGAGGAGACCGGCCTCACCGTGCATGCGCCGCGCCTGTGCGGGATCAAGCAGTTCCAGACGGACGCGGACGAGCGGTATATCGTTCTGCTGTTCAAAACAGACCGTTTTTCCGGCACGCTGCGTTCATCGGAGGAGGGCGAGATGGTGTGGGTGGAACGGGACGCGCTGGACGCTTACCCGTTGGTAGAGGATTTCCGGGAGCTGCTTTCGGTGTTCGACCGCGACGATCTGACGGAATTCCAGTACGAGCGCGCGCCCGGCACGCCCGCAGACTGGCGCGTGCGCCTGTATTGAACGCGGGATGTCAGCCCGTGTCCAGCTCCGGCTCGTTGAGACGCACCATATGGATGTGGTCCTCCCACACGCCGTTGATGCGCAGGTAGCGGCGGGCCAGCCCCTCGGGGCGGTAGCCGCATTTTTCCAGCACCCGCAGGGAAGCTGTGTTGCGGGGCATCACATTCGCCTCCACCCGGTGCAGCGCGGCAGGGCCGAAGGCGAAGCGCGTGCAGGCCTCCACGGCCTGCGTCATATAGCCGCGGCCGCACAGTGCGCCGTCCAGTTTATAGCCCAGAAAGCACGACTGGAACGCTCCGCGCACGATATTGTTCAGCGCAACGCTGCCGATGACGCGCTCGGGAACGTCTTTCAGCACAAGATAAAAGCGCACGCCCGTGCCTTGCGCCGCGCGCTGCACATCGGCGGCAAGCTCCCGCGCATGATGCTCCGCCGTATAAAAGCCCGCGGGCCGCTCGGGCTCGAACGGTGCCAGAAACGCCGCGTTGCGAAGGTAATAGTCCAGCACGGCTGGGGCCAGCCCGGGCGCGGCGGGCAGCAAAATAAGGCAGCGCGTTTCCAGCGCGGCGGGGACAAGCTCCATAACAAGCCTCCTGTTCACTGCAAAAACGACGCGCCGCAGCTTGTCGAAAAAGCTTTGCTTTTCCGCCAGGCTGCGGCGCGCCTTGTGTTTAAAAAATCAGTTCTCTTTCCAGATGGGTTCCTTGAGCATCCAGCGGCCGTATTCGTCCTTTTCAAACAGGTCCCTGTTGTAGAACTTGTCCATGATGGCCCAGAACTCGGTTTCGGTGTAGCCGCAGAACGCGCAGAAGTCACGCACGCACAGCGGGTCCAGCGCGCCGTCCCGCTCCTTGATGATGGGAATGGCTTCCTCCCGTGTCATCATACCGTAGCGGATGTAGCGGGCCGTGTAGTCCGTGGCCGCCGCGTGGCCGAACTTCGGGTATTTCAGCCAGGAGTGCACCAGATACGCGCGGCTGTCGATCTGATCGAAGTTTTCCGCGTGATGGGTGCGGTCCCACTCATGCGTCAGGTCATGGAAGCCGTGCTCCTTGGCGATCTGGTAATTTTTGTAGCTGTTCCAGGGCACGAAATAGCTCATATAGAACGGATCCAGCCTGGCCAGTTCTTCGGCGGAGGGCGCCTCGGTGAGGATGAGGTCGTTCTCGCTCACGCCGTAGCCCAGCAGCTCCTCCTTGGGGAACCCGACGGCAACGCCGTTCTCGATCTGGTCCTTGGCGGAATAGGTCTCTACATCGGCGTTGCCGCCGTATTCAAACGAGACGTTTTCACCGTAGCACAGGAAAGGCGTGTTAAACTTGGCCGCCATATGCAGCGGGAAAGTATAGATGAGCCTGTCCACATACCAGGTGGGCTTGCCGTATTTTTCAAAAAAGGTGCGCATCAGGGTTTTCTGCGCCTTGATATTGGGCTTGCAGGAGATGATGGTGCAGCCGAACTCCTCGCTGATGTTTTTCAGGTTGTGCTTGCCCGCCTCCGTCATGGGGAAGTTGTCCTCGACGCTGAACAGGATGGGGTTCATGCGCATGACTTCCTTGAGCATATACACCTGGAAATGGCTGTCCTTGCCGCCGGAGACGGCCACGGCGCAGTCGTATCCGCCGGGGCCGTTGCAGCCGCGGTATTTATCGCACATGGCCTCAAATTCCTTCCAGCGCGCGTTCCAGTCCACATCCTTGCGGTGGGCGTAATGGTTGCACGCGCTGCACACGCCGTTTTCGTCGAACGTAATGCCGGGGCGCGTGTCGGGCATGGTGCATTTTTTACAATATTTCATAGCTTTTCTCCTTTACAAGAAACCGCGCGGAAGAAAGCCGCGCATCGTAAGCACTTTTATTGTACCCCATTTTGCGCCCGCGCACAAGGCGCAGCGGCGCATTTGCGCACAAAAGAGGGGCTCTGCCGGGCGGGGGGAGCGCCGGGCGGTTCGGCTTTTCCCAAATGCGTGGCGCTCCGGACGGCGGCGCGCGCCGTTTTGGCGCCGGGGCATCAGCCCACAAAGCGCGCGATCTTTTCCTCCATGACGCGCGCCTCCTCTTTGGAAATGTGCGCCTTGTCGATATAACCGTAAATGCGTGAAGCCATATCTGCGAAGCCGGGGGCGACCCCGGCAAGGCGGGCCGGGTCGAATTTCACCGCGTACATCATATGCACACCGATGAGCGCGCAGAATTTGAGCAAATTGAAATGCGGCCGGAAGGGCGGACTGAAGGGCTGGTCCCGCGGAGGTTTTTTGTAAACGTCCTCCAGCAGGTCCGCCATGCGCACATAGGCGGGCGTATCGCTCCTGTCAAAGTAGCCTTCGATGACCTCTTTGGCAATGGGGAAGGGCGCGCCGTCCGGCGCGTCCGCCGCTGCGGCAAAGGCGGCGTAATCCGTGATGTAATCCGCCCCCTTATAAATGACGGGGTCGTACTCGTGCTCAATGGGAACAGGCCGCAGGATGCGGCAGCTTTTGCCCGCGAAGTATACCTCCGCAATGGCCGTGCTCATCCAGATGAAGATCTGGTCCGCCGCCACGATCCATTGCTTCACGCTGTCCGCGAAGATCACGCGGAAGTTGGGCCGCTTTTGGGCCAGCGCCTCCAGCGCGGGGCTGTTCCACTCGCTGGGGTGGCGGCGGTAGACGAGCTGCACTTCGGGATGCCCGGCCAGATATTGGTCGAACCAGGCCAGCGTCTGTTCCATACTGGTGCGGTTGGTACAGGCAAAGCCGGTGAAATCCTCGCCCGCCATGTCGGAGAGCTCCTTTACTTCCTGCTCCGTCATGCTGGCATAGCCGAAGCTGGAGATGTACAGCATCAGTTTTTTGTCCGGATCCAATCCGTGCTCCCGGCACAGCGCCGCCTTATCCTTGAAATATCCCCGGAACTCGGGCCGCAGGAAATCCATCATCACCGCGCCTGTCACGGGGCAGTTTTTTTCCTGCATGCCGTGGGCCACAAGGCGCTGCTGCGTGCGTTTGCCCCAGCAGGTCTGCACGCATTTTTTGGCGTTGCCGCCGAAGTTGAACCACGCGCCTTCCTCCTGCGTGTCGCTGAGCATCTGCTCCCAGTGCAGGTTCACTACCTTGTTGCACACGCCGATGTTGTTGTACACGTGGCTGTTGATGGCCTCGTCGTCGTACATGCAGCTGGACACCAGAACCTTCGGCTTTTTCAGGGTGAAGTATTTGAGCTTTTTCCGATCCAGCAGCTGGCGGAGCTCCACGGTATAGCCGCGCCGGGCCAGCTCCGCCTTCAAAAGCAGGATGCTCTCGTACTCCCGCACCACATGCTCATACAGAATTAGAAAATCCAGTGCCATGGCTTACGCCTCCTTTGCGCCGAACAGCGCGCGTGTGAATTCGGGCAGGCCCCGTTCCACATCCAGGTGGAACCCGTCGTAGTATTGCTCCTCCGCGTAAACGGCTTCCGGCTCTACCTCAAAATCCCGCACAGCCGCGCCGGTGTCCGCAAGCGCCTGCCGTATGGTGCGCATGGGCTCGTCCAGGCCCAGAGGCGCAACGAGATACTGCCGCAGCGCATCGTCGATGGGGGGCAGTACAAAGGTCAGTTCAATGCCGTTTTCCGCACAATAGGCTGCCAGCTCCTCCAGACGCCGCAGGTTTTCCCGGTTCAGGGAATAGGAGCTGTCGGCGGGCGTTGCGGCCAGCATCGCGTCCAGCAAAGCGCGGGGATTGGTGCAGCGCTCCCGCGCTGCGCCCCAGACGTCGATGTAAGGCTCTGTTTCAATCGCGGGCAGTGTGCCCGGCTTCGCGCAGTTTTGGTACAGCGTGGCGGCATAGGCGATCAGGTTGCGGCGCACGGGCAGCGCGTTGCCGTCCTCGTCCACAGAATCGATCGCCTCCCAAGCGCCTGCGTCCCGGGTCGCGCCCGTCTGCACGCCCTGCAGGCGCAGCAGAAGCTCACCCAGCATATCGGCGTTGTAATCGAAATTGAGCATATAGGCAACGGGGTTTTTCACCACGGTGCCGATGGCCTCCATGCGGTTGCGGGAATCGCCGGCACGCAGGGTGTAAAAGCTGACGCCGAAATAGCAGGCGTTCAGGCTGGGGTTGTTTTCGGCGGCGAGGTAGAACAGGTCGATGCTCTCGTTCAGCGAAGCGCCGCCGAAGGCGAGATTGCTCCAGCTGCGGCCGGAGGCCTCGGCCACGGCGTTCATGTCGAAATGGGCCATGCGTGAATCGCCCAGGATGATGGCGTCCTCGGGCGCGGACAGATAAGCCCGCACGCGCGTGATGACGGAGTCCTCGCTGGAAGCGCCGCCTTTGACACCGAAATAATCATAGGGCTCAAAGGCGAAAAACAGGGCAAAATAAACCAGGAACGGCGCGGCAAGCAGCGCCAGGCGGGGCAAAATTTTTTTCATGCGGCGCGCCTCCTTAAAAATTGTTGTACAGGAAATTCGCCGCCGTGGCGAAGTACCCGTTGTTCATCAAAAAGCCTGCGAAAATGAACGCGGCCAGCGCGTAGTACAGCAGCCAGCGGAAGACAAGCGGCAGGCCCAGCACCCGTGCGGAAAGATCCCCGCCCGGCGCTTTGAAGCGGCGGGCACAGTCCAGCAGCACGCCTCCCGCCAGCGCCAAAAGCACGAACGCCAGGAATGCAGCGCTCAAAAGAGATTTTGCGTTGAAGGAGGCCGCTATGGCGCGGATGTCCGCCAGCAGGCCCGTTAGTGAAACGTTCCGAAACTGGGCCGTCAGCACATACAGCGCGTCGTGTACCGAGGCGGCGCGGAAAAATACCCAGGCGGCGTTTACCAGCGCAAAGGTGCACAGGCACTGCCACGCACAGGCAAGACGGCCGGTGCGGCTGACATGCAGTGCTGTGTAAACGCGTCCGCGCAGCCTGTCCGTCGCGTCCCCCGCGATCTGGTAGACGCCGTGCATCGCGCCCCAGATGAGATATGTCAGCCCCACGCCGTGCCAGACGCCGCTGACGAGGAATGTGAGCAGCAGGTTCAGATACTTGCGCGCCTTGCCCTTGCGGTTTCCGCCCAGAGGGATGTAAACATAGTCTTTGAGCCAGGAGGAAAACGAGATATGCCACCGGCCCCAGAACTCCCGGATGGAACGCGAAAAATAGGGCGTATCGAAATTCGTCATCAGCTGCAGGCCCAGCAGCTCGGCTGTACCCAGCGCCATGAGCGAGTAGCCGGAGAAATCAAAATACAGCTGCAGCCCGTAGCACAGCGCGCCGAAGGTGAGCGTCAGGCCTGTATACGCCGTCACGTCGCCGTAAACAGCGTTGGCAAACACCGCCAGAAGGTCGGCTACGGCCACCTTGGAGAACAGCCCCAGCGCAAAGGTGACCAGCGCGTGGGCCGCGCGGTCCGTATGCAGGGCGCGGGGCGCGCGCAGCTGCGGCAGCAGCTTGTCCCCGCGCATGATAGGGCCGCTGGAGATGAGCGGGAAAAAGCTTACGAACAGCGCGAAATTACAGGCGCTCGGCTCGGCCGCGTATTTTTTGCGGTATACATCCACGGCGTAGCCAACGGACTGCACCGTGAAAAAGCTGACGCCCAGCGGCAGGATGATGGAAAAAGCGCTGCCGTCCGCTTCACTGGCGAGGCCCAGACGGGACAATGCCTGCCAAAGCCCTGCGTTGACGGCCGCGCCGTGGAGCAGCAGAGAGGCGCCTTTCAGCAGCACCAACAGGCCGAGGTTTACGCCCAGCGCGGCCCAGAGCCGCCGCTTGCGGGAGAGACCCTCGGCGGCGTCCATGCGGCGCACCAGCGCCCACGTGGCCAGGGAATCCAGAACCAGCACGGGCAGCCATGCAGGAGTATTGAAGCAATAAAACGCATAGCTGACGGCCAGCAGCGCGGCGTTCTGCCAGCGCCTGGGGGCAAGCCGGCATACAAGCACCGCCAGCGGGAAGAATGCAAAGAACGAAACGGAGTTGAATGTCATAGCGCACATCCTATATCGACAGAGTAGGGCCGCGCCGCAGAGCGCGGCCCGGCACGCGGGAATCCTTGTTACATTATAAAGGGGGACAGGCGTTTTGTAAAGGAAGGGGCCTGCCGGCTGCGCGGAGCAAGGCGGAAGGCGCGGCGGCGCTTATGTCCGGCCGACAAAAAAGCCGCCTTTTATTGCTATTTAGCCCATTTTATATTATACTTAACTGGTATCGGTGTACAAAGAAAACAGCGGTTTTCGGGCACGCGGCAGCGCTGTCCGCCCCGCCGCTGCCCCCGCCGCGTGGCTGAAAGCTTCGCGGGCCCCGGCCGGGCGCCGCTGCTTTTATACACGGATACCGTGATATACTATACCCGTAAGCAAAAAACGGGCGGCGCGCACCAGACCGGAATTTGCGGCGCAGCCCGGCAGAAAAGGAGTTTTCCATATGGCGCATACTGTTATGGTGACCGGTGCAGACGGCTTTATCGGCAGCCACCTCACGGAAGAACTGGTGAAAAAGGGCGAAAAAGTGAAAGCCTTCTGCTATTATAATTCGTTTAATTCCTGTGGCTGGATCGATTCCCTCGCGCCCGAGATCCGCAGTGAGATCGAGATCTTCATGGGCGATATCCGGGACCCCAACGGCGTGCGCACCGCCATGCAGGGACAGGAGCGCGTGTTCCATTTGGCCGCGCTCATTGCCATCCCGTTCAGCTACCACTCCCCGGACAGCTATGTGGACACCAACATCAAAGGGACTCTGAATGTCCTGCAGGCAGCCCGGGACCTGGGCACCCAGCGCCTGATGGTGACCTCCACCAGCGAGGTGTACGGCACGGCCCAGTATGTGCCCATCGACGAAAAGCACCCGTATCAGGGGCAGAGCCCGTACTCTGCCACCAAGATCGGCGCGGACCGGTTGGCCGAGAGCTTCTACCGCAGCTTTGACGTGCCGCTTTCCATCGTGCGGCCGTTCAACACTTACGGCCCGCGCCAGTCGGCCCGTGCCGTTATCCCCACCATCATCACCCAGCTTCTGGCGGGCCGCACGGAGATCCGTCTGGGCAGCCTGGCGCCCACGCGGGATTTCAATTACGTCAAGGATACGGCCGCCGGCTTCATGGCCATTGCAGACTGCGACGCCGCCGTCGGACAGGAGATCAACATCGCCACCGGCCGTGAGATATCGATCGGCGATCTGGCGGATGAACTGATCCGGCAGATCAACCCCGAAGCCAGGGTGGTGTGCGAGGCCGAGCGCCTGCGCCCCGGCAAAAGCGAGGTGGAACGCCTTTTGGGCGACGCCTCCAAGCTGCGCGCCCTGACGGGCTGGCAGCCGGCCTACACCTTTGAGCAGGGCCTTGCCCAGACCATTGAATGGCTGCGCGGAAATATGGACGGCTATAAAGTGGATGCATACAATTTGTAATATATCGACAAAATATTACAAATCTGCCGCCTGCAGGACACAACGTGCGGGCGGCGAATGGAGTATTTATGGCGGAACTTACAAAAAAATGCAAACGGCTTTGGACAAAGCCCGGCATCCGCTGGCTTTGCGGATATTTCTTTGTGCTGCTGTGCGGCGTGGGGCTGGTATATTACTGGCGTGTGGCGTACTCGTTGGGCGCGGGCATGCCCGGCTTTGCCGCAGCGACGACACTCATCATCTGCGGCGGCTTTTCCGCCGTGTATCTTCTGGTGTTTCTGGCCGCGCATTTCCTCAAACAGAACCTGGCTCTGAAAACCGCCGTGCTGGTTTTTCTGGCCGGGCTCTGTTTCGTGTTTGCCAACCCGCCCATGCAGGCTCCGGACGAGACGATGCATTTCCTGCGGGCTTATGCCGTGGGCAGCGGACAGTTCCTGTTCGATGAAAAACAGCAGTTCCCAAACGATGTGAACCTGCTGGTGCGGGATTTCCCCGGGGCGTATATCAACGGCGTCAGCGGTGAAAAACTGGCCCCGGACGACCCGACCATCGCGGACGCCTTTGCGCGGTACGGCGCGGACAAAGCTGCGGGGGCGGTTGCGCCGGGCGCGTTCACCCCGGTGCAGCAGCTGGTGCCGTACTTCCCCCAGGCGCTGGGCGTGGCCGTGGGACGGCTGTTCGGCGCGGACGCGCTGGCCTGTATGTATCTGGCGCGCGCGGCGAACCTGCTGTGCTATGCCGCATTGTGCGGTTACGCGGCTGCGGTCATCCGGCGCTTTTCGGCCGTTCTGATCGCGCTGGCCATTTCTCCGGTGTCGCTGTTTATGGCCAGCTCGTGCAGCTCGGACGGGCTGTTCATGGGCCTGACATGGATATTCATCGCACTGTGCCTTTCGGACGTTGTGACGAAAAAGAGGCTTGCGGTGCTGGCGCTCTGCTTTGGCTTGACGTTCCACGCAAAATACACCACGCTGGCGCTGCTGCCGCTGCTGCTGCTGCTGCCGTTCGAGCAGAAGCCCCGCAAGGGAAAAAAGACGCTTTCGGCCGCCGCGCAGCGCTGGGGCGTGCTGGCGGTATGCCTGGCCGCGGGCGTTATCGTATATGCGCTGCTGACAGGATACACGGCGCTGGCCAGCAATTATGGCCGTGTGCCTTATGCGGACACCGGCGTTGACCCGGGCCGGCAGCTCGCGTTCGTTTTTTCCAACCTGCCGCGCTACCTGGCGGTCCTGCTCTATTCCGTCTACCGTGACAAGGCAAACCTCTTTACCATTGGGAATTTTGGATGGATGGACATGACGGTACCGTTTGTCAGCTACTTTGCGCCGCTTTTTCTGCTGTTTGCATCGGGCGTATCGGCGCTGGAGGGCGCGCGGGAAAAGCTGCGCACCGCCTGGGTGTTTCTGGCGACGGCCGTGCTGATGTACGGCTTCACCTATACGGGCATGTACCTCACCAGCACGCCCGTCAGCCTGCCGGAGATCAACGGCGTGCAGACGCGCTATCTGCTGGGGGCGCTGTTTGCGCTGTTCGCGCTGGCGTCCATGCTGATGGGCCGCACGATGGCCCTGCAGAACCTGCGCCCGGGCCTGCCGCAGAAAACGCCGCCCGCGTGGCGTGTGCTGCATTACGGTTTTTGCTTCGCGCTCGTCAGCGCGCTGCTGCTGTTCCAGGCGTATTACATCGGGCCGTGACGCTGTGCGGCGGCTCCGTATCGCTTTAAAGGAGGACCCTGCGTTTGATCGCTTTTGTTGAAATGACCGTTACCTTCGCGGCGCTCACGGCGCTGTGCCTGTTCCTCAACACAAAAATGCGTCTGGCCGCGGGCCTTACGCCGCTGTTTGTTTTGTGCGGCACGATGGTCTGGTACAGCACGCTGGGCAGCGTGCATATGCTGGTGCCTGCGGGCATTGTCTGGTTTGGCGCGGCGGCGGCCGCGTGCGTCTGGCTGTGGCGCAAGCACAAGGACATCCGCTGGCGGGAGTTTTTTTCGCCTGCCATGGTATATTTCCTGCTGGCGTCGCTGGCCGTTATCGTGCTGTTTGCCGTGCGCCGGCCTATTTTTAACGAGTGGGACGAGTTCAGCTTCTGGGGCATCGCGCCCAAGGTCGTCAAGACCGAGAATCAGCTGTATACCTATAACCCCGGCGAGATGCGCGTGAGCACCTTTGTGCCGGGCATCATCATGCTGGATTATGCGTTCCAGTTCCTGGGCAGCGTATTTGTGCCCTGGAAGGTGTACGCGGCGTACGACATTTTGTTTTTCGCAGTATTCGCGGCCGCCATTTCCATGCTGGGCCGCAGGCACTGGCACATTGCCGTACCCGCCGCTGCGGTGCTTACGCTGGTGCCGTACATGGTTTCCGTGTATCAGCGCGGCATCTATGTGCAGACGACGTATATGAACGCCTATTCCGACATTCCCATGGGCCTGCTGTTCGGCGCGGGGCTGGTGCTGTATTTTGCGCCGCGAAAAAAAACACCCATACTGATGACGGGCGCGGTGCTGGCCGTTACGGCGTCCTGCCTTTCCAAGGACATGGGCTTCGCGCTGTGCCTTATTGCAGCCGCCATCATCTGCTTTGACCTGCTGTTCATCCAGAAGGAGGACGTGCCGTTCTTCCGGCTGAAAGGCCTTGGCGGAAAGCTGTGCTGGTGCGCCTCGCTTGTGGGCGCCCCGCTGGCCGCGTTCTTCGGCTGGGCCGCGCACATGAGCGTTGTGCTGGGCTCCAACCGGTTCGACATCGGCGGCTCGGCCGATATGGGCATGGTACAGATGGTGACGACGGGCATTGCCGAGCTGCTGGGCATCGGCCGCACCCAGAAATTTACCGATATCATGGAGCTGATGAAAAGCGCGTTTTTCAACACGCGGCTCACGATGTTCAGCGTTGGCGCGCCGGACAGCACGCTGGGACGTATTTTCAACGGCTCGGGCTTCATTACCGTGCTGCTGATTTTGAGCATTCTGCTGGCGGCGTTCCTGCTGGGCGACAAGCGCATGCGCGTGCGCACGGCCTGGACGGCGCTGTGGAGCTCGCTGGGCTTTGCGGCGTTCTATATCTTCACGGGCTTCACCTATGTGTATGTGTTCGGGGAAGAGCTGGCCTATGGGCTGGGCGATTACAACCGCTATATTTATCCCTATTATGCGGGCTGGCTGGTGTTGGCCGTAACGATGCTGTGCGCTTCGCTGAAAAATGCAAAGCCCGGTAGTCTTGGCACGCTGTTCCTGCTGGCGCTGTGCGGCGGCTGCATCTGGCGTGCGGATGCATATTTGCAGCCCCAGCTTACGGTTCTGGATTACCCGGACAGCCATTACGCGGGCCGCCGTTTGCAGGTGGAGCAGGTAGAGGCCGCGAAGCACTACCTGACGCGGGACGACAAAGTGTTCATCGTGTCCATGACGCAGCAGGGCGTGGGCTGGTTCCAGCTTTATTATGAATTTTATCCCGATGTGGCCGTAGATTACAGCTTCGGCGCGGGGGAGGAATTCAGCCCGGACATCGTGCGCCGGGCCGACGCGATGCCGGGGTTCTTTACGGAAGAACAGGTGGACTACTTCACCAGCCAGCCGTTTACGCCCGCGGTCTGGTGCGATTACCTTGAGGCCAGCGGATGCACGGCCATCTATATGGATGAATGGGACGCGGCCTTTGCGGAAAATTACGGCGCGCTGTTTGCCGACGGCCTGAAAAGCGGCGCCACGCTGTACCGCGTAGAGGGCGCGGGGGCGGACATGCACTTTGTGCCGCTGAACGGAGAGGAGGCGGTGTCGTGAGGCGTGTGAAGGCTTTTTGGAACAGCATCTGGAAAAACGACAGGCGGCTGGTGGCGCTTTGCTATGCGGTGTTTCTGGCAGGCAGCATACTGGCGTCTCTGTACGGGTTTGCCGAGGACGCATACCAGCGTGCCCAGGGCAACGTGGCGCAGACGGAGATTTCCGGCGCGCAGGAAGACCTATTTGCTCTGACGGACCTGGAACAGGAGGGCGATTTGTACACCTCTACCAGTGTGGACCCGCGCATGGAACTGGACCTTGCCGCCGTATCGCCCACGGGCGTGCCCGCTTATGTGCGGCGCGTCACGGTTCGGGTGACGTTTTTGAATATGGACCCCGGCGAGCTGAGCGTGTTCTACAAACCGCGGGCGGACATGGAGGAATACGATGCGACCTACCGGGTGTGGGCGCATAAGGAAGCCGAAGACGGGGTATATACCTTTACACTGCCGCGGGGCGCGCTGTATGGTTTACGGCTGGACCCCGGCATTTACAGCGGCATGCAATTCCGGCTGGAGAGCGTCATCATCAATGAACCGCGCGGCTTTTTCGAATGGTTCCTGCCCACGCGCCCCTGGCTGCTGTGCCTGGCTGTCGTACCGCTGCTGACGGCCTCCGTGCTGAAATATCTGGCACTGGCCGCGGCTGCGCTGGGCGCAAGGCGCGCGGACGGCAAAACCTGAGGCGGCCGCGGCAAGCGATACCGCGTGCGCGCGGGCGGCGCAGACTCCGCCCGTCCCGCCCGCTATTTTTATAAAGGAAAGAAGCGAAGTATATGAGCCAGCAATTTATCCCGCTGTCCGTACCGAATTTTTCCGGCAACGAAAAGCAGTATGTAAATGAAGCCGTTATCAGCGAGTGGGTGTCCACGGGCGGCAGCAAGGTGTCCGAGTTTGAGGAAAAGATCGCCGAATACACCCACATGCCCCGGGCCGTGGCCTGCAACAGCGGTACCTCGGGCCTGCATCTGGCCATGCTCATGGCGGGCGTGGGCCGCGGCGATGAGGTGCTCGCGCCCGCGCTCACGTTTATCGCCGCGGTGAACCCAATCCGCTACGCGGGCGCGGAGCCCGTGTTCATCGGCTGCGGCGAGAGCCTGTGCCTGTGCCCGGCGCTGGCCGGGGAGTGGCTTGCCGCCAACACCGAACAGCGGGACGGCAAATGCGTGAACAGGCACACGGGCGCGCACGTGAAAGCGCTTCTGGCGGTGCATGTGTTCGGCAATATGGCCAATATGCCCGGGCTGGTGGAGCTGTGCCGGAAGTACGGCCTGGTCCTCATTGAGGATTCCACCGAGGCGCTGGGCACTTATTACACCGAGGGGCCGTACAAGGGCAAAATGGCCGGCACCATCGGCGACATCGGCGTGTACAGCTTCAACGGCAATAAGATCATCACCACGGGCGCGGGCGGCATGGTGGTGTCCAACCACGCGGACTGGCTGGCGCGGGCGAAGCATCTTTCCACCCAGGCGAAAGCGGACGAGCTGCAATTCGTGCATGACGAGGTAGGCTACAATTACCGTCTGACGAACCTGCAGGCTGCGCTGGGCCTGGCACAGCTGGAGCAGCTGGAGGGCTTTATTGCCCACAAAAACGAAATGTACGATTTTTATAAAGAGCGGCTGGACGGGAAAAACGGATACCGCATTCTGCCTTTCCGGGACGGCGTGCGCTCCAACAAGTGGTTTTACAGCCTGTATCTGGAGGACGCGCGGCACACGCGGGACGGCGTTATCGCCGCGCTTAAGGCGCAGAACATCCAAACGCGCCCGGTGTGGGCGCTCATCCACGAGCAGGCGGACTACGGCCGCAACGAGACCTACGGCCTTGCAATGGCCGAGGATTTCCGCGCGAAGATCGTCAACCTGCCGTGCTCCACGAACTTGACGCGGGAGGATGCGCAGCGCGTTGTGGACGCGCTGCTGGCGCTGTAAAAGCATGGCGGAAGGGGGAAAAAAGATGCGCGTGGACGACCTTTTCATCACCGAGGACATTTCGGTGCTGGATGCAATGCGCAAGCTGGACGAAACGGGCCTGGGCGTGCTGTTCGTCGCGCCGGAGGGCGTGCTGCGCGCCGTTGTCACGGACGGCGATATCCGCCGCTACATTCTGAAGAGCCTGCCGCTGGAAGGGCCGGTGCGGGAGGCGGCGAATTACAGCCCTTACGCGTTGCCCATGGAGGCGCGGGCGCGGGCCAGGGCCGCGCTGCTGGAACACGGCATCGGCGCGCTGCCTCTGTTGGACAAGCGGGGCAGGGTGCAGGACGTGGTGTTCGCGGGCGGGCTGGACATCGACACACATAAAAAAGCATGCGCGCCCGTGGTCATCATGGCGGGCGGTTTGGGCACGCGTCTGTATCCTTACACCAAAATACTGCCAAAGCCCCTGATCCCCATTGGGGAAATGCCCATTGTGGAGCATATCATCCACCGCTTTGCGGATGTGGGCTGCAGCGCGTTTACGATGATCGTAAACTACAAAAAGAGCATGATCAAGAGCTATTTCAACGATCTGCAAAAGGATTACACCGTGGATTATGTGGACGAGGACACGCCTTTGGGCACCGGGGGCGGCCTGAGCCTGCTGAAGGGAAAAGTGACGCAGACGTTTTTTCTGACGAACTGCGACATCCTCATCGACGCGGACTTCGGGGATATTTACCAGTATCATAAGGAAAAGGGCAACGTCATCACCATGGTGTGCGCGGTGAAGCATTTCACCATCCCGTACGGCGTGGTGGAGCTGGGCGGCGACGGCGACATCAGCGGCATCACTGAAAAGCCGGAGATGAATTTCCTCACGAACACGGGCGTGTATGTGGTGGAGCCGTCGGTCATCGACGGCCTTGCGTACAACGAGCCGATCCCTTTTACAGACATCATCGCGGATGTGCGCGCCGCGGGCGGACGCGTGGGCGTGTATCCCGTGAGCGAGAACAGCTGGATGGATATGGGCCAGCTGGAGGAGCTGGACAACATGCGCCGCCGTTTGGAGATGCAGTAAGACGGTACGGATTTTGAACGGGAAGGACGGAGGCGGCAGATGAAAGGCGTACCGGCAAAAAAAGAAGAACGCCTGCGGCTGGTGCTCACCTTCGGGCTGGGGCTTGCTTTGTGCTGCGCTCTGTACGCTGCGGCGGGTATGTGGCCTTTTGGCCCGAACAGCGTCATCACCGGAGACCTGAACGGCCAGTACATCAATTATTTCGCCCAGTTCCGGCGGGCAATGCTTTCCGAAGGGAGCATGGCCTATAGCTTTACCAAATCCCTGGGCGGCAGTATGCTGGGCATCTTCGCCTATTATGCCGCAAGCCTGTTCAATGTGTTATACCTTATATTCCCTCCATCCGCCTACGCGCAGGTAGCGGGTGTGGTGCTGGCGCTCAAGCTGGCCTGCGCAGGCGTGGCCTTCGCCTTTTATGCCGGGCGGCACTGGGGCCTGCGCGGCTGGAGCATGCCCATGGGCTTGTGCTATGGGTTTATGGCTTACAATCTGGTGTTTGCCCAAAACATCATGTGGCATGACGTGGTGATCCTGCTGCCGCTTATCTGTTATGGCATCGACGCCTTGGTGCGCACCGGGCGCCCGTTTGTTTTTCTCGGCTGGCTTGCGCTGGCCATCTATTCCAATTTCTACATTGCGTATATGGCTTGCATTTTCGCCGTACTGTATTTTGGAGTTCAGATGCTGCTGGCCGGCGCGCCCATTCGTGCCGACGCGGGCGGAACAGGGCGGTTTTGGGGCGCACGGTGCGCGGCCTTCGCAGCCGGGGCGCTGTGCGCGGGCCTGCTGTGCGGCGTGTTTTTGCTGCCGTGGCTGGCGAATATCAGCGCCAGTAAGGGCATCGGCGGCGGGTTTCAGTTCACATGGGACACGCTGTTCCCGCTGCGGGAGCTTGCGCAGCAGATGTGGCCCGGGAACTTTATTTGGGAAAACGTGCAGGCGGGCCTGCCGAATGTCTATTGCGGTGTGTTTGCCGCGGTGCTGGCGCTGTGCTTTTTCGTGTGCCGCCGCGTGGCGCTGCAGGAAAAGCTGCTGTGGGGCGGCCTGCTGGCCGTGCTGACGGCGGGCTTTTTGTTCAGCGGGCTGAACCTGCTGTGGCACGGTATGGCGGAGCCTGTATGGTTCCCGTACCGCAATGCGTTTCTGTTCAGCTTTGTAGTGCTGGCGCTGGCCTGCGGCACACTGGCCCGAGGCGACTTTTCCCGGCGGGGCGCGGTGTTGGGGCTGTGCCTGTTCGGCGTGCTGGGGCTATGGACATTCCTGGTGCGTTATGTGCAGCTCACACTGACAAAATTGGCGCTGGCGGGCATTTTTGTGTTGGCGGGGCTGGTGCTTTTGTGGGCGTCGCGCCGGGTGCCGGGGCAAAGGCCGCGTTTGCGGCGTGCCTGCGCGGCATTGTGTGCGCTGCTGGCGGTGTGCGAGGTTGCTGTAAACGGCGCTGCGGTTCTGGATTCTTTTGAAAAGTATACGGTGGCGGGCTACCGGGAATATCTGGAACAGGGCGCGAAAACGGTTGCGGCCATACAGGCGGCGGACACGGGAGACTATCGCATGGAAAAAACGTTCTTCCGTACGCACAATGACCCGATGCTGCTGGATTTTCACGGCCTGAGCCATTTTGGCTCCACGAAAGACAACAACGTGACGGATCTGTTGGTGCTGCTGGGGCTGGACGGCACGCTGCCGCTGGCCAAGGGGGCGCTGCCGTCTGCGGATGGGCTGCTGGGTGTGAAATACCTGTTCTGCAGGCCGGAGGACGTCCACGCCGCGCATTATACACCCACGGGCATAGAAGCGCCCTACGCGGTGTATGAAAATCCTTATGCATTGCCGCTGGCATTTCTTGCGGACGGTGCGGCGGCGGGATATTCGCCGGAGAAAGACGCGCCGTTGTATGAGGTGCAAAACGGTGTTTACGGCGCCCTGCTGGGGCGGGCTACGCCGCTTTACACCGGCGTAGCGCTTTCGGCGCGGGATGCCCGGGGTGAAAAAGCGCCGCTGCTGGGACCGGCGGAGGCAGGCGTGACCTATACCTTTACCGCAACCGAGACAGGGCCGTATTATTTTTCGCTTTCCATCTCCGAGGCGTGGCGTGTAGTGTTGGCGGTGAACGGCGCACCGGGGCCCTCCTTTTCCGGCGTTGATTTCAACGGTGCGGTCTATTTGGGGGATTTTGAAAAAGGGGATACCGTCTCGGTAACAGCCGACATGCCGGCCACAAAAGTGACGGCGGTTTCGGCCGCATGGCTGAACGTGCCCCTTCTGGAAGAATGTGTGGAAGGCCTGCGGGCCGGTGCGCAGGCGCTGGACTGGAAAGACGGCCTTGTAACAGGCAGTGTGCGGGCACAGGAGCCGGGGCTGTTGTTCACGAGCGTCCCTTACGAGGAAAACTGGGCGCTCACCGTCAACGGAAAGCGGACAGAACCGCGGCCGCTGTTGGGCGGGATGCTGACCGGCGTGCCGCTGGAGGCGGGGACGAACGAAGTGCGGCTGCAATACCGCGTGCCGCATCTGGGCGCGGGCGTGCTGCTCAGTGCGCTGGGCGCGGCGGGCACAGCTGCGCTGTACCTTTTTTCACGGCGCAGGCGCAGGAAAGCGGCCGCGGCATAACACAGGCAGCCGCGCCGGGCAGGGCCCGGAAAAACGCAGCGGCCCGGCGGGAACCGGGCGGACAGGGGGAAATTATATGTCAGTGCTCATCATCGCGGAGGCGGGTGTGAACCACAACGGCAGCCTTGCGCGCGCAAAGGAAATGGCCCTTGCGGCAAAGAACGCGGGGGCGGATATCGTAAAATACCAGACGGCGGTGCCGGAGCTGGTCGTGAGCAAATTTGCTGAAAAGGCCGAATACCAGAAGGCGCAGACGGGCGCCGGCGAAAGCCAGCTGGAGATGGTGCGCCGCATCCACTTCGGCTTTGACGGCCACCGGGAGCTGAAAGCTTACTGCGGGGAGATCGGCATCGAATACCTCTCCACGCCCTTTGATCTGGACAGCATCGATTTTCTGGCGTCGCTGGAGCTGCCCGTATACAAGATCCCTTCCGGAGAGATCACGAACCTGCCCTATCTGGAACGGATCGCCGCGCTGAAAAAGCCGGTCATCCTCTCCACAGGCATGAGCACGCTGGCGGAAATTGAGGACGCGATGTCCGTGCTGGAGGACGGCGGCGTGGAGAATATTACGCTGCTGCACTGCAATACCGAATATCCCACGCCATTCGCGGACGCGAACCTGCGCGCCATGCAGGACCTGGCATCCCATTTCGGCTGCGCGGTGGGGTATTCCGACCACACGCTGGGCTGGGAGGCCGACATCGCGGCCGTGGCGCTTGGCGCGTGCGTCATTGAAAAGCATTTTACCTTGGACAAAACGCTGGAAGGGCCGGACCACAAAGCCAGCCTGGACCCGGCGGAGCTTGCGGCCATGGTGCGCGCAGTGCGCAATACGGAGCAGGCTTTGGGCGACGGCCGCAAGCATGTGACGGCCAGCGAGGCGAAAAACAAGGCCATCGCCCGCAAGAGCATCGTGGCCCGGCGCGCCATTGCCGCGGGCGAGGCGTTCACGGAGGAAAACCTCACCACCAAGCGTCCGGGAGACGGCGTTTCGCCCATGCGCTGGCACGAGGTTCTGGGGCAAACGGCCAAACGCGCGTTCAGCGAGGACGAGAAGATCGAGCTGTGAGCGAAAAGAGAGGGCTCCGCCGACGAGGCGCGGAAGCTTTTGTTTCATAAACCGGGAGGGATTCAGATGACGAAAAAAAGCCTGTGCGTCGTCACCGGCACGCGCGCCGAATACGGCCTTCTTCGGCCTGTGCTGCAAAAGCTGCTGCAAAGCGCCGTCATCGAGCCGCGCCTTGTGGTGACGGGCGCGCACCTTGCGCCGGAATTCGGCAACACCGTCAGCGAGATCGAAGCCGACGGCATGCCCATCGCGGCGCGCATCCCCATCCTGAAGTTCGGCACCGGCTCGCCGCTGGCTACCGCGCGCACCGTCAGCTATACGATGGAGCGCTTTACCGATTATTTCAGCCAGAACCGTCCCGACGCGGTGCTTGTGCTGGGGGACCGGTATGAGATATTTGCCGCGGGCGCGGCGGCCGCGCTGCTGGAGATCCCGCTGGCGCACATCAGCGGCGGCGACGTAACGGCGGGCGCGGCGGACGACTGGTTCCGCCACTGCCTGACGAAGATGGCGTCCCTGCACTTTCCGTCCTGTGAGGTCTACGCCCGGCGGCTCATCCGCATGGGGGAGGACCCGGCCGCGGTGGAGAACGTGGGCGGCCTGGGGGACGAGAACCTGCGCAGCCTGCCGCTTTTGTCCCGCGCGGCGCTGGCCGAAAGCATCGGCTTCGGGCTGGAGCGCCCGTATGCGCTGGTGACCTACCATCCCGAAACAGCGGGCGGCGCGTCCCCGGCGGCACAGTTCGACGCATTGTGCGCCGCGCTGGAGCGCTGCGGGCTGGCCGCCGTCTTTACCAAAGCCAACGCGGATGCGGGCGGCGCCGACATCAACGCGCGGATCGACGCGGTGTGCGCGGCGCGCCCCGGACAGTATATTGCCTTTACCAGCATGGGCGTGCTGCGGTACCTTTCGGCCATGAAATACTGCGCCGTGGTGGCGGGCAACTCGTCCTCCGGCGTAGTGGAAACGCCCTCGCTGGGCGTGCCCTGCGTCAACGTGGGCGACAGGCAGAAGGGGCGGCTGCTCAGCGCCAATATCATCTGCTGCGCGGCGGACGAGGCGTCTGTGTATGCGGCGCTGCAAAAGGCGCTTTCGCCCGCCTTTGCCGCGCAGGCCCGGCAAGCGAAAAGCCCTTACAATGGCGGCGACACCAGCGGGCGCATCGTGCGGCGGCTGGAGGCGTTCGTGCAGAGCCCGTCGCTTGGAAAGCCCAAGCTGTTTTACGACGGCCCCGTGCCGGGGTGGGAAAAGGAGGGCAGCCGATGAGCGGATTGGCGGATTCCTTCCGCGAGATGTGGAAAACGGCGCTGACGGCGCTGGGACAGCTGAACACCTTGGTGCCCGATTACTGGGACGGCGCGCTGGATACAGCCCTGCGCGTGGTGCGCACGGCGCTGCCTCTGTTTGCGGCGGTGCTGCTGGTGCAGCTTGTGCTGCTGGTTTTCGCGCGGCGAAAGCGCCCGCGGCGCATCCTCGTTTTCGCCGGGACGCTGGCCGTGGTGCTGGGACTGTGCGTTTGGGCCTGTTTTCCCGCATGGACGGCGGGGGCATAAACGGAACGCCCCGAGGCGGCGGGCCGGTAAAAGGGTCCGTGCGGGGTTTGCTCCCGGAAGCGATACACCGATATTGAAAAGAGGGCTGTGCACTGCGCGGCACGGGGAGGAAATGATATGGAACTTTTGGTCGTAGGTCTGGGCAGCATGGGCAAACGCCGTGCGCGCCTCATCCGGGGCGTGGAGCCGTCGGCGGCGCTGGCGGGCGTGGATTTCGCCCCCGCGCGCAGGGAAGAAGCGCGGGCTTTGGGCATCGAGCCGTATGAGAGCATCGCGGCGGCGGTGGCGGCGCGGCACTTTGACGCGGCGTTCGTGTGTACCGCGCCCCTTACCCACGCGGGCATCATCGGCGAGCTGCTGGACGCGGGCCTGCCTGTATTCACCGAGCTGAACCTGGTGGACGACGGCTACGACGCGCTCATTGCAAAAGCAGCGCAGAAGGGCCTGCCGCTGTTTTTGAGCAGCACTATGCTCTACCGCGCCGAAACGCAGTACATCAAGCGCCGGGTGGCGGCGTTTGCAAAGCCCGTCAATTACATCTACCACATCGGGCAGTATCTGCCGGACTGGCACCCATGGGAAAATTATAAAAACTTTTTTGTGGGCGACAGGCGCACGGGGGGCGTGCGGGAGATCTTCGGCATCGATCTGCCCTGGCTGCTGGACGCTTTCGGTCCGGTGAAGCACGTCTATGCGGAAAAGGACAAGCTCAGCGGTCTGGAAATCGATTATCCGGACAGCTATTTCGTCACGCTGCGCCACGAGAACGGGACCAAGGGCCTTTTGGCGGCGGATGTCGTCAGCCCCAAAGCCGTGCGGAACTTTGAGGTATTCGGCGAAGGGCTGCACCTGTTCTGGGAGGGCAACCCCAGGGCGCTGTACAGCTACAACGCCGAAACCAGGGAGAAGGAATTTGTGGACACCTACGGCAGCTTCGAGCATGATGCGCGGTACAGCGACAATATTGTGGAGAACGCTTATGTGGATGAAATAACGAACTTTTTCGGCGTGCTGGCCGGGCGGGAACAGCCCCGGTGGTCCTTTGAAAAGGACAAAGAGGCCATCGCGCTCATCGAACGCATCGAGGGGGCGTAAGGCATGGACGTATTGTTTGTAGGGCTGGGCAGCATCGGCACGCGGCATTTGAAAAACCTGCACGCGGTGGCGGCGCAAAAGGGCATTCCGGTGCGCGCGTGGGCGCTTCGCTCCTCGTCCCGTGCGCTTCCGGAGGAAACGCGCGCGCTGCTGGCGGGCGAATTCACCTCCCTGCCCGAACACGCCCGCTATGACGCGGCGTTCATCACGAACCCGACGCACCTGCATTTCGGGATGTTACAAAATCTGCGGGGCAAAGCGGATACTCTTTTTATAGAAAAGCCGATCTTTGAACGCACGGACCGGGCCCTTGCGGACTGCCTGGCCCCGGGGCAGAAGGCCTATGTGGCCGCCCCCATGCGCTGGTGCGGCACGATGCTGGCCCTCAAGAAGGCGCTGCCGGCGCTGTCGGTGTATTCGGCCCGGGTGCTGTGCTCGTCCTACCTGCCCGGCTGGAGGCCCGGCGTGGATTACCGCACCGTGTATTCCGCCCACAAGGACATGGGCGGCGGCGTCACCATCGACCTCATCCATGAATGGGATTATCTGGTGGAGCTTTTCGGCAAGCCGGAAAAGATGTATAATTTTAAAGGGACGTACAGCCATCTGGAGATCGACTCGGACGACCTTTCCGTCTATATAGCCCAATACTCCACGCTGCTGTGCGAGGTGCACCTGGATTACTTCGGCCGGGAATACCGGCGTAGCATCGAACTCTTGTGCAAAAACGGCACGGTCACGGCGGATTTCGGTGCGGGCACGCTGACGCTGGAGGACGGCACGGTGCAGAATTACGCAGAGCCTGTGAACGAGCGTTATCTGCGGGAGATGGCCTATTTTCTGGATTACGCCCAAAGCGGCGCGGGCCCCAGCGTGAACACGCCCGAGACCGCGCTTGACGTATTAAAACTCACATTGGGGGAACTGTAAAAGTATGGAACAAAAGCGTGTGCTCATCACCATTTGCGGCCGCGCGGGCAGCAAGGGATTTAAAAATAAGAACCTGAAGATCTTCGACGGCCACCCGCTCTCGTATTACAGCCTTTCTGCGGCGGAGCTGTTCATCCGGAGCAGGCCGGACCTTGCCGTCGACGTGTGCCTGAACACAGACAGCGGGCTGCTCATCGACGTCATCACCAAAAAATATCCCGAGGTGACGGTGCTGCCGCGCCCCGAGGAGCTGTGCGGCGACATCGTGCCAAAAATGCCCGTGTACCAGTACAGCCTGCGGCAGATGGAGCAGAAAAAGGGATACGAATACGATACTCTCATCGACCTGGATATCACCAGCCCTCTGCGCCAGACGGGCGATATTGAGGGCGCGTATGAGGTGAAGGCATCCCGGCCGGACCTGGACCTGATTTTTTCCGTCACGCCCAGCCGCCGCACACCGTACATGAATATGGCAAAGCTCGCGGGAGACCATGTGGAGAAGGTCATCGACCACCACAATACCGCGCGCCAGCAGACGCCGCCTGTGTTCGACATCAACGCGTCCATTTATGTGTTCGAGCGGCGCTTCCTCATCGAGAACACCACGGGCTTTGTCTGGGACGGCAAATGCGGCATGTACCAGATGTTCGACACCGGCATCATCGACATCGATTCCGAAGAGGACTACCTGTTGATGGAGGCCATCGCCCATTATTTGTATGCCACCTACCCCGCGTTCGGGGCCATTCAAAATAATATCAGAAAGTAGACTGGGAAACTATGGCGACACCAAGCGAAAAACACGAGATACACTGCGCCAAGCGCTATCTGGAATATACCGAAACGCCGTTTTACCGCGCGTTCCGCGACAGGGAAAATCCCGAGAGCTTTGACTCCAACTATGCCGTGCTCAAGCGCATGGAGGAGGCCGAGCAGAGCCTTGCGGCTGTGGAAAGCTACTACGAGGGCCTTGACGCAGTACCTAAATTCTATTCCAAGCCCGACAGCGTGACGCTGGAGGAGAGCCGCGCTTTTTTTGAGGCGCACGGCTATGCCGTCCACACCTTTGAATGCCAGCGCATGATGCTGCTGACGCATACAAGCCCCGAGCTGCTGGTGCACAAATGTCCGGTGCAGATCTTTGCAGGCGCGCCCCTGACGGGCGCGGCGGCGCAGCTTGTGACGGAGAGCTGCGGCGAAAAGGAATTTGGCCTGCGGCTCATCGACAGGCAGCTGGGCGCGGGCGCACGCGTTTCGTTTGCATACAACCGCGCCGAGATCCCCGTCAGCTTCTGCGTGGGCGAGGGGTACGGCAGCGCGTTTTATCTGTCGGACGTATATACGGCCGAAAATTTCCGCGGCCAGGGCTACGCGGCCGCGGCGGTGCTGGCGATGCTGGGCTTTGCACGCAACCCGGATATGGGGTATACCGACGTGTTCCTCTACGCCGACGACCCGGCGGCCATCCGTCTGTACGAGAAGCTGGGCTTCCGCGGCACGCCGGTGCGGGAATACCGCGCGTTCAAGGGCGGCCTGCCCGATCTTTACACCGAAGCGAAGGAGTAAGAGCATGGCGCTGCATGTCTCGCCCGAAATACGGGAGCAATACCATGGCTTTTACAGCCTTGCGCTGGACGGCACGACGGATGACGGCTGCGCGCTGGTGCTGGAGAATGTGCCCGCCGCGGGCCTGCGCGCCGCGCTTGAGGCCGTGCCGGAGCCGGATGCGCTGCGGACGGTGCTCATCAAAAGCTGTCCGGAGCTGCAGAGCCTTTCCTTCCTTGAAAATTTTCCCGCGCTGGAATGGGTGTATGTGCGCCGCTGCCCGGCGGTGGCCGCGCTGTGGGATACCGGGCGCACGCCCGCGCTGCGGGGCCTTGCCGTGACGGACTGCAAAAAGCTGCGGGACATCAGCGGGCTGGACGGTGCGGCGGCGCTGGAGCACCTGTTTTTGCAGTACAGCGCCTGGAGCGCCGTAAAGCTGGAGAGCCTTGCGCCCCTGCGGGGGCTGTGCGCGCTGCGCACGCTGGACCTGGGGTGCAGAGGCGCGAAGGACAAGGTGAAGCTGGATTTCAACATGCTGTATCCGCAGCTGGACTCCCTTACCATCACGCCCAGCCTGAAGGAATATTTCATCACCAATACGGAGGCGGGGCGCTGATGGAGGGACAGAGGCGCATTTTGGACCTTTGCGTGGACGCGGGCGAAACGCTGCTGGCCAACGGCGCGGAAATTTACCGCGTGCAGCAGACGATGGAGATCATCGCGCGCAGCTACGGCGCGCGCAGCTTTCATGTATATGTACTTACCAATGGGCTGTTCGCCTCGATGGAGGACGGCGGTGCGGTGCAGGGCGCGGCGGTGCGCAGCACGCCGCGCGTGGAGATGAATTTGGGCCGCATTTCGGCGGTGAACGCGCTCTCGCGGGAGATCGTGGCGGGGCGCGTGCCGCTGGAGGAGGCCTTTGCGCGGCTTGCACAGATCCGCGCCACACGCGGGCTGCCGGGCTGGCTGATGGTGTCGGCCTCGGCCTTTTCCGCCGCGTGCTTTTGCTATCTGTTCGGCGGCTCGGCCGTGGACGCATTCACGGCGCTGGCGCCGGGCTTTGCCGTAGGGCTGTTCACCCGCGCGCTGGCGCGCGTGCGCACGCCGCTGAACAAGCTGGTCTCCAACATGCTTTCGGCGGGCGTGGTGGCGCTGGTCAGCCTTGCCTGTGTGCAGGCGCTGGGGCTGGCGGGCGTTGCGTGCAGCCTGGATAAGGTCATCATCGGGGGCATCATCCCGCTGGTGCCGGGCGTCGCGCTGACAAACGGCATCCGCGACGTGGCCAACTGCGATTACCTCTCGGGCACCATTCGCGCCATCGACGCGGTGCTCATTGCGGCGGGCATCGCGCTGGGCGTGGGCCTGGTGCTCAAGGGCGCGGCTCTGCTGCCGGGGGTGACGATATGATGTGGGAGCTTTTGCTGCAGCTTGCTGCGGCCTTCGGGGCGACGGTGGGCTTTGCCGTTCTGGTAAACGCGCCGCCCCGGGAATTTGCCTGGGCGGGCGTGACGGGCGCCGTGGGCTGGGGCTGCTATTGGCTGTACCTGCAATGGCAGCCCTCGGTGGCCGTGGCCTCGCTGCTGGCCTCATTGATGCTGGCGCTGCTTTCCCGGGTGTTTTCAGTGGTGCGGCGGTGCCCGGCCACCGTGTTCCTCATCAGCGGCATCTTCGCGCTGGTGCCCGGCGCGGGCATTTACTATACCGCCTATTATTTCATCATGGGCGACAACGCCATGGCCGTGGCCAAAGGTGTGGAGACATTCAAGATCGCCGTGGCGCTGGCCGTGGGCATCGTGCTGGTGCTGGCTTTGCCGGGGCGGCTGTTCGAGGCATTCGCGCCGCGTACCGGGAAGAAAAAGGGAGAGCGATGAGATGAAAAAATTGCAGGCCGTTCTGCTGTGCGCACTGGTTCTGGCCGTGCTGGCCGCGGCGGATCTGGGATACAATTTTTTCGCCAGCCTTGTGCCGGAGCTCAATGACGGTATTTCGGTGCGCGGTGTGCTGGCGCCGCTGCTGTTCAGCGACCATCTTTTGGGCGGGCTTTGGTCCCGGGAGCGTTTTTTGAACGCCTTTGTCGCCGCGGCGTATGCCGTGGGCGCGCTTGCGGCTGCGAACGTGGTATGTGCCGCCGGCCGTATCATGCGCGGAAAAATAACGGCGGAGGAAGAGTAAGGCGGTTTTGCGCTTTGGCGCCAGAATGGTGTCTGAATTTTCTACGGTGATATATAGTGATATGGGCAGATATAAGGAAATGCCATTATGCATGTTGCATTCCAAGCAAACAAATTAGAATTTGTAAAGGCGGTGGTTGTATGACTCAAGATGAAATCAAAACGATTTGTGAAAAACGCTTTTTGGAACTTGGTGCTAATAAAATTGAACTACAGCCATCTGGTAAATGTTGGACATTGAATGGTGATTTTTTCAAAGTTACCACTCTTCAAAGCTGGTGGGTATTAGAGTGGACTGATAATCGTTCATATGCATCGAATGATTGCTTTGAGGACGTTGACCCAATGCCATATGATATTTCTGAAACAGAGATTTTGGAACAAGTTAATTTGTTGCTGCTTAAATAATACCAATATCACAACTCCCAGTTTGTGCAAGGGTTGGGAGATTCGCAATAATGGTTTAAACAAGGTTGTCTTAGATTGCCTTTTGGGGTGTGATAACATCATTCTTGGCTTATATAAGGACCTATAAAAAGATTGCAATTTTATCAAATCACTAAAAAATAGCCGCAGGCTATTTTTTAGGCCATGCGGGCCGGCCCCGGCCCGCGGCCATTACGATGAGGTTTTTATAGCTTTGCTGTGCAAAACTATAAAAGCTACGGAAAGAACAGGAGGCAATGCTGTATGCTGCGGTGGATGCTTGGAAACCTTTTGGTCTGGGCTGTGCTGTTTTTCGGCGTGCCGTATGCGGGCGTGCGCTTTGTGCCGCCCGAAGCGGGCATGATGTTCACGATGGCGCTGTGGCTGGCGGTATACCCGCTTTACATCGCGCTGGCGAGCCATTCGGCCGCACAGCGCAAATGGAACACCCTGTGGCTGCCGCTGGTGCATCCCGCGCTGTACGCACTGGGAGTGTGGCTGGTTTTCCACACTGTGCCGGAGCTTGCATATTGCGTGGGTTATCTGGCCGTGGGGTACGGCTTCTGGGGAGCGGGCTGGGGCATGAAGCGCCGCCGCCAGCGCCGGGGACGGCAGGGGCCGAACAAGGATTTTCAATAGAGAGAAGAAAAGGCAGAACAGTGTGGATGTTATCCATGCTGTTCTGTTTTTATGTGGAGATGGAGACGGAACGGTTCATAGCGGAAAGATGATTTTAAAAACAGGAAGGATCGTGGCGAAATATACGGGGAGTTTGATATAATTTATCAAAATAAGTATGTTTTGGATTCGCGAAATTTGCAGGTTATATACAAGGGAGGTGTTACGGATTCGCGGATTTTTGGAATGTACAAAACAATAAGGAGGTAATTTTTATGGTTGAAAAAAAGGAAAAGCAGGGGTTTAAGGCCATGTTTAAAAGGATGCTTGCCTCAAGGCTGGCTATGGGAATTGCTGCAGCATTGGCAGCGCTGCTGCTGCTGGTTATTGTTGGATTGGGCATACGCAGTGTTGTTTTATCTGAAAGCAAATCGACGAAACTGGGGTTTGAAAACATTGGGGAATTGGCCACACAAACGGCCTATTGCACGTCGGTAAATGTTACAGAAGGCTCAAGAGAACTTTTTGGCGTGACAATACCGTTCACACAAAGCAAATACATATACAGCTATGATATAGTTGTAAAAGCAGGCTTTGACTTTACGGAAATTGAATGGGAGATAAAGGACACCGCTATTACAGTGAGATTACCGGAGGCAAAAATACTGAGCAGTGAGCTGAAATGGGATTCGTTTAAACTGTACCATGAAGACGAAAGCATTTTTAAACAGATCAAGATGGAAGAAAACAATGAGGCGCTGAAAAATCTGGTTCAAAATGCGGAAACGGATGCAGTTGCAAACGGCTTGCTGGACAATGCGCGAAGCAATGCTGAAACGATTTTGCGAGGCTTTTTCGGCAACGTGTACAACTTGGAAGAGTATGAAATAAAGTTCATCAATAAATAAAATCGTTGAGGAAATGGTGACTTATGAAGAAAATGATTCTGCTGATAGCGGGAGCAATCGTGGCAGCGGTCGTGCTGTTCTACTTTGTTTTGTTCCTTACGGCATAAAAGAGCCGCTTTGATAAAAATGCAGTCTGTCTGTGCTGCATGGAAAACGCTGCAAATAAAAAGGCTGCTGAATCGTTCGATGGGACAAGCGATTCAGCAGCTTTTGCTTTTACGGCGAACTCAAATTTTATGTGGAATTGGAAATTCAATTTCTTAAGCGGAACGGAACGCCTCGGCGCGCGTCGGCTTTCACCTCCGTTTCGCCTGCGGCGAAACCGGCCTGGCCGGTTACCAGCCCCACAGGGACCGCTCTTTGGTTGCTCTCTTAATGCTAAGAAAGCGACACCATAGGAGGGCCCCCGCGCCCAGACCCCGCGAAAACACTTTTTGTTTTTATAAGCACGCGGTCAACCGTTCTGCGAGCATTTGGCGGCGTCTATGGCCAGCACCACCATCAGGCAGTACAGTGCGTCGGCGCTGTCGGCAATGTCCAGCACGTAGGTGTCCGTCCAGTTCAGCAATTCCTTCTGCACGGTCATTACCGTGCGGCCGTCCGCATCGCTGACAAGGTAATTCCATTCCCACAGATCGCCCTCGATGCTCCAGCCGCTGCAGTCCAGCGTAAACACGGGTTTGAAAAACGTGAATTCTTTTTTGATTTGTCCCACGCATTCGCCGCCCACGTAAAGCGCAAAACGCGGCAGGAAAGAGAATATTTCTTCTTTTACCGTGCCCAGCTCCGCGCCGTCCGGGCCGAAGATCTTCAGGCAGTGGCCCCAGCTCAGCACGCCCTTGACCTCGTAGACGGCGCCGCCCGCTTCGTTGTAGATATCATAGCTGTCGAACCATGAAAACATGCGTTGTTTGAACAAGAGCTTCATGCCGTATCCTCCGGTTTATGATTTTCAGGGCAGCGCATCCATCGAGGCGGCATTGTAGGCTTCTTCCGTGGAGTCCGCCGAGGCGCTCACTTTCCAGCCGTCGGCCCAGGTGAACGTGTACACACGGTATGCCGTGGCCGGCGTCTCCTCGTGGGATTCCCGGTCTGAATACGTGTATGTCAGCTTCACATAGCAAGATACGCGCGCAGTGCCGTCCGCCGCGGTACTCTTGATGGCGGCGGGATTGCACTCGGCGGTGCCCATCACATACAGGTTGGCCTTGTGTGTGTCGGAGACAACGCCCTGTGCGAGCGCGGCTTTGTATTCCTCGGTACAGCCGGAGATCAGCGCTGTGTCCTGATTGTTCAGCGCATCCAGATATGCGGCATAATGGGCGGTGAGCAGCGTGTTCAGCTCCCCGGCCGCGGGTACGCCGCCCTCTGTCACCGGGTTTTCAAACGCCAGTGCGGTGACCGTTTTGTCTGCGAACTGCACGGAGGCTGTCGTCACAGCGCCCCACGGAGCCGTATACTGCATACCGATGGTGCTGCCCACAGCCACCTGCGGCAGCGTGACAACGCCGTTCACAGGCTTTTGCTCCACGGCCGCGCCGTCCACGGTGATGACCGCGCCGTCGTTCACACAGCCGGACACCGTGATATCCGCGATGGGCAGGGCGCCGCTGAACACAGTGGGTTCGACGGAGGACAGCAGCGCAAGGTCCGTCGCGTCGCCCTCCACCGCCTGCCCAGCAGCGGTGGTGCCCGTCACCGTGCAGGTGTACAGGCCGGGGAACAGGTTTTGATACAAAATTCCGTCCGCCGTCTGTTCGCCTGTGCGGGGCACGCCGTCCAGCGAAAGACGCAGGTTCTGCACCGGGGAGCTGAGCAGCAGCCGCACGCTGTGCACGGTGAGGGAATAGCGGCTGTAGCCGAAGAACACCGATTCCTTTTCCACGCCCAGCGCGGGGAACGCCCCCTGTGCGCCGCCGTCTACCACCTGGTCCTCCAGCTGTCCGCGCAGCGCTTCACGCTGCGCCGCATCTGTGAAAGCACGGCACAGCGCGGCTGCGCCCTCGTCGGAGACCGTCAGGTCCGCGCCCTTGAGCAGATTTTTCAGCGCGCGGGCGTCGCCTGCCTCCAGCGCGGCGTCCACCGACGCGATGAAGGCGTCCGGGTTGTATTTGTCATACATCACTGTGGCCGTGACGCACAGGCCCGTGAAGACCACGGCGAGCACGCAAACGGCGATGAGCATTTTGCGTGTGGTGCGGTTCATGCGCCGGCGGCGCGTATGCCCGGCTTTTTCCTCCCGCCTGGTCCGCGCTTTGGCGTTTTCCACGGCACGGCAGGCCGGGCAAAGCTCCTGGTCCGGGTTTTCCAGCGGCTTGCCGCAGTTTTTGCAGGTGTCCATTGCACTTCCTCGTGTTTTCTTGATTTTCTGCCGCCGCAGGGCGGCGGGCGCTTACAGCCGGGCGTAGGCCACAGCAATTTTGCCAGCCGCGCGGGCATTGTTGTACGCAAGCTGGATATTGGTCTTGAGAGACTGGCCGCCTGTGTATTCCACGATGTGCGCCAGCAGGTAGGGGGTGATGTTCTTCCCGCGCACGCCCTCGGCGTTGGCGCCGGCAATGGCCTTTTCGATGACGGCTGTCATCTCGTCAAAGTCCATGGCATATTCCTCGGGAACCGGGTTACCGATGAGTATGCCGCCCGCCAGGCCCAGGTCCCACTTCGTTTTGGCAATGCGGGCGATCTCGGCCTCGTCTTTGGCGTTGTGATCCACGCCGAAGCCGCTCCTGCGGCAGTAGAACGCGGGAAAATCGTCCGTGCGCAGGCCCAGCACGGGAACGCCCATGGTCTCCAGATACTCCAGCGTCAGGCCGATGTCCAGGATCATCTTTGCGCCGGCGCACACCACGGCCACCGAGGTCTGGCGCAGCTCCTGCAGGTCGGCGCTGATGTCCATGGTCTTTTCCGCGCCGCGGTGCACGCCGCCGATGCCGCCCGTGGCGAACACGCGGATGCCCGCCAGGCTGGCAAGGATCATCGTGGAGGCTACTGTCGTCGCGCCCGTGCGCTTTTCCGCCACCATGATGGGAAGGTCGCGCCGGGATACCTTGGCCACGCCATCGCCTTTGCACATCAGCTCCAGTTCGTCCTGCGTAAGGCCCACCTTCAGCACGCCGTCGATGATCGCCATGGTGGCGGGCACCGCGCCCTCCGCCCGCACGATGCGCTCCACCTCGGCCGCAAAGGCAAGGTTGTCGGGGTAGGGCATGCCGTGGGAGAGAATCGTGCTCTCCAGCGCAACAACGGGCTTTCCGTCGCGGATGGCAGCGGAGATTTCCGGCGTGATGGACAGATATTCTTTCAAATTCATAATACATACTCCTTTACAAGCTTGGCAACGAGCGCGGGGCTCATCGCAGGGTTGATGGTATCGGCGCTGTCAATGGCCGCAAGGCCCGCGCCCAGCGCAAAATCCAGTGTGTCTCCGGGCGAAAGGCCGTTCACCCATGCATACACGATGCCGGCCATTGTGGCGTCGCCTGCGCCGGTGGCGTTCTTCATGGGGAAGGGGCGGCTTTTTTTGCGCAGCGCGCCGCAGCCCTGCCGTCTGAAATAAAGACCCTCGCGTCCCAGGCTTACAAACACCTGGTACACGCCTTTTTCCAGCAGCATGCCGCAGGCGGCGTCCAGCTCGCGTTCGTTTGTGATGCGCATGCCGGAAAGCACTTCCATTTCCATGAGGTTGGGCTTGAGCGTGTGGAAGTATCCCGCCAGCGGCGCGGCGTTGCGCGCCCATGCCGTGGATACGGGGTCCAGCATCAGCGGGACGGTGCAGCGTGTGGCGAGCGTTTCCAGCGCGCCGGCCGAAAGGTTTGCGTCCGCCACGCAGACGTCCGCACCGTTCAGCACAGGCAGCAGTCCCTCCACATACGAGGGCGTCAGAGCCTCTTTTAAAATACGCATGTCGCTCATGGCTACGAGCATGTCGCCTTCGCTGTCCATGATGGAAATGTAGGCGGACGTATTCTGGGCGGGGAACACGGCCAGATGCCGCGTTCCGATGCCCGCGGCGGTGCAGGCGCCGCGCAGCATGTCGCCGTATGCATCACCGCCCACAGCGCTGCACAGCTCCACCGTCAGGCCCAGACGGCACAGGTTGTCGCAGATGTTGCGGCACACGCCGCCCGCCGAAAGATGCAGGCGGCCGGGGTTGGAATCCCGCATTACAATGGGAGCGTCGCTTTGGCCGTGGATGTCCACGTTCGCGCCGCCGATCCCGGCAATGTATCCCGCCATGGGAGGCGCCTCCTTTCTGAAAAGGCCGCGCCCCGCAAACGGGCGGCATGCGGCCGGGAAGTATATAGCATTATTGTACTTTTTTAAGATTAAAAACGCAAGCCCGGCTAAAACGCACGGTGCGGCGGAAATGTAAATTTTTTTGCGGCCGTGCCGCGTGGCCGGCCGCATGTATATTCGGGGCGTGCCTGTCCAAAATACTACTATCATGTGCCGCAGCCGCAGCCCGCGCGCCGCGCGCGGGCCAGGGCGGCAACACGGCAGGGAGGAAAAATATGAAAAACAATCAGGAATCCAAAAGCTTTTGGAAGGGCAAGGGCTTTTATCTGGCGTTGACGCTCGTCATCGCGGGCGCGGCCACGGCCAGTTTCCTTGCCATCAACAGCATGATGGACAAACTGGGCGCGGACCCCGCGCCGCAGATCCAAGGTGAGGAGGACATTCCATGGCAGGAAGAACAGCATACCCCCGTAGAAGAAAAGCAGGAGGACGTGCCCGTGGCGCCCACATCGCCATCCTCGTCATCGAAGCCGCAAAGTACGGCTTCATCTGCGCCCAGCTCATCGCCTGCTTCATCCGCGCCCGCCGCGCCTGCAAGCTCGCAGCCGGTGCAAACGCCCTCGTTCGCATTGCCGCGGGCTGGGGCGGCCTTGCAGGCTTTCAGTGGTGATGAGCTGGTGTTCAACGACACCATGAAAGACTGGCGCACCCACAACGGCATGGACCTGGCCGGCGCGGCGGGCGACGCCGTAACGGCGCCCACCGGCGCTGTGGTGGCCCGCGCTTACGAGGACCCCCAGTGGGGCGGCGTTGTGGAGCTGAACGCCGGAAAGCTGACGGTGCGCGTATGCGGCCTTGCGGACATCGCTGTAAAAGAGGGCGACACCGTGGCCGTGGGCGACGCGCTGGGCACGGTGGGCGAGCTGCCCGCCGAGAGCGCCATGGAAACGCACGTGCATCTGGAGTTCCTGGAGGACGGCGTTTATGTGGACCCGGCGGAATATTTCGCCCCGGTGGAATAAGGCTGCGTACGAACGGCGGCGCGCGGACGGGGGAGACCCGTTGTCCGCGCGCCGCGTTTTGCTGCGCGCGGCCTTTGGAAGCCCGCATGCGCGGGATACCTTGAACGCGGGGCCGTTTTATGATATTCTATACTTGGCTTGTTCCATGCGGACGGGCCTGCTGCGGAATGAAAAACAGGAGAGGACTGTTCTTGTTTATGAGCAAATTCAATTTTATCGCAACCGAGATCCCCGGCGTGATCATCATCGAACCTACGGTGTTCGGCGACAGCCGGGGTTATTTTATGGAGACCTATCAGGCGGAGGAATTCGCCGCCGCGGGCATTCCCGGCCCCTTTGTGCAGGACAACCAGAGCAAAAGCACCAGGGGCGTGCTGCGCGGGCTGCATTTCCAGAAGGAGCATACCCAGGGCAAGCTGGTGCGCGTGGTGTCGGGCGAGGTGTTCGACGTTGCGGTGGACTGCCGCCCGAACAGCAAAACCTTCGGCAAATGGGTGGGCGTGACGCTCTCTGCGGAAAACAAGAAGCAGTTTTATATCCCGCAGGGCTTTGCCCACGGTTTTCTGGTGCTGTCCGAAGAAGCGGAGTTTACTTACAAATGCACCGACTATTACGACCCCGCAGCCGAGGGCGGCGTGAAGTGGGACGACCCGGACGTGGGCATCGTGTGGCCCGCGGTGGACGGCGAGATCCGCCTTTCCGCCAAGGATGGGGAGCACAGGGGCTTCAAGGAGCAGACCTATGAATTCTTTGAAAGGTGGTAAACCGGGATGCAGATGCTGAAGGCTTACGCCAAAGATTTCTGGCGGTACCGCTACCTGCTGCAGAACCTGATCGGCCGTGATTTCAAGCTGAAATACCGCCGCAGCGTGCTGGGCGTGGTGTGGAGCGTGCTCAACCCGCTGCTGATGAATGTCGTCATGGTGGTGGTGTTTTCCACGCTTTTTGACATGCGCGGCAGCGGCATCAAAAATTTTTCCGTGTATCTGATTATTGGGCAGCTGCTGTTCAACTTTTTCAATGAAGGAACCGGCAGCGCCATGGGCAGCATGCTGAGCGCGGCGCCGCTCATCAAAAAGGTGTATATCCCAAAATACATCTTTCCGCTGGAGCGGGTGTGCTTTGCTTTGGTGAACTGTCTGTTCTCGTTCATTGCTCTCGTTATTGTAATGCTTGTAACAGGAGCCGAACTGCACGCCACCGTGCTTCTGGCGTTTTATCCGCTGCTGACACTGTTTGTGTTCACGCTGGGCATCGGCCTTGCACTGGCCGCGGCAACAGTGTTCTTTCGGGATGTGATGCATCTGTGGGGTGTGTTTACGCTGGCGCTGAACTATTTTTCCGCCATTTTCTATGACCCTGAGCAGATGAATCCGCTGGTGGTGGGAAGCGTGGAGCTGAGCCTTTCCCAGGTCATCCGTTTTAACCCGCTGTACTGGTACATCACGGGCTTCCGCGCCACGGTGCTGGACGGCACGGGCCTCACCTGGAGCATGGTCTGGATCTGCGGCCTGTGTGCGGTCATCGCGCTGGCTGTGGGCCTGTTCGTGTTCCGCCGCCAGCAGGACAAATTTGTCCTGCACATCTGAGGGAGGACGCCGCTGTGAAAATGATTGAAGTAAACAACGTGTCCATGCGCTTCAACATGGCAAAGGAAAAGCACGAGAGCCTGAAAGAGTATTTTCTGGCCGCCGTGCAGGGCAAGCTGCAGTTTGAAGAATTTTACGCGCTGCGCGATGTTTCCCTCACCGTGCATAAGGGTGAGTTCCATGGGATCATCGGGCTGAACGGCTCGGGCAAATCCACGCTTTTGAAGGTGATCTCCGGCGTGTTCAAGCCCACGGCGGGCAATGTGGTGGTGCACGGCAGCATCGCGCCGCTCATTGAGCTGGGCGCGGGGTTCGACATGGACCTCACCGCCCGGGAGAACATCTATCTCAACGGCACGGTGCTGGGCCTGACGCCCAAATACATCGACGAAAAATTCGACGAGATCGTGGATTTCAGCGAGCTGCGGGAATTTCTGGACGTTCCGCTGAAGAACTATTCCTCCGGCATGGTGGCGCGCATTGCGTTTGCCATCGCCACGATCACCAAGCCGGACGTACTCATTGCGGACGAGATATTGTCCGTGGGCGACTTCATGTTTCAGGAAAAATGCGAGGAGCGCATGCGCCAGCTGATGAGCGGAGGCACCACGGTGCTGCTGGTGAGCCATTCCATCGGCCAGATCGAGCGAATGTGCGACCACGTGACATGGCTGGAAAAGGGCCGCGTAAAGATGCAGGGCGAAGCGGCCGAGGTGTGCGCCGCATACAAGGCGCTGGACCCGGAGGCCGCAGCCATTCAGAACGCGAACAGCAACAAGAGGATCATTGAGGCGCCGTAAAGGCGCACATCACCGGCGCGGCTCTCGGCGGCCGGCGCGGGCCGCGGGGGCCGGCGCATCCGCCCGGGCCGCGCCGCGTCATAAGACGGTACCGCACAATTCCGACACCGACAGCGCAACGCAATGAGATTTTTGCGAAACAGGGCGGCACAGTGCCTGAAGCTCAGGGTGTAAATTGTGCGGTCTGTCTTCGATGAAACCGGAAAGGGATAAGCCGTATGCCAGAAGAAAATACCCCCAAAAACCCGGCGGAGCACGATTCCTTTGCAAAGGCTCTGCGCCGCACGGCGCGCCCGGCCCATTTTGCAAGCCTTGCCCGCCGCGCCGCCGCCTGCCTGCGGGAGCGCGGCGCCGAGGCGCTGTGGCGCGAGGCGTCGTTCCGCATCAGCCTGATGACGAAGGGCGAGGTGTGGCGTTTCCGCGCCGACATCCCGCTGCGCCGGGAGCTTAAGGCCCAGCGCGCGGCGCGCTTTGCCCGCATGCCGCTTGTGTCGGTGGTGGTGCCGTTGTACAATACGCCGCCCCAATTTTTGCGCGAAATGATGCGGAGCGTGCTGGGCCAGACCTACGCCGGCCTGGAGCTGGTGCTGGCAGACGCATCCGACGCGGCCCACGGCGCGGTGGAAAAGACTGTTCGTGCCGTGCGGGACGCGCGCGTGCGTTATATCCGCCTTGCCAAAAACGGCGGCATTGCCGAAAACACCAACGCGGCCCTTGCGGCGGCACAGGGAGAATATATCGCTTTGCTGGACCACGACGACGTGCTCACCCCCAATGCGCTGTACGAGGCGGTGAAAGCCGTCAACGAGCAGGGGGCGGACTTTGTTTATTCGGATGAGATCGTGCTGGATTCCACGCTGAAAAAGCTGGGCGAATACCATTTCAAGCCGGACTTTTCCCCCGACACGCTGCGCGGCTGCAATTACATCACGCATCTGGCCGTATTCAGCCGTGCGCTGCTGGCGGCGGCGGGCGGCGGCGAACGCGCAGAATTTGACGGCGCGCAGGATTTCGACCTGATCCTGCGCCTGACGGAGCGCGCCCAAAAGGTGGTGCACGTTCCCAAAGTGCTGTATTGGTGGCGCGGGCACGGCGGCTCCACCGCCAGCGGCATGCAGGCAAAGCCTTATGCGCTGGCGGCGGGCGCGGCGGCGGTGGAGGCCCA
>Ga0129308_1000546_pt1 | contig 54223 bp, 46 predicted proteins | sample L827metagenome_FD_94440 | JGI IMG/M metagenome (GOLD analysis project Ga0129308, IMG submission 94440) | Ring-tailed lemur group fecal microbial communities from Wisconsin, USA - L827 metagenome | ecosystem: Host-associated > Mammals > Digestive system > Large intestine > Fecal | place: USA...
TAGCAAGCGGGTTCATGCTGTCAATATTTTAATTATCACTGAGGAGAAACCATTAAAACAAGCCCCGAATCTACGGGGCTAATGTTTAAAATTTTTCGGGACATTTTCAAAAATGCTTGACATACTTTTATAGCACTTCTACATTTTGTCTTAAATTTACCATTTATTTTTGTGCATTTTATACAGTTATCATGCTTTACCATAATATAATGAACCCATAAATTAAGACAAAAAAACCATTGTTTCTAAGTTGGATTTCCCGTATGATTTTTATAACGAAAGGAGTCCAACTATGGCAAGACAACAACATTCACCAGAAGAGAAATCCAAACTTGTCCTTGAAGCAATTCGAGGCGAGCGTACCATCAATGAGATTGCTGCTGAGAACAATATTCATCCAAACATGCTTTCAAAGTGGAAGCGAGAAGCGGAAACCCAACTGTATACACTGTTCCAGGACAACTCATCAAAAGAACGTAAGGCTCAAAAAGCACGCGAAGCCGAGATCAACGATTTGTATGCTCAGATTGGCAAGCTCACCACTCAGAACGAGTGGTTGAAAAAAAAATCTGGTTTCTAAGCTTAGCCTACCGGAACGCCGCCGGTTTGTGGATATGAACGGATCGATTCTTCCGATTTCTGTACAGGCCAGCCTTTTGGAACTTAATAGAAGCGGGCTCTATTATCAGCCGGTTCCACATTCTGCAGAGGATCTGTACATAAAGCAGATGATTGACAAAATCTATACACGGTACCCGATGTATGGATACCGCCGCATTTGCTGGTATCTTAACGAAAAAGAGCATTATCGGATCAATCACAAAGCAGTCCTTCGGCATATGCAGGAAATGGGCATACAGGCCGTATATCCACGACAAAATACAAGCAAGCCAGAGCCGGCCAATAAAGTTTATCCTTACCTGCTGAAAGGACTTAAAATCGACCATCCTGATCAGGTTTGGTCCATCGACATTACCTATATACCAGTTAAAACAGATTGGCTTTATTTGGTGGCAATCATTGATTGGTACTCACGGTTTGTGCTGCAGTGGCAGCTGAGTGACACCATGGAAATAGGATTTGTTCTGGATACCAGCCATAAAGCATTGAAGGTATCCAAACCTGAGATCATGAATTCTGATCAGGGAAGTCATTTTACGAGTCCAAAATTTACACAGGTTTTTCTGGATGCCGGATCAAAAATCAGTATGGACCACCGTGGCCGTGCCTACGATAATATCTTTGTGGAAAGACTCTGGAGAACCGTAAAATATGAGGATGTGTATCCAAATGCATATGAGACACCCAGAGATGCACGTATTGGTATTAATAATTACATGAACTTTTATAATCATGAGCGTCCGCACTCACGGTTAAAATACCGCACACCAGAGGATGTCTACTGGGACAGGTAATTATCCTGTCTCTCCCTTCCCAGAAGGGTAAGCGCGGATATATGAGCTGTAAAGGGTTCCTTCGGGAGTTGCACAGCAGCACACCCTTGATAGTTCATATATCCACACTTAGTGGGTAAACAAGGGAGAAAAAGGAGGGGATTACACCTTCCGAAATCCAACTTAATTTTTATAAAAAAGTGTCTTGACAAATGGGTTCACTTTATAATAATATCTTGTATTTTTAATCATTTTAGTATTTTTTATTTGACATGTTTTCTCTTATATGTTATGTTTTATATAACAATTATTGTTATACTTTTCCATAAAAAATAAAAAGGAGTGAAAATAATGAAAGTTGCAGCTATTGGATTTTGTTGTACTGATGTGTATGAAAACCTGAACAGGCATTATTCAACCGGAAACGGAATCGACTGTATCGTAAATCTTGCAAAAAGAGGAGTCAAAACCTCTGCAGTCACAACCGTTGGAAAAGATATTTTCGGACAAGAGATGCTGGATTTATGTTCAAAATATGGTATAGATTCCTCTCACATTCAAATAAACGAGGGAGATACTTCTGTTTTTTACATGACTCTGAAAAATGGAACTGATCGTTGTCATATTAAAAATGTTCCGGGAGTTATGGAAAACTACTCTCCTACAGCAGAAGATATTGCTTTTACCAAAACTCATGAATACATTCATACAGATATGTTCGGACATGTACTTCATCTATTGCCGGAATTTCGTCAAGCCGGATGCAAGATCATCCTTGATTTCTCTCTCAACAAAAATTTTGATGAACTTGCTCCGGTATTAAAAAATACAGATTTCGGTTTCTTCTCCTTCGAAGAATATAATGATAACATTGAAGAATTTCTAAAAAAAGCTCATTCCTTCGGTCCTCAGATTGTAACTGCCACCTTCGGTACAGACGGAAGTATGAGTTATGATGGTGAAAAATTTTATAAACAAGGAATTTATCCTGCTGAAGTCATAAACACTGTTGGAGCAGGTGATTCATTTATTTCTGGTTATATATACGGTTTGATCCAGGGTTGGGATATTCCTGCCTGCCTTGATTGTGGTGCACGGACTTCTGCAGAAATTGTTTCAAAATTTGATCCATATTAACAACAAAAAGAGTCAGATGAAAAAGAAAATCTTTCATCTGACTCTTTTTTATATCATTCTCTTTTTAGATGCATTTCTTTTTAAATGCCGGACTCCCACAGTAAATACCACCAAAAGTACTGCTTCCATTGTCAGAACAACCATCACATAGTTTTCTTCCGGTATACGAACAAGCAGTTCCGGCATTACAAGAGACCAGATATTTGCCCCCATATGCAGCAGCACACTGGACCATAAATTTCCTGTAAGTTCCAGGATATATGCAAACACGATACCAAGTATTCCTGCATAAACTGCCTGTACAAGATTCATATGGTATATTCCAAAGAAAACTCCGGAAATTACAGCTGCCGCTGCCATTTTCATGTGATCCCGAAGACGCAGATAGATCAGCCAGCGAAATACCATCTCTTCCGCCACCGGCGCTATGATCCCCATCCAGAAGATCAGCATAAAAAAGCTTTTTCCGCTCATGATCTGTTCCATATTTTCCTGATATGCCTGAACATTCAGGATATTCTGAAGCATAGCCACCAGAATATTTGCAAACACCGAACATGCCGTACCCAGAAGAAGCAGCAGAAAAACAGTTCCCGGCTTTAGTTTTCTTCCCGGTTTTTCCGGTATAAGACCACCCAGTTTTCTTGCGTTTCTGTCTTTTTTATAAAAATATATGCATGGCAGCATCGTCAGAAGAGCAGAAATTCCTGTGAGAAAAATTGTATAGGAAGTAAAATCTTCCATTGTACCGTTCATCCCGTACAGAATCACAGCCAGAGCCGCATTGGCAATCACCTGACTGATCAGAAAATGGATCCCGCAGGGATAAACCACCCTCCACACCTGTCCTAAAAGACTCTGTTTATGCAGAGGGCTCAGAAGAAAAAATCAAGCACCTCCTGCGCAGAGTCTGCAATCTTTAAGGGCATTGCATTTTTCAGTTCGTCTTCTGAACCATACCCATAAGAAACTGCCAGACACTTAAGTCCTGCTTTGCGGGCGCCAAAAACATCATGCTCCTTATCTCCTACCATAATCACCTGATCCCGGTGATCTCCCATATGAAGCCGGTCAAGCGCTTCTTCGATCACATCCGCCTTGCTGGTCCGTCCACCGTTCATTTCACTTCCTACAATTTCATGGAAGTATTTTGTGAGGTCAAAATGATCCAGTACCTTTTTTACAAATCGTTCTGGTTTGGAAGAAGCCACTGCCAGAATATAACCTTTTCCTCTCAGCTTATCCAGCATATCTTCCACACCCGGATATACCTGATTCTCAAAAATACCAATATCTGTATATCGTTCTCTGTAATATTCAACTGCCCTGACTGCGGTTTCTTCATCCAGATCTGCATATTTCATAAACTGCTGAAGAAGGGGCGGGCCGACAAATACTTCAAGCTTTTTAAGATCCGGCTCCGGCTGCCCAAGCTTTTCTAATGCATATTGTACAGACTTTGTTATCCCCTCTCCTGATTCTGTCAAAGTTCCATCCAGATCAAATAAAATCACTTTATACATAAGTTCCTCCAGTACTTTCCTAACACATCCTAAAAGATTCTGATTATTCGTATGGATAGTATATCATGATTTATTTTTTTCGTCTATGAAAATTCCATGTACATGGTTTCCATAATCCAGAACAGCCAGTTCCGTAACCACCTTCTTCGCCTGGGACTCCTGCCGGCTTTTTTGTTCCGGAACGATCCGGTCCCCCTGCCACTTCCACCGGGTATCTTTTCCATTTATTTTTAAGTACAGAATCTGTACCTCTCTGTTTCCCCGGATTTTAAAACAGGGATTTCTGTCTGTTTCCCCTTTCCAGCAGATCAGTTGGGGAACCTCTTCTGATTTCCAGGATCCAGGGGAATGTTTTCTTCTATTATTTATCTCGTCCGGAAAAGCAGACGGTGCAGGAGAAATCGTAGACGGAACTGCTGTTGCCAAAGGTAATGGTGGCGGAGACGGCATCAAAGTTGGCAGAGGTGTTGCCGTAGGCGTATTATCCGGAGTAATTTCCCATATTCTTTGTGTTTCTCCTCCTGACCAGAACGCCTCCTGAGAACGATCATCATTTGCTGAAGTTCCATTTACCGGAGCCTCATTTTCTGATCCATAATTGTTTTCTATATTTTCCTGAATCGGATACGAATTTTCTCCATTTCCTTCCTCCTCCTGAAGATCTGTATCTTCCCAGTCTTCCCAGATTTCTTCCTGTGGTTCCTCCTGAACTCCCGGATTCCCTGCCGATTCCTCCCAGTCCCATGGAAGATCGGTGTTTTCTCCTGTTCCCATCTCTACCTGAAAGCCCCCAAGTTCCTGCTCTGCGGACATGGCCGATATCTTTCCCGGCATCATCAGTAGGATGAACATAAAGATCCAGTTCCAGCATTTCTTATTCATAATGTCCCTCCGTATAGTTCCTTAAATACTGTTTCCATACCTTAAAATTCCATCCTTCCTGAGCTGCTTTTTCCTTTTTTCTCTTTCTCTGGAATTTTTCATATAAATCCAGACTTTCCTCTCCTCTTCCCTGTCTTGCCAAAAACAGACCATACGCGGCATATTCTTCCTCTTTTGCACTTCTTTCTTTTGCAAGTTGTCTGTAATATCCCTCAGCCTTTACCATATTGCCCTGAAGTTCACTGTTTTCTGCCAGCAGATACAGGAGACGAATCTGATGATCGGGTTTCGTATATCGATACAGCAAATGTCGGCTATGTTCCTCAACCTGACTGCATACTGTTTCCCTGATATTTTTTCCTCCGGACTGAAAGTCCATTGTTCTATACATGGAAATCACAGAAGACACCGCTGTTTCAAAAGGAACGGATGGTGTCTGCATCCCGACGTAAACGCCGAAACATAAGACAACCGTCACAATACCACACATGACCAATGCAAGTCCCCTCCATCGTTTCAAAGACAACGGCTGAAGTTTTTTTAACTCGTCTATGGCATTTTCGGCATTTTTCCATCTCTTTTCCGGCTGTGTACGACAGCATTTCCAAATGAAAAAAGCAAGATAAGGATATTGCAAAAAACACGGAATACGTCTTTTTCCGCAAAGACTCTCCATTGTTTTTCCAAGTGCATAAATATCACTGGTTTCTTTTAGTATCCCATGATACTGTTCCGGTGCCGCATATCCCTTTGTGCCATAGCAGAGGATCTTCTTCCTGTCATATCCCAGCACTGCACTTCCAAAATCAATCAGGTACAAGGTTCCATTGTCTGTCAGCATCAGATTTTCCGGCTTCAGATCTCCATAATAAACGGCAGGCTTTCTTGAATGAAGATACGATAATATATCCAGGATTCTTTTTCCCATAGAAATGATTTCTTCTGCCGAAAACCCCTTTCCTTCTTCCAGACACTGTCTCAATGATTTTCCCTGAATATATTCCATCACCAGAAAACACCGATTCTCCTGTTCTGTATAATCGATCATCCGAGGCAGTGACGGATGATCCAGAAGGCGCAGAAACTCAGCCTCTTTTTTTCTTTCTAAAGGCAGTTCCTTCACGGCTCGATAAATCCCCAGATCGATATCCCTGGCAAGATATAAGGTTCCCTGTCCGCCTTTACCGATTCTGTCTACAATACAGTACCGCCCCTTTAAAATAATTCCGATCAGCTCGATACGCTTCGCTCCCCTCTTTATGAATATAGAAAAACATCATGTCCGTCAGGGCAGTTTCTGCACAAAAACTCACAGACTTATCCTACATATTGATTTCGTTTTCAAAAGTGGAAAATACCGGAAGAACTCCGGCAAAAGATATGATATCTGTCCATTTATTATAGCACAAATTGTTCTGATCAATTATAAACTTTTCATAAAAACAAAAAGCCCCTTTATCCGGCAGGAAATGATACTTCCTGTCAGATAAAGGGTCTGAAACATCGATATTCTGAGAATCAGATTTTCTGATATATTTTTACATTCTGTCCGGAGCAGAGAATCCAAGAAGATCGATACTGGTTTCCAGAATACTTCTGGTCACACTGAGAAGCTTCAGGAAAGATTCCTTCTGTGCCTGATCTTCCTCGCTCAGGATCTTTGTTTCATGATAGAAGCTGTTAAATGCATTGGAAACCTCATAAATATAAGCACAGATCTTATGAGGAGCTTTTTCTTCAAATGCACTTTCCACAGTTGCCCCAAACTTTGTCAGCTCCAGCATAAGGTTCTTCTGGCTGTCGTTTACTGCCGGAAGAAGCTGGATTCCCTCAAGGTTTCCGCCTTCTTCTGCATAACGATTCAGAATAGACTTAATGCGGACAATGGTATAAAGAATGTACGGACCTGTATTTCCCTCAAAAGAAGTAAACCGGTCAATATCAAACACATAGTCTTTCGTAGCCTGGTTGGAAAGATCACCGTATTTGATTGCGGAAAGACCAACAATCTCTGCTGTTTCTGTAGCGTCTTTATCCTTTACGCTTCTGTTTTCCACGATCTTGCGGTACATTTCTTCATCGATATCTGCGATCAGGCGCTCCAGTCTCATAACGCCGCCTTCTCTTGTCTTAAATGGCTTGCCGTCTTTTCCGTTCATTGTTCCGAAGCCCAGGAAAGAAAGTCTGGTATCTTCTTTTACAAGTCCGGTTTTTCTTGCGCAGCGGAATACCTGAATAAAGTGAAGTTCCTGACGTTTGTCTACTACATAAAGAATCTCGTCCGGATCATAGAGCTTCATACGCTCTACAATCGTTGCAAGATCCGTTGTTGTGTAAAGAGAAGCACCGTCGGATTTCAGGAGCATACATGGAGGAATCTCCTTGGTGTCTGTCTCTTCCTTGACATCTACTACAAGCGCACCCTGATCTTCATAGGCAAATCCCTGATCCTTCATGGCCTGCACCATATCCGGAATATACGGCTGTGCATCTGATTCCTTTTTCCACAGGTCAAAGGACACGTTCAGGTTGTCGTAATTTCTCTTAAGGTCTGTTACAGAAACCTGCATGATATGATTCCAGAGAGCCATGTATCCCGGCTTGCCCTGCTGAAGAAGATGGGTCGCCTCCAGCGCCTCGTTGCGGTAATCCTCGTCCTCCTTGGATTTTCCGCTGGCACAGGGATAGATCTCTTCCAGTTCACCAATGGTAAACGGTGCTTCCTCCGGGTACTCTCCCTGATAGCTGTCATCAAAATATACCAGCTCCGGTTTGCGGTGTTTCAGTTCTGTAATGATCAGACCCATCTGAAGTCCCCAGTCTCCAAGATGCACGTCACCAATCACCTTATGTCCCACAAAGCGGCCGATCCTTTTGATACTCTCTCCGATAATGGCAGAACGGAGATGACCTACATGAAGGGGCTTCGCCACGTTTGGTCCGCCGTAGTCAATGATGATCGTCTTCGGAGTTTCCGCCTGGGTCACAGAGAATTTAGGATCCTCTGCCATTTTTTTCAGATAATCTGCAAGAAACTCTTCTTTTACTTTCAGATTAATGAAGCCCGGCTTTACCACTTCTGCCATGGAAAATACCTGGCTGTCCTTTAAATATTCCACTACATCATCTGCGATCATAAACGGAGCTTTTTTGTAAGCCTTGGCTCCTGCCATAGCTCCGTTGCACTGGAACTCACAGAGATCCGGTCTGTTTGATACCGTTACTTTTCCATACTCCGAATCATATCCGGCTTTTTCAAAAGCGGAGGAAAGCTCCTCTGCCATAATTTCCATCAGTTTCTTCATGTCTTATGACTCCTCGTACTTATTCTTTTTTATACAGTGACTTTTTTGGAGCATGCCACTGCAAGAGCTCCATGGCCAATATGGCAGGCTACGCTTAAGGAAAGAGGATCCATATGGATCTCCAGCTCCGGGAACATCTCCTGAACTTCTTTTTTGAATTCCTCTGCCTCTTCCTGATTTCCGGTATAAGCCATCTGCAGACACATTTCTCCCTTTTTCACATATTCTGCAAAGCGGGTATCCATATCTTCCTTCATGGCTTTAAGCATGACACGTTTGGCCTGTTTCTTGCCTCTTACCTTAGAATAAGCATCCAGCTTATCCCCCTGGATCTGAAGTACCGGCTTCAGGTTCAGCACTGTACCGATAGCTGCTGCCGCAGGAGTGATCCTGCCGCCTTTTTTCAGATATTTCAGAGTTTCTAAAGTAATGTAAATACTGGATTCCAGTTTTTCTGCCTCCAGGATCTCACGGATCTCTGCGGCATTTTTTCCTGCCTTTACCAATGCAAGCGCATCCAGAACAGACTGTCTCTGCGTTACGGAAATTCTCTGGTTATCAACCACCTGTACCTTTCCATCGTAATCTCTGGCAAGTCCCATGGCCGTTTCACAGGAAGCACTGAGACCGCTGGACATAGGAATATGAACGATCTCATCATACTCTTTCAGAAGGTTGTCCCACATTCCACATACCTCTCCCGGACTGGGCTGTGAGGTGGAAATCGTTTCATCCTTCTGCAGACGCTCATAAAACTCTTCCTGAGAAAGCGTAATCCCTTCCAGATACATTACTTCATTAATATAAAAGGGCATGGGCAGGACAAAAACTCCAAGACTGCGTCCCTCATCCTGCGTGATACCGCTGTTGCTGTCTGTAACAATTGCAATTTTATTCATACTGCATTCTCCTTTTTCTTTTCTCCTGAAAAATACATGCTGTGTACAGTGTAACACATTTTCTGTCGTATCACAATAAAAAGAAAAAAAGCCCCAAGAGAAAAAAACAGGGATTTTACACAAAAAATAATATTTTCTGACTGAATCATTGTTTTTGGAAGTATCAAAAACCGCTGGATATTTTCTGCAGCAGAAGAAAACCGCTCAGACCAGAAGGTAAAATCCGACCATCTGGAAGGAATCCAGTCTCCCGGAATCCGAAAGGTGTTCCAAAGGATCATTCCTCCCGTTACACCAAGAAGCAGCAGAGCACCAGTCCAGATCCAGTAATCCGCCTGCCGGAAAAAATATTTTTTTTGCTCTGTCCGGGCAGATTTCCATAAACTCCACCCCACTGCGGCAGGAAAAAACACCAATGCCATCAAAGCAATACCAGATAAAAACCCACCTTCGACAATTGTTCCCGATAGACCGCAGCTCATAAGAATCTGTTCCGGTGTCTTTCCCATTTCAGAATCTTCTTTTTTTACAAACACTCTATTATAGGAACCATCAGGATCCTCAGGAGAGATCAGAAGCAGTCTCTGTTTCCACGGAATCACCTTTCTCACCTGATATTCCTTTCCCTGAAAGCGTAACCATCTGCCTTCTGCATTCTCTGTTCCAAACAGTTTCACTGCCGAAACACTGTCAAGAACACAGCCCACTCTGTCCGGAAAAAGAAGTCCTGCCAGTCTCCAGTCATAAAGAGACGCCTCACCAATCATTTCCCCAGTCATTACCACTGTACTTCTTCCATATTCCGGTTCTTCCAGAGTTTCCATTCCTCCTTCCCGAAAGAAACAGATTCCTCTATCCTGGTCTGTTTTTTCCATGATTTTCAGAATATCCTCCGCCTGATCTCCATCAGGAAAATAATTGGATAAAAACACGGGCACAGAAGGCTCCGGCTGCATCTGCCCATAATAAAAGACAGCCACTCCATAAAAAATCAGCACAAGGCTCCCCAGCAGCAGACGTTTCCACCAGCCTTTCGGAAACGCCCTTCCTTTCCCGCTCATGACTGCTGCAGCCTTACCCGGCTGCCATCCTGTATTTCTCTGTTTGCTTCCGTGATCACTTTCTGGCTGCTGGAAATCGTTCCCTCTGCAAGCGCCGCCGTGGTCTGATTTTTTTCTTTTACCTGTACGGAAACTTTTCGTGCCATCTGCACCTCCCCCAGAATCGAATCCACAGTATCCACAACAAATACATACTCCTGACCTGACTGCCCATACAAAGCTGTAAGAGGTACACAGCAGCTATAAGGTCCGCTGGACTGCTCCACTGTAAATTCCACGCTTTCCCCTACGGATAATCCGCTTTCCGGCACAGCCACAGTCATAACAAAGGTTCCCGGCTCTGCTTCATCCTCCCGGACTGCCTGCACCACCGCATTTTCTACAACTGTCTTACTGACGCCCTCCAGTTTCACAGCTGCTCCCACAGAAACATATTCCATATCCTCTCTGGTGATCCGTCCCGTCATACTCAGTTCTCCGGTAAGCTCATATACCACTGCCACAGCCTCCTGAGACGTCTGTCCTCCTGTCTGGGCAGAAACAGTTTTCATGACTCCTTCCAAAGGAGAAAACACCTCTCCTTTATTGTCCAAAAGCACATTCAGCTCTCCCAGTTCCTCATTTCTTCTTTCCAGCTGCGTCTGAAGCGTTTCCTCTGTACTGTCCTGAACCTGAGGGATCGCTGCATCCTGTTTTGCACGGTCTGCTTCCTTTACTTCCCGGTTACGATTCATGATCACCTGATTCAGCGCTTCCGTTTTTGCCCGTACGTCATCCATCAGAGCCTGCTCCTGCTGTCTGTCCGCCTCGGAATTTCCCTGTGTGCCGTCTGTAAGGTCGTTTCCCTGCCCGTCTGTGCCGTCTCCGAAATCCGCCTCTCCGTTTTCCAGTTCCTGCTGCCGGGCAGCTTCCTCCGCTGCCCGTCTGGCTCTGTATTCATTTAATCTCTGCTGAGCAATATTCACTTCGTTCTGAGCATTGGAAATATTGATGTTTCCATTGTCCACCGCGGCATCCAGATCCTCCTGGGCTCTTTTTGTTTCATTTTGTTTTTTCTGATCATTGATCTCTTTCTGACTCTGGATATCGCTGATCTTCAGGGAAAGTTCCTGGATCTCATCCTGTTTTTTCTGTATACTTTCCTGAATACTGCTTTCCAGAATCATCAGGATCGCCTGCTCTCTTTTTATCGCCTCTCCCGGTTTCACATAAACCTGTGCGATCTTCAGGCCTTCCGGAACAAAAACCGCACACTCTCTGCTTCCCTCTATTTTTCCGGTTCCGGAAACAATGTGACTGATGATCTGATTCTGAGGGGCGGATGCATGAATCTTTGCCACACTGACAGAATCCGCGGCTCTTGACAGAAAGGTAAAGACCAGCATTGCTGCAAAAAATATTCCAAACCATTTCAGTATTTTTTTTCGTTTCATTTCTCCTACTCCTTCACTGCTGTTGAGACAATTCCCTGTTCCAGATAATCCTGACCTGCCAGAAATACCAGTACAGCCGGAAGCAGCGCCAGCACAGAAGCCGCAAATGCCCTGCCCGCCTGTTCTGTACCAATATTGGGAAGGTACAGGGAAAGAGGCCATTTTTCTTTTGTTTTCAAAAATGCCATCGGCTGTTCGATGAGATTCCAGTATTCCAGAAAGCCCAAAACCAGCGCTGAGATCATCCCCGGGGACCCAAGAGGAATCCCGATACTGAAAAAAATCTTCCATTCTCCTGCCCCGTCGATCCTTGCGGAATCTATCACCGCTTCCGGAAGTCCCTGAAAAAACCGATACATCAGAAATACCGGAAAGGTGGAAAAAGCAGCAGGCAGAACGATTCCGGTCAGCGTATCCAGAAGCCCTGTCTGATCCAGTACCAGATAATTACTGAGCATCATTACCTGAAAAGGCATCATCATCAAAGCAATATATATGGTAAACAAAAGCTTTTTTCCCGGAAAACGATATCTGGCAAATCCCCAGGCCGCAGGCGTTCCCACAAGCATCTGCCCGGTCAGTGTCAGAGCTGTAATCTTTACAGAATTCCAGAACATAACAAAAAATTCCGGCGAATCCAATAATAATTCCACATAGTGAGAAAACGTCGGATACAGAGGCATCAGCTTCCATGAGGCAAAGCCCTCTCCGTCTCCCAGAACAGGAAGAAGAATCTGAGACAGCTCCGTATTTCCCATCAAGGATCCACATACCAGAAACAACACCGGAAACACAGCTGCCGCTGCCATAAAAAACACCAGCACTGTCAGAATTTTTTTCATCATATGCCCTCTCCCCCTTCCCAGGCTTTTTGGAGGATCAGGATCAGCACAAGGATCACGCTTCCTGTCACTACAGCTGCCGCTGCCATTTTGTCCAGGGACAGATCCCGGTACCAGTTATTAAAAAGATGCTGCAGAAGATACATACTTTCCTGGGGATAATCTCCTGCCACCAGCCAGGCTTCCCGGAACACCTTAAATCCGTTCAGCAAAGACAGCACCACAATGGTAAAAAGAGAGGGCAGAAGATTCGGCACAGTAATCTTAATAAAGCACTTCCACTCTCCTGCTCCGTCTACTCTGGCAACTTCATAGAGAGCCGCAGGTATCGCACCAAGACCTGCCACCCACAAAACGATATCATATCCCAGATTTCTCCAGAGATAACTGACTACCAGTACAAAAAAAGAAGCATCGGTGTTCATCCAGTCCGGTCCATGGACAGACAAAAGTTCCAGAAGATGATTCAGAATTCCCTGACTGTGAAAAAGAACTTTCCACAAAAGGACCACGGATGCCACCGGTATCGCCATAGGAAGAAGGAACATACTTTTCAGGATATGCATACTTTTTTTCCTTCTGGTAAGCAGCACTGCGATCAGAAGAGACAGCCCCACCAGCAAAGGAATACAGATACAGAAAAATTTCAGTGTGTTGCCTGCTGCCAGACGGAATGCCTGATTTTCAAAAACTGTCCGGTAATTTTTCAGTCCGGTAAATTCTCCGCTGACCGCGCTGAAAAAGGATCTGCGTATCACATCCCCGTAAGGGATTACCCAGAACAGCCCTACGCCCAGAAAGCTGGGAAGCAGAAACAGCAAACCTTTATATTCTCTTTTCTTCGTTATTTTATGTATCGCCACAATTTACACTCTCCCGTTATTTTATGAGTAGTATACCAATCCATTCTAAAAAAAACCTCTAAGACAAATTAGAGATTTTTTACAGAAAGCTTTTTTAAAATATGATATGATAGTCTAAAAATGCAGTAGGTGTTCTGCAGAGAAAGAAAAAATAACACGAGGTACCCGTTATGAATATTTTAATGATCGAAGATGACAGAGAATTATGTACAGCAGTCTCCTTTCGGCTGGAGCAGGAGGGCTTTTCCGTAACTGTCTGTCACGACGGAGAAGAAGGGCTTTATTATATGCAGGAATCGCCCTTTGATCTGGTGATTCTGGACCGTATGCTTCCTCATATGAATGGAATAGAAGTATTAAAGGAAGCACGTTCCCGTCAGATCAAAACTCCGGTGCTGATGCTTACCGCTCTGGGGGAGCTTGATGACCGGCTGGCAGGACTGAACGGAGGCGCAGATGACTATATGGTCAAACCCTTTGCGTTTGAGGAGCTGCTGGCAAGAATCCAGTGTCTGCTGCGGCGCCCGGCAGTTTATCAGGATTCCGTAAAGTTTATTTCTCTGGCCGATGTTTCTTTTGTCCCGAAGACAAGAACTCTGTCCAGCCACGAAAAAACATGTACCCTGTCCAGCCGGGAAGGAGAGCTTATGGAGGTGTTCCTTCGGAATCCCGGTCAGACCCTTCCCAGACAGCTTTTGCTTTCCCGTGTATGGGGACTGGAAGCAGATGTGGAAGAGGGAAACCTGGATAACTACATTCACTTTCTCCGGCGCAGGCTCAAAGCTGTAGAAAGCACACTGCAGATCCGAACCGTCCGGGGAGTCGGATATCAGCTTGAGGTTTTTCAGTAAATCCTGCAGCAAAAAAGGAATCGCACTTTTATCTGCGATTCCTTTTTTGTTTATTCTGCCAGATAAAGATTTACCTGCTGAATGGCTCCCTTTGCCGCCTCCTCAAGGCTGATCTCTCCGTTTAAATATCTGGTTCCGTTTTCGGCTATAGCGTTCAGGATGACCTCATTTCCCCTGGATGGTGTGGTAAGTGATTTTCCAAGCTCCTGAATTTCCTTTGTGGTCTCTTCATCCGCCCGGACGATCTCCAGTTCCACATATTCGCCTGTAGAGATATTTCCGGATCCCGAAATCCCCAAACGTCCCTGTTCGTCTCCTGCCGCCCAGTAGTCTTCACTGTCATACACGGCTTCATTTACAGGAAATCCGCTGTCACTTCCAATTTCCTGGCCTTCCTTTGTAAACAGGAATCCCACCAGTTTTTCTGCCGCCTCCTTCTGTTCTGCTTTGGCACTGATTCCCACTGTCTGAACGGGAACAAAGCAGTTCTGTGCCTGTCCGTTCCATAAGCTATGGGTGATATCTCCCATTTTCTGCTCCAGACTGTACATATTTGCAAGTTCTTCCGGAGAAGCCAGTCTGCCTGCAGCCATCTTCACATATCCCCCCAGCAGAGACATCACAGAAGCACTGACATTACTCAAAATCGACAGTTCACTGATGCTGTAAACATACTCGCCTGCCATTTCTTTGATATAATCCATACTTTCTTTTCCTGCGGTATAGATCCGGCCTGCCTGCTCCAGGTATTCCTGCACTGCCGCTTCATCCAGAGAGCCGTCTTCCTTCTGCCATGCAGGAGCATTTACATCGCCAAAGGCTCTTAGAAAGCCTTCCGGCCCTGCTCCCATCAACGAGAGTGGCATCTTCATTTCTGTATATTCATTCTGATAGCTTTCCAGCATATCCGCCATGGAGACAATATCCCCGGCTTTTTCCACATCTTCTTTGTTTCCCTGAATCAGGGGAATACTGAATTTCAGCGGCATCACATACTGGCTTCCGTCTTCCTCTCTGTAAGGTTCTCTGATATTATCCAGAATTCCGTCTGCCTCTTCCGCCTTATCCAGAATACTGCTGATATCTACAAGCATGCCTTTTTCTATATAAGTATCCTCCGGAATACCGTCTAAAATCATAACATCCGGTCCGTTCCCTGCCATAATTTCTGTATTCAGTGTTTTCAGGGCATCTGTGGTTGTCATTCCGTCTTTCCCTGTCATTCCCACTTCCAGATTCAGATAAATATCCGGATATTTCTTCTGAAAAACAGCCGCCACCTGACGAATATAGGAATTGTCCAAAAGGGAATATACCGTTAGCTCTGTATCCGGCTCTGCCGGTGTATCCGGGGAATAGGTATACTTTAAAATCCTTCCCATATGGCCCATATCTGCGGCGCCATCCTGAACTGCCACAAAAAAGTTTCCTTCCTGATCCCGGTTCATTGCCACAAGAGAAATATCCGGAGAAGAAAGGCTGTTCAGGTTTCCATCAATCACCTCTTCCACAACACTTCCCTCAAAGGAGAAACGGAAAACTCCTCCGTCCTCTGTATAAAAAAGGCTGTCCTCCTCATCGCCTTTTGAAAATACAAGAGGGTAAGAGGAAGTACTGGTAAGCTCAAGATTACTTTTGTCTTCCGTGATCTGCTCTGTCAGCGCTGCCGCATCCTCCAGAGGCTCCCCTGTTTCCAGATCATAATAATGAACTGTGGAATTGGTAACTGCCACCAGATAATTACCTATAGAGGCAAAACAGGAAACAACGCTTCCTTCCTCGTATTTTCTCACAACACTCCCGTCAAGAGGATTGATCTCTACAAGGGCAGTTGAAAAATCACTGATGATAAGATTTCCTTTATCTGTAAAACGTGCTTCCGAAACATAAGCGCTTGCAAGCGCCTGAGAAAGATCCGGCTCCTGCACACTGCCATCCGGCGCCAGATAATAATACTTATGCTCCTCTGTTTCTCCTGAAGCGTCATAGGCAGATACAAAAATCCCGCCATTTGCTCCCAGCTTCGGGTAAGAAAGACCGTATTTCGATGTGTCTACCTGCACCGCCTCCGAAAGATCCACCGCTTCCTTCCAGGTTTTCCCTCCATCAGAAGAATCCGCATAGAAAACGCCCTCATTGCCTTTATAAAAGCAAATCCTCAGGGTTTCATCCTCCAGAAGAGTCATGTCTGCAATATCTCCGCAGTCCTCTGGAAGAACTACATCCTCCTCCAGATAGCGGCCCATTGTTTTTTCTTCTTTTTGTGTATCCTTTGTGTCTGGTTTTTCTTTTTTTGTATGATCTGCCTTTTCCGTGTTTCCGCATCCGGCAAGTCCCGGCGTCAGGGCAAGAACCATGGCAGCTGTAAGCGCCGTCCCCCGTTTCCATATGCGATATCTGGTCATAATTACATTTCCTCCATCTATTTTTATTTTCTCACAGGATAACAGCCCATTCTCAAAAGAACCTCTAAAAATCATTCTGACAGGTATAAATTTTCATTTTGCTTTTTAGAGGCTCTTTCCAGAAAATTATGATATGATACCATTATAAACTTTCCATAAAGGAGGATTTTATGTTTCGCAGACTTCACATACATATGACTCTTTTTTCCACCCTTATCACAGGAATCATACTGTCTCTTATGGCGGCTGCCTGTTTTCTGATCACCGAAAGAAATATACGTCAGAACCATTATACCATATTCACCAATAATGCCTATTCCTGTATTTCTTATCTGGAAAGCCAGAACGTATTGTCCCACCGCTGGATGCAGCAGGCACAGAATAATTATCATATTCAGATGCAGATTCTTGATGGAGAGCATCCTCTGTTTTTTGACCGGCTTCACGAAAACACTGACCTTCAGGATACCTTCTCCCTGGCAAAAAAAGAATCAAAGGAAAACCACGGACTGGATCTGACTTCCTCCGGCAGTGCCCAGACGCTTTCCAAGGTGGCCATGTTCCAGATTCCCGGCTACTATGCCTGTACTGCCCGTATTCCCAAAAAACAGGGCTCTCTTCATGCTGTTTTTCTTTATTCCCAAAAGGAGCAGGCCTCTCAGATCCTGAGAATGCGTCTTCTTTTTCTCTGTGCTGTTCTGACTGCAATTTTTGCCCTTTCTGTATTTTCCTGGCTTTTCACCAGAAAAATGATCCAGCCTCTGGAAAAAAGCCGGAAGGAGCAGAATTCCTTTATTGCCGCGGCATCCCATGAACTGCGTTCGCCTCTGGCAGTGATCCAGAGCAGTCTGTCTGCCGTTCCACATGCATCAAAGGAACAGGCAGACCGTTTTATCTCCATCAGTCTTGAGGAATGTCAGCGTATGGCCCGACTGATCCAGGATATGCTTTCTCTTTCCAGATCAGACAATCACACCTGGGTGCTGAATACGGTACCCTGCGAGGTGGATACGCTTCTTCTGGAAGCCTTTGAAAAGTATCAGCAGCCTGCCCGTGAAAGCGGCAAAAAATTACAGATCGATCTCCCGGAGGATCCACTTCCTCTCTGCATCTGCGATCCGGAAAAAATCAATCAGATTCTGACCATCCTGATCGACAATGCACTAAGCTATGTACCGGAAGGAGGGCTTATCCGTCTTCAGGCAGAAAAAGAACCGGGAGCCATTGCCATTTCTGTTTCTGACAACGGTCCCGGTATTCCCGATTCCGAAAAGGATTCTGTTTTTCAGCGTTTTTACCGCTCAGATGCCTCCCGAAATGACAAGCAGCATTTCGGTCTTGGCCTTTGTATTGCAAAAGAGATCACGCTTCTCCATCATGGCAGTCTGAGAGTTCTGGATACCCCCGGCGGAGGAGCTTCATTTGTCCTGAAGCTTCCTCTGGCAAAAAACTGAACGGAATTTTTCATGACATTCTTTATTCACTTCTCAGTGCATCGATCGGGTTCAGATTGGCTGCTTTCACTGAAGGCAGCAATCCGAAGATCACACCGATCACTGTTGAAAACAGCACAGAGCCGATAATCGCCGGCACACTGATCGCTGTAGGTGCACCGGAAACCCTGGATACCACCCTGGATAAAATAATTCCCAAAACCACTCCGATGATTCCCCCGATGCTGGTCAGCATGGAGGCTTCTGTAAGGAACTGATACAGGATCACCTTTTTTCTGGCGCCTATGGCTTTTTTCAGTCCGATCTCGCTGGTTCTCTCAGTTACCGACACCAGCATGATGTTCATAACGCCGATACCTCCTACAAGAAGGGAAATGCTGGCGATCCACAACAACTGCTGGTTGGTGCTCTCACTGAGATTCTGCAGATTTTTCACACGTTTCATTACATCGTCTGCCTTATATTTGAATTTGGAGTCCTCACTGATCCCCTGATTCAGGATCTTGGCAGCACTGTTTCCCGCAGAGCTCATATTATCTGTAGAATCTGCTTTGATCACTACATTTTCCGGTTCATCGAACTGAAAAGCAATGGGCCAGCATCTGCTTGGGATCATTACTGTACCGATCACTGTCTGGTAATATTCATAGTATTCACTGATACTGTTGATATTCGGCTGATAGCTGTCTCCCTGCTGAACAATCCCTACTACCACAAAAGGATCATCTCCGATCTCTATCGTCTTTCCCAGTGGATCTTCTCCGGAAAAGAGATTTTCTGCCGCATTGTTGTCGATCAGTGCAACTTTGTTCAGGTTTTCGTAATCCTTCTGAATAAAACCACGTCCTGACTGAACCATATACCCACAGGTATCCAGATAATTTTCATCAATACCATAAACCGTTCCACCCTGGAGGGATGTGTTCTGATAGTACACACTGCTGTAGGTATTTGTGTGGAAAAAAGTAACATTTTCTACATGCTCCATCTCTCTTACCTCTTCTTTCTGTGCATTAGAAAGAAGAGGAGGATTTCCACTGTTACTCATCCCAAACATGGGATCATAGCTGCTGTCTCCATCATAAAGGCTGATGGTCACAGTGTTGTTTCCTGCACCGATCAGATCCTCCTTGATCTGCTCGCTGGTTCCTTTGATCGTAGACACAATGGCAATGATCGAAGCAATTCCGATAATGATACCCAGCATAGTAAGAAAGGAGCGCATTTTATGCGACCAGATTCCCTGAATGGATATTCTTATATTTTCAAGCATAAACTCCCACCTTTCTAGTATCCATATAACTCTTCAAGAGTACCTGCTTTTGTTTTGATTCCTTCTTTTATGGATTTTCCATAAGGGAAAGCAATCCGGTCTTCACGAGTGATCCCACCTTTTACCAGAACAGAAGAACCTCCGTTTACATTGCCGCCTATGGTCAGGAACTGCTTTTTAAGAATCCCTTTTTCATCCTTATATACATAGTATTTTCCATTTTCTGACCGTACAAAAGCTTTATCCAGGACGATCACTCCAGAATTATCCGTATTCTGCTGAAGCGTAATGCTAAGCCAGTCATCCTCGGATACTTCCACATCCTTATCCAGAATAGATGCACTGTAGGTATAATAAGAAACATTTGGGTTTCCGTTTCCCATATAACTACCTGAAGTTCCCGGATAAGAAGAAACGTCTATAACCTCCGCTTCAAAGCTTCCGCTGGAACCAGAACACTTCAAAATAGTTCCCTCATCCATCTGATCCAACATCAGTTCACTTACTGTACCTTTTACATAATAACCGTCTTTACTCTTTACAGTCATAAAAGCATTTCCTTCAGAAATTCCAGTGAGAGGATCTCCCACCTTTGCAATGATTCCATCAATCTTGCTGTAGATGACTTCTTTACTTACTTTTTTCTCCAGTTTCGTGATCTCTATCTCACTTTCCCGGATATCAAGCTTCAGGCTTTCAATTTTATTTTTCTGATTTGCGATTGCCTCGTCCCTGCTGATCGTTGCACCAGATCCGCCTCCATCGTCGCCTCCGCCATCTGGAATCTGAGGATCTTCTTCATAATGAGATGCGCCTTCCAGCGTATATTCCATTTCCGCTGTTTCTTCTACCATATTTTCCAAAAGACTTCCGTCGATCAGATAATATCCCGTACAGGATATTTTTCGGTCTGAAAAATCAGCAATGGTATCATTTTGATGAAACTCCAGCTGATACCAGTATCCGTTTACTCCCGGTTCTTTTGTGCCGTCAGCCTGAAATCCGGCCATCTTATTCAAAAATGCGCCCGTGGCAATGACTTTTCCCTTTGCAGAGCTGCACAAAAATACATATGGATCTTCTTCTGTACCTGTTCCGGTAAAAGGAACGGTTTCTCCATCCAGCTTCAGATAAAACTCCGGTTCACCATCTGTAATATCTGTTTCCGCTTCATTTGGTTCCGGATCTATGATCTCTATATTATCTGAAACATCATCCGAAAACTCCTCATCCGGGGTATCGGATGGAGGAATCGTTGGAGATACAGACGGAGTTACCGATGGAACAGGAGACGGAGTTTCCTGACTTCCGCTTCCATCCCCAAAATCAATCAGCACATCGTCTCCGCTGCCGTCAGAATCTTCTGTCCCTGACTGTCCGTTTCCTGTGTCTGATCCACCCTGCTGTTCTGATCCACCAGAAGAAAAATCTTCCCCGTAAGACTGGCCAGAAGAATCACTGCTTTCTTCTATAAACATTTCTTCCTGTGCTCCGACTGTCCGGGCAGTTGCCAAAACAGGATAAAGTGCTGCTGCCAGGTAGCTGCCCTTTACATTGCTGTAAGAGGATGCAAGCTCATCATCCGAAGAAAGGGAACTGCTGGTATCATCATTTTCCGGAAGTCCCGGAAGTTCAGAATCGCTCTCCTCCAGGGGACCTCCATTCTGCAGACTATGAAGCCGGTTAATTGCTTTCTCAAGATCCTGCTCCTGCTTCTGTTTCTTCAATTTTGCAATATTCAGCTCCATCTGTACCAGCGTCATATCAAAAGATACCAGTTTGTCTCCTTTTTGTACGGTATCTCCCTTTTGTACAAAAAGATCCTGAACAATCATATCTTTGTCTACGATCACATTCTGCGTGACATTCGTCACAATATTTCCATCCAGGGTTGTATCATCCATATAGTAATCAGAAGCAATGCTGTCTACACTGACTACTGTGACTGTTTCTTTATTATTTTTCTTAAAATAAACTGCCGCTCCTGCCACGCTTCCCGCTGCCAGTACTGTGATCAGCACCCCTATGATTATCTTTTTGGCATTTTTCATGGTTTCACCTCTTTTTCCTGAAGCACACCATCACGGATCGTTACCACCCGTTTGGCATGAGCAGCTATATCCGGATCATGAGTGATCATCAAAACGGTCACTCCCTCATCATTCAGCTTCTGAAAAAGCTCCATGACCTGTGCTCCTGATTTACTGTCCAAAGCTCCGGTCGGTTCATCTGCAAGAAGAAGCTTCGGATTATTTACAATTGCCCTTGCGATCGCCACACGCTGCATCTGACCACCGGAAAGCTGGTTTGGTTTGAAATCCACTCTGTCAGAAAGTCCTACCCTGTCCAGTGCCTTCAATGCCCGGGCTTTTCTTTCTTTTTTCGGAACTTTGGCATAGTTCAAAGGCATTTCCACATTTGCCAGTGCAGTCTGCCTGGGCAGGAGATGAAAACTCTGAAATACAAATCCGATCTTTGTAAGACGGATATCAGACATTGTGTTCTCCGAACAGGATCGTATATCCTGCCCATCCAGGAAAAAATTCCCTTTGGTCGCCTGATCCAGACACCCGATGATATTCATAAGTGTGGTTTTTCCGGAACCGGAAGGTCCCATGATCGCAACATACTCTCCTTCTTCCATTGAAAAATTTACATCCTTCAGCACAGGAACATTCATCTTTCCCTGCTGATAGTCTTTATAAATTCCTTTCAATTCAAGAATCATTCCATTTCCTCCATGTCTCCATCTGCCGGAGTCAGGATTTCATCCTCCGAAATCCCTTCATCCTGGAATTCGTCCATCATAACGGCCTCTGCAGCTGCACCGTCCATATCTTCTGCTCCCATATCCGCCTCATCGATCATAGTGCCGTCTTCAATAGCTTCATCATAAACCATTCCGTCTTCCGGCATTCCCATATCATCTGCCGGAAACTCCTCTTCCAGCAATTCTTCATCTAAGTCATCTGCCGGATCCATATCTACAGTTCCCGGATCTGTTATGATCTCTTTGCTTACCGTTGTCTTCATACCTTCTGTAAGCAATTCTGAAGGATATGCGATACAGTCTTTTTTCGTCAGACCATCTGCAATCTCGTATTCACCAAGATTTTCATCATATTGTCCAAGGACTACGCTTCTCTTTTCCAGACGTTTGTTTTCATCTGCAGCCCATACATACGGACTGTTTGTATCCGCATCCATAATATAAAACTCGCTGAGCCAGATTCCCTCTTTTTTCTCTTCCTGGCCTTCATCGATCTCAATGTATACATGCTGTCCCAGCATCAGTCCCTCTGACTGCTCCAGTTCCACATAGAACGGATATGTAGTGGAAGAAGTCTGAGAATCACCGCTTGCGTCCATCATTCCCCATGCATAAGTGCTTTCATTTTGAGAATTGGCGCTTTCTCTGTCCACAGATCCCATGGTTCCTCTCCATATCTGTTCCTCATCTACTCGAGATCGTACGATTACCGGCTGCCCTTCAATGATGCTGTTTGCATTCATCTCATTGACCGTCCCTTTGATCCGGTAAGCGCCTGTACTGAGTATGGTGATAAAAGCATTCTTTCCGCTGCCGGAACTGCTGTCATCAGAATAACTAAAGTCATCTCCCATCTCCAGCCCGTCACTGTTTTCGTCATCTGTTGTAAGCTTGGAAGTATCAATTTTCTGGATCACTCCGTCGATACTGCTTCGAACCTCCGTATTTCCCATGGTATTCTCAAGTTTTGTGATCTCGGCCTGCTTACTCTTCTGACTGTATTCATTCTTTTTCAGATTCATTTTATTGGTTTCGATCTCAATCGTATAAGAAAGCTGTTCGTCCTTTCCAGCCTGTTTCTTCTCTTTCTCCAATGTGGCAATCTGGCTCTGCAGACTGGCTGCCTCATTTTTCAAACGGTCAAATTCAAGCTTTGCCTCATCCAGATCCTCCTGAATACTGCTCAGATCATACTGAAACAGAAGCTGTCCCTGTTTTACTTCTTCACCAGCCTTTACCTGAACTTCTTTAACCGCCCGACCGCTTTCCAGCTCTACTTCCACTGTTTCCTGCGGTTCTACTACACCTGCATAACGATTGGATACCCCGGAAACGGTTCCCATAATTTCATTGATTTCTGTAACATATGCCGTTTCACCGCTTTCCTCCTCATGCCCGAAAACTCCCATTTTCCAGCATACACCGCCTGCTGCTCCGCCAATGATCAAGATCCCCAAAAGGATCAGAATTCTTTTTTTCATGATATTATGCCTACCTCTCTGTAAATATAGGACTGTGTAATCTTTTTTATCATAGCAGATTATACTTCAAAAGAAAAGTCCTGTGGAAAATCACCTGGTTTTTCACAATTTTTTCACAGTAAAATACTATCAAACGATCCTCTTTATCCCGTATTTTTGACTTTTCTCACAATTTCTGGTAAAATAGAGGGGAATATTTTGGAAAGGAAAGAAACTTATGAAGATCGTAAAAGGTCTGGCTCCATTCCTTCTTCTTATCTTTGCCGTATCCATGATCATCGGCTGTTCCCACACAGATAAGACGGATGTTGAAGGAGTCATCACAAACGAACTGGATCTCCTGAAGAATCTGGATTCTGATACTGCTCAAAAATATATTTCTTATAAAGAGCTGTTTCCGGATGCCACAGAAAAAACAGAACGTTCCAAGGAAGTCGAAGAAGTTTTTTCTCTCTTTTTTCAGGATTTCGACTACAGAATCCTGCGAATCAAAGTCGACAGGGACAAAAAAGAAGCATCTGCCAATCTGAAGCTTACCACCATCGATGCCAGGGCTCTTGCCAGAGATTATACCATTTCTCATCTGGAAGAGGCGATATTGAATGCAGCAGACTCAGCTTCCCAGAATACAGAAGAACAATCAGACTCTATGGAGGATCGTTATCTGATCCTGAATGAGCTTCTGAAAGATCATACATACAAAACTGTAGAAACCGACTGTACCCTTACTTTGCAGAATATCAGCACAGACGGCGAAGAGTGGGAGATCAAACGTACTCATGATCTGGAAAACAGTCTTGTCGGCGGTCTTATCACTTATCTCGGCGACAGTGATCTCCTGACACCGGAGGAAACACTGACCGTCTACTTAAATACCCTAAAAACCATGGATCAGGATCAAATGAGCAATTATCTTGGTCTGGAAAGTCTGTTATCAACCTCTGATACAGCAAAAAATTCCATTGCGTCCGCTCTTGTGGAGCAAATGCATAAAAATTTTGACTTTAAAATTACGGATTCGACTGTAGAAAGCTATCAGGCCGTCATTCAGACAGAAATCACAACCTTTGACAGTGATGCGATACTAAAGGCTTATCAGGAAGAACTGGATGAATATCTCTCCTCTCCGGAAGCAGTTATCGACGGTGCTCAGAAACGCTACAACCATTCTCTGGAGCTTCTTCTGCGCAATATTGAAAAAAACACAGGAACCTTAACCCATCCTGCTGTTTTTGTACTGACCAATGACGGCGCTTCCTGGAAACTTCAGGATGACGGTCATTCAATTGGAGCCGGCATATTCGGCAATCTCAGTGTTACTCCTATTGCAGAGGAAGAAACTGCAGAACAATAATGATCCCGCTTTTACTGCACCTACATAAAAATCCCTTTTTCACCGGAATGAAATCGCCGGTGAAAAAGGGATTTTTTATCCTCTTCTTATTCTTCTGTTTCTTCTTCTGACAGTTCTAATCCCAGTTCTTCCAACTGTACACTGCTTGCCTGGCTTGGAGACTGTGTCATCAGACAGGAGGCATCCTTTACCTTCGGGAAAGCAATAACATCACGGATACTGTCAACCTTCGCCATCAGCATAACCAGACGGTCAAGTCCATATGCCAGTCCTGCATGAGGCGGTACTCCATATTTAAACGCATTCAGAAGGAATCCGAACTGCTCGTAAGCAGATTCCTCAGTGAATCCAAGCATCTGGAACATTTTTTCCTGAATGTCGTTCTGGTGGATTCTGACACTTCCTCCACCGATCTCATTTCCGTTCAGAACAATGTCGTAAGCTTTTGCACGGACCTTGCCCGGATCAGTATCCAGAAGAGCAAGGTCCTCTTCCATCGGCATAGTAAATGGATGGTGCATGGCAGTAAAGCGGTTTTCTTCTTCATTCCACTCAAGAAGCGGGAATTCTGTCACCCATACAAAACGGTATTCATTTTTGTCCAGAAGCTCCATCTGCTTGGCAAGCTCTACACGGAGAGCACCCAGAACATCATAAACTACTTTGTTTTTATCAGCTGCAAAAAGAAGCAGATCTCCCGGCTTTCCTTCCATAGCCTGTACAAGAGCATCCATTTCCTCATCTTTCATAAATTTGGCAAAAGAAGATTTTCTTGTTCCGTCTTCTGCAATGGCAATATAGGCAAGACCTTTTGCTCCATAGCCTTTTGCAAATTCTACCAGCTTATCGATCTTCTTTCTCGGCATGGACCCCTGGCCCTCTGCGTTGATACCACGAACAGTTCCGCCTGCCTCAAGCGCGCCCTTAAATACTACAAACTCACAGTCCTTTACCACCTCACTGACATCGTGAAGTTTCATTCCAAAACGCATATCCGGTTTGTCAGAACCAAAACGGTCCATAGCCTCCTGCCATGTGATGCGCTGGATCGGAAGCTGTACCTCCACACCAAGGACTTCTTTAAACACATAGGCAAGATATCTTTCATTTACATCAATGACGTCATCTACGTCCACAAAAGACAGCTCCATGTCAATCTGTGTAAACTCCGGCTGACGGTCTGCACGAAGATCCTCATCACGGAAGCAGCGTGCGATCTGAATGTAGCGGTCATAACCGGAACACATAAGAAGCTGTTTGTAAAGCTGAGGAGACTGTGGAAGTCCGTAAAAGCTTCCCGGATGAACTCTGGAAGGAACCAGATAATCTCTTGCACCTTCCGGTGTTGTCTTTCCAAGGATCGGAGTCTCAACCTCAAGGAAGCCTTCCTCTGCAAAGAACTTTCTGGTAAGCATGGCAACCTTGCTTTTCAGCATCAGGTTTCTCTGAAGATCCGGTCTTCTCAGATCCAGGTAGCGATATTTCAGACGGATCTCATCTTTTGTTTTGCTGTTTTCTTCAATCGGGAACGGTGGAACTTCTGATTCAGCCAGAACGCGAAGTTCGTTTGCACGAAGCTCGATCTCACCTGTGGCAAGGTTTTCGTTTACAGCGCCGCCTCTTTTTTCAACGATACCGGTAACGGCGATCACAAATTCACTTCTTAGTTTTCCGGCTTTTTCAAAGCCTGCCTCATCAATGCTTCCGTTTTCAAAAATCACCTGCATGATTCCGGAACGGTCTCTTAAATCTACAAATACGATACCGCCCTTGTTTCTGGCCTTCTGGACCCATCCCATCAGCGTTACCTTATTTCCTGTCATCTCATTTGTCACTTCCGCACAGCGGCAGGTTCTGTGCAGTCCCTTCATACTTTCTGCCATGGTTTCTACTCCTTTTTATAGTTTATCCCGGAAAAACTCAACAAACTCGGTATATCCCTCGCCCATCATCTGTTCTTTCTGGAATTTCTTGTTTTTCTTCATAATAGAAAGATTTACCTGAACGCCGTTTCTTCTTTCTTCTTCCGCCTGTTTCAGAATGGTAAGAAGCTTGTCTGCAGGCATATTCTTTTCGATCAGATATGCTTTTTTTGCATTGCTTCCCGGAACTTCATAACCTCTTTCCAGAAGCAGCATGACAATACGTTCAAAGCCAATGGAAAATCCGCAGGCAGAAGTATTCTGTCCTGTAAATTTACCGATCATCTCATCATAGCGTCCTCCGCCGCCTACGCTTCCTCCGAACTCGTCCATTGCGATCTCAAAGATCGGTCCTGTATAATAAGACATTCCTCGAACCAGTGTCGGGTCAAAGGAGATCTTAAAGTCGGCGCTCTTTACGGCATCCACAGAAGAAATAATCGTTTCCAGATCCTCTGCCACCTTTGGATCCAGAACATCCTTCAGTTTCTCTTTGCAGTAACGAACACCTTCGATATCTGACGTAATCTCACGGAACATGCCAAGATAAGTGTCAATGCTTTCCTTTGCAAATCCTTCTTTTTCCAGCTCTGCTGCAACGCCTTCCAGACCAATCTTATCCATCTTATCCAGAATGATAAATACGGTATCAAAGCTTTCTGTCGGAAATCCGCTGTACTGGGCCATTGCCTTCAGGATCTTTCTGTCATTGATGCGGATAGTGAAGTTGTGGAAATCCAGTTTTCCCAGAAGAGTTGTGGTTGCCAGTACCAGTTCGATCTCTGCAAGATAGGTCGGCTCTCCCAGAATATCAATATCACACTGCATAAACTGACGGAAACGTCCTCTCTGAGGACGGTCTGCTCTCCATACATTTCCCATCTGCAAAGCCTTAAAAGGAGCCGGAAGCTCATTTGCATTGTTGGAATAATATCTGGAAAGAGGAACTGTCAGGTCATAACGAAGGCCGGAATCCACCAGATCCGCTTCTTCCTTTGCACTTTCCAGTTTCAGTTTCTCTCCTCTTTTGAGAATTTTAAAAATCAGTTTTTCATTCTCTCCGCCTTGCTTGCTGCTGAGATTTTCAATATGTTCCACACAGGGAGTTTCAATAGAAGAAAATCCAAATTTCCCGTAAGTTTCACGGATCATGTTCATCACATAATTACGGATTTCCATTTCTTTTGGTAAAATGTCTTTCATACCGGTTACCGGTTTTTTCTTTAATGCCATGCCTGCCTCCTGTTTATGTTTTATGTATCACTCTTTGAAATGCAAGAAAAACTTCCATGTCAAAGTTTTTGATCTCATCGATCATAAGTTCCACCACTGTAGCCACATCAAACGCAGTCCGATAAGGTCTGTCTGAGCTCAGTGCCGCAAAAACATCACATACTCTTAAGATTCTTCCGCCAATGGGAATGTCCTCTCCTGCCAGATTATCCGGATAGCCGGTTCCATCATAATTCTCATGATGATACAGGATACTCTCCAGAACAAAATCTGAATATCCCTGACCCTTCAGTTCCTCATATCCCAACGTGGAATGCATACGGACATATTTCAGTTCCTCGATCAAAAGGGGATCCTTTTCCCGTCCGTTGATATATTCCGTCAGTCTCAGCTTTCCAATATCATGAAGCATACCGGCAATTGCCAGTTCGTAACAGACAGATTCTTCCAGGCCCATTTCTGAAGCTACTTTGTATGCAAGATTACTGACCACGATCCCGTGATCCAGCTCGGCCGACAGATCAAAATCCAGTATCCTGTCTGATGTTTTCAGCGTTTCTGCTTCTGCCGCACCCAATCTGTACACCTCCTACTATAACCATTTCTGGATTCCTGCCCGTTTTCTTTCGATCATCTCATCAATACGGGCAATATAATTGGATACATCTTTTACATTTTCAACACGCTCGATCCGTTTTCCATGATCGAATACCAGTTTTGAAGATCCGCCTGCTCCAAGTGCAATGATCGGCTGTTTTTCTTCCATAATTAGTATATTGTAAATCCCTGCTTTGTCAACCTCTGCATAGCCTACATTTTCAAAATTGCCCTTCATATTTTTCTGGCGATACAGATAATAAGGACTCATCCCCATTTCATAAGCCGTTTTCATAGTCAGATCCATGATCTCCTGATTATTCTCAAAAGTCATTTCCTGATACTGATCCTTAAACATATTCAGCCTTGCCGCACGTTTCACAGCCAGGGAATGTACAGTCAGACTGTCCGGAGCCAGCGTTCTTACTTCCTCCAAAGTATGAGCCACTTTTTCCTTATCCTCACCGGGAAGTCCTACGATCAGGTCCATATTGATATTGTCAAAGCCACACTCTCTGGCCAGAGCAAATGCGTTCTTTGTCTCCTCTACTGTATGACGTCTTCCAATGATGTCCAGAGTTTCCTGATTCATGGTCTGCGGATTTACAGAAATTCTGGTGACCGGATATTTCCGGATCATCTGAAGTTTTTCTTTTGTAATGCTGTCCGGGCGTCCGGCCTCTATGGTAAATTCTGCCAGATCTCTGCAATGGAAGTGTTCCATCAGAGCATCCAGAAGCCGCTTAAGCTGCTCCGGCTCCAGAGTAGTCGGCGTTCCGCCTCCGATATAAACGGTGTCCAGCTTCCTGCCTTTTTCCTCCATGATCCGGGATACCGCCTCAATTTCCTTACACAAAGCATCCAGATAAAGATCCACCTTGTTTTTCCACTGCTTCAAAGGATAAGAGCTGAAGGAACAGTAAAGACAGATACTTGGACAAAATGGAATACCTACGTAAAGGCTGTACCCATTTTCGTAATCAATATCCTTTAAAAGCTCTCTTTCTCTGTTTGCAATAGCAATGGCAAGCGCTGTTTTTTCCGGACTGACCAGATAGCGTTCCCTCATTTCCTGCGCAGCTTCAGAGTTTTTCATTCCGGATTCGAGCATTGCCATGGCAAGCTTGGCCGGGCGGATTCCCGTAAGATTTCCCCAGGGAAGCGTCCTTCCTGTAAGCTTTACCAAAAGCCGGTAAAGTACCTGCTTGATAATATCCTTCTGCTCTTTTCGGAGTTCATGCGCTTTTTCTTTATCAGCAGAATCCTCTTTACAGGAAAGAAGGGCATCCGAAGACTGCCCCTTTATCATCTCTCCACATGTTACACCTGTATGCTCCTCACTGCGGTAATGGATCAGGAAACTCTGCTCCTGCTCTTCCACCCGGAATGCAAGATCTGCCTCTGCTTCCTCTTCTTTTTCATAAGAAACAAAAATCTCTGCTTCCGGATAAAAAGCCCGGATCAATTCATAGATGTCGTGTTCAAAGTCTCTGTTCTCAAACAGAATTCTGATCTTATACAAATGGATTATACCTCTTTTCATAACCAATGGTTGTGGACATATCATGTCCCGGAAAAACTTCTGTATCCTCAGGAAGATTATCTGTCAGTCTGTGAAGACTCTGAACAATCTGAGCTGTACTTCCGCCCGGGAAATCTGTTCTTCCCACAGAACCATAAAACAACGTATCCCCGCTGAAAAGGATTCCTTCTTCCTCCAGGTAATAACAACAGCTTCCTTCCGTATGTCCCGGGGTATGGAGCATTTGTACAGAAAAGCCTGCCGCTTCAAAAACCTGAAGATCCGTAAGAAGCACATCTGCTTTCAGGGAACAGACTCTGCTTCCGTATCCGGAAAGATTTACCGATGGATCCAGAAGAGTACCTGTTTCTTTTTCGCAGGCATAAAGAGGAATTTGAAATTCCTTTCTCAGCTCTTCTGCCGCCAGAATATGATCATAATGACCGTGAGTCAGAAGAATTGCTTTTGGTTCTGCCTGCATTTCTTTTATTTTTGAAGAGATGGCTTCTGGCTGATCTGCCGGATCAATGATCAGAAGTTCTCCGGTTTCTTTATTTTTCAGCAAATAACAATTGGTGGATACAGAACCAAGAATACATTTCTGAAGATCTGCTTTTTTCATATTGTCTCTCTCTTTCTAAAAAATGTTTTCCCTGCTGCATCAGCCTGTGGTACGCTCTACATCCAGAACGCTTTCCACCTGCCGGATCTTTTCGATCAGAGATGCCAGTTCTTCCTTGCTGGCAACTTCAAAGCTGACTGCAAGAGTTGCCTTGTCCTGTTTATTCGTACGGCAGTTCATATTCTTCATGTCAATTTTCCGCTCTGTGAAAAGTTTAGAAAGATCTACGATCAGACCGGTTCGATTATTCGCAAAAATACGAAGCTCTGCCATATATTTTTCGGAAGCTCTTGTATCTGCCTGCCATTCCGCCTCAATCAGCCTGGTTCTGTCCGTCTCCGACATATTCAGCACGTTCACACAGTCTGTACGATGAATGGTGATTCCTCTTCCTCTTGTAACAAAACCTACGATTTCATCTCCCGGAATCGGACTGCAGCATTTTGAAAAGCGAACTGCCACATCATGAATACCGCGAACTACAATTCCTCCTTTGGATTTTACCAGTCGGAGTTTTTCCTGTGCATCAGATGCCGCATCCAGAACATCCTGGTCTGTAATCTTCTTCGTATGTTCTTTTTCATAGGCCTCCATCAGCTTGTTAAACACCTGGCCTTCTTTCAGTCCGCCATGTCCGATAGCCGCCAGAACCGAATCCCAGTCACGGAATCCATATTTACGCATAACCGCTTCCAGATACTGAGGCTTCGTATAAAAGCTGATCTTGTAGCCTTTCGATTTGGCATACTGCGCCAGCATATCCTTGCCTTTCAGGATATTGTCTTCTTTCAGTTCCTTTTTGAACCACTGATTGATCTTGTTTTTCGCCTGCGTACTCTTTACAAGCTTCAGCCAGTCACGGCTTGGTCCCTGAGAATTCTGTGACGTAATGATCTCAATACGGTCTCCATTCTGTATTTCATACTCAATAGGAACCAGTTTTCCATTTACCCGGGCGCCTACCATACGGTTTCCTACTGCACTATGTACACAATAGGCAAAATCGATCGGTGTAGAACCTGCCGGAAGGTTTTTTACATCTCCCAGAGGAGTAAAGCAGTATACACTGTCAGCAAAAAGATCCAGGTCATTTTTCAGAAGGCTCATAAATTCCCTGTTATCAGACATGTCTCTCTGCCATTCCAGAATCTGACGGAGCCAGTTCAGCTTCTCTTCTTCACTTTTTCCTACCGGAGCCTTTCCGTCTGAGGATTCCTTATATTTCCAGTGTGCAGCAATGCCATATTCCGCAGTTTTATGCATTTCATAGGTACGGATCTGTATTTCAAAAGGCTGCCCGCTTGGTCCGATCAGCGTGGTATGAAGGGACTGATACATATTCGGCTTTGGCATGGCAATATAATCCTTGAAACGTCCCGGAATCGGTTTATACATTTCGTGGATCACACCAAGAGCAGCATAGCAGTCCTTTACACTGTCCACCAGAATACGTACTGCAAAAAGGTCATAAATCTGGTCAATTGTCTTATTCTGATTGACCATTTTTTTATAGATACTGAAGAAATGCTTGATACGTCCATCAACCTGGGCTTCTATCCCTGCATCCTCCATATGCTGTTTTACTTGATTTACAATCCCGTTTACAAAGTCCTGTCTCTCACTTTTTCGCAAGGAAACCTTATCTACAAGATCATAATAAACATCCGGTTTCAAGTATTTCAAAGAAAGGTCATCTAATTCCACCTTGATCTTGGAAATACCAAGTCGCATGGCAATGGGAGCATAGATATCCATAGTCTCTCTTGCCTTTTCCTGCTGTTTCTCGGGACGCATATACTGCAGTGTACGCATATTATGGAGACGGTCTGCCAGCTTGATCAGAATTACGCGGATATCTTTCGCCATGGCAAGAAACATTTTTCTCAGATTCTCTGCCTGAAGCTCCACCTTATCTTTTGAATAGTTCAACTGTCCCAACTTGGTGACTCCATCTACCAGAAGCGCAACCTCTGACCCGAATTCCTTTTCTACTTCTTCGTAGGTCATCCAGGTATCTTCAACAGAATCGTGAAGAAGACCGGCAACAATCGTTTCTTTATCAAGCTCCAGATCTGCCAGGATAATACCCACACAAAGCGGATGGATGATATAGGGTTCTCCGGATTTTCTCTTCTGATCCTTATGAGCTTCTTTTGCAACTTCATATGCCTTCTGTATCATGGTGATATCCGTAGACGGATGATATTTTTTCACACTGGTGATCAATTCCTGATACAGAACCTCCGGACTGGTAAAATCACTCATGGATTTGACAGCTGCATCTGCTTTTTTTACAGTTTCCCGTTTTTCCTCGTTGGTCAGTCCGGCTTGTTTGTTAAGCTGTGTATTTTTATCTTTTTCTGCCATTCTCTCCCACCTGCCTGATATTCGATCTGTCTGTGGTCAGTTACTATACAACAAATTTTTGTTGTATTGGTTATTTTCCTTCGTAGCGGATTACAGAAGCCACGTCGTAACCAGCCAGTTTTTCGCGGCCCTTCAGTCCTGCCAGTTCCATCAGAAATACAATTTTTACTACTTCGCCGCCAAGTTCCTCAATCAGCTTTACTGCTGCCTCCACAGTACCGCCTGTTGCGATCAGATCATCGATCACTGCTACCTTCTGTCCCGGCTTGATCGAATCTTTATGCATTTCAATAGTTGCACTTCCATACTCCAGATCATAGCTTCTGGAAACTGTTTCACAGGGAAGTTTTCCTTTTTTTCTTACCGGCACAAATGGCTTATGGAGATTGTAAGCAATCGGTACGCCAAACATAAAGCCTCTTGATTCTGTTCCTACAATTACATCTACATCTGTATCTTTCAGACAGTCCTGCATAAGATCGATTGCCATCGTCAGTCCGTCTGCATCCTGCAGAATACTTGTCACATCCCGGAAAATAATCCCCGGTTCCGGAAAATCCGGTATACTTCTTACATAATCCTCAATTTTCTTCATAGTCCCGTACCTCCGCCTGTTCTATTAAAATTGCGGCAAAAAGCCGTTTTTATCATAAATAATCTCAATAAGTATATCACTTTTTTTTTACGGAATCAATCCAAAACCCGACAACTCTCGCTAAATCCCGCTATTTTCCACCAGTTACATATAATTTCGAATCACAGCCTGGAGAGTTTCTCTTCCCTGGTATACATTGATCTCCGGATAGTAAGTCACGGAAATCGTATCTTTTTTCTGTACATATGTCTGAAATTCCACTGCCTGGCCAAAATATACGGCCTCCAGTGAATTTCCCGAAGCATCTGCAAGCTTCATTTTTGCCACATTTTGATTTTTACCCAAAATTCTTAAATTTAAAACACGAAGACCTTTCTGTGCAAAAAGAGGCTTGGTATTCCCTTTTCCGAAGGGTTCCAAAATAGAAAGCTGCTCCGTCAGTTCTTTGGTAAGATAGGAAATCGGCATAGGAACGTCAATCGTGATCTTTGGTGTCAGTTCTGCCTGTGTAAGGGTACACAGCTCATTCAGCCTCTTTCGAAAAGGCTCTACATTTTCCTCTTTCAAGGAAAGACCAGCCGCCATGGGATGTCCTCCAAACTGTTCCAGAAGATCACCGCATTTCACCAGTTCCTCATACATGGAATACGCTTCTATGGAACGTCCGCTTCCTTTTACTCCATTTTCAGCTTTTGTCAGTACAAATGCCGGCTTATAATATTTTTCTCTCAAACGCCCTGCAATGATTCCTGCCAGACTTTCATGACATTCCGGAAGATACACCACAAGAACACGGTCTTCACAAAGCCCTGTGTGTTCGATCATTTCGATTGCTTTCTCTTTTCCTTCTTCTGTCATTGCCTTTCGACTCTGGTTCAGCGCTACCAGGTCTCCGGCTTCTTTCGCAGCCTGATCCCACTCTTTTGTGCAAAGAAGTGATAACGCTCTGGATGCCGTATCCAGTCTTCCACTGGCATTGATGCAGGGACCCAGGACAAATCCTACATGGTAAGCCGTAATTCTTTCTCCTTCCAGACCATTGGCCTCGATCAGCGCTCGAAATCCCTGATTCTTTGTTTGAGGAAGCCGTTTCAGACCTTCTTTTACAATGATTCTGTTTTCCCCCTGCAGGTCCATCACATCTCCTACCGTAGCTACTGCTGCCGCTTCAGAAAACTCCAGAATCTCATTCGGATCGATTCCGTAAGTCTCATACAGAGACCAGATCAGTTTCCATGCCACTACGGCTCCACAAATGTTTTTGTTTGGATATGTGCATCCCGGCTGTTTGGGATTGATCACTGCATCAGCCTGAGGGATAATCCATACTCTCCCTTGTTCCGTATCCTGATATGGAATCTCATGATGATCCGTTACAATCACTGTCATTCCGCCTTTTTTTGCCTGAGCGATCTCCTGAGAAGCCGCAATTCCATTATCGCAGGTAACGATCGTATCCACTCCATCGATTGCTGCCTTTTCGATCAGCTGGCTGTGAAGTCCATAACCGTCCTTGATACGATCCGGAATATACGTATCCACATCAGCTCCAAGGCGTTTCAATCCGGTAAGCAAAATATAGGTAGCTGTTACACCGTCAATATCATAATCTCCGATAATCCGGATCTTTGCACCTGCATTAATTTTTGCCGACAGAATTTCCGCTGCTTTTTTCATATCCTTCATAAGCCATGGAGAAGGAAGTTCCTCCAAAGTTCCATACAAATAAGAACGGATATTTTCCTTTCCTTCTACATCCCGGTTTCGGATCAGTCTTGCCACTACCTGATCGATTCCAAATTCTCTGCTGATTTCCTGAAAATCAGCTTTTTTTGCCATTACAACCCATTTTTCCATTTTTTCTCCTGTTAAAAATATGACCCGGGACAACCATACTGCCCCGGGACCATTTTTTCATCCTGATTTATTCCGTTTTGTTATTATCTGAAACAGAATTTTTCTCTGCTTCCTGCGCCGCCAGACGCTCTGCTACTCTTTTACGGTTTTTCTTTTTCGGCTGTTTCTGTCCATTTCCCTGATTCTTAACCGGAACTGCACTCTGCACATTCTCACTGTTTTTCTCACCTGAGGTCTTTTGTGCAACAGCCTGTACTTTGTTTTTTCCAAATCCCTGCTTCATTACCAGCCACAATGAGCCTGTAATACAAACAGAAGAATATGCACCGCAAATGATACCTGCCATTAACGGAAGTGCAAATTCACGGATAGAAGATACTCCCATTGCAAAAAGTACAGCTACCATCACAAATGTAGTAAGAGAAGTATAGATACTTCTGGTAAGAGTCTGTGTGATACTGTCATTTACAATCTCTGTAAGATCTGCGCGAGCTCCTCTTTTCCTGATATTCTCACGGATACGGTCAAAAATAACGATGGTTGCATTGATACTGTAACCCACAATGGTCAGCATGCATGCGATAAATGTATTTCCCACTGAAATTCTTGCCAGTGCATAAAAAGCAAACACTACAAGGACGTCATGCACAAGTGCAAGAACTGCACTGCCGGCAAAACGGATATCTTTGAATCGGAACCAGATATAAGCAAGCATGCAAAGAGTTGCCACAACAACTGCAACAAATGCATCCTGTCTCATTTCTGAACTTACTGTAGATGAAATACTTTCAGATGCGATCAGAGATCTGTCCACATCAAATTTCTCTACCATTGCATTATTCAGAGCCTCTCTCTCCTCCTGGGAAAGCGCACGAGTCTTAATGATCACCTGATTTGTTCCCACAACCTTGGTCGGCTGTACATTTCTGTCTCCGGTAACCTCTTCCACTACAGGAGTCACTTCAGAGTCGATGGTCTTAATATCCATATCCTCATTAAAGGTAACTGTAGTTGCCGTACCACCGGAAAACTCCAGGCTGTAGTTCAGGCTGCTTCCATCTGTCTTCTGATGGATCATCATCGATACCGGTCCTACAAGAATCAGGATCAGTGAAAGGATAAAAAATACATTCTTCTTTCCAACAAAGTTGAAAGATTTTCTCTGTTTTGCTTTTCCATAGAACTTCGCATCCTGGAATCCTACTGCATAAAGAGCATTCATGATCAGTCTGGAGATCACAAGCGCCGTAAACATAGAAACCACGATACCAAGAGCCAGGGTATATGCAAATCCCTTAACCGTACCGGAACCCAGCCACATCAGAACTACGGATGCGATCAGAGTCGTGATATTTCCGTCAATAATCGCGGAAAAAGCTTTGGAAAATCCGGAACGGATCGCTGTTCTTACAGAACTTCCTTCTGCAATTTCTTCCTGAATACGTGCATAGATGATCACATTTGCATCTACCGCCATACCAATACCCAAAATGATACCTGCAATACCCGGAAGGGTCAGGGTAATATCAAAAGCATTCAGGGTGATCAGCTCAATGGCTGTATAAAGGATCAGTGCAAAAGCTGCAACGATTCCCGGAATTCTGTAAACAAGGATCATAAACAGAATTACAATCACAAGCCCGATCGCACCTGCAGTAACACTTGTTGTAATCGCCTCTTCACCAAGCTGGGCTGCTACAACGCTGGAACGAAGTTCCTCCAGCTCCAGGCTCAGGGAACCGATACGGATATAGGATGCCAGATTCTGTGCTTCCTCTACCCCAGCCATTCCATTGATCTCTGCCTGTCCGCCTGTGATCGCTTCTTCTACAGTCGGAGCGCTTAATACTTCATTATCATAAATGATTGCAATCTGCTTTCCTACATTGGCTTCTGTAGCTTCCGCAAATTTCTTTTTGCCCTCATCTGTCAGTTTCAGGCTGACTGCATATTCTCTGCTGCTGCCATCCTGTTTCTGATAAGCGCCGCCCTGGGCATCTGCCACATCTGTACCTTCCAGTACAACGGATCCGGCTTCTCTGATCTCGTCAAGACTTCTGGCAAGCTCATATTTGCTTTCTCCGGCAACAAAGTTTGCATTTCCTTCGGAATCTGTCTCCTCGATAAAGCAGAGAGAACCTGGTTTTCCCAGTTCGTTAAGAATCTTATCTGCATCTGTTACACCCGGGATCTCAACTGTGATACGATTGTCTCCCTCCTGGTAAGCCTGGGCTTCTGTACTGTACTGTTCCACACGCTTCTGCATTTTGTAAACAGTATCAGACATTTCTTCTTTACCTGGATTTTTGTCCTTTGCTTCATAAGTGATACTTACTCCACCTGACAGATCAAGACCGGTATTAATGTTTTTTGCCGCCCCGGTTCCTGTCGGGCCAAAACCTACACCGGCTGTATAACACAGGAACGCTGTTAAGATCACAGTCAGGACCAGTACAATGACACCTCTTTTTTTCTTCATTGTTTTTCCCTTCTTTTTTAAGTCCCCATGATACCATATGTTATCCTGCGGACTGATTTATCTAGTCCGCAAGAGCGGCTTTGATCATAATTGCACACTCCACTCGTTTTCTCTGGAGTTCACATCCGATCTCATAATTTCCCTTTACATCATTCTGGAAATGATATGCATTCGCTGCACATCCTCCACTGCAATAGAATCTTGCAAAGCAATCCTTGCATGCTTCTTTTGTATATACGTTGCAGTTTTTAAATTCATCCCGAACCTGCGGACGGGTAATTCCTTCCTCTACATTTCCCATCAGGAACTGTTCTTCACCGACAAACTGATGACACGGGTAAAGATCTCCCCATGGAGTTACTGCCAGATATTCGGTTCCTGATCCACATCCGGAAAGACGTTTATATACGCATGGACCGCCTGTAAGGTCGATCATAAAATGGAAGAAATTAAATCCTCTTCCTTCTTTTTCTCTTTTGATCATCTCTTTTGCAAGGATATCGTATTCCTCCAGAATCTGAGGAATATCTTCCTGACGGATTGCGTAATCCTCTTCCTCTGGTGCAACAACCGGTTCAACAGAGACTTGTTTGAATCCCATATCTGCCAGATGAAGAACATCTTTAGAAAAGTCAAGATTATGATGCGTGAAAGTGCCTCTTACATAATACTTGTCCTGATTTCTGGATTCTGCAAACTTCTGGAATTTCGGCATGATCAGGTCATAGCTTCCTGCGCCTTTACGAAATGGTCTCATATGATCATGAACCTCTTTGCGGCCATCCACACTGAGAACTACATTTGCCATTTCACGGTTACAGAATTCCATTACCTCATCATCCAGAAGGACACCGTTTGTTGTAAGAGTAAAGCGGAAATTCTTATTGTAGAGTTTTTCCTGCTCACGTCCATATCTTACCAGGTCTTTCACTACCTGCCAGTTCATCAACGGTTCTCCGCCAAAGAAGTCTACTTCCAGATTTCTTCTGGAACCGGAATTTGCGATCAGGAAATCCAATGCTTTTTTTCCAGTCTCAAAAGACATCAACGCTCTTCTTCCATGGTATTCTCCCTCTTCCGCAAAACAATAACGGCAGGCCAGATTACAATCATGGGCAATGTGGAGGCACAGAGCCTTTACTACAGGTTTACTGTTTTTTGTAAATTCTTCAATCGCGCCTTCATAAATATCTTTTGTAAAAAGCATGCCTTCTTCCTGCAGCTTCAAACATTCGGAAACAGAAGTTTTTATTTCTTCTTCCTTATATTTATCTTTTAATTTCGCGACTATCTCTTCTTCAGAGATGCCTTCTTCTATGTATGGCAGAACCTCGTATGTCACAAGATCCACCAAATGGATACATCCGCTGTTAATGTCCAGAACAATGTTATATCCATTGTTCTGATATCTGTGTATCAGACTCATTTTTGAAAATCCTTTCCTGTAAATTCATCTTTGAAACACACAAGGACCCTGCATCAGCATTTCCTTCAGATGCATAACAAAGAAAGAAGCAGCGGCTTTCACCCCGCTGCTTAAATGCCTTCCTGAAACTCTGTCTTATTTGTGCTCGCAGCTCTGATTTCCTACTGTACAGGAAGTTTTGCATGCTGACTGACAGGAAGTCTGGCACTCACCGCATCCACCTTTTTTCACAGTGTTCTGCAGATTCTTTGTATTTAATGTTTTGATATGTTCCATTGTACATCCTCCTTTTATATAAAATTATCTGGGCATAGTATAGCATAAAATCTTTCTAAATAAAAGCCTTTTTTTCCTCATGCAAGCATCCCGCCCAGCGCTCCGCCTCCCAGACACATACAAAACGTAGTAACCAGATGCTGAAAAGACATATCCCATCTCTTTTCAACGGCAAAAGACACTGCTGCAAGCAGGATAAAATACGCCAGTCCCACCAGTATTCCCCAAAAATATTTATTTTTCCGCATACGTTTTCCGACCATAAACCCTCCGGCAAGACAGGAGATCACATATACTGCCACAATCCCTGCTGATACGGGAACAATCCCCAGATCAAACTGGAATACCAGAAATGCCAGGATGAGAAGGCACATTCCCGTAAGGCCATATGCCAAAAACAGTGATCTTAAAACAGCCCTCATTTTCATAAAAAACCCTCCCCTGTAACATATATATGGGGAGGATTTTTTCATATTACCATTCTTTTATTTTTTTCTGCGTTTCAGATAAACAATCACACCTACGATCACAACTGCCGCAACACCAAGAATCACAAATGGAAGAATCAAGGTATTGTCTCCTGTATTTACAGCAGACGTAGAATCACTGTCTGTTTCCTTGCTTTCCTCTGCTGAACTGTTCTGATCTTTTTTATCAGAAGAAACGTTCTGCACTGTCTCCTCTTCTTGTTCTGGCGCTGAAGTTACCGGTACCAGAGTATGATCCGAAGTGTTCTCCGGTGCAGGTGTCACATTCGTATCGGAAGAACCGGCATCACCATATCCGTCTTCCTGAATTTCCTCACCTACCAGCGGTCTGCTTCCTGCAATTCCAAAAGGACTAAAAGAATGAGTGCTGAAGATCATCGTACTTCCATCTACGCTTGGCACAATTGTCTCCATAGCTCCGCTGTCCAGAAGATGTTCTATTGTATATGTATATCCAGCCTTTACAGGCACCGTAACGCTAATATACTCTCCATCCGGAATTTCATATTCTGTGTTATTTTTCAGATCCCAGAGTTCAAATTCATATGATTTGAATACATTTGCCTCTGTTTCATTTGTAAACTGATAGTCTTCTCCGCTGGTTGCACGGAATTGTACGTACCATGGAAGATTGATTCCGGACACAGAAATACCATTGCAGGAATGATTTTCTGCTGCTGCTGCCTGCTGTTCCTCCTCGGAAAGGTCCTCTTCCGCATCTGTAGGACGTGAGTCTTCCGGCTCGTTTTCATCTCTGTCAAAAATATTATCACTGTCGGATTCCGGGTTTTCTTCTTCTCCCGGTGTTACGGTCGGTTCCGGATTTTCTTCTCCCGGGGTCACAGTCGGTTCCGGCTTTTCCTCTCCTGGGGTCACAGTTGGTTCCGGATTTTCTTCTCCCGGGGTCACAGTCGGTTCCGGTATCTCTTCTCCCGGGGTCACGGTCGGTTCCGGATTTTCTTCTCCTGGGGTCACAGTCGGCTCCGGTGTCTCTTCCTCTGGGGTCCCAGTTGGAGCGGGCATCGCCTCTTCCTGATCTGAATTCCCCTGAGAGCCCTCACAATTTTCATCGCCGCTTACTTCTTCATCCGTAGTGCTGTCTGTTGTCTCTGACTCCGAATCGCCATACGCATCCTCAGAATCCTGCTGCTCTGTATACTGTTCTTCTTCCCATTCCTCTTCACTGTTGTCTTCGTTTTCAGACTCATTTTCCATACTGCTGACTACAACAGTAACACTACTGTAAATTCCATCAGACTCTCCATCCCATCCGGAAATTCTGGAAAGATCTGCTGAATCATAAGGTCTGAACACTACATCATAAGACTCAATCCGCTGTGATGGAATATTAGATCCATCTACCCAGGAAAGAGTACCATACTCACTGGATGGGAGAGAAATATCTGATAAAGGGACAGGCTCATCTATTGTCACATTATCCGGAATTAAACTGCTGACCTTAATATCAGTATTTCCACCATATACTGCAGCCGGCTGTATCTGCCCAGATACTAATACTGCAGTCAAAGCTGCAGCAGCTAAAAACTGTACGTTTCTTTTATTGATATTACTCTTCTTCATTATTACACCTCATCTATATATAAACATCACACAATCGTCAATCTTTTATTCTCAGGACACCAGAACTCTCTACAAAATCATCCATTATTTTTTGTCCTGAACCTCTTATCATTATAAAACCGACAAAACATGTCGGTAAAAGCATTCTTCATCTTTTAATATATCAAAGTTTTACCTTTTTGTAAATATTTCGTAATAAATATTTTTCTTTATTTCACGTGAATTATATCATAAATCTATTTTTTTCGACACCCCTAATTTGTTTTTTTTAAACCATCTGGAACAAAGATTCAACTGCTAATTTAAATTCCACCTTCATGTGGAATTTAATCTTTCTGAATCATCCGGAACAAAGCGGCCAGCTCTGTTTCGAACGCCCTCAATCCACCAATCCTTAAGGAGTGCTGGATCTCTTGCAAATGTTTGTTTAGCACAGGCCAAAATAAAAGGAACAACCAGTTCCCCCTCACAAAAATAAAGAACCACATAAAAAGGCCGGTATTCAGTTATCTGATCCGGCCCATACTTTTCAATCCATCATCAGCGAAAACTGGCTGATGATCCTAGACACCTCTCCCATCACTTCCTGGATTCCTTTCTGACTTTCGCGCCAGTTTTCCAGACTGATTCCATCAGGAAAAGACGGGCATACCAGGAACTCCGTTTCCGGATATGCTCTCTGGTAATACATCAGTACTCTTCTGGCATGGTAGGACTTACAGCAAAGAATTGCTTTCTTTATTGAAAGCCCTGCCTCATCTGTTACTTTTCGGGAATACAGAGCATTCTCCCAGGTAAATGTAGCATTCTCTTCCTTCAGGATATCTTTTTCCCGGACTCCATTCTGCATAAGAACATCTTTAAGGAATTGCCACTCTGTCTGGTACTCCTTATCATAGACCGCCTCTTTTAATAATACACCAGAAAATTTCCCAGCTGTAATACTGTATTTCCCGCTCGGCAAAATATATGGCGCAAATCCTTTTTTATACAAATCTGCTGCTTTTTCTGCCATATGCGGATACCCATTGCCTGGTATAAATATAATATCTGCTTTTTCCGGCTGGTCGCTTATAAACATAAACTCTTCTGTTTTTTGCAGAAATTCCTCATAACTGGTCATATTCTGTCTCCCTTTGTGTTTTATCTGGTTACAATTATAGTACTATATCCCGCATCACGCAATCTCTGTTCCATATCAACTGCATTTCCAATCTGTTGAAATGCCCCCGTCTGTACCTTATATAGATCATTTTCCCGGAGAATATACGAAGGAAATCCCTGGTCTGTAAGCTGGTACAACATTCTGTCTGCATTTTCCCGCTTACGAAATACTCCCGTCTGCACACGATAATATAAGGGATCTTCTACAGTTTCTCCTGTAAGTGTTCCTAAAACCGCTCCGGCGATCCCCTCTGCCATCTCATCAAATTTCTCATCAAAAAGCTTGTTGTCTTCATCGGAATTCAAAAATCCAGCTTCAACCAGCAGTGCCGGCATTTTTGTTCTTCGCAGTACGACAAGTCCAGGCCGTTCTTTCACACCGATTTCCCGAAAACCGATTTCCCCCATAGCTCCCAGAATATTTTCTGCCATTTCATATTTTATGCCGCTTTTATCATATACAAGGACTTCTACCCCTTGATATTTGTTGGCTTCAGGACTGCTGTTCCTGTGAAAAGAAATAAAGTAATCCGCACCTGATTCATTTGCAAGTCTTGCCTTTTCAAAGGGTGTCTGGTATACATCATCCACCCGTGTATAGACCACATTGATTCCATTTCTCTCCAAAATCTCTCCTACAGAAAGTGTCAGCTTCAATGTATCATCTTTTTCCTGTCTTTCCTGATAAACAGCTCCCGGATCTCCTCCACCATGTGAAAGCGCTATTTTGCGGAAATATTTCTACTATCTGGTTTTGAAAAACGATAATAAATCTCCAGGCACTGGTCTTCCTGCACTTCAATTCGATCGATCAATTCCATAAGTATCTGCTTGCAGATATATTTTTGCTTTTTATAATCTGAAAGACTTCCAGTTCCAAAACTATCCCTTCCTTTTTCGTTTTTTTCCATCTGTCGTAAATATATCTCTTCTTTTTTTGAATAATCCTCTGAATAAGAAAGAAATTCTTCTCTGGTCAAAAGTCCGCTCCTATAGTCCTCATAGGATTGTTTTTTTAATTTTCGTACTTTTGTCAATTCTGTCTCCATTTTGAACAATTCCTTGTTTTTTTGTATATTCTCTTCCTTCTTTTTCTGTTCCCATGCTTTCTCCCATGCACTAAACTGTTCAGATTGCGAAAAAAACAACTCCTGAAGATCATCTTTGACCAAACGTTCCAAAAGTTCTGCCGGCAGCGTATGAGGAGAGCAGAATTCTTTTCCTTTCCTTTTATAAGTTCCACAGTAAAAACAAGCGTTTATACTTCCATCTGCACGTTTCCAATGATTTAGAATCATTGTTTTCTTACATCTGCCGCAAAAAACCAACCCTGACATAATATTATCATCATAGTTTTCAGCTGTTTGGCGGTTATTACGCTGAAATAATTTTTGTGTTCTTTCCCAGACTGCTTGACTGATGATTGCCTCATGGGTATTCGGCACCACGATCCAGTTTTTACGATTCACCACATGCTGCCTGCTTCTCATATTCTGCACTTTCTTTCCCTGAACCATAGCTCCTGTATAAGTTTCATTTTTCAGCATATGGTGCACCGTAGCATACGTCCAACCGGAAGACGTTTCCGTTCTGATACCGTTTCTATATTTTTCTCCACATTCTTTTTTATATTCAGAAGGGCATGGTATCCCTTCATTATTTAATTGTTCTGCAATCTCCTGCTTACTTTTTCCATTAAGAAACAGTTCGAAAACAGTTCGAACAATTGATGCCGCAGCTTCATCGATCAGTAAATGGTTTTTATCACGGGGATCTTTTCGATATCCGTAGCATGCAAAAGCTCCAATAAATTCTCCTGCCCGCTGTTTTGTCCTCATAGTTGCCTGTATCTTCCTTGAAATATCTCTTGCATACTGTTCATTAAATATATTTTTTATGGGAAGAAGCATATCATATGACTGACGAAGACTGTCAATCCCGTCTGAAACAGCCACAAAGCGAACTCCCAGCTCTGGAAAAATCCGCTCCAGATATCGTCCGGAATCTATATAATCTCTTCCAAATCTGGAAAGGTCCTTAACTATCACACAATTGATCAGCCCAAGCCTTATATCTTCTATCATTTTCTTAAAACCCGGGCGATCAAAATTAGTCCCTGTATATCCGTCATCCACATACAACTCATAAAAACAGATATCCGGCTGTTTTTCCAAATATTCCACTAAAAACTTTTTCTGATTAGCCACACTGTCACTTTCCACCTTGTCTCCATCTTCTCTGGATAAGCGGATATAAAGAGCTGCATGATATTGGAACTTGCGATAGCTATTCTCGCATGGGCATACAGACTGTGATGAAATACGCTCTACCTTTTTTTCCCTATCGTATTCTCCCAAAAACGGATCCTGGCATTCCGGCTTTTTTCTGCTCATCGTCCTTCCTCCCGGTCAAAAATCTTTTGATCACCAAACAAAAAATCTTCTGCTTTTTCCCGAACATTTATCCCATATTGGTCGATTATAAAAAAAATTTTTTCCTCTAAAGACCCGTTTTCCCCAAAAAATCTTTTTATCTGCCAGGAGACAGCCTCTTTCTTTTTCAAATTTGCTTCTCTCCATCTCTGCCTTTTCCACAGATTATGACGAAAGCCTGTCCTCTATGCCGTTTTTCCGCAAAAAACTGTCTCCATGTCCTGCATCAAGCATGATTTTATATGCCAAAGGTAATTCCCCCTGATCTTCCTTTTATGATCATTATATGCATTTTTTCATTCTATGTCATTTATTCCTCCTCAGCCTCTTCACATAAGCTAAAAATTCCTGTATCTCTGTCATAATGGTAAATATGAAGAGTCAAAACATCTTCTTCTGAAGTCGTTTCCCTTACCGTGTCTGCCAATACATGCCGCAGATCTTCCGGATCTGCTGTATTTTCATTATGTATCATTACCTCATGTATGCTGGTAAACACAAGATATAAGCTTCCCTGCATTAAATCTGCAAGTCGCCTGGCCACACCTGGAAGAAAAACCGCCACCGCACCATTGGTTCTTTTTACTGTACTGAGACAATTTCCCACTGCCCCTCTGCGGATAGGATAATCCGATAAAAGATTCATAAAATTCTCACCCTCGTAATGGGAATCAAAGATCATTTTTTCCCAGCAGTAAATTCTGGGAGGCGAAATAAAATATGTGTTTAATAGTGCAGCTTCAAAAACCTCATCCTTGTCCATCTCCCACTGCTCCAACATACGCTGTTTCACCTTCATACTACTGGTATAACCTTCTATTTCTCCCATTCGGATGTAAAGAACCATGGCAATATCTCCAATAACACGGTACACTGAATCCATAAGATCCTGTTCATATTTATTTTTATTAATAAGTCGAATGAAAAGGTGTTTTTTTACTTTATTATAATCGTTTAGAATTTTTGCCTTTTCAATAATATCAGCTCTGGAAATCCCCTGCAGTCTTTTTACCACATCTCCTACAAGCAGATCCATCTCCATCCCCCGTCTGTATTCTTCATACAGATCTCCAACATACAGAGCACAAACTTCTGTCACCCCGTTAGATTCAAACTGTTTCACAAATAACCGATCTCCAGAAGTGGGAGGATATTCATCTTTTTTCTTATAAAAAATCCTCTCCTCCTCATAGCCGGTCGCATCAATCAATTTCTGCCTAAAAACTTCTACAAACCTTTCATATCTGTTTTCCATTGATATTCCTCATCTTTCTTGCGAAATACGGGCGATGTGCCCATGACATTGATCAGATTCGCAGCAGGATCCTGAAATGGATTCCTTTCTGCGCTTTTAGAATTTAGAAGGGAAATGCCTTCCCTCAGAGCTGCTCTACTATGAGTATAAAACAAAAAACCACTGGATGTAAAGAATTTTTCATCGACAAATTCTCCCTCCAGTGGTTTCCTTTTTGTATATGCCGTTATATTATAGTAATCTTTGTCATTCTGTTCACAATCCGCATGTTTCATGCAAACTGGCTGCTTTTATTTTTTCGCTTTTCCTTATCGACTCCATTAAAATGATGAAGAAGATCTTTTATCGCTATTCTTATCTGATTTCCCCCTTTTGTTTCAGATATTCCAAAAAAGCAGTACAGCCTTCCTGTACATCAACATAAGTTTCATCAAAATTCCCCGTATACCACGGATCCGCGATGTCCCTTGATGATTTATGAAACTCTAAAAGCTTATATATTTTTCCATCCGGATCTCCACCTGCGATCCGGTTCATATTCCGGATATTCCAGGTATCCATACCAATCAGATAATCATACTCCTGGTAATCCCTTTTTGTCATTTGCACTGCTTTATGGGGAAGTACCGGAATTCCCATTTCCCGACATTTTGCCACCGTTCCGTAATGTGGTCCATTACCAATTTCTTCCCGACTGGTAGCTGCTGAATTAATATAGAAGTGGTCAGTGAGCCCCTGTTTATTGATCATGTCCTGAAAAACAAATTGGGACATGGTGCTGCGGCAGATATTGCCGTGGCAAACAAATAATACTTTAATCATCTTTTTATATCTCCATTTAAATCTTGTATTTCTTCTCAAACGCTTGATATTTCAGGGTTTTCCGACTTTTGAGTTTTCCTTTCTTTTCAAGGTATCTTCTCAAATCTTCTCGTATTTTCTTGTGTTTTTCCCTGAAATCTTGGTAAATCCGTTGGTAAAGCAAGCATCCTTACCAACGGGCTTTTTTAACTATTTGCTATCCGATATACTTCTTCCTTTGCGTCATCAAAATTCACATGGGTGTAAGTGTTCAAGGTTACACTAATATCTGCGTGACCCATGATATACTGCAAGGTTTTCGGATTCATTCCGGATTTTGCCATATTAGAGCAAAAGGTGTGCCTGCATACATGAGGGGTAACTTTCGGCATCTGAATACGATAAATTTTATTGTATTTTTGAATGATATGCTCCAGATACTTCTCCCAGTGAAGGGCAACCATCGGCATATCGTTTTTATCCAGAAACAAAAATCCGGCGTATCCTTCCACCATCGGCTCAACCTTTGGTATCTTGCGATTGGCAATGATTCTGCGAAAACACGCTGCAACTGCTTCTGTCATCGGCACATATCGGATGCCTTTATCTGTTTTTGGTTCTTCAATCACATACTGCATCTGGGAAGTACGCTGTAACTGATGGTCTACTTTAATCCGCATTTCTCCAAATTCAATATCTGAAACCGTCAGCCCGCAGAACTCTGAGATACGAAGCCCTGTGTGAAAAAGAATGTAGATTGCATCATAGTATCTGCTAAAATGCTTATCTTCCTGAATAAACTTCAGCAAGTCTCTCTGCTGTTTCCGGGTAATCGCTTCTCTGGTAACAGAGTCATTGACAATGACGGATGCCAGCTCAAATTCAAATGGATTTTTTCGAAGCAAATCATCATCCACTGCCATTTGGAATGCCGGTCTAAGAACGCCCCGGATGGAATGAATGGAACTGTATCCTCGTCCATCTATCTGCTGGAGCTTAATCAGCCATGCTTTTGCATCCGACAACCGAACCTTATCAATTCGCTGTTTCCCGAAGTCCTCTTTTTTCAGCATATTGATGACCGTTTTATACCCGGCAACCGTATTATGGCGAACTCCTGTTTTCAATGAAACATACTTTTCCACCAATTCCAATACAGTATAATTACCGCCGTTTGTTACGATACGGTCAAACAAATCCGCTTCAATCTGTTTTTCTTTCTCACGCAAGGAAGGCTCCCGCTTCTTCCCCTTTGGCATTGGATCATTCTTATCCAAACGCCAACTGTATACATTTTTCTCTTTTCCGTCCTCATCAATATAACGGAACCGATACCGCCCATCTTTACGCTGGTACTCGCCCTCTCGCAAAATCCGATTACGGTTATCTCGTCTTTTCTCACTCATCGTGAACTCTCCTTTCAAAAAAAGAGAGCCAGACTTGCACTCTTATCATAGCACAAATCCAGCTCTCCGCATAGTTATATCATGTGAAATCGGTAAATCTGTCAGCTCTTTTTACACAGCAGCAGCCTGATCCAGATACCTCTCAAATTTCTCACGCTTAATGAGGGCACGATTGCCATTCATCACATAAAAATCCTCATTGGGATGTGTGTCAATAAGCGTTCTCAGTTTTCCTTCGCCGATGTGATAATATCTGGCAGCTTCCTCAATGGTAAGCGTATATCTACGCCACACCGGAATATCTGAGTAATTTTTTTCTTCAACATTCATCTTATTATTCGCCATAGGCAGTTATCCTCCATAATTATCGTTGTCGCAGCATTCGCCAAATAGATATGCAAGAGTATCCACTTGGCTCATTGCCTGCGCACATAAAAATAGCCAGACAGAGGGGGCGGCAACGAAGTCCGGCAACGGGCTTCAAAAGACCTTGCAAACAATCTCAATCTGGCGATGGTTACTATTTATACTTTTCTTTTATTTTTCTGTTGTTTTGGTTGTCAGAGAGGGAAAAAGCCCGGAAATAAAGGATTTTCCCCGGCAACCGGCTCGGCAACGGGATAGCAACATGGGGTGCAACGGGCTGTCATTTTCAGAATGGAAGCTCCATCTGTTCTGTAACCTCCACAAAACCGTCTATCGCTTTTTCAGACGGGTTGCCGGAGTCCGTTGCCGGGTTTTCACGCTCCCAGCCTTTTTGCCTGCCATATTCCGAAAACATTCTTGGATTCGGGAAGTACCGCCACCCTGAAATGCACTGGTTCATAATCTCGTTGATTTCCCGGATCTCCCATTGCTTCGGCTCATCAAAGGTATGGTTTAGGGCTTCCTTGTAAATCTGCTTGGAGCAGACCATGCTCCCGGTGTACTTATCAAGATACGCCTGTATCATCCCGGCTTTGGTATCCTCCGGCATAAAAGCCCGCTGGTGTTCTTTGAGATACCGCTGCATGGCAGGGCTGAAAGCCAGCTTGAACCTGCCACTTCGGTAAATCTCCATCGCTTCCGCCCACATCTGTTCTATATAGGCTCTGGAAGCGGCTTCATCCTTCAAAATGTGAACCTCCGCCTGCTCCGGGTACACCATGACCGGGATAAAGCGGCGATTGCCGGAACGGTCAAGGGGCAGGAAGTCAAGGGCATTGGAAGTACCGCCAAACACGCATTGTCTGGGGCGGTCTGCCGGATGAGTTTCATAAGGTATTTTGTAAACCTCTTTCTGCCGGCTTAAAAATGACTTGATTTCCTCAATGCTCTTGGCGTTGGCGGTTGCTATCATTTCCGACATTTCGATTATCCAGTGACCTTGTAGCTTGCGATACACATTGTCATCGTCCAGCTTCCGCAAATCATCTGAGAACCACTCGTCCCGGACTGCCAGCAGACGGAAGAAGGTGGACTTGCCAGCTCCCTGACCGCCTACCAGACAGAGCATGATATCAAACTTACACCCCGGATGAAAAGCTCGTGAAATTGCACCCAACAGGAACAGTTTCAGCGCTTCATAGGTGTAATCATCTGCGTCAGCTCCCAGAAAATGCCGCAGGCAGAAACGGATTCGCTCTGTACCGTCCCACACAAGGTTATTGAGGTAGTCCCGGATGGGATGGTACTTGTTTTCATTCGCCACAATCCCGATGGCATTATCAATCTTTTTCTCATTGGTAAGCCCGTAGTTTTCTTCCAGATAGAGAAGCAGATACTTCATATCTGTATCGTTCAGGGCTGTGCCTTCTCTGTGAAAACCGATGGGTTTTATGATGTCCTTGCGGTCAGTCAGAACGTTGTATGCGATAGCCCCGGAAAGCAGCGGGTCACGTTGGAATACGGTCAGACAGTTCCGTATGCTCTGACGGACACCGCCTTTCTCGGTGGTTTCCAGACCCGCTTTGATTTCCTCAATGCTCTGGGGCGGCTGCATGGCGTTCATGGTGTTTTTTAATTCTTGCTGCGTCTGCGGCTGCAAGCTCTGCCATTCGCTGTTCAAGCTGTATCACATCCTTTCCGTAGTCCATAATCAGGGCTGCTTTTTCCTCTGTCTCCCCAAACAGCAGCACATCCAGCAGATATTCCACTTGGGCTTGCTTCTGCAAGGCTTCCACAAACCGTGGATGAAAGGCTTCCTCTGCCGAGTGAGGGGCATAATCTGTTCTCCATGCCCGAAGCAGATGGAGATAATCGGCAAGAATACGGAAGCATCGATTCTTTGCTTCCTGAAACTGTTCCTCCGGGGATTTCTGCCGGGGCTTGGGCTTTTTTGCCTTTCCCGGCGGCTTCCATTCCTCATAGGATAGCCCGAAGTCCTGTGCCAGTTGTACGGCGGCTTCTTTCTTTCCCAGCCCATACAAAGCGGCGGTAAAATCAATCACATCCCCATCTGCACCGCAGCCGAAGCAGTGGTAACGCTGATCCAGCTTCATGCTTGGGGTTTTATCATTATGGAACGAGCAGCAAGCCATCCCGTTCCTGTTTACATGGATTCCATAATGCTCCGCAGCCTGTCTTGTTGTGACGGACTGCTTCACAGTTTCAAATACATTCAAATCTATCCCTCCTTTATGCGTGGGAAAAACTTCCCACGCTGTCACGGTGGTCGCTGAATGGATATGCAAGCATATCCGCTCAGCTCGTCACTCGTACAAATAAGAAAAGCACCTGACATTCTCTGGTTGAAAATGGCAAGTGCCTGTTAAAGTTCCATATCCTGTTGTTTGTTTTTCGTCTGTGCCAGAGCAGTTCTTTGTGCCTTTTTCTCGTCAGCCTTATCCTGCAAGACTTCTTTGAGAGGCTGCTTCTTGGGTGGCTCTTTGCTTTCCTCGGTGCCAGGTGTGGCTTTCCGTACCCAGTAGCGGATATCCCGCAGCTTCTTCAAATCCTCCTGCACCTCACTAAGCGGTACTTTCAGTTCTGCGATTTCGCTGACCAGTTTTTCCTGCTCCTGTTGCAGCTCCTTTTTGGTGCTGTCTTTATCGTCCGGGTGCTTGGCAATGTAAGCAGTGGCTTTCTCATACCGGGCAACCTCCGGGTGTTCCTGTTTGAATTTCTCCTTTGTTTTCTTGAAAAATATCTTCTTATACTTCTCATAGACGGGCTTACATTCTTTACAGTCTGTCCGGGCGGAAAGAATCCCGTCAATCACTTTGCTGCGGGTTTCCTTTGGCTTCATCTGATTGCGGTAATTGGTGGCTGATTTCCCAGACGCTTCCAGAAACGTTTCTAAGTCCTCCACAGTGGAAAGCCCCTTTTGCCGGAGATAGGACAGAGCTTCGCTGACTGCCTTTAAGTCCTGTGAAGTCCCCCGGTTTTGTCCTGCCCTTGTCCAGCTACTCCGTTCTTCCTTTCGTATCTCCATGTACTTCATCAGCAGATTTGGAAGAAAGGCCGCTTCCTCCGCCGCTTTTTGTGCAAGCAGTTCCTTGCGCTTTTCTCCCAGCTCGGTAATCCAGCCTTTGAGGTTTTGAATGAGCTGCCGGATAGACTGCATCAGACTGTTAGCAGCTTTGATTTCCCGGTTCAGGTTGCCGATATTCGTCTGAATACCACGCTTTTCCATCTGCCGGACAGCAGCCCCCTCATGGACAGTAGGGACTATATCAAGCCCCTGTCTGGCATAGGAACGCAAGTCCACACGCTCCGGGCGGTTGTTGGCTTCCAGATAGCGGTTCTGGATGACCTCCCATTCATGCCGCCAGATTTCGCAATACTTCCGGTCATTCCAATCAACCGTATCTTCCTTATGGCTTTTCCATCTGCCGGACGGAAGTTTGATCCGTTTCCCGTTCTCGTCAAGGTCATACACCTTGCGGCTCTTGGGAAGCCATTTCCCACGCTCGTCCATTGCCCGCATAGTCAGCATGACATGGGCGTGGGGGTTGTGTCCCGGCGGATGGGGGTCATGGATGGCAAAATCAACAATCATGCCTTTGGAAACAAATTGCTGTTGACAAAACTCCCGTACAAGGACAGCGTACTGGTCGGGCGGTATCTCTCTGGGAATGGTAAGCACCCACCGTCTTGCAAGCTGGGAGTTCCATTGCTTCTCCACCGCTTCGGCTGCGTTCCATAAGGTATTGCGGTCTGCATACTCCGGCGGGGCATTTGCCGGGAGCAGGATTTCATTGTGGACGATACCACGCTTTTCCGGGTAGTGCTTTACTTGCTGGTCATATTCACAGAACAGCTTTTCGCCGCTCTGATAAGCAGCGGCGGCAACCGCAGACTGCCGCTGGCTTCGCTGCACAATAGAAATTTCGTTGTGTGGACAGGGCATTTCGTGTCCCTCCTTTCTGTGATTCATGGATGGGGTGGTAAAACGTCACCTCATTTTGGACAGAAAAAAAGCAGGAGACCTTTTTCAGATTTCCTGCTTGGTGTGCCGCTGTATGGGCGGCGGGTATTTAGTTGTAAAAGTTCGGGGCAAGTTGACCCGATGTGTGACTGGCAAACTGGAAGTCCTCCTCTCAGCTAAGCACAGAATCTAATAGTATTTTATGCATTATAATACATATCATAGACAACATATCCCTGTATTCCCTCTAATGCCCCTTCGTATGTTTCCTGACACATCATACATCTTGGCTCTTTCATCGGATGTCCGCTTGTAGGATATATCTTATACTCTGATGATGTTTTAAAACCTACACGATTATAAAAATGAAAATCTCCCTCTACGGTAATCCCTTTAAAGCCGCACTCTTTTACTTTACTAATTCCTAATGTCAGCATTGTAACACCAACATGTTTGTGAAAATAATCTGCGTGAACAGAAACAGGTGCCAACATAACAATATCCTTGCTGTCTATATGCTGCTTCCCGTTTACTGTTTTTGATAGAGGAAAATGAGAAAATAAGAAATGCCCAACTATTTTTCCATCTAACTCCGCTACAAATGATAATTCTGGAATATAATACTCGGAAACTCTTATTTCTTCAATCAATGCCACAATATCCGTTCCATCAGAATAATTAGTACCTTCCTTGAAAGAACGCAATACCAAAGAAACAATGTTTTTATAATCCTTCGGTGTTTCTGGTCTAATTATAATATCATCTCTCATATATCTTTCTCCTCATATTTTCATACTTTTTCTAGGCGTTTGTAAAACGCCACGAGCCGCTTAAATACGGCATTTTTTTTGTTACTAAAAACAAATAACTCCTCACCGGATATGGTATAATAGAGTTGCCAAAAACTAAAATCCACAATCCAAGA